>WNFI01219470.1_pt1 | contig 11456 bp, 14 predicted proteins | sample 5400471 | NCBI WGS metagenome assembly WNFI01 (sample SAMN13153348, study PRJNA577476) | soil metagenome | isolation source: 100 cm saprolite on Douglas fir-dominated hillslope | place: USA:California | collected 2013-09-17
TCCGAGCGCGGGCTCGCGGCGGGCAACGCGGAGTACAAGGGCCGGCGCGACGAGAAGCCGCAGGAAATGCCGCTCGACTCGATCGGCGGCTTTCTCAAGGAACGCCTGCGCGCGTGAGGAGGATCGCAGCTCTCTTTGGCCTGCTGCTGCCCCTGCCCGCGCTTGGCGGGGCGCAGATTTACGAGCCGCTTGCTGACAGCGTGCGCGCGCGTCTTTCGACCCAGGTCGCGGATCGCGCTCCCGCGAACCTGCATTTCCGCTCGCCGCACGATGCGCAGCGCTGGCTGAGCGAGATGGAAAAGCGCATCGCCGAGCGCATTCCCGACCGCAAGCAGCGCCTGGAGCTGCTGCGCACGGTGCATTACGAGGCCACCCGTGCGCGGCTCGATCCGCAGCTGGTGCTCAGCCTCATCGAGGTCGAGAGCGGCTTTCGCAAGTACGCGGTGTCGAAGGCCGGGGCGCGCGGCTACATGCAGGTGATGCCGTTCTGGCTGAATCAGATCGGGCAGCCGGGCCACAACCTGTTCCACCTGCGCACCAATATCGCGTACGGCTGCGCGATTCTCAGGCACTATCTCGACGTCGAAAACGGCGATTACTTCCGCGCGCTGGGGCGCTACAACGGCAGCCTGGGACGCGCGGAATATCCGAACATGGTGCGTGCAGCCTGGCAGGGACGCTGGAAGTACGACGGACCGACCGCATGATCGGCGCGCTGATCGAGCGCCATCCGCGCTTCGCCAACTGGCTCTACGGCTTCACGCCGCCCGAGCACGGCACGGTGGTGCTGGTCCATCGCCGCGTCTATATCGTGCCGGCGCGCCTGATCAGCGTCGGCCGCGCCGAGCCGGTGTTCGCCGGCGAATCGGCGCAGTTCCGCCTGTACCTCGACGGCGGGCCGGGATTCGACCGGCCGGCGATCCTCGCGCGCCATCTCGCCGCCGGTTCGCAATTGGTGGTCGACGTGCCCGCCGGCGGGCTCGCCGAGGTGGTGCTCGCCGTGCCGGCGGCGCGGCGCGGCTGGCTGCCGCTCGGGCGAGTGATGCTCGAGACGCGCTTTCCGCTCGGCCTGTTTCGGGCGTGGAGCTACATCGAGCCCGCTGCGCGCTGCCTGGTCTATCCGAAGCCGGAGCGCTCCGCGCTGCCGCCGCCGAGCGCCGAGGCGGCGGCCGGCGCGCTGCGCACGCAAACCACGGGCAACGACGATTTCGCGGGGCTGCGCGGCTACCAGCCGTCGGACTCGCCGCGGCACGTGGCGTGGAAAGCGGTGGCCCGCAGCGAAGTGATGCTGACCAAGCAGTTCACCGGCGAGGCGGCCGCCGAGCTGTGGCTCGACTGGCAGCGGCTGCCAATACAGATGGGCCCCGAGCAGCGCCTGTCGCGCCTGGCGGGATGGGTTCTAGCCGCCGAGCGCAGCGGTGCGCATTACGGCCTGCGGCTGCCGGGATTGGAGATCGCGCCGCATCGCGGCGACTCGCACAGCGCCGCCTGCCTGCAGGCTCTCGCGCTCTACCAGGCCCCATGACCCAGGCAGCGCATCCGCTCGCCCCCGAAGTGCGCCTCGTCAGCACGCGCGATCTCGCCTGGTTGATCGGCTCTCTCCTGATCGTGATCGCGCCGCACACGCTGCGCGCGCCTTGGTGGCTGACCGTGCTTACGCTGTGCCTGTTCGGCTGGCGCTTCTACTACACGCTCAATCGCGCGCCTTTGCCTTCGCGCTGGCTGGTGATCGGCATCGCCGCCGTGGCGATGCTCGGCATCTGGATCGAGTATCGCACCCTCTTCGGGCGCCAGCCGGGGATCATCCTGCTGACGCTGTTCGCCGGGCTCAAGCTGCTCGAGACGCGCAGCCACCGTGACGCCGCGGTAGCGGCTTTCCTCGGCTACTTCCTCATCATCACCAACTTCCTGTACACGCAGTCGATGCTCACTGCGATCGTAATGTGCGGCGCGTTGTACACGATCACCGCGACGCTGATCGGCTTCAGCGCGCCGCAACGGCCGCCGCGCGCGAACCTGCGCACCGCGGGGTTGCTGCTCGCGCACGCCGTGCCCGCCGCCCTGGCGCTGTTCTTCCTTTTTCCGCGCGTGCAGGGCCCGCTCTGGGGCCTGCCGCAGGACGCTTACAGCGGCATGACCGGGCTGTCGGACAGCATGAGCCCGGGAAATCTCTCGCACCTCGCGCAGTCCGACGCCATCGCGTTCCGCGCCGAGTTCGAAGGCGAAACGCCACCGCAGCCGCTGCGCTACTGGCGCGGTCCGGTGATGTGGGATTTCGACGGCCGCAACTGGTCGATGGGGCCGACGCTGCTCGCCGATTTCACGCCTCTGGAAGGCGGCAGGGAACGGTACCGCTACGGCGTGGTTCTGGAGGCGCACAACCGCAACTGGCTGTTCGCCCTGGAAACCGCAGCCACGTTGCCCGAGCGCGCGCGCTACACCGCTGATGGCCAGCTGCTCGCCCGCTCCCCGGTGCGCGCGCGCATGCGCTACGACCTCGTCTCCGTGATCGCTCCGGCGGGCCTCGACACCGACGAAGAGCCGGCCGCCTTGCGGCGCGCGCTGCGCAGGCCGCCGGAGTTTAACGCGCGCACGGTCGCGCTGGCGGAAAAACTGCGCGCCGCGTCCAGCTCGGACGGCGAAGTGATGACGCGCGCCATCACTCTCCTCAGGGAAGGCCGCTACGTTTACACGCTCGAGCCGCCCCTGCTCGGCGCCGACTCGGTGGATGAATTCCTGTTCGATACCAAGGCCGGCTTTTGCGAGCACTTTTCCTCGGCGTTCGTGTTCATGATGCGCGCCGCGGGAATTCCCTCACGGGTGGTCACCGGCTATCAGGGCGGCGAGCTGAACCCCGTGGACCAGATCATCACCGTGCGGCAATCCGACGCCCACGCCTGGGCAGAGGTGTTCTTGCAAGGCCGCGGCTGGGTTCGAGTCGACCCGACCGCCGCCGCGGTGCCGGGCCGCATCCAGTCCGGCCTGGCGCGCGCGGTGCCCGCGGGTGAGCCGCTGCCGCTGATGATGCGGCCACAGCTCGAATGGCTGCGCGAGATGCGCTTCCAGTGGGACGCACTCACGCACAAGTGGAACATGTGGGTGCTCGGCTACAACCCGGAGCGCCAGCGCGACCTGATGCTGCTGCTGGGCATTCGCGACGCCGACTGGCGCAGCCTCACCGCCACCCTGTTCACGATTCTCGGTGTCATGACGCTCGTTCTGCTCGCCTGGTCACTGCGTCAGCTCGCGCGCCCGGATCCCGTGCAGAAGGCCTGGCGGGCGTTCTGCCGCAAGCTCGCGGCGCGCGGCGTCGAGCGCGCGCCGCACGAAGGGCCGCGCGATTACTCGGTGCGCGCGGCACGCGCGCTGCCGGGCTCGCGGCGCGCCATTCTGCGCATCGCCTGGCTGTATATCGGCTTGCGCTACGGCTCCCAGGCGAGCACGCTCGCGGCAGCGCGACTGCGGCGCCTGGTGCGCGAGCTGCGGCTCACGTGAGACGCTGCCTCGCTTTCCTGGCGTTGATTTCCCCTGCGCTCGCGCAACAACCCGGCTATGCAGAACGCCCGGAGGTGCGCGCGTTCATCCGCGAGCTGGTCGAGCGCCACGGCTTCGTCGAGCGCGAGCTCCTTGCCGTGTTCTCGCGCGCGCAGCGCATCGAGGCGGTGTTGCAGGCGGTGCAAGCTCCGGCGCAGCGCCGCCCCTGGGAGGAATACCGCGCGACCTTCCTCACCGAGCGGCGCATTGCCGACGGCGTCGCGTTCTGGAACGCCAACCGCAAGGCGCTCGAGCGCGCGGAGCGCCAGTACGGCGTGCCGCCCGAATACGTGGTCGCGATCGTCGGCGTGGAGACCTTCTATGGCCGCAACACCGGCCGCTGGCGCGTGCTCGACGCGCTCACCACTCTCGCCTTCGACTACCCGCCGCGCGCGCCGTATTTCCGCGATCAGCTCGAGCATTACCTGCTCCTCGTGCGCGACGGCGGCATCGACGTCTTCTCCGTGCGCGGTTCCTACGCCGGGGCGATCGGAATCCCGCAGTTCATGCCGGGCAGCACGCGGCGCTTCGCGGTCGATTTCAACGGCGACGGCGTCATCGATCTGCGCCGCAGCGCGGCGGATGCGATCGGCAGCGTCGCCAACTTCCTCAAGCAGCACGGCTGGGAGCCCGGGGGCGAGGTGGCGCTCGAGGCCCGCGTCACCGGAGACGCCTACCGCGCGTATACGGGCGGCCTGGAGGCCAAAAATGCGCTCGCCGAACTGATCCAGGCCGGGGTGCAACCGCTCGGCAGGGAGCTGCGCGGAGAGGCGCGTGCGGCGCTCGTCGAGCTCGAGACGCCGGAGCGGCCGAGCGAGTACCGCATCGGCTTCAAGAACTTCTACGTCATCACGCGGTACAACCGCAGCGCGTACTACGCCGCCGCGGTCAACGATCTCGCCAAGGCGCTGCGCGAAGCTCAGAGCGCGGGCAAATAACGCATCGGATCGACGGCAGCCGATCCCTTGCGGATCTGGAAGTGCAGCTTCGGGCGCTCCGCGTCGGTACTGCCGAGCTCGGCGATCTTCTGGCCGCGCGCCACGCTTTGCTGCTCCTTCACCAGGATGTCCTTGTTGTGCGCGTAGACCGTGATGAAGCCGTTGTCGTGCTTGATCACGACCAGCTTGCCCAGGCCCGGGATGCCGGTGCCGCTATAGGTGACACGGCCGGCGGCTGCCGCGACCACCGGATCGCCGATCCTGCCCTCGATATCGATGCCCTTGCTTCTCGGCTCGGCGAATCCGGCCAGGATCTTGCCCTTGGCCGGCCAGATGAACTCGATCGCGTCCGGCTGCTTGTCTTCCCTCGAAAGGATCGCGACGTTTTCCCTGGAATACGGCAGGCGCACCGCCTTCGGTTCGGTTTTCGCAGCGCCGTCGCCGCGCCCTTGCTGAGGCGCCGAGTCGAGGGGCCTCGCTTCGACGCGGCCCGCGCCGCGCGCCGGCGCCACCTGCACTGCGCTGCGATCCTCCGGGGGCCTCACTCGCAGAGCCTGTCCGACGCTGATCTTGGTCGGATCATCGAGGCCATTCCACTGCGCCACCTCGCGGTAATCGGCGCCATGGTCCAAGGCGATGCTGTAAAGGGTGTCGCCGCGCTTCACCATGTAGGAGCCCGGCGGCACCGGTTGCGCGGGCTGTGCGGCCGAAGCCGCAGGCGGCGCCGAGCGGCCGCGATCGACCACCGGCGCCCAGCGGCGCGTGGCGCACGCGGCGACGCTCAGCGCCAAGACCACGATGCATGCCAGTCCTGCCGCCCGCGTCATGCCTTGCCCGCCTCCATCGGAACGAAACGCACCGCATCGAGCCCGGACTCGATGAATCCGCGCCCGCTGCGCTCGATCAGCACCAGCCGCTGCGCCTCCCGCCCGGAATTGCCGGCGTGCAGCGGCAATATCATTCTGCCACCGGGAGCGAGCTGGGCGCGCGCTCGAGCAGCCCCTTGATGCGCTCGATCGAGTAAACGTCCTGGAAGATATGCGCCAGCACCGCGGCCTGGTAACCGCAGCCGGTGCCGACCTCCAGGATTTTTTTGGCAATTTTCTGTTCAATCAATGCTTCGATCATACGAGCGACGACGTAAGGCTGCGAAATGGTCTGGCCGAAACCGATCGGCAGCGCAGTGTCCTCGTAGGCGCGGCTCGCCAGCGCCTCCTCGACGAACAGATGCCGCGGCACCGTGCCCATGGCGCCGAGCACACGCTCGTCGCGGACACCTTGCTCTCGCAGCCGCTCCACCATGCGCACGCGCGTGCGCTGCGAGGTCATGCCAATGCCAGCGGCATTCCTCTCCTGGCCGGCTGCGTTTTTCACTGCTCGAACCACTTTTTGACCAGCGGCAGCTGGGCGTTGTGCGTCAGATCCATGAGCAGCGGCGTCAGCGACACGCGGCAGTGGTCGACGGCGTGGAAATCGGTCCCCGGCCCGGCGTCGGCGGCGCCGCCCGCGGGGCCGATCCAGTACGCGGTCTCGCCGCGCGGCGTCTGCAGCTTCACCACCGGCTCGGCACGCCGATCGCGCTGTCGAAATGCTCGCCGGTCCTGCTGGTGAGGGAAACGGCGAGCGCCGGGATGCCGAGCAGGTAGCCTTCCGCCGCCGCGGCGACGGTGCCGGAATAGATCGTGTCGTCGCCCATGTTGGCGCCCAGGTTGATGCCCGACACCACCATGTCGGGGGTGAATTCGAGCAGCCCGGTGACCGCGATATGCACGCAGTCGGTCGGCGTGCCGTTCACCGAAAAGTAGCCGTTGGGCGCGCGCCGCACGATCAGCGGCCGGTCGAGCGTGAGGGAATTCGAGGCGCCCGAGCGATCGCGTTCTGGAGCCACGACCGTCACCTCGCCCACCTGGCGCAGCGCCTCGGCGAGCAGGCTGATGCCCGGCGCGAAGTAGCCGTCGTCGTTCGACACCAGGATTTTCATGCGAGCGATTCTACAGGCCGTCCGGACTGGACTAGGCGGCGCTCGCGGTCGGCTACAATATTTTGGAGGAGCCGACCCCATGCACAATTGCGTACCCCGCGTCTTCTGGGTGGCGACGCTCGCCGCAGCGCTCGCCTTGGACGCCGGCGCTGCGAAGCCGACCGTCAAGATCGCCTACATCGGCCCTCTGACCGGCGGCGTATCCGCCAATAGCATCGGCGGGCGCAACTCGGCGGACCTTGCGGTGCGGCTGAGGAACGCCGACCCGAAGGCCAAGTACCGCTACGAGCTGGTGAGCCTCGACGACGAATGCAAGCCCAACATCGCCGTGCAGGCCGCGACCAAGGCGGCCTCCGACAACTCCATCATCGCCGGCGTCACGCACTACTGCTCCGTGGCGGCGATCGCAGCCGTGGACACCTATCACAAGTTCGGCTTTCCCGCGGTGGTGTGGGGTGCAGTGCTGCCGGACATCACCTACCGGAACAACTACGCCGAAGTACATCGCGTCAACGGCACGATGATCAACCAGAACGACGTCGCGGCGAAGTTCATGACCGGACTGAAGTACAAGCGCTGGGTCATCATTCACGACACCACGGACTACGGCAAAGGGCACGACAAGTACTTCACCGAGTATCTGACCAAGTACGGCGGCCAGGTCCTGGGACGCTTCGGCGTCACCGCCGACCAGCAGGACTTCACCGCCGAGCTCACCAAGGCGAAGGAGCTCAAGCCCGAGGTGATCTATTTCGGCGGCCTGACGCCGATCGGCGTGCGCATCCGCTCGCAGATGGAGCGGCTCGGCATCGACGCGGTGTTCGAAGGCACCTCGGGCATCAAATCCGACTCCTACATCGATGGACTCGGCAAGCTCGCCGAGGGCAGCCTGTCCTTCATCGAGGGCGCGCCTTGGGAGAAGCTGCCCGGCGGGCTGTTCTTCATCGGCAAATACGCGCAGCCGAAGTACGACCAGGGACCGGAGGCGTACGGCCCGTTCGCCTTCACGGCGGCCGGCCTGATCATGGACGTGATCGAGCAGGTCGGCCCGCAGCGCAAGAAAGTCATCGAGGAGCTGCGCAAGACCCGCGACAAGGACTCGATCGTCGGCAAGATCAGCTTCGACGACCACGGCCAGAACGTCGTCCCGCTCATCACGAAGTACGTGGTGCAGGACGGCAAATGGGTGGTCTGGGAAGACAGCGAGTACCGTCGGCGCGTTCACCGGCCTTGCCACCTACGCCGGCATGCAGGCTGCCGGCATTGCCTCGCCCCTTCTCCAGCTCCTGGCGGTCGTCCTGGCCGCGTTTGCCGCCATGGCTTTCCTGGGAGCAGGGATCGCGAAGTACCTCGTGCTGCCGCTGCGCACCGCGCCCCCGCTCAACACGCTGCTCCTCACGCTGATGCTCGGCTCGGCGCTGCGCGAGGGTGTGCGCCTGTTCTACCCGCAGGGCGCGAACCCGAAGCCTTTCCCGCGGCTCCTGCCGCAGGACGCAGTCGCGCTAGGCAGCTTCACGCTGCGCCTGGACAACGCTCTGCTGCTCCTCGGCGGCCTGGCGGCGATCGCCGCGGTGCATTTCGTCATTACACGCACGAAGCTCGGCCTGGCGATCCGCGCGGTGGCGCAGGATGCCGAGACCGCGCGCATCATGGGGATCGATCTCGAGCGCGTGGTGCTGCTGACTTTCGCGGTCGGCTCCGGCCTGGCCGCGCTCGCCGGGGTCATGAACGGGCTGTACTACAACGAGATCAACTTCTCGATCGGCCTGCTCCTGGGGGTGATCGGATTTTCGGCGGCGGTCGTGGGCGGCCTGGGCAACATTTACGGCGCGATCCTCGGCGGCTTTCTCTTCGCCGGGCTGCAGACGGTCGGCGCGGTGCTCCTGCCCGCGCTGCTGCCGGAGGTGCCTTCCGCGTACAAGGACGTTTTCGCGTTCGCTGCAGTGATCGCATTCATGGCGTGGCGGCCGACCGGCCTGATCGCCGAGAAGACCGCGGAGCGCGTATGAGCATTTTCCCTGGAATTGCGTCGATCTCGGCGATGGCGCTCTACGCCGCATTCTTCCTGCACGCGGAGTCGCAGGCGCAAGTGCTCGGGCTGGTCGCGCTCGCGGTCGTGGGGGTGCCGGTGCTCGCCCGCATCGGCTGGATCGCGCGCACTGCAGTGTCGCTCGAGGCGCATCCGCTCGCCGCGCGCTCGGCTAGCGTGGCGGCGCTCGCCGTGATCAGCGCGCTGTTCCACGACCAGCACTTCATCATGCTGATGCTCGCCTCGGTCCTGCAGTACAGCGTGGCCTGCCTGGGCCTCACGGTGCAGTTCGGTTACGCGGGGGTGGTGAACTTCGCCGGCGCAGCGTTCCTCGGCGTCGGCGGCTACTCCTCGGCGGTACTCGGGCCCCATGTGCCGCACGCGCTGGTGCTTCTCATCGGCGGTGTGCCGGCGGCACTCGTCGGCTCGATCCTCATCCTGCCGATCCTGCGCACGCGCGGCCACTACGCGGCGCTGATCACGGTCGCGTTCGGCATTCTGTTCCGCACCTTCGTCGAGGTGAACGACACGCTGGGCGGACCGCAGGGGCTGCAGGTGAAGGGAATGAATCTGTTCGGCTGGGAGCTGAATTCTCCGGTCGGGGATCTTTCCTTCTATGCCAACTACGTCGTCGTCGGACTCGCGCTTGCCGCGGCGGCCTTCGTGCTGGTGCGCCGGCTGGAGCGCTCGTGGGTCGGCCTGAACCTCGACGCCGTGCGTCTCGACGAGACCGCAGCGGCCGTGTTCGGCATCGACGTGGCGCGCTGGAAAATCCTCGCCTTCACTTGCGGCAATTTCTTCGCCGGTGTCGCGGGCGCGGCTTACGCCATGATGACCGGCTTCGTCGCGCCGAACAGTTTCACGTTCGGCGATTCTCTGATCCTCGTGTCGATCGTGCTCCTCGGCGGCCTGGGCAGCGCGTGGGGCGTGCCGCTTGCCGCGGGCATCGTGCTGCTGGTGCCGGAAAAGCTGCAGGCGCTGCAGGAATACCGCTTTCTCCTCTACGCGGTGCTGGTGATCGTCATCCTGTTGGTGCGGCCGCAGGGCCTGATCTCCCGGCCGGCGCGCCAGTATTTTCCCAAATGAGTTTTCCCAAATGAGCGAGGCGCTCCTTTCCTGTTCCGGCCTCAGCGTGCGCTTCGGCGGCCTGGTGGCGCTGGACGCGCTCGATCTGGAGGTGAGGAGCGGCGCGATCCTCGGCCTCATCGGCCCGAACGGCTCGGGCAAGACGACGCTGTTCAACGTCATCACCGGCGTTTACCGGGCCGCCGGCGGCCACGCGCAATTCAGCGGCCAGGACCTGACCGGCATGACGCCGCAGCGCATCTACGCCGCCGGCGTCACCCGCACGTTCCAGCGCTCGCGGCTCGCGCTGCCGCTCTCCGTGTTCGACAACGTCATGATCGGCAACCATCGCCTGCTGCATCACGGTCTGTGGTTCAACCTGTTCCGGAGATCGGAATTGAGAAAGGAATTCGAAGCAAACCTTGCCAGGGCGCGCGCTCTGGTCGCGACCTTCAGCGCGCGGCTTGCCGAGCGCATGTTCGACGCGGTCGGCGCGTTCGGCATGATCGACCGCCGCCGCATCGAGATTTGCCGCGCGCTGGTATCGGAGCCGCGCCTGCTGCTGCTGGACGAGCCGTCGGCAGGAATGACGCACGAGGAAACGCGCGAGCTGATGGACGACCTCCTCGCGGTGCGCTCGCGCCTGCCCGGCCTGTCCATCGTGATCATCGAGCACGAGATGAACGTCATCGAGCGCGTGTGCGAGCGCTGCGCGGTGCTCAACTATGGCCGCAAGATCGCCGAAGGCTCCTACGCCCAGGTCGCCGCCGATCCGCAGGTCCAGATCGCCTACCTGGGCACGGAGTAGGCGGGTCATGGCTGCCCTTCTCCGGATCGAGAGCATCAGCGTCGGGTACGACCGCGCCGACGTGCTGCGCGACGTGTCGCTGGCGGTCGAAGCGGGATCGATCACCTGCATCCTCGGCTCCAACGGCTCCGGAAAATCGACGCTCATCCGCGCCGTCCTTGGCCTGACCGCGCCGCGCCGCGGGCGCATCGTCTTCGACGGCGCCGACATCGCAGGCCTGCCGACACATGCCATCGTGGCGCGCGGCGTGGCCTGCATCCCCGAGGGCCGGCGCGTGTTTCCGAAGCTCACGGTGGCGGAGAACCTTCGCCTGGGCGCCTATCGCGAGACGCGGGAGGCTACGATCCGCTCGCGCATGGACAAGGTGTTCGCGATTTTTCCGCGCCTCGCGGAGCGCGCGGGCCAGCTCGCCGGCACCATGTCGGGCGGCGAGCAGGCGATGATCTCGATCGGCCGCGGCCTGATGCCGGGGCCGCGGCTGCTTCTCGTCGACGAGCCGTCGCTCGGGCTGTCGCCGATTCTGGTCAAGGAGAATTCGGGGAGCGCGCGCGAGCTGGCGCAGAACGCGGAAGTGCACCAGGCCTATTTCGGCTGAGTCCCCACTCTACACTTCGTGGTAATTCGAGCCTTTATGCACGTAGGGTTCGGGCTCTACCCGCCGCGCGTTGCGCTCCATCCAACCGATCAGAGCGTCAAACAAAGCAAAGCCACAGCAGACACCGGCCACCCATAAACCCAAAGTGATATAGATGGCCATGTCGGTCTGTCCGTCTGCAAACTCGTGAATCCCCCGCATCAGGGCGGGAACAGTAAGAATGGCGATCAGCCAGTTCAGAGCCAGGCGCACTTTCATCATAGTCGCCTCCCTAGGTCTTTCTGAGTATAGGAAGGCCAACCGTTCGCGCCAGTGCAAATGTGGCATTTTGAAGCGATGAATCTGCGGTGGGCATGACAGCCGAACCGCCGAAAAATCGAGCGCCCGCCATGGAGCGCGCGACGAGCCCGTTAACAATTGGTAGCAATTCCTAGCGCACTGATACACGGATTGCGCGCACGCTTCTCTTCGTGATTCGTTGCTGGAATCGTGATCTTCACAAGGAG
>WNFI01669399.1_pt1 | contig 11456 bp, 7 predicted proteins | sample 5400471 | NCBI WGS metagenome assembly WNFI01 (sample SAMN13153348, study PRJNA577476) | soil metagenome | isolation source: 100 cm saprolite on Douglas fir-dominated hillslope | place: USA:California | collected 2013-09-17
CGCAGTCGGGATCGTCGCGGATCGACTGCATTTGGTATGACGTTTCTGCCCAGAGTTGTTGAAGGATACCACGAGTGCTCGAAAATAGGATATTTCCATCATGTACTATTGTAAACGACTGTTCTTCGGGGCTCGCAAGCACCTTGCCAATGTTGTAAATCGATGTAGACTCAAAGCCGTGGGCAACAAAGACCTCTACAAGGCGGGAAACTTGCCATTCTAGCACCTTAACGACAGCGCCAAGTTCTTCGTTAAACAGCACTTCGACCGAGCTGTCACGGCAATCCAATGCATCCAAGTTGATCTCCACTCCGACGCGCCCTGCGAACGCCATTTCTGCCACAGTCGTGAAGAGACCACCATCCGAGCGGTCGTGGTATGCCAGTATGAGTTTTGGGTCACTCTGTCGTACTGCCTGACACGCGTTAAAGAACGCCTTGAGTAGCTGTGGATCCTCCACGTCCGGAACCTCCGAACCAATTTGCCTGAATACCTGCGCCAGCGCTGACCCACCAAGTCGCCGTTTCCCACAGGCCAAGTCAAATAACAACAACACCGTTGGGCGTTCCTGGTCTGCACGCAGTTGAGGTGTCCACGTGCCGGCGACATCCTCTACACCAGCAAATGCCGTAACAATGAGGGACAACGGCGCCGTAACGGCTCGTTCCTCACCGCTCTGACTATCGCACCATCGCATCGCCATGGACATGGAATCCTTTCCGACGGGAATGCCTATGCCCAGCGCCGGACAGAGCTCCATCCCGACGGCGCGCACAGCTGCGTACAACGCGGCACCCTCTCCAGACACGCTAGCAGCGCTCATCCAATTTGCACTCAGCTTTACGCGTCCAAGTTCACGCACGCGCGCCGCGGCAAGATTCGTGAGAGCCTCGGCAACCGCCATGCGAGCTGAAGCTGGAGCAGAAAGGAGCGCGAGAGGTGTTCGCTCGCCCAATGCCATCGCCTCTCCAGCACGAACTCCAAAGCCGTACGACGTACGCGTGACAGCGACGTCAGCGACGGGTACTTGCCATGGGCCAACCATTTGGTCGCGCGTGACGAGACCTGTGATGCTCCGGTCGCCGATAGTAATGAGGAATGATTTGGAGCCGACGCTCGGCAAGCGCAATACGCGTGTGATGGCCTCAGTGAGTCGCGCGGAAAGTAGGGGTTCCGAGGGGATGTATGCGGCCAGTGTCACATCGAATGCTACAAACTTCGGAATGCGCGTAAAATCACTCCGCGACATACGTGGTGGCTTGCCGAATAACGTTGACATTTTCAGGCGAATCACATCGTCACCGAGTAGGCGGTCTGTCACTACGAGCTCATCTGCCTCGGTTGCAACGCCAACTACGGCGAAGGGGCAGCGTTCACGGGCGGCGATTGCACGGAGCGTGTCTTCGTGCGCAGGATCCACCGCGAGGACGTACCGTTCTTGCGACTCATTACACCATATCTCCATCGGAGAGAGTGATCCGTCCGCAAGCGGCACATCGCGAATCTCAAAAATCGCTCCCAGGTGCGAATCGTGCACGAGCTCCGGAAGCGCATTGGACAAGCCGCCTGCACCGACGTCGTGAATGCTCTGGATCGGGTTGTCCGCTCCGCAGTCCACGCACGCATCGATAACTTGTTGGCAGCGTCGTTGCATCTCCGCATTTTCACGTTGCACAGACGCAAAGTCGAGAACCGCGTCGCCTGTGCCTAGAGCCTGACTCGATGCCGCTCCGCCCCCGAGCCCGATCAGCATCCCCGGCCCACCAAGCACGACAAGCTTCGCGCCAGGCGTGATCTTGGATTTGTGCGCGAACTGTGGACGCACGTTCCCCAGACCTCCCGCGAGCATAATCGGTTTGTGATAGCCACGTATCGCGCCATTCGGACCTGCCGGCTCGCGCTCCGCAAATGTACGGAAGTATCCCGTCAGGGCGGGCCGCCCGAACTCATTATTGAACGTCGCTGCACCCAAGGGTCCTTCGATCATAACGTCTAAAGCACTGGCGATGTGAGGAGGTCGACCAAAGTCCTCTTCCCAGGCCTGCGTGTAGCCTGGGACGAGCAGATTGGAAACCGAGAAGCCGGTGAGGCCCATTTTGGGTCGGGAACCGCGACCGACGGCACCCTCATCACGGATCTCACCACCCGAGCCCGTAGCGGCGCCAGGATAGGGAGAGACGGCCGTTGGGTGATTGTGCGTCTCAACCTTGATCAACACTGACACCTCTTCCTCGTCCTCCCTATATAAACGTTCGATGGTGGGATCTGGGAAAGACGGCAATGCTGGTGAGATGCCAAAACGTGGTGCGACCATTCCCTCGAAGACAGCTGCATTGTCTGAGTAGGCAGAAATGGTACCCGTGGGGTGCAAGCCTTCTGTATTGCGGATCATTTGGAAGAGAGAGGTCGATTGTGGCATCCCGTCGATCGTCCAGGAAGCATTGAAAATCTTGTGTCGACAGTGTTCCGAGTTAACTTGTGAGAACATGAAAAGCTCCGCGTCCGTTGGGTTGCGCGCGATGGGATTGGTTCCCGAGATAAACGCGTCGACGAGGTAGTTGACCTCATCAGAGGCGAGGGCGAGGCCGAGCTCCTTATTGGCGCGTTCCAGTTTCTCCGTCGGTGACGTGTCAGTCGTGGTGATATCAATCGTACGGAGTGAAGCCGGCTTGGATTCCAAGAAAATGGTGTTTTGGGTAGGGGGCGTGAACGATGCGGTCTGGGTCATGCGATCGTGTATATATGGAGAGAATAGATCGAGGTCGCGTTGAGACAAGACCCCGTCATCGATCCGTACAACGAAGGCAATGCCACGCTCGAGACGTTTGATATGATCGACCAAGTTGCACAAGACAGAGATATCAGTGGCTTTACTGGACCATGGGGAGACGGAGCCTGGCCTAGGAAAAACGTAAATGACTCCGGAGCCCTCCTCAAAGGCAGATCGGGTCCCGGGAAGTGCGATGTCGTCCCCATAAGATAGGAGACGATCGAGTGTTCGGCGAGGGGGTGAATCAGGTCGCAGCAACTCGGCTTCGGCATCGTCATTGACGCTGTGCACGAGATGGATGTGGATGGCGTCTACAGAGACGATGGTTGGAACAGTCTTGCGGATTTGGGCCAATAAGGCCCTGCGTTTGGCGGCCGATAGGGCTGAGGACCCCGGGAGGATAAGCATACCTGTCAACTGGTGAGAAAGACGTGCATTAACTTGAGAGATGCACTGATCGATTGCAACTCAGTAACCGGCGCCCGCCTAATCCAGGTGGCCAACTCTACTTCACAGCTTTTCGTCAATCCACATACTATTCAGTCATTCAGAAACAAATTTAGGCCAGTGGGCCAATTAGATGCGAAATGAGCTCATTTCCTATCCAACAATTGACCGTGGCTGAGGCCGCACGCAGGCAACAACCCCATGCTCCCTTGCACGGAAGTTCAACGTTCAACTACAGCCAGTGCAGGAAGAAGTTATCAGCAAGTGTCCACAGAACTTTGACTTTTAACAGGCCATGCCTTTCCATGTGAGTACACCGCCGGTTCCGACCCCAATTCCACCACTGTTTTTGGAACAAAGTAAGTGGATTGGTTTCTGGCGACAACTCAGGCCTGAGGAGGTCTAGGTGTTGCTACTCCCACTGGGGAATTTAAGATGGCAGTTCAGGCCAATAGATGCATAGCCCGTCACTGCGTCGCCCCTCACATGGCCTCTAGGAGCAGACTTTAGATACCATACTCCTGCCAACCAATCGTGGCATATGGACGCATCACGCGTATCTGTATTTACGCACCTTAGATGTTGTGCGTTTATCTTGAGAAAAAAATGGCAGCAAAGACCAATGATAATCGTCCCCATATTGACAATCACCTCTACTGGTACAATTGGAAATATACGACCATGAAATCATAGACGTGTAGGCTACACTGTAAGATGAAACCCACAATGACCCGACGTGCTATCAAGAAACTTGGTATTCCCCTGCCTGGCATTCCCCAGGCCCCTGGATGAACCGCAACTTGAGGGGAGTGCTGCCTGCGATAACTTTGACTGGGCGACCTTTTTGTTGGCGTGCAGAGACAAACGGCTCGAATGCTGTTAGCTCACGTTGGCTCACCCAACTAGTAGATGGACTCTTGCCAAGCTCTATCTCTTCCAGAGCAGGCAGGAAACCAAGGTCATCGTTGGTCTCTTCGTGATCTTGATGGAGGGCACGCGCAAGGTATTGGTAACTTGTGCTTTCTGTCCGGAGGGCCTTGACCCTTGTGAAGTGCTGAAGAAAATTGCGCCACGGGAAAACCCTCTCCCTATAAATGGCCTTCATGTTAAAGGTGACACGGAGTTTCTCCACGGTAGCAAACTTCGTTGAGAGCGCGCTGGACATCCGCGTCACCATTTCCTCAAAGACTCCCCAATCTGTAAAAAACTCGAAACGCGGCTTGTATTCCGAGAAAGACAGCCATGAGACGCAGAACCAAGACCGTCCACGGCAAACAACGTCAACGGTATGATAATCTTCTTCCATCTCATTGAAAAACCGGGAGAGGTGCATATTGGGAGGCCAACGCCATGTCTCGTCAGCGAACTGAAAGCGGACATCGCGGATGGATGGAGCTGAAAACCCAGACATGAGGATGTCTAAGAATACGCCATATCCATGGTAGTGGAAACATGTTAACTTTGAGAGTGGGACAATCGTATTGGAAGTTAAAGTTTGCGACGGCGAATTGAGAGGAGTGGATGGTATACCCAGATCGAGACTACGCAGGCAAGGCATGCCCTGTAAGCAGGTGAGAAGGGACGTTTCTTGTGATGAACCAAAGGCAGTATCAATCATCAATGTCAGGTCGGTGAGAGCCATTGCGGATGCTAAAATTCTGGATATGGATGGGAAGGAAACGTGTAGCAATGTGAGACGTCGTAGATGATGCAGGTCTAATGTATCTGCCAGTGGTCCCCTAAGAAATGTATCTGGGGGATTCATTCTGTCGCCGGATCTGGCCCGAAGGATAAGGCTCTCCAGGATGGGAAAGGAGTGATTAGTCAACTTGAAGAATTTGTTGAAGTTCGTACTTGTCCCATCGAAAATGATCCCGCGAACGCGATCAGGATGTTTAAGTGCGGCACGCAAGCGCCAAAGGGCACTTCCAGTGAGGTATAGATAATATTTCCGGTAGTCAATGAGAATTGGCAAAAAAAATCCCGATAGGATCGTCTTGATATGGCCCGGTTTACGAGGTCCCACGGTAATGCCTAAATCCAACCGGAAGGAGGATGCGAACATGATGGCGCGCCACCTCCTGCACACGTGCGCAAGATTGAACCACACATGTCCTCCCTTCCACCGCCGATCGTATGGATCGATGTTTTGTCGATAGGAATCGAATATCTCTAAGAGTACCTCATCAGGGAGATAATTGATTGTTGAGTTTGACGGTCGCTCAGTGTGCTGACGGGCACCTGGACTTGTGGAAAATTAGTGGGAAGGGGATGGTGAGCCGCTACAAGACGTACTGTTGATCATCAATGGCCTCCATAGTGGTGGTCAGACGCAAGCATCGCGGAGAAAGTTTCCCACGGTTGAGATTACTTAATTGCGGCAGAAAATGAAAAAGCGACTCTCAATGGAAATCGTCTCGCTCGGAGCACTCGTAGCTCGGCATACCACCGCCTCGCACGTATCTGTACTGATGTATAGTACGTGTTGCACGTTCGCAATACAATTAAGGGGGGAAAGGATTTAACTTCGCTAGTATCAATGTCCGAAATATACAACCAACCTCCAAGAATTGTAGACGTGCGGGCACCTCTGGAAGATGAACAACCACGGCCGTCATCAGCAATGATCCTCGATGCGACCTCCAGCTGGGCCCTTGAACTGCAACGTGGAGCGGGCGCTGCCAGCGAAGACTTGGAAGGCCACAGGACATCCGGGCCGTTACAAGTCCAACTACGGGGTAAAGAAAACCTCGACCGGGCGACCTATTCGCTTGCGTGCAGAGGCAAATGGCTCGAAAGCCGCCTGAAACGCGGCTTGCAGTGGTAGGCGTTTTCTGAGTGGGGCAGCGAAAAGGGGTACAAAAACCATTCTTGAAAGTCCATTTGCGAGTGTGAAAACGATCCTCTATCTCTTGATAATGCAAGGAACGTACACAATGGGAGATAAAAGCATATCAGAGAAAAGAATGCCAACTCCCTGGAGGGATGGGGCCGAAATTCCCGACTATAAGAGCGTCCAAGAAAATGATATGGCCATCGTAGTTGAAAAATGTTAAATTTGGGCGTAGGACAATATCTTCTGGCGTCGAGCTCTGTAACGGGGAGTCTAGAGGTCTGGGTATTATGCACAGATCTGGACTGCGTAGATAGAGCATGCCTTGCAAACAGGCGAGAAGCGACGTTTCTGTTAATGTACCCAATACAGTACTGATGGTCAAAGTGAGGTCATCGAGAGCCGTTGCTGAAGATAAAAATGGGGATATGGATGTAACGAAAACGCAGTCTCAATTAAAGCGTCGTAGATGATGCAGATCTGATAGATCTGGTCCCCTCAGAAATGCTGGGACGGTCAGATCGTAGCCGATCGGAAAGGCAAAGGAAGACTCCCCAAATGGGAAAGGCGCACCTAGTCGTCTCGAAGAATTTATCGAGGTTGACCCTTGACCCTTCAAAAGTGATCCCACGAAAGCTGTCCCTATACATTCGGTAATCAAAGAAATTTGGCAAAGGACCTGACAGGTTCGTCTTGAGGGCGATGCCTAAATCCAGACGGGTGGGGGACGCGAACACGACAGCTCGCCACTTTCTGCACAGATCGATATTGAACCATGCATAAATTTTCCTCCACAGATAATCGTAGGGGTGGATGTCTTGTCGAAAAAGATTGAATATGTCTAAGAGCACCTCATCAGGGAGAGTATTGATTGTCAAGTTCGGCGACTACATCGCGACCTGACATGTGCATTGACGAAATATCAGCAGAAATGTCATGGCGAATCACTACTAGACTTACTGCTGCTCGTGAATGGAAGGCTAGACGTGGGGGAAATTGACCTGTTACAATATGATACATTTAATTTGTTTGTGGATTGATAGTACAGAATAACTCGCGGGTCCGCAGTTGCAGCTGCACAGTACCCTAGTAGTTGTATAAACACAACAGAAAAGCTATGTCCAGATATATTGCTATCCATGACCACTCGGTGGCTCTGCGTAGGAAGACTGTTTAACAGGGTGCGCACGTGTGGGATCAAGATAATTATTAGTCCGCTCCCCATGCATACACAAGGGTTAGCCATATCTAGTATTTTTGTGAGCAGGCATTCTTCAAATAGAACCCAAACCTTGAGCCCGAGTCCCATTCTATTCTACAGGCTCATCGCCTGATTCGATTGGAGTTGGTGAGACCTTCCTAGGACGTTTTGGCGAACGATTCCAATCCTTGACCACCATCTCGAACTACCTGACAACACCACCAAAACCACATGGATTGCTTTCAGGGACCTGCAGGAGAATAGTGCAAACGGTAAGCATCACACTTGTGATGCTTTCCTTACCGTTGTGTCAACAACGCGTTCCATCATCAATATAATTCTCGCCACAAAATACTCTCGCATCTTCAGTTGCTCGACAAGGCGCTCTGTGACTTTGAGGAAGAAATTTGGGGCCGATACTGATGCGAGATCAACACCAGAAATAGTCAATTGCAAGATGCGGAAGAGAGCACAGCACATACCGTTAAATGGAGTCCGATTATGCTTACGTGTAGGCAAGAAAATGGCAAGATCGTCCTCGGAGAAGTTTTGGATCGAAATCCTCCCTTTAGCACGCTCGCGGTACTCCTTGTAATGTTTCTTCCATTTGCTAATCGTGGAGCCTGTCTTCTGAACTGCCTCCAGAAGGCGATCATGATCGAATGAGCACAGAGTTTCGATCGCGTCTGCCAGATAGGAAGAGTCAATAAACGGCGACGGCTCGTCCAGGTTCAGGGCCTGATCGCACTGTCCTGGGAGGACTAATGTGTGGGGTTCGTTCGGTGCCTCGAGTTTAGAAGGAATAGAAATGGCAACTTGGGCAAGGTTCGATGCCTTGAAACAGGTCGTATGGTATGCATCGGCGATCTCTGAAGCGTGTTTAGAGTCGTGCGAGTGAGTCCAATCGGACAGAGATTGAGCCTAAAAGGTGAGGGAGTATGAGCACTCTCCGGGGCGAGAAATACGCACGACCTCATTGGCTCGGTTTCGCGTTTTGTCGAGACCGAGTCAGAGTGCAATGAGCTGAGAGAAAAGAGAAGAAAGGGATCGCACGCAAGCTGGAAAGAAGAGGAAAAGAAAACCTCCTTTCCAAATGTTTTGAGAGCGTGCTGATATACATTCTCAGTAGCTATTAGACCAGATGCGCAGTGGTGGAGGGCAAGCGAGCAAGTGAATAAAAGAGAGTAAAGGCAAGAGTAGCAGGACGTGTCAGCCATACGACCATCTGGTCGTCACCAAGTCACCTGACACGTCCTGATGTATGATATGACATTCGAAACAGACTGGGAATCTATAGCTATAGAAAAAAAGAAGCGCGAGCGTTGTTAAGCAGAAATGAGGTTTGAAATGGAGACTAAGTTAGACCGAACGAAGGACAAGTGAAGGGACTAAAGAAGTTAGGAAAGTGGTGAGCAAGCGACATGGTCCAATGAAAAGGAGGGGCAATTAAGTTATAAACGATGGGGCAAATGAAACAGTTCGGAGTTGAAAGAAAAAACTACGTATTGATTGGCTCAACCGCCTAACGCGTTGTCAAGCGGTCCTAGGGACAGCCGGCGGCGCGACATATTGAGGAGAGGATCAAGACTGGTGCAGACGGCTCAGATCGTGTGGTCAGGTGGGCTGGGCGGGCGGTCTGTGCGAGGTGAGCACAGCCAACTCGTCCACCTTACAATCTCCAAGAGCTGTGCGATAAACCGATTGTCCTGCTCTGCCTTGTCCTCGAGCTTGGACTGAGACACCACCTATGAGACATACCCTCGAAATCGACGCCTGTGATCTTCCGGGTATACCTCACTGTGTTCCGTCACCGCTCGACCTCGGCCTCCCCCAGCGTTGTGACGACCCTGTCGTCTATCACGCCAGTCTAGTTGCCAGTATGCACGAATCCTTCGTACATATATCGTGCCAGTCCAGAATGTCGAGGTGTTTCTCCCTGATCGTCAAGTAAGTTCTGGCGAAGACCGCCTTGTAGGGCTTCGGTGTTCGTCGTTTCCTTGATGCCATTCTTCTTGTTGAAGACGGGTTGAAGGAGTATTGTTGCATCTACCTTCTAGAGTCTGACGTATTACGACAAACTCTCTAATTACGCATGAGCATGATTTAACTCTCGTTCAAGCCATTCATTCTGGTTGCTAGCATTCCGGAGCTGCTCTCTGAGAGAACGACATTCCTCCGAGTCATCCTGGACTGGTTCTCCGGTATCTGTCGTCCCTTCATGGCCAAGTGACTTCCCGGCAAGTTCTTCGAGACCTCTTTCAGCTGAGTCATGGAGGATGGGGTAAGGTTAGAGTGGACGATTCCCTGAATGTCGAGACCCCCACTCATAGAGTCCCCGGAATTGAGGGAACATACCTGGTGGTTCCACAAATCTATCGAAACGAGACTCAATAACGTTCATCTCGCTGGCCAGTGCCTCAAGTTTGCCCGCGCTTCTCGGATGCTGACTGGTGATATATCGCCTTCATCTCGAGGCTGTGCACGCCGCTCCAGGTTTCTAATACGCTCAGTAGATCTGTTTTGTCGAAGCCAGGTCGTACAACCCAACCCACTGTCGAGGGAAGGATGAGTACACACCCGTGATATCTGACCGCTCCAAAGTATAAGGACCGTTTGTTTCCCTCCTACCCGAGAGGGGAAAACTAATTGAAGGGGCACCATCATCCATTCCAATGAGATCAAAACAGAAGCCAGCCACGGAGTTCGTCAGAAAATGCCCGACGGCGCTCGCGCTCAGAAGTCCTGGACACAAATTCAGTGAGGCATTTTTGAAAGAATTGATACATAAGAGAAGTTGGCTATCATCTCCGAGACATTGGGACATGTTCCGTGCATGAACCTTGCTCCGAAGGGGGTGGTTAAAGTGGCAGCAGAAGCGGCAAAAAACATCTCTGTTACACACGAAACTCTCTCCGGCGAATGATTTCAATCACTGTGGCACCGTACCTTGAAGTGTCTCGGCGTGCGCCACACCTGGACAACAATGAGCGGATAACATACGGCAACTAGAGGATCGAAAATTTACCAGGAATGATGGACGTGGCTTCAAAAACTTTGTCGTGCGTAATACGGGAAAGTTGGTCCAGTCTTTCAGCTCCGTGCACAAGTCTTTTCAGGAATGAGAAAAAAGATACACTGGAAGAATCAACACCACAACATACTTGGTGTCAGAAAGGGCCAGTCTCACTCCAGGCTCCAGCTGCACCATCAGCAACGCACTTCCTGGTTTCCTCAATGTAGTGAAACCGTTGATTCAAGTCATCTTTCTCGAAACATGAGAAGCCCCTAAGATCAGTAGAGACACAGCATACCTTGGGTTCTCTGACAGGTATCTACTATTTGGCACAACCTTTCTCGAGAAATGTAAGAGCCGAGGGTACGAGCAGGGCCACCAGCCCACATTGCCTTCAACCCCGCGGGGGAGATAAAATCGTGGCGATTTTGACGCCAGAGGCCATTTCTATAAAGATAGCCATGCTAGCAACGAATGATGTTTGCCTGTCGAATTCCGGGCGTGCAATAGCAGCGATGCCATTGAAAATATTGGTGACATTGAGTACATGACGATCGGGGTTCCAGGCGTACAGCAACAGCGACACCATCGAAAGCATTGGCATTGAGTTAAAGACGGTAGAAGGTGGTCAACACGATCCGCAGGCCAGTACTTACTACAGGTGGTTTGATCATGTGATTATACAGCTACGGAAATTTCCAATTCATTTCATTTTCATTTTCATAGTCTTTCCCGGACCTCTGCATACATGAATATAAACACTGGTATTCGTTGTTCAGTTCCTTTCCTCTCCGTTCTTGCTCTCTCGCGCGCCATCAGGATCTCGTCCCTGCTCTTGTGCCACCTTCCTCGCGCTGTTCCTTGTTTAGCTTTCTCCAGTTCGGGGGTCCCAACCGCACTAGTATTGTTGACCGTCAACTGCATAATTGCATCCCGAACTGCCATCAACCATACAAATTTCTTGCTTGTTCGGTCACTGAAGCACTCGCGTGACTATATTTCGACGTTGTCAGGCCCAAGATGTGTCTGGATCGGAAAGGGATACGGAAACTGCTACAGACAAGTCATTGCATTCGACTCTTACGCGAGATAAATACAGAAAGGATGCAAGTTGAGATATGTGTCGCCAATGGGATGTGGTTATCCAAGGGAAACGGGGAAGAAAGGTGGAGAGCGAAGACAATATGATGGA
>WNFI01085252.1_pt1 | contig 11455 bp, 10 predicted proteins | sample 5400471 | NCBI WGS metagenome assembly WNFI01 (sample SAMN13153348, study PRJNA577476) | soil metagenome | isolation source: 100 cm saprolite on Douglas fir-dominated hillslope | place: USA:California | collected 2013-09-17
GACATCCCCGCGCGTAAAATGGACATCCGGGGAAAGCGCCTGTGGGTCGCCGGTCGAGAGATCATCCAGGGCGCGGACCTGGTGCCCTTCGCGGGCAAGGTGGTCGGCCAGGGTTGATCCGAGAAAGCCGGCCGCACCAGTGATTAAGAAGTTCATCGGTGAACGGGATTATAAGCGAAATGGAGTCTGGCGAAATCCGGCCTGCTGGTCTTCGAGTGAAGCAACCTCGAGACCTAAGCTCCGATTTATAATGTGAACGGCCTGAATTCAGCAACGCTGGGATTGAGAACTACAGGACGGCTCAATCGATCCAACGCATATAGGAATTCGCATGTCCAAACCTGAGAGTATCTGGATGGAACGCATTCGGGCCATCATGCCCGAACTCACCATCAAAGAAATCGAAACCAATCAGGACGGTGCGATCAACGATATTCTGATCGTCAATCACAATCTGGTGTTTCGCTTTACCAAGGCGGAGAAATACTTTTCCCTACTCGATAGTGAGCTGGGGGTACTTGATTTTATTCGGCCACACCTGAGCGTGAAGATCCCTGAACCGATTCACAGGGAGACGGGTCTGTGGGTTTATCCACTCCTCGAAGGTGAACCTCTGTTATTCGAGGATATGCTGGATCTGGATGCCGTTCGACAGCAAACACTCGCCGATCAGATTGGTATGTTTCTTCATGAATTGCATTCCATCCCCACAAACGGTCTCAACATTCGTCTACCCACTGCCCGCGCGTATGTGAAACGGGAAGACTGGGTCGGGTTTCGGAAGGCATTTCGTGAAAGGGTCTTTCCCCTGCTGCAGCAAAATCAAATTCACTGGATCGAGAGGCTATTTGATGGCGTGCTTCAGGACCCAGAGTTTTTCGATTATGCACCCGTGCTGATCCATGGCGATCTGGCGCCCTATCATCTCTTGTATTCTCCAAAGGACACACGCCTTTGTGGCGTACTTGATTTTGGGCAGGCGGGCCTGGGGGATCCAGCATCCGATTTCGGAATCCTGATCAGCATCTACGGAGAGCATTTTGTGCTCAAAATGAAAAATACATATCCCGATCTGGAAAAACAAATGCAGCGAGCGCGGTTTTATGCCCAGTCGATCGAATTGGAATGGACACTGCGAGGCATGGAAAGCGGTGAAAAGTTTTGGTTCACAGCCCATCTCGGGGGCGCCAGGGACATTCAACAATGATGGCAATCGGGTTCAGCCGGTCTGTATCTGTTCCACAAAAGGGAAACTGCCTGCACATCCTCCTCTTGGGAATAGACACGAAAAACCCGCCGAGCGTTGGGCGGGTCTTGAGGGATCACCTTGTTCGGCGTGTCCGGGGTGCCAGGCGATTTCGCGAATGATGGGTAGGTGTTGGAGCAGGTCGTTGGATAGGCCGTCTCATTCCCCGTGAATCCGGCGCAGACCGGGGCGGTGCGGGGATCTTATAGTCGAAATCATCGAAGGTCTTGCGCGGCAGCGGTTCACCCATGATCCGTTCGAGGGTTCGGATAATGTCGTTATCTTCAGGTGTGACCAGCGTAAAGGCATCCCCGGTACGCTCGGCGCGGCCGGTGCGCCCAATACGATGGATGTAGGCATCCGCAGTGTCCGGCATATCGTAATTGATGACATGCGAGATACTTTCCACATCCAGACCGCGGGCAGCGATGTCCGTGGCAACCATAATGAGGTGAGTACCGTCTTTAAAGCCCTTGAGTGCGGATTGGCGTTGACCCTGGGTGCGGTCGCCATGTAGGCTGGTGACCTTGTACCCCGCCCGCTCGATCTGGTGGGCGAGCTTTTGAGCACGATACTTGGTGCGGGTGAAGATGAGCACCGACTCGGTGGAAGTTTGCTTAAGAATTTTGAGCAAGAGCGCTGACTTCAAATGTGGGGGTACCGGATAGAGGGCATGAGTCACCGTATGGACCGGACGACTCAATCCCATGGAGATTCTTTGTGGATTCCTGAGGGACTGCGACGCAAGCTGTTCGATCTCGGCAGGAAATGTCGCAGAAAACAACATGGTCTGCCGTTGGGCAGGCACAGCCTTGATGATCCGCTGTACGTCCGGCAAAAAACCCATGTCAAACATGCGGTCGGCTTCGTCGAGGACTAATACTTCGATATGATTTAGCCGGGCTTGATTCTGGGACATCAGATCCAAGAGCCGCCCAGGGCACACGACCAGGATCTCTACACCGTCGCGGAGGGCCTTGATCTGACCGCCGGCGCTGACTCCTCCGTAGATGGTGGCACTTCTCAGGCGGGTCCCAGTCGCAAGATCACGAATGACATCATGGATCTGTTCAGCCAATTCACGCGTGGGGGTCACGATCAGCACCCGGGCCACATTGCGCGGTCCGTTCAGTAATCGATTCAAGATGGGCAGGATGAATGCGGCGGTTTTCCCGGTGCCTGTTTGCGCGGTACCGATGATGTCCCTTCCGCGCAAAGCCGCAGGGATCGCGGCTTCCTGGATGGGGGTTGCCGTTTCGTAGCCCGCGCTTTTAATTCCCGCCATCAGGCGAGAATCCAGATTAAATTGTTCGAAATTCACAATATTTCCTTGTCTTCAGGAGTCAATCACTGACCTTGAGGCCAGTGCATACAGATGCTGGGGAATTGAGCAAGCGCCCAAAAAGAGAACAACAGTGGACTGCTGAAATGGGTTAGTTTTAGTTTGGCTTGAATTATAGCACTCTTGTTCAGGATGGTTGGCGGTTTCTTTCTGGATCCCGGCTCTCGGAGTTTGCATTTCAGTATGGCGCGATTTACCTGGGTTTGCGGAATACCTGCCAGAAATTCAAGAAGTCCGTAACCTTCGCGAGGGTATCGGGCGGTCCTTTTGGAATCGAGTAGTAGGTCTAATGATTCTTCCAGATCGTGAAATCTTTCAAGTTGGACCCTCCCACGAACTCACGCGCGATCGAATTTTCAGGAATGATTTCGGCCTGGATCGGCAGAAACCACTCGAGAAATGCCAGCAGCCGCTTGGCTTCAATGTAGGCAGGTGTCCCATGGGCAACTTGTCGCAAAAGAGGCTCGGCTAAGGGTTTCAGTGCCGAAAGTTCAAAGACCAGTGCCGAATTGAACATTAGGTCCGCATTCTCCTGAAAGGGAAAAATATGTTTTTTTTCGCCGCGCCGGACAGACTCCCAGTTCGAAATCGTCGCATTCGCCGAGTAGCCACGTTCGCGCGCATCCCGCACGATCCGGCGGATAAGCCTGGTATCCGTAGTTGAAACACGGTTGTGGCGGTCCAGGTTGAGCTGGGTCAGGGCTGAGGCATAGATTCGGAAGGCGCGCCCGGCCAGGGTCCCCGGCAAGAGTTCCGGATCCAGACCATGAATGCCTTCCATGATGATCGGCTGACCGCTTCGCAGCTGGACGGGATCACCTGCTTCCGGCCTCCCCAAATGAAAGTTGTAGCGCGGCAGAACAACCTGCTTTCCCGCTATCAAGAGTTCAAGGTGCTCCGCCAGCAAATGCAGGTTGAGAGCTCCCAGGGCTTCAAAATCGGGTTTGCCATCCCCGCCCAACGGAGTCTCATCGCGCGCAAGAAAAAAATTATCGAGTTCAAGGGGGTAGGGCGAGATACCCAGCGCCAGCAGCTGCACCGTGAGCCTGCGAGAAAAGGTGGTCTTGCCGGACGCGGAGGGGCCGGCGATCAGGACGATCTGGGCGGCACTCGCTGCGATCTGCCCTGCGATCTCGGCGATGTTCCGCTCATGCAGTGCCTCGGAGACCAGCACGATTTCATGGGCGCGACCGGCGTGGATGGCATCGTTGAGTGCGCCGACGTTGTCGATCCCGAGATATTCCAGCCAATCGCCGTATTGCCGAAATGCTTTCAGCAGCTTCGGATAGGCCGTGACGGTTTCCAGCTTGGTCGGTGAATGGCGCCTGGGAAAGCGCAGGGTGAAGCCACCGTTAGTGCTGAAGAGGTCGAACCATTTCAGGTAACCGGTGGAGGGGACCATATACCCATAGTGGTAATCCAGACGCTCCCCGAGCCGGTAGAGGGTCAGGTATTTCTTACGCCGATAATTCAACAGAAGGACCGTATCGTCGTAGCCGATCGATCGAAAATAATCAATCGCTTCCTGGAGCGGCACTTCTTTTTTCTCGAAGGGCAGATCGGACGCAATTAATTTCTGCATATGCGATTTTAGCTGCGCCAGCTCCGCATCGGATAAGGGCTCCCGTCCTTCGACCTGACAGTAGTAACCGCCGAAGGAGATCGAATGGTCAATGGTCAGTTTGACGAGGGGAAAGAGATCCGCAAAAGCCATCTCGAGCAGGAAGTTCAGGGATCTGCGATAGATCAGGGAACCATCCGGATCAGACATGGTGATGGGCCGCACCCGCGCATCCCGGGCAAGGGTATAGGTCAGCTCGCGCAGATCCCCATCGACATCGGCCGCGACAACCGGTGCCGAAAATTCAAGCGTTTTGAGGAAATCTCCCACTGAGGCACCGCGTGGCCCTGACAAAACCCGCCCGTCAGGAAGCTGAATCTCCACCTCCGGGCGCGGGGTGACGACATGAAACTTGGAATCGAGGCTCATTCGATCATCGACGATACAGCGATTCTAGCACCAGCAAACCGCATCAGGCAGTTTTGCTCACCCGTCGGCTTTTTTAAGATTGGCCAATAGTTTGTCCGCCTGATGTGCAAACTCGTCCATCGGTACCTCCCGGCGCGTGAGGCTCATCAATGTTTCCGTAAGGAACTTGTTCACTGGTGTGGGAACACCCAACTTCTCGCCTGCGCGGGCGATGGTGCCGTTCAAATATTCAACCTCTGACCTGCCCCGCCCCGAGTGCAGATCAATATGAAAGGAGGGCATCTTCCCGCCGCGCCCGCTGCCGGCCGAGCCGGAAAGTATGGGCTTCGACAGCCAGGCAGGCCTGCGGATTGCAAATGCGAGTGCGCGCGTGGGGATGCCCGGCAGGTCTACAACAGGAATATCCTGCGCCTGCATGACCGCCAAACATTCGCGCAGCATCCGGATCTCAAGCCGGTAAAGGTCCGAATTCGCAAAGATCTCCCCTGGGGTCATATCCAGGATAGCGGAAGTTGGGTTGGCGATGAGATTCGTCAGCATCTTGGACCACTTCATTGCAGCCGGGTTGGAAAATGCCTTCGCATTGAGAAAGGCCGCACTGGAGGCCTGGACCAATTTTTCCGAAAGCGGATGGGAGGCGGCGATCCCTACCCCGCGCAATCGTTCCAGGACAATATCGCCTGTGCCGCGGCGGCCGATCGCGCTGGTGACGGTTCCGGGGATGACCTTATCCACGCCCAGGACGTTTCCGATCGCGGCTTCGTTCTCCACCCCATTGGATAAACAGAGCACAGGCGGAATTTTCTGGGCAAACGGTTTCATGCCCTCGAGCGCTGCGGCTGTGTCAAATGATTTCAGTGCAAAAAGCGCAACGTCGAACGGACCATAGCGCAGCGCGTCTTCAAGCGAGCCGGCGACGACAAAGGCCGAAGGCGCAATGACCGATGCCTCCTTGAAATTACGCCCTGTATCGAGTGTCAGATCCAGGCGCAAGCCGCGGCTGCGTAGGTCGTCGGCCACCCTAGGCTGTTCTACAAATACGAGCTGCTCGCCCTCCAGCGCCAGAGAGCCGCCGATGTAGGTACCCAAGGCTCCGGCACCAAAGGACAAGATCTTCAGATTTGCCATTTGGATACCTAGTCGGTGGACTCGAATCGAAGCATCAGCCACTGATGGCGGGCCGGTTTGTAATGGAACGTCACAAAACCTCCGTTGCTGAAGCGAAAACGGGGCCCGTTCGAATTCGCCTGCACGGGTATCCCGAGGATCGCGTACATCAGTTTATTGAGCAGGCCTCCATGCGTGACGATCCCGGCACGCAGGAACAATTCCCAGTCGCCCTCGCCGTCCTCACCGAATGGTTCATAGGGAGACCTGAATTCAGGCTGAGGATAGAGTGTATGGATCTCCTCCATCGTCAGACCGGACATCGCACCAAGATTTCGCTCCATCCAGATCGGATCTGTTTCCAGTGGAACGTGGAGCACTTCGGTGATCACCTGGGCGGTCTCTTTGGCACGAGCCAGAGGACTGGTCAATACCAGGTCAAATGTTACTTGCTCCCCCAGCCAGCGTTCGGCGAGCAGCCGCGCTTGGGCACGGCCCGCCTCGGTCAGGGGGTAATCAGCATGGCCTTGCAATCGGTCTTCGGCATTCCCCACCGATTCGCCATGGCGCAAAAAGGTGAATTCAAAAAAAGAGGCAGGACGATTCATTTCCCCAAACACTGCAGGGTTTGCAGCTCCCTGGTCATCTGGGCATCCGCGTTAGGAACGAGTTTCATCGACGGGTCCGCTTGCATTCTGATCCAAAGCGAACACAGGACTGGTTTCAAGAGCGGCATCGAATCGCTGGTGATCGAAGACAGTGTGAATGCATCTTTCCAACGTCCGAGCCTGGCATAGGCCTCGATAAATGGCAGATATTCTGTCAGGTCATCCGGGTGAAACGGAATCGCAAGAGCCTGATCTCCTATTTTTGCGACCTGCTTCCAATCTCCTTCCTGGCGCGCCAGATCTGCTTCTTCAAAATAGAAACACCAGTTGTGAGGCGGTTCGGGGTACATGAAGTCCATGAGTTTTGGACCCTGGGCAGGACGCGGAACGATCTGGCTCATATTCGATAACGGCATGGCTTGAGCGGTCAAATACGGCACCTCCAGAAATGGAAGAGAGTGCAGCTTTGCAACATCCGTCACCGATTTCGGACCCACCCCCAGGTCCGCGTCATACTTCGGATTCAAGACCCGCACACAGCCCGGGGGTTGAAATGCCAGCACCACGGCGTGATCCGTCGTGCTCGTAAACGAGGTAACCCGGTAGTCACTGGTGACTGCCTGGCCCGGAGAAAGTGTGAGTTCCCCCGCCTTGGTGCGGATGTTGATATCCAAATTGAGATACTGGATCGGGCCGCTGCGCAAAGTCGGATCATAGATCCAGCTGATCGGTACAGTGAGCGAATTGTCGCTGGAATACTGAAATGGCATATCCGTGGAAAGCAGGACCGTCCCCTTCTGCAGTCCCGGCATACGCCATGTCAGCTGCCACAAATAATACTTGACCAGACTCCAGTCCGTCCGGAACGCATATGCCGTTTGGATCTGGAATCCCAGAGCCAGGACCACAAGGATCCCTGCCACGAGGCTCCGGCGGATCAGATTCGGTATCAGCTCGAGCAGCACGCCCAAAAGAAGAGCCAACCCCAGGGCGAACGGAAGCGTGAATCGATCGAACGGAAATTGAAGCTTGATCGTCAGGCGGCTCAGCAGGAATGGAATCTGCGCACCCGCGATCGCGAGCAACCCCAATCCCAGCCACGCCAGGTATTGTTTCCGACCCTGCTTCCCCGCTCCCACAAGCACATCCAGACGCGAGAGGCGCCCGGAATAATACAGCCACCCTTCCAAGGCAGCGATCAGGATCAGGGTGTAAATGAGGATCAAGCGCAGCCCGAAAGTCTGTCCATCGGGAAATTGAAAGACCTGCAGCCAGGCATTGAGACTGACCGTGATCCACTGATTCAGAACGGTCGCGACCAGCGCACCCAACGATGAAATGGAGGTGACATCGCCCGCCGTGACATCAATGCCGTAGCGCAAAGAACGTTCGATAAAAAATCGCCACACGAGGAAGAATGCGAAGATCGCCAGAAAGGGGAGATAAGAAGAAAGCAGGAGTTTTCTCCGCTCGGAGGAATCGACGCTGACCTTCCGCAAGGCGATCCAGAGGACCACGGGCCTCAGGATCTCAAAGCCGGCGAAATATTCAGAGAGGAATAAATTGGGAAGGGCCAGGAGCAGCGACACGGCCAGGAACAACCAGCGGGATCGATCGGATTGTACGGCTTTGAGCATGAAGGCGATCGACAGAAAGAAGCACGCCTCGATAAAAAAATAATGACCGAATGCATTTCCGATGGCTTGTCCGCGGAATCCGGGATAGAGCAGGAAAAAGACGGCCACCCAGAACGCCAGACGTCTTTGGAGCGGTTCGAGAATGCGTACGACCCACCACAGGGCAACTGCCGAGGCCCAACGCCCGAGCATGCCGAAGACCTGCCAGGCGAATGGATGCGGGCCAAGGACCAATGTGGTCAGGTAGACAAAATAGGCGAGCAGTGGACGATCATACGAGTAATATTTCACGAGCCCGGGCAACCCATAGGTGATGGGCATCCAGGCAAATCCCCAGTCATCCCAGTGGAATCCCTGCTGCAAGGCGAACAGCCCGTATGCGAGGACGGTGATGATCAGCAGGATGAGCGGGACCGCCCAGTTTTTTAATCTTGACAGAGACCTGAATGGGGAAAAATCATTACCCTCCACGTTTGGTTTTCCGGACCGGCGACCGCCTTTTGCGAACGAGATAGAGCGGACGCCTCTTCACTTCCTGAAAGATATACCCAACGTATACACCGATGAATCCCAGCAGGATCATGAGGATGCCGCTGGAAATGAGCACGATCGACACGACAGAACTCCAACCCGGAACGATCTTCGCGGACTGCCCCGTGAGCCATAAGACCAGGACATAGATCAATTCAGCCAGGGCCAGCAAAAAAAATATTCCACCAGCACTGAGTCCAATGTATAGCGGTGCGAGGGAGAACGAGAAAATCGCGTCGGAGGCCAGACGGATCATCTTTCCAAATGAGTATTTTGATTTCCCGCTCATTCGTTTCGGCTCGTGGTAAGGCAGGATGACTGTTTTGAACCCGACCCAGGCCACCATGCCCCGCAGAAAACGGTGATACTCCGGCATGGATTTGAGAGCCTCCACCGACTGGCGGGCCATGGCCCGAAAATCTGCGGCACCGGAGGTCATGTGAGTCCCGCTGATCAGATTGATGAATTTATAAAATGCGGAAGAGGACCAGTTTTTCAGGGAAAACCCCTGGTCGCTTTCCATACGCTGGGTCTGGACAATATCATAGCCCTGAGCGACCAGATCCAGCATAGGCTGAATCATTTCTGGAGGATGCTGTCCATCGGCGTCCATGGTGATGACGACCTCCGAGCGGGCAGCATCCAGGCCAGCGCTCAGCGCGGCCTGATGTCCGAAATTTCGGCTGAATTCGATGACATGCACCCGTGGATCTTTTTGTGCCAGAAGATCAAGGCGATCCGCTGTGCCGTCATCGGATCCATCATCGACATACAGAAAGAAAAAATCGTACGGCAGGCGATCCACGACCGTGCGCAGGTGCTCGTGGGTCTGCTCTACAACCCCCACTTCATTAAGAACCGGGATGACAATGTCAACGGACGGACGGAATTTTTTTAATTTGCGTGGCACAACGACCTCGGGGTGAAGAAAATTGTACCATGCAGCCCTGTGCGGTCGCTAAAGCGGCTCATCAGCCAGGCGCAGCAGATACTCGCCATAGCTATTTTGCCTCAAGGGGTGCGCCAGTTCGATCAATTGTGCGCGGCTGATGAAGCCCATCCGGTATGCAACTTCTTCCGGGCAGCCGATCAGCAGACCCTGCCGCTCTTCCACGGTCTGAACGAAGTTGGCAGCTTGCAGCAGTGTCTCATGGGTACCGGCGTCCAACCAGGCGATGCCCCGACCCAGCTGGGTCACTCGCAGAAGCCCCTTCTCCATGTACACACGATTGATGTCGGTGATTTCCAACTCGCCGCGCGAAGAGGGCTTGAGCTGGGCAGCGATGTCCACCACTTGATTGTCATAGAAATAGAGCCCCGGAACAGCAAAATTGGAACGCGGTTTGTCCGGTTTTTCTTCCAGGCTGAATGCTTTCCCCGAATCATCGAATTCGATGACGCCGTAATTCCGGGGTTCCCGGACCGGATAGGCAAACACTTGCGCCCCCTGCGAGATCCTGGAGGCCGTCCGTATGTGGTCCCATAGACCTGTGCCATAGAAAATATTATCGCCCAGTATCAGACAGGCGCTGTCCCGCCCGACAAAATACTTTCCGATCAGGAAGGCTTCCGCCAGGCCTCCGGGTTTGATCTGTTCGGCATAGGAAAAGGAAAGCCCCCATTTCTTTCCATCCCCCAGCAGGCGCTGAAAGGCCGGCATGTCCTCCGGCGAGGAAATGATCAGGATCTCCCGAATGCCAGCCGGCATGAGCATCGAGAGCGGATAATAAATCATGGGCTTGTTGTAGACGGGAAGAATTTGCTTGCTCACGCCGAGGGTCAGCGGATAGAGGCGCGTGCCGCGCCCGCCCGCCAGAATGATGCCCTTCATGTTCCCCTCCGGGCGTAATTCTTGTCCAGCCAGTCGTGAAAACCCTCGCCCTTCTGGATCGCATCGACCCAATCCATATGGCTGAGATACCATTGAACGGTTGCGCGCAACCCGCTCTCCAGATCATGTTTTGGCATCCATCCGAGCTCGGTCCGGATTTTGGTTGTGTCCATCGCATAGCGGCGATCGTGACCTGGACGATCTTCCACGTAGGTAATGAGCCTGGAATAAGAGCGGGGTCCCGGTTTCAATTCATCCAGGATGGAACAGATCTCCCGCACCAGGTCCAGGTTATAGGGCTGGTTTCCACCGCCGATATTGTAGGTTTCACCGGAGCGGCCCTGCTTCAAAACCAGATAGATGGCCTCGCAATGATCCTCTACATACAGCCAATCTCGAATCTGTTTCCCATCGCCGTAGACCGGCAGAGGTTTCTCCGCCAGGGCATGCAAGATCATGAGCGGAATCAATTTTTCAGGAAACTGGAAGGGGCCGTAGTTATTCGAGCAATTCGTGATGGTCAGCGGCAGGCCGTACGTATGGAAATAGGCCCGGGCCAGATGATCGGACGCCGCTTTGGAGGCGGAGTACGGGGAGCGTGGCTCGTAGGGCGTCGACTCGCGAAAGGCAGTCTCGGATGCATCCAATGAGCCAAAGCGCGAAGTGAACGACCGTGTCGATTTCATGCTCTTGAAATATGTTGCTCGTAAATTCTGTATCGCAAATATCCCCCCGGATAAATTGATGGCGCGTGTCGTCGGGCAGGTCTTTCAGATTTTCGAGGCTGCCCGCGTAGGTCAGGGAATCGAGGTTGAATACCCGAACCTGCGGTTCAGACTTCAGGAGGTATCGAACAAAATTCGAGCCGATGAATCCTGCGCCGCCCGTGACCAGGATGTTTTTCATTAAAACTGGAAATCCAGGATCGATTCAATAACCTGTTCCTGCTCTGATCCGGTCAATGCATTGTGGAAGGGGAGGCGAATCAACTGGTCGCTGATGCGCTCCGTCACCGGACAGTCCCCCTCGCGGCCTCCGTAGCTGCGGCCCATATCCGACACATGCAGCGGCAGGTAGTGAAACACACAGTAGATGCCCCGCTCGCGCAAGTATGCGATCAGCCTCTGGCGGAGCTCCAGATCGGGCATCAACAGGTAGAACAT
>WNFI01190722.1_pt1 | contig 11453 bp, 12 predicted proteins | sample 5400471 | NCBI WGS metagenome assembly WNFI01 (sample SAMN13153348, study PRJNA577476) | soil metagenome | isolation source: 100 cm saprolite on Douglas fir-dominated hillslope | place: USA:California | collected 2013-09-17
CGCCGCTTCGAGGAGCACGATCCCCGCGAACGCCGCAATGCTCACACGCAACGTACCCATCCGCGAACGTGGTCTGTTCCCGGTCGCCGGCGGAGAATCAAGGAGCCGCTCGATGCGTTCGTTGATCGACTCGCCCGCTCCTATCACTTGCTGTGCGGCTCCAAACTGGACGTAATGCGCCCCAGTGGCTGTGTGCTGCCAGACCTTTGCCAGTGCGCTCGCCAGTGCCAGTGGTCGATGCGTCGAGCCAACGGCCAGGTCGTCGCAGACGAGTTCTTTTTCGTGCGAGAGTTGGCGATAGGCAGCCCAACTCGTTGGCAGGTAGAAGAAGGCATCACGCAGCACGGTCGCCAGCCACATCACCGGGTAATCGCGCTGCGACACGTGCTCCAATTCGTGCGCCAGCACCGCTTCCAGTTCGCGGCGATCGAGCGCCTCGACCATCCAGGTCGAGAGTACAATCGTCGGTCGGAACACCCCGGAGGTCAACGCCAGCGGTCGATCATAGGCGCAGAGCCGTACCCTGGTACGCTTTGCCCCCAGGCGTTCCGCCAGCTCATCAGCAAGCGATTGCAGGTCAGAACCAGCCGAAATACTTCTGCGGAGAACGACCCGCGCCATGAGCGCGAGTCGCAGCATGCCCAGGCAGACTGCGCCAAGCGCGATCAGGCCCATTCCGAGAGGGATCGCTAGCTCGACCAGGGAGTCCCAGTATGGCGCATCGCGCAGGCAGACGCGACCGGTAAAATGGTGCAGGCCAACCAGCCCGAGGCCGAGGCTGGCAAGGGGAATGGAAAGGACCAGGCACTGCACATAGCGCCGGTGTCTCCAGGAGCCGACGTCGTGCAGGAGACGGAGTGCCAGGGAACTTCCAAATGTGAAGAGCGCGATACTGGAGATGCCGAGGAGGAAATGCACTACTCCCCCTCCTCTTCTGCACGGCGGCGCGCGATCTCGTCGAGCAGCGTTCGTGCTCGTGCGGCAGCCTGCTGGTCCGGCAGCGCATCAAGTCCCTCGCGTGTGGCACCGGCGAAGTTGACGAACAAATCTTCGAGAATGCGCCCGACGAAACGCGAAACGAACTCAGGCTTTGTCAGGTTGGGGTAATAGATGTAGGCCTGGTCACGCTTCTCTACGCGCAGGAGGCGCTTTTTGGCCAGACGCGTCATCGTGTTCATGGCCGTCGTATAGGCGACTCTGCGGCGCTCGTACAGGACTTCAAACACCTCACGCACCGTGGTCCCTTGACCTGGGGGACGGGCCCAGATGAGTTCCATGATCTCGGCCTCCAGATCGCCGAGCACCTTACGAATGCCCGGTCGATCGGGGCGGAATACGTTAATATCCGGTTCGTTCGTCATCTGTCAACTCCTCTATTCGCAAAAGCCCAGGTTCCTCACGACAGCACTGGATGAGTTTCTCACTCTTTCATCTCCTAGAGCAGAGGACTCGCACCCAGGGCACCCGGCTGCGCTGCCCATCCAGATAGACACTCACCCACCAGATCCCACGGGGACAGGTGGTGCGGGGCCCATTCCTCTAACTGCCCCTAGTATAGGATATTCTGGTACACTTGTCAAAGTACACGTGGTGTAGGTACAATTATAAGAGGTACTATTTGCGGTCGTAGGATCATCAACAAAGCAGGCGTATTCCCTAGCTGCTAGAGATGTGCATGCTGTGAGACAGGACCGGGCAGGTCGTTGCGACAACGAGCAGAGAGCGATGCTCCTTCTCCCTCGGAGGGCAGATATGCTGGTCACGGTGGCATCGCTCCCAGGCGCTACGCCAGGACTGCTACCTGCTGTTGATGGGGTGACTGTCATATATGAGGCTAAACAGACGCGAAGCGACCAAAGAGAAGCAAGAGGAGATGATCAGCATGGCACTGAGACCTGCGGCACGTAAGCGTCCAGCAGTAAACGCGGCACCGCGAAGTGCTGTCGTCCAGTCGGACAAAGAGGTCGGAACGGGCGGTGGGTTCACGACGAGGCTTTCGAGCGTGGCGCAAGAGATACTGGCGGTGACGTACTGGTTCGATCCTGCCCCGCATCCGAAGCCCTATCCTGTCACGGTCAGGTTTTCCGGGCGCCGCGTCGATGTGAAAGGACGGAGGCAGTCTGGCGATCGGTTCGTTCAGGACGAGACGATCGAGGAGGTCATCCCCGGCAGTGGCCCGATCTCACTCACGACTCGTATCCGCGGCATCAATCCGGGCTCGTGGGTCGTGACCGCGCACATACTGGAATCCGCTCACTCTGCACGCGAGCCGCGGGAGCAAGGGAACGCGACCCCTGCGGCTGGACGCAGCGGACCAGCCACTCGGTTGTGGCGCAGGTGGGCGCCGTCCGCGGAGTCGAACAAACCTGTGAGAACCTGCCTGACCCCCTTCGCCCGCGTGCCGGGCATCCTTCCCGGCATTTGGGGAGCGATGGTGACGCTCGGCATGGTTGTCGCGCTGGCGCTCCAGTTCCTGGTGGTCGCCGGTACTCATCTTGCGGTCGGCCCTTGGTGGGCAGTAACACTTGTCTCCATCTCGGTCGGCATCGTCGGTGCGAAGGGGTGGTTCATCGTCCTTCATCGGCGCGAGCACCGCATAAATGGATGGTGCATCCAGGGGTTCATCACCGGCGCCACCCTGGCAGCGGCAATCCTGCTCGTGTTGCTTCACGTACCGGCCGAAGTCTTTCTCGACGCGATGGCTCCGGGTCTGCTGGTCGCGATGGCTGTAGGCAGGGTGGGATGCTTCTTCGCCGGCTGCTGCGGAGGGCCGCCGACGGCCTCCCGCTGGGGCGTGTGGTCATCCGATCAACGCATGGGGGCGCGTCGTATCCCCACCCAGCTGCTGGAGTTGGTGCTCGCGGGGATACTGGGGCTCTTGGCACTGGTGGCGGTCCTAGGTCACGGGCCGGCGGGCGGCGCCTTCTTCGTTGCAGGGCTGGCGGCCTATATCCTGGGGCGACAGGGTATTCTGCATCTACGCGCCGAGCCGCGCAAGACGAGGCTGGGCGGGCTGGTCACAGCCTCCCTGGCAGCACTCGTGCTCATCGCAGCCGTCGTCGTGCTCGCTCGGTAACCGAACAGTCACGTCGTGGCGTGCTGCATCTGGCAGCGACGACCTCCGAGGCCGACGTCGAGATGGCGCTCCCGCTGCTGCTCGACGCCGGTGCTCTCCCAACCGATCTAAGCCGTGCGCAAGCTCGTACGGGAGTTCCGAGCGGCATTGGTGCCGCAGATCCGTACTCTGGCGCTCGACGAGGGCATCTACGACGGGCTCCCGACGTTGCAACGACGACAACAAACGTCCTCATCTTGACAGCAAGTGAGGCAACTATCCTCCAGACACTTAACGCCGTCGAGGAGTGGTGGTCAAAAAGGCATACCACGCACAACGCAAGCTCGCCTCCACGCTCCTCGCAATCCTCGGAGTCGGGCGTTCTACCCATTCGTCTCCAGATGACAAATGGAACTGAGGCTGCCCTCCAGGAATGGCTCACCGACTCTGCCCGGTTGAAACGCTCTATCGATATATTTTTCTTCAACCGTCCGCTTCAGCTAAACCGCTGCAAGTCGTTTCTGTGCTGAAGCGTAACAAACCGGTCGTCGTAGACGTGTCAAAAGGCGCGCAACAGAACCCCTAACTGAATGAATTGCTCAGCTATCTGAACACTGGCTCAGCGGAGAAATCAGGCTTCTATGCCGTTCTGAAATCATGCCTCTTGCCCATCGGAGGTGTTACACGCTTTAAGGAGCCGGCTGTTCAACTGCTCCTGATATCACGCCGCATCAAGTGCTGATTGTTTATCCGATTCCTACGACTGCCAATAGTACTCTTGACGATTGTACCATAGTTCCTTACAATATGCAGAGGACGTTCCACGTTTGGGAGAGAGAAATAGATGAGCAGGTATTACAGCGGCGGGCGGGCGAGACGCTACAATCAGCGCTGGGGCGGCTATATCGAGAAGACGCTGGCGATGGCAACAGCCATGATCGATTTCGCCGCGCTGCATTGTGTGCCAGAGGAGCTGGGACGTCCACCTCGGGTACTGGACGTTGCCTGCGGCACAGGTATCCTGCTGAGGCACTTGCTCGAGCGCGTCCCCGGTATGGAGGCATATGGGGTCGATGCGAGCGAGGATATGCTGGCACAAGCTCGGGAGGCCCTCAAGGATCAGCCACACGTGCGGTTAGAACGGATAGAAGTCAACGGTAGCGAAACAGCAGTTCTTCCGTTCCCGCCGCAGACCTTTGACCTGATCACCTGCACCAATGCGCTACATGACATACGAGACCCGGTGGTGTTCCTTTCAGATATCAGGAGGTTGTTGGCTCCTGGCGGACAGCTCGTGATAGAAGATTTCGCTCTGCGTCAGCCTGCATGGCTCTGGGCGGTGTTCGAGAGGGTGACTGGGCTGATCGAAGGGGGACACGTCCGCGCCTTTACCCTGGCGGAAGCGCAGGCGCTCTGTGTAGAAGCCGGACTCCGCGTCGTCTGCGAGAGGGACTTTCCCATCGACTGGTTGTGGCGCGGCTGGGCACTGTGTGCTGAGCGTGTGCTACAATGATCACCAGTACTATCGATAATAGTAAATAAGATGCTGAAACGATCTCGTCAACCTTCTTTGGGGAAGATGACCTATGCCTGATATGAGGTCAGTGAGATGATTCCTGAGACCATGTCGCAGAAAACACCACAGCGGAATCACAGTCTAGCAGAGCAAGACGAAGCAAAGCCGCCTCAATCGAAAACACATGCGGCTGTTCACATGGACAGACGCTCTGTTCGCCGGTCGTTTCGTCGCCAGCGAGATGCCTGGTTCCTGCTGGTCATCCTGCTCCTCAGTATGGGAACGATTCTGTTTCTCTCGAACATCGGGGCCTCCTTGCAGCAGACCACCAGTGCGCAGCCTGCCACACAGCCTATTCCAGTGGTGAGCGCAACACCAGTATCCACAGCCAACGTGTTCGTGCGCGCAGCGCAAGTCCGCCTCTATCCCTTTCCACAGACCAATGTTGGGCTGATGCAGCCAGCCGTAGACGGGCACGGAAACGTCTGGGTGGGTGAGATGTTCGCCAACCGCCTCGCCCGGCTCGACTCACACACAGGTGCGGTCACGACCTGGGAGCCTCCCAACGGGAAGAACGGCCTCATGTCCACCACGATAGACGTTCACGGAAAGGTCTGGTTTGTCGAGCAGGGCGCAAACTACATTGGGCGCTTTGATCCAGCGCAGCAAACGTTTCGCATCTTCCCACTTGGTACTGTGAGCGGTCGCCCGTTGGGACCGCAGGACCTCCAGTTCGATGCTGCGGGCAAGCTGTGGTTTTCGGCAGCAGCGGCAGGGCGGATTGGGCGGCTCGATCCGACCACCGGTGCGATCCAGATCTGGCCGGTGCCTGCTCCCGCAGCAGGTATTGCTCCAGCCCCCTTTAGCCTCACGGTGACACGCGATGAGCAGGTCTGGTTCGGCTACATTACCGGAGGTGTGGTCGGTCGTCTCGATCCCGCGACCGGCAAGGTCACGCTCTACCCCCTGGCAGACCCACAGGCAGAGATTTTCTCGATGGCACACGACACCCACGGGCGCATCTGGTTTTCTGAAATTATACCGGGTAGGCTCGGCATGGTTGACAATGCGACCGGCAGGGTGACGGAGCTCCCTGTACCGACCGTTGCAGGTCATCCCGCGGCGCTCTATGAACTGATCGTTGCGCAGAAGACGAGTGGCTCGTCAACGAACGCTGTTGGCATCATGCGCCCTTAAGGGAGCCTTCCCTGGTACTTTGCTCTGCTGTTGTTCTTCCTGGAAAAGGACCGTGAAATGCGAAGAGGGTTTCAAACGTGCTACCCTTATGCTATCAAGATCGTACTATCTATGCTCGTAGACCAGAAGAGGAAGATACTACTGAAGAGAAAGAAAGGAGAGAAGCGAACGATGATGGGAGGCATGTTTTTCATGATGATCTGGATGGTGCTGGGAGGTTTCCTCTTTGTCGCCCTGCTCGTCGTACTCATCTGGTTGCTTGTGCGCTGCAGTACCACGCTCCCCAGCCGAAACAGGAGTATGAGCAACCACAGATCGAGTATCCACAAGAACAGCAGCCACCTCGCCAGTAGAAAATGGATGAGGTGGCTGCTGAGGGTGAAAAGGTGGCTCAAGAAGCAGGGCAAGCCTGAAATTCGGAGGTCAGGATGCCAGGGTGCCAGCGAATACGCCCAGCAGGGCAACGCACAGGAGCACAATGGCGCCCAGCATCGCCTCCCGCCGGAGCCAGTCTTCCATGCGCTCCGCCAGCAGTTGGGCCTGCTCCGAAATCCCCTCCTCGTCGCCCTGACCTTCCTTCTTCTCCGGTGCCTCGAGCCTTTCTGTGTGTGCTGTCCATGAAGTACTCGCAGTCACCAGCGCTTGCTTTGTAGCGTCTACCCCGATCTCCTTGCGACGGGTGAGTGCCTGCACTAATCGGGGCCGCAGGGAGAAGGCGTGATAGGCGCTGATGGCCGCCATGAGGCCTTGCGCCAGCATATGCGCATACTGGCGCTGGTTCAGCCTGTGCAGCGTGGGCATCAGGACACCGCTGATGTAGAGCAGTCCACCCACCCAGGCCGCCATGCCCAGCAAGTGCAGCATATCCACGCTCACTGCGTAACCCAACTCTGCGTTGGCGACAGCGGCAGCGTGTCCAGAGAACGCAAAGGCCACCAGGAGTGCTGCAGCCAGGAGAAGCTCTATGCGTCCAGGCCAGGAGCATCTGCGCCATCCCCTCACCAGCCGTGTTGGCAGATGTGGCACACGACGCATCGCTTCTAGAACGGCGTGCCACCAGTCGGGGGGTGCCGGTGAAGTCGATGAAATAGCTGGCACACGTCCTGCGACCTCCGCAGGCAGCGGAGCGTTGCGCCACGAAGAAAAGCCTCGCCGGGAGACGAACAGCGTCAGTCCCAGCGTGGCCACCACCACTCCCTCACGCATCCACCAGAAGAAGCCGAAGCGGCTGCCAAAGAGGACCGCTCGCAGCAGGGACGGCATGAATGCGCCTGACCAGCTCCCCGCCAGCTCGGCCTCCTGGGCCAGCACGACCCCGATAGTCGCCAGCAGCACCATGCTGAGCACGTATGGGAGGAACTGCCGGAAGCGGCGCGCGGCAGCCTGGGCCGGGACGCGCAGGTCAGGATCGCGCTGCATACCGGGAGGAAGAATCCACGTCTCCCAGATCAGACCCCCCAGCCAGAACGCCATGCCGAGCAGGGCAAGCCAGGTGGTGAGCGCCTGGACGATGATCGGTCCATCCAGCGTGGCGCTTCCCAGGACATTGGTGCCACTGCTGGCTTGCTGCCCTGCTGCTGAGGGAACTGTGCCATTCGGCCCCGCGATGCCAAAGCTGAAGGAGCCTTCCGTCACGTGAGCATCGTCCGATGACTGTGCCACCCACAGGACCGTGTACGTCCCTCCAGGAAGCCGCGGGAGGGTTACCGTCATTTCGCGCGGATTCGACCCGCTGACCTGGCTATCTCTGTGATCCACCTCGTGACCCGCCGCATCGTCCACGATGGCGCGTGATGTAGCGGGAACCAGGTCATCGTCGAACCAGAGGCGCACGCGTGCAGGAGGCACGCGCAGGGTAGCGTTGGCTGACGGGTCGGAGCGCAGGAGAACAGCATGAGCCTGGGCGACAGGAATGAGTTGGCTGACGGGTCCCACAGGCAGGATGGCCAGCAGAGCCAGGCTCATACCAAAAACAAGCGCGAGCGCGAAGACCGGAATGCGTCTCCATCGCCGCCTGTGCCCGTCCTGTTTTTGATACGGTATGCTGTGCGTTCTACTGCGTTCATGCATGGCTACTTCCTCTTTTGCTGCCGAGTTGTACTTTGAGGGATACAGTATGTATCCCCGCTCTGGCATCCTATTGGCCCCATCACTGCCAACTTCACTCATGGCTCCTGGTCACATTATAGGCCACGAGTGCTACCCAGCAGAGAGTTGAGTCGTCGTTCGATCTCACGCCGCAGCCTGCGCTCAGAGAGCCGGCCATACGAAAAGGGTTCATCGTCCAGAAAAATTCCAGGGGGAAAGAGGATACCACCGCGGACAGCCAGGGTTTCTCCCTCGGGCGAATCCAGGTCAAGCATCGAGACGGAGAACCCATACTCGACCGCGAGACGGGTGAGGATCTCTTTGGCCTGGGCGCAGAATCCACAGTGTTTCTGGGTCAGCAACAGGACGTTCATAGCGTTACGATGACGTTCCTTTCAGTCCAGCACGGATATCGGCAACAAGGTTGGATACCGGCACATACATCGTGTAGTTCGGAGCGCCGCCGTAATCGGCTCGCCATTTGATCATGCCATCAGGCCCCACCACGATAAAGGTATGCCCATCGCGGCTGCTGCCCATCATGCCATACCCGTTGGCCGTATAGGCGCTGGAAACGGCGAGCCTGGGGTCTGAGAGAACAGGAATGGTGATGCCCTCGTCCGCCACCTTCTGTTGCAGCGCATCGAGCGGATCGGTGGTGATGCTCACGATCTGGTCGATGCCGAGCGCTTTGAACTGGCTGATATGTGATTGCATATCCTTGAGCTGATCCCAGCAAGGTTGGCAGGTGAGCCCCTCCTGAAAATACAAGAGGACGGTTTTGCCACGCATGGAAGCCAGATCGAAGGTGCCCCCGGACGTGGACGGTAATTCGATCGACGGCGCTTGCTCACCGGGTCCCGGCTTACCCACCTGGAAGGCGTACTGGCCCGCCTGGTTCGTCGTTGTCGATGATCCGCCTGTACCTGCAGCGTTGTGAAAGAAGATTGCAGCCAGGGCAACGATCGCCACTGCGGCGATGACCACTGCAATCACGCCTGGCCTCAGACCATGCCTCTTCCGCATCATGCCTCTTCGTGAGGGCGCGGCCTTCTTTGGTGGAACTGAGGCTTTCCCTCTCCCTTCGCTATACGTTGTTTTCGTATGCAATTGGTTCCTCCTGCATTGCTTGTGTTTCTTCCGTTTCGACGGCTTCTTTCATTCCTGGTACTTCTGCCGCTTCCTTGCCGCTGTCTGCTCGACCTCCTACTTGCCTGAGTGCGTACCAGGCGAGTCCACCTAGGAGGACGAGGAAGATGAGCGCGCCTACCCAGTTCGGAACCCAGGAAAGGGCATTGGTCACGACCTGTCCGATGTGCTGCAAGGCGGCAGAAAACCGTACCTGCCAATCAGCTAAGGGCGGCATGGAATGGTACGCCAGCCCGATCCACAACATGCCTCCTCCAATGAGCGCGAGCAAGATGCCGCTGGCCAGGCCCGTTGCTGTGAGCGTGCGTGTGAGGGGGCCGAGCCGCCAGGTATATGAGCGGGGGCGGAACAGGCGACTCGCACGCCAGTCATAGCGGTCCCAGAGCAGGGCGATGAGGAACAAGGGGACTACCATGCCGAAGACGTAGGCCACCCCCAATCCCAGCGCGAGCCAGAACGAGGAGACCACGCTGGAGAGGGCAATCACCCCGGCGAGTACGGGCGCGCAGCACGAACTTGCCACCCCTGAGAAGATACCGAGCGAATAGACGCTGAGCATCCCGGTTTTTCCCCCGGCATGGCGGCCTGGCATCGGCAAATGAATCTGCCCGCCGAGCAGGACATAGATCGCGAGCGCAAGCATGAGTGCGCCGCCGGTGACGTAGATGGCTGTGTGCTGCGTCGTGAGGAGTTGCCGCAGCACCGATGCGCCCATGGCTATCGGCAGGATGACCGTCGCGATCCCGGCGGCGAAGAGGAAGGTCATGGCGACCAGGAGGCGGCGATTCTGGAACGAACTGGCGAAGTAGGCGGGGAGCATGACCGAGATACAGCAGGGCGCAAAGAGCGCAATAGCTCCCGCGATGATCGCGGCCAGCACCGACCCGCCGAAGAAAATGCTACTACTCATGACGTCTCACACCTTTCATGGGGCAGCAGGAAACATTCCTACATCTACCTGTCAGTTTCATAATTCCGTGGCTCATCCGCATTTTCCCTAAAACAGGCGAATCCGTCGGGCGCAGCATCCTCATTCGATTACTATGGCTGCGGTAGCCACTGCCGCATTCCAGCCTCCAGCCCGCTTATTTCATCGCTAAGATCGGACTTGTTACTTGAGTCAAGTGTCTCGAAATAGAGCCGCTCATGCCCCTGGGCGTCTATGATGAACGTTTTTGGATCATGCTCCACTTCCCCGTCTGAGCCAACCTGGACGTACACGTTGTACAGGTGGTAGACGGACTGGAGTCGTTGTCTCGTACCTGTGAGGAATACCCACTGATGCAACATCCCGTGCGCGATGGACCAGGCTTGCACCACAGCTACGCTGGTTGCAGCAGGATTGGCATTGACGGCGACCAGTTCTACCCGACTGGCCGCAGAGGCCCCCAGCCGAACCTTGGCATCATACATAATAGTAGCAGTCAGCGGACAGAGGCTCTTACACCGCGAGTCGATGAAAGCCAGAACGACCTCGTGACCGCGCAGAGAAGACAGGGTGACCGAGTGACCGAACTGGTCGGTGAGGGTGAAGTCAGGCGCGAGATTGCCCGTTATTGGAAAGCCGCCAATGGCATAGTCAGCCGGGTTCGTCGACTGTGTGACTGTCTGGTTGCGAGACATGGCGAAAAGCCTGATGCCCCAGACAGTCGCGGTAATGATCACGAGTGCTGTCGTGGCAATCAAGGCAGTTCGAGTTAGTTTCTGCATACCATCTAGATCCCGCATGGTCATTTCCTTTCACCAGACACATGTTTGAGTGCGTCACGCCCCCTGTTTTTCCCCAACGGCTACCTCTCCCTGATCGTCCGGCTCCGTTCGTCAGCTTCACGGGCTACTGCCTCAGCCTCAAACATGACCGGGATCTCGGCGCTCTCGATCTCGGCGATCTGGCGAGCGATGCCCTCCTGCTCGGCCTGCATACTCGACATGCGGGACTTCAATGCAGCCAGGTGTTCATCGCGCGTTACCCCAGCAACAGGCAACTGATCCCCCCGCATCTGAGCAGGCTGCGAGGCGGTCGCATTCCCATTCCCGGACATGCCGCGCATCATGAAGAGCATCGAGAGCGGGCACGCCGCGACAAGGAGGATGGGCAGGGCTGCCCAAATGAACTGCGGGGCCACCACCAGGACGAGTAATGCGACCACAGCTAATCCGGCAATAACTTTCCAGTTCAAGCACATGCCGAGCAGGTTGAATGTTGATGCTCTCCTGGGCGGCGTTACTATCGTTGGTAACTCCGCAACCGCTAGTGGCTGACTATCCGTAGGCATTTGCGCTTGATCTACTTCACCCGGTGTTTGCGGCTTGTTTCCGCGCATCATGAACCACATCATCAGCCCCATACCCACTGGGCAGGCCAGTACAGGCAACCATGACAAAATGTACTGCATGGGTAATGCTCCCTCCAAAACCTATTCCTTACGAGATCATCACGAGCGTAGA
>WNFI01286546.1_pt1 | contig 11453 bp, 10 predicted proteins | sample 5400471 | NCBI WGS metagenome assembly WNFI01 (sample SAMN13153348, study PRJNA577476) | soil metagenome | isolation source: 100 cm saprolite on Douglas fir-dominated hillslope | place: USA:California | collected 2013-09-17
CGGGTCGCCGCCGTCCTGCCACTGTTCAACGAGGGTCCCGCGGCCGCGGAGCTCGTCCGACGCATGCCAGGCTGCGTCGGTGCCACGTTCGTCGTCGATGACGGGTCCACCGATGACGGGGCGGACCAAGCCGAGGCGGCCGGAGCGACGGTCATCCGCTTCGGGCGGAACCGCGGCATCGGCGCCGCCATCCGCGCCGGGCTCGACGCGGCGCGTGCCGCGGGCTGCGACATCGCCGTGGTGATGGCCGGCAACGGGAAGGATCGCCCGGAAGAGATCCCCAACCTGCTCGCCGCGCTCGAAGCGGATGGCGGCTACGACTACATCCAGGGCTCACGGTTCATGTCAGGCGGCGAGTCGGTGAACCTGCCGCGCATGCGGGGCCTGCTCATCCATGCGTTCACTCTCATGTTCCGGATCCTCACGGGTTTCGCGGGCACCGACGTCACGAACGGGTTCCGCGCGTACCGACTGTCGATCCTGGACGACCCGCGCGTCCGCCTCCATCAGACCTGGCTCGATCGGTACGAGCTCGAGTACTACATCCACTGGAAGGCGATCACGCTTGGCTATCGTGTCCGGGAAGTGCCCGTCTCCAAGACGTACCCGGCGCGGACGCGGAATTATTCGAAGATCCGTCCCGTGATCGACTGGTGGCACATGGTCCGTCCCGCGCTGCTCCTGGCACTCCACCTGCGCACGTGATCCCGCGCGCGCTCGGCGCGCGGTCTGCGGTCCTCGTGCTGCTCCCGGCGCTCCTCGTCTTCGTCGCGCTGTGGCCGATCGCCCGGCCGGTCGAGGGTGTCGGAGACACGTTCCAGTTCTGGTACGCGGGCCATCTGGCCGTCACCGGCGCCTCGCCCTACGACCAGTCGGCGTGGCATGCGGCCGGGGCGGCGTACGGCCACGTCGCCGAGAACGTCGCGCGCAACTGTGACGACCCCGACGCGCTGGTCTGCGTGTGGGCGTATCCGCCGCTCACGGCGTGGCTGTTCGCGCCGTTCGGCGCCCTGCCGGTGGATGCCGGGCTGCTCGCCGTCGACACGTTCGTCCTCGCGAGCCTGATCGCCGGCACCATCGCGGTCGTGTTCCTGTTCGGCCCGCGCGAGCCAGGACCGCGCGCGCTGCTCCTCGCGACCGCCGCCGCCGGTCATCCGTTCGTGATCGACATCCGAGCCGGGCACTTCGTCGGGCTGCTCCTGCTGATGCTCGCCGCGATCGCGTGGGGCCTCCGCGAGCGACGGACCTGGCCGATCGCCGCGGGCGCGATCGGGATCGCGCTCAAGCCGCACATCGCGATCGGCGTCGCGGCCGCCGTCGCCGTCACCCTCGTCGCACGCGGGGCCTGGCGGACCATCGGGTCGATCGCCGCCACGGTCACGATCGTCGTCGGGCTGGCGCTTCTGCGATCGCCCGACGCTATCGGCGCGATCCTCTCTCGCGGCGGCGCGAAGGCCGGGATCGCGTGGTCCACGACCTTCGCGTTCGCCGATGCAACACGCGCTCCGGTCCTCACGCTCGCGGTCGTCGGCCTCGTGGCGCTCGGAGCGTCCGCTGCGGCGATCAGGTCGGTCGGCGCCGACCGGCGCGACCTCACGATCGTGGCGGTCGCAGCAGCACTGTCGTTGATCGTGACGCCATATGCACAGCCGTACGACTTCCTGTTCGCGCTGCCCGCGTTCGCGGCCGCGGCCGCCGCCGCTGCGGAGCTGCGTCCGCCCGCGCGGACCGTGCTGCTCGCCGCGATCGCGATCGGCTGGGTCGGAGGGACATGGGCGCCGATCGTGTTCGGGCAGCTCGCGCGCGGGATGGCGCAGAGCTACGCGATCGTGCCGCTCACCGCGCTCGTCCTGCTCGCGCTGGCCATGCGCGCCCCCCGGCCGGCGTCTCTGCCGGCAATGCCCGCGGTCACCTCACCCTCGTGACGCCCACGCGGTTCGCGCGCGCGGCCGCGAGATACGGCCCGTTCCTGACCGTCATCGTGATCGCCAGCCTCCTCACATCGCCCGCCGCGAACGACCACTTCCAGTTCTGGTGGGTGGGCCACCTGATCGCCACGGGTCGCTCGCCATATGAGCCGAGCGCGTGGGCCGCGGCTCTGACCTACGGACCGGCGGCCGGCGCGGTCGCACAGAACTGCGTCGTACCGGAGGCCGCCGCGTGCCTCTGGGTCTACCCGCCGTGGACCGCCTGGATCTTCGCGCCGACCGGCGCGCTCGACCCTCAGGCGGGCATCGCGCTGCAGCGCATCATGCTCACCGCGGCCCTCGGGATCGGCGCGGTGCTCTGGGTGCGCCTCGCGCAGCCGATTGGTATGCGCAGCGGGGCCCTGCTGGTCGCGTTCGCTGCCTCGGCGCCCTTCGTGCGTGACATCCTGACCGGTCATTTCGAGGGAGTGCTGCTGATCGGCCTCGCGCTGCTGGCGATCGGCCTGCGCGACCGGCGGACCGTCATGATCGCCGCCGGAGTGGTGCTGCTTGCGCTCAAGCCGCACCTGTTCATCGCGCTCGCGGTCATCATTCTCGTGTGGCTCATTCGTGAGCGCTGGTACCGCGCCCTCGCGGGCACGGCCGCCGTCCTCGGCCTGCTCGCGGCCATTGGGTCGGCCAGCGATCCTCTCGCCGGGCCTGCCCTCGTTACTCGGTCCTTCGCCAAGCAGAACGTCGCGAGCGCCACGGCGTGGGGCTTCGCATCCCGGATCGGGGACGCCAGTGGGCTGTTTGCCGCGGCGTTCATCGTCCTCATCCCGATCGCGGCGGTGGTCGTGCTCTGGTGGCGGCCCGCTCCGGCGGGCCGTCCGGTGACCCTCGTGGCGACCGGCGCCGCCGTGAGCCTGGCGATCGCGCCTTATGCGCAGTCCTACGACGCGATCTTGCTGCTCCCAGCCGTCGCGATCGCGCTGACCGGCCTCCGCCCGCTCACCGCCATCATCGCGGCCTCGACCATCGTGATCGTGACATGGGTCGCGTACGCGTTGGAGCTCGCGGGCGATCCCCGATCCTTTGTGGGGGTCCTACCGGCCATCGCGCTCGGCGTGATCACCCTCCGCGCCTGGGCCCGTAGGACCCCCTCACCCGAGCCCGCGGCGGCACGCTCGTGATCCGAGCGAAAGGATCCGTCGTGGCCGGATCCGTCCTGGCCGTCGCATCCGGGAGCGTCGTGGCCTGGCAGACGGCGCACGTCGCGGTGCTCTACGACCTCGGCTATGTGCTCAACATCGCCTACCGGATCTCCGCTGGCGATGTGCCCTACAGGGATTTCCCGATGCCATATCCCCCGCTGACGTTCCTCGTCCAAGCGCTCTTGATCCGGCTTGCGGGACCGCACTACCTCGTGCAGATCATCTACGCGGTGGGGGTGAATGCGGCAGCCACAGGCTTGGCATATTGGATCGTGCACCGTGTGGTTCGCGACTGGCGGTTGGCGGCCGTCCTTTGCCTACCGCTCACCGTATTGGGCGTGTATGGCATCTTCCCGCACCCGTTCTACGACCCGGACGCGACCGTCGTGATGCTCCTTGCGATCGCTGCGGCCATGTCGGCTTCATCCGGCACGGGAGTGCGGCGCTGGCTGCTCGCCGGCGCGCTGCTGCCCGTGCCGATCCTTGCCAAGCAGAACACCGGCGTCGCGTTCCTCGGCCTGATGCTCATTGCCATCGCGCTCACCCTCATCCGACGCCCAAGGGCTGCGCTGGCCGTCGGGGCGGGCGCGCTCGGCACGCTCATCGTCGTCGGGATCGCGCTGCAGCTGACCGCCGGCCTCGACTCCGTGACGCGGTGGACGGTTTCCTTCGCATCGGCGCGGCTGGCAACGTCCCCGCCGGTCCTCGGCTGGCTCGCCGATCCTCCGGCGGTCGCGTTCGCGGCGCTCCTGGTCGCGTCGGCCGCGTGGACGTACCGCGCGCGGAGACCCCGGCAGGCGGTGCTCGGCGCCATCGGCCTGACCGTGCCGTTCCTCTTCGTCGCGTGCCTCGCGCTCGTCGTGCCGGAACGGCAGCCCGTCCTGAGCCTTTGGCCGATGAGCGCTATCGCAGCGTGTGTCGCGAGCGCCGCAGCGATCGCGGGACGAGGACCCAGCCTTCCGCGCTTGCTCCCGTTCGTGCTGACGGGGGTGGCGACGGCGTCGTTCCTCTCGCAGGGAGTAGGCGGCTCGAGCTACGCCCTGTGGCCACTGCTCGTGATCGCGGTGGCCCAGCCGGTCAGCGACCTGCTGACCGGCGCACACGTCCGCAGGCTGCTGTGGCTGGCGCTGCCGACCGCCGCGGCGCTGGCCTGCCTCGCCGGCGCGACGTATACGTTCGGCGAATACCGGCTCGGATTCGTCGACTTGCGCGGCTCCATCACGCGATCGTCCTTTCCGAGCCTGCAGGGTCTTGCCACGCCGGGTGATTACGCCCCGGAGCTGGATGCTGCGCTCGTGGCGATTGCCGCATCGATCCCGGCCGATGAGCCGTTCATCGCATTCCCGGGCGAAGATCCCATCTATTTTGCCCTCGCGAGACCGCCCCGGTTCCCGATCACGCAGTTCAACCGGACCGTCAATCCCTACTCACCCGCGGAGCTTCGCGCGCTGCGCGACTCGTACGGCGTGCGGTGGATCCTGGTGAAGCAGGGCCTCCAGCTACACGGTGCGCTGTCCGGCTCGCTCGATGAGCCGGGACCGTTGCTGGACGGGTTCGATCGGGTCGGTTCCGCCGGTCCGTACGAGGTCTACCGCGCCCCTGCGGCAGCCGCCAGGTGATCCTGCCGGATCGCAGCTCGTCCCACGCGTTCCGCGCGGCCTTGTTCCGTACGCTAGGGAGACGGACCGGGCGTGCTTCAACGGTCCAGCGTCGCGTCCCGATCAGTGAGGAGGATGAGCGTGTGGCAAGGGCACAGCGTCAGCGTTGTTCTCCCGACCTACCGGGAACGCGGCTCGATACGCGCGGTCGTTCTCGACTTCTTCCGAACGGGTGTGGTCGACGAAGTCATCGTCGTGAACAACAACGCCGAGCCGGGTACGTCCGAGGCCATCCTCGACACCGGTGCCCGGGAGGTGCACGAGCCGATGCAGGGATACGGCTATGCCATCAGGCGGGGCCTCGGCGTCGCGACGACGGATTACATCGCGGTCTGTGAGCCCGATGCGACGTTCGCTCCACGCGACATCTTCAAGCTGCTCGCCTACGCGGACGACTTCGACATCGTGTATGGGAGCCGCACGTCGCCCCAGCTCGTTTGGACAGGGGCCAACATGGGGTGGTTCCTCCGCTGGGGGAACTGGTTGGTCGCCAAATACCTCGAGTTCCTGTTCAACGCGACCAATCTCACCGATGTCGGTTGCACGATGCGCCTGATCAGGCGAGAGGCCGCGATCGAGCTCGCACCCCGCTACAAGATCGGAGGCAGTGAGTTCGGTCCCGAGATGATCATCCGCAGCCTGCGAGCGGGTCACAAGGTGATCCAGATCCCGGTCAACTACATGCCCCGCGTCGGATCATCCTCGGTCACCGGCGATCCCGTGAAGGCGGTCCGTCTCGGCTTGAGAATGATCGCCCTGATCACGATCGCGCGATTCGAGCGTGCGCCGAGTTGAGAACATGACGCCGGCAGCGGGCGGACCATCGCCGTACTTGACCACGCGACTACCACCGGACGCGCGGCGCGATCGTCTCTGGCGTCATCTCACCGACTATCTTCAGCGCTTTATCGATGCGGATGCGGCGGTCCTCGATGCCGGTGCCGGCTACTGCCACTTCATCAATCGCGTGCACGCGAACCGCCGCGTCGCGATCGATATCGCCCCCGAGGTCCTGCGCTGGGCGGCGCCGGGAGTGGAGGCGTTCGAAACGGACGCCGCGGTCTACTTGCGAGACGCGCCGCCCGGCCAATTCGACTTCATCTTGGCGAGCAACTTCCTCGAACACTTCGACTGGCCCGCCCTCGATGTGCTCATCGAGCTGATCATCCAGCGGCTCGCGCCGGGTGGTCGGCTGGCGCTCATCCAGCCGAACTTTCGGCTCGCACCGGCACGGTATTTCGACGACTACACACACCGGACGATCTTCACCGACCAGTCGCTCGTGGATTGGCTGGAGAGTCGGGGGCTCAACGTGACGCGGGTCGAAGCTCGTTTTCTGCCCCTGACGGTGAAGAGCGGAATGGGTCATCTCGCGATGCTCGTGCCGCTGTACCTCCGGCTTCCGTGGAGACCGTTCGCCGGCCAGATGTTCGTTCTTGCCGAGCGCGCCGCTGCTGCCCGACCCGCGGGCTAGTGCCGCGCCCGGTCGCTCGCCCAGGTCAACGCCGCTGCTGCATCTACGAGACCCGCTCCGCCGTCGATCGCGGAGGCCCCCGCGATGGGGCGTGCCGTCCTCACGATCGCTGTCCGTACGGCACGCGCTCTCGCCGGCGCAGCCCTGGGGCGCCCGGCCATCGCCTCGAGTAGCAGCGCGCAGATCCCGGCGACATGGGGCGCGGCCATCGACGTACCGCTCATGCGCACGTACCGCGGTGGTACGACGCAGCGGTCCGACGCGAGGATGTGTGCCCGAGCGCTGGTGACCCCGTTGCTGTAGGCGCACGCCGCACCGTGGACGACGCCCCCGCCGATCGCCACGACGTCGGGCTTCCGGTATCGCGCGCCGCGGACCGGGCCGCGTGAGCTGTAGAAGGCGATCGCGCCGGTCTTGTCGGCCGCACCGACCGTGAGCGCGCCGCGGGCATCGGCAGGCGAGCTGATCGTGCCGTGGGCGGGTCCGGCATTGCCCGCCGCCACGCACACGATGATGCCCTCCGCCACCAATGCGTCGACCTCGCGCGCCAAGGGCGAGCGAGGGGAGCCGGGCCCGCCGAGCGAGAGGTTCATCACGCCGACGTCCTGACGGCTGGCCCAGGACATCGCTGCGAGGACCGCATCCTCCGTGCCGCCTGACGCGGACAGTGCCTTTGCGACGACCAAGGTCGCGCCGGGTGCGACGCCCCGATAGACCGCTCCGTCGCCGGCAACGATCCCACTGACGTGCGTGCCATGCCCGACGTCGTCCGCATCGCCAGCGTCGCTGAAGTCGGCCCGAGCGGCGAGGCGCCCGGCCAGATCGGGATGTGTCGCGTCGATCCCCGTATCCACGACGGCAACACGCACGCCGTCCCCGCGAAGACCGCTCTCCCACACCTCCGGCACTCGGAGCTGGGGCACGCTCTGGTCGAGCAGGACCTGCATCGGCCATGGAGGTCGTGCGTCGATGCCGTTCGCCCGCAGCGCCGCGGCGAGCCCGGCCTGGCCGTCGGCGGGGACGTCCACGACAACGACCCTGGCGCGGCGGTGGGTCTGCCGTACCGACGCATCGAACCGGGCCAAGAGGTCGAGCGGGACGCCCGCATCGGTCGCGTGCGCGGCCGCGCGTTCGGGGTCGACCCCTGGGAGGACCGAACCGCGGACCGCGGCGGGCGGCTCGACGACGAGGCGCGTCGCCTGCGCGACGGCGGTCGAGATCCCGGCGCCGGTGTTCGGCAGCATAGCAATATGATATTGACACGAGGACGCGGGTCAAGTCGCATCGCGGGCGCTACCTTTCGGGCATGCCGATCAGTAGCGAGCTGCTCGAGATCCTGGCGTGCCCGGTCGACCACGCCCCAGTCATCGACAAGACGAGCCACCTGGTCTGCACCGCCTGCGGCCGGCGATATCCAGTCCGCAACGGGATCCCGGTGATGTTGGTCGACGAGGCCGAGCCGCCGACCGCGTAGAGCGCACCGGCGCGCGACGGATCCGCCGCCGGTCCCTGAGTGAAACCGAGCCGCCGGCCGCCCGATCGGCGTGGCCGTGTAGTCTCCGGACGTGAGAGCCCCGCTTCCCGGACGCTGATGCCGCTTACGGTCGAGGCCGTCGCGATCCAAGGGGTCCTGCTGGTCAAGAGCGACGTGCACGCCGACGAGCGCGGATGGTTCGCGGAGGTATACCGAGCGGGCGCCCTTGCGGGCGTTGGTATCTCGGAGGTCTTCACCCAAGACAACGTCTCGTGGTCCGAGCGACGCGGCACTCTGCGCGGTCTGCATCTGCAGCGGCCGCCATCTGCTCAGGGCAAGCTGATCCGATGCCTGCGCGGATCCATATTCGACGTGGTCCTGGATGTGCGTCCCGGGTCCGCGACCGAGGGTACGTGGACATCCGTTCAGCTGGTCGCGAGCTCCGGCGAGAGCCTCTGGATTCCCGCCGGCCTGGCGCACGGGTTCCAAACGCTCGTGGATGACTGCCTCGTCCTGTACAAGACCACCGCCGATTACGACCCTGCGCACGAGGCGGGGATCCGCTGGGACGACCCGGCTCTCGCGATCCCCTGGCCGGTCCGGCCGCCGATCCTGTCCCCTCGCGACGCGGGGCTGCCGCTGGCAGCTGACGCCGCGACTTCGTTCCGTGCGAACGTTCGATGAATATCCTCGTCACCGGCGGGGCGGGTTTCATCGGAGCGAACTTCGTCCATTGGTGGCGTGCGCAGCATCCCACCGACGCGATATTCGTTCTGGACGCGCTGACCTACGCGGCGGTCCCTGACGATATCGCCGGCGCGGGAGCCGAGCTCATACCAGGTGACATCGTCGACACCGCGTTCGTCCGTACGATCCTGCGGACCCGGGGGATCGAGAAGGTCGTCAACTTCGCGGCAGAGTCCCACAACAGTCGCGCGATCGTGGATCCGGGCGCGTTCTTTCGCACCAACGTGGTCGGCACGCAGTCCCTGCTGGAAGCCTGCCGGCTCGAAGGCGGCATCCGTCTCCACCACGTCTCGACGTGCGAGGTGTACGGCGACCTGGCGCTCGATTCGACGCAGGCTTTCAGCGAGGAGTCGCCCTACCGCCCGCACACGCCGTACAGCGCGTCCAAGGCGGCCGCGGATCACGCGGTCCGGGCCTATTTCCATTCATACGGGTTGCCGGTCACGATCACCAACTGCGCGAACAACTACGGGCGCTTCCAGTTCCCGGAGAAGCTGATCCCGCTCTTCGCCACGCTGGCGATCCGTGGCGAGCGGCTGCCGCTCTACGCGTCCACCGCGAACCGTCGGGAGTGGATCCACGTGGACGATCACTGTGCCGCGATCGGAGCCACCCTTGATCGTGGGCGACACGGCGAGACATACAACGTGGGTACCGGCGTCGAGCGTTCGATCGACGAGATCGCCGATCTCATCCTCGACGCCCTCGGTCGTCCGCGCTCCTTGAAGACGGTCGTCCCCGACCGGCCCGGGCACGACCGGCGGTACCTGCTCGATTCGGGAAAGATCCGTCGGGAGCTCGGATGGCGCCCGCGCATCGAGTTCGCCGACGGACTACACGAAACGGTGCGTTGGTACGCCGACCACCGGAGCTGGTGGGAGCGCCTGCGCGCGAGCGTTGACGAGAAAGGCTGGGCGCAGGTTTGAAGGGGGTCATCCTGGCGGGTGGATACGGAACCCGCCTCGCGCCGCTCACCCGGATCACGAACAAGCACCTCTTGCCGGTCTACGACCGACCGATGATCTATCACGCCATCGAGTGCCTGGTGGCTGCCGGGCTCGATCAGATACTGGTCGTGACCGGTGGCAATCACGCCGGCGAGTTCCTTCCGCTCCTCGGGAACGGATCGCAGTTCGGCCTCAAGCATCTCGACTACACGTTCCAGGAGCGGGCCGGCGGCATCGCCGAGGCGCTTGGACTGGCCGCACACTTCGTCGCGGACGATGACGTTTGCGTACTGCTCGCCGACAACATTTTCGAGTTCAGTCTGCGTGGGGCCGTCGAGCGATTCGGGATGCAGGGTGGGGGCGCACGGTTGCTGCTTGCCGAGGTCGAGCACGCCGAGCAATACGGCGTCGCGCGATTTGACGCAGAAAAACTGGTCGAGATAGTCGAGAAGCCCGCGCAACCGCCGTCCCAGCTCGCTGTTGCAGGCTGCTATCTGTATGACCGGTCGGTGTTCGACGTCGTCTCGAGCCTCGCACCGTCGGGTCGAGGCGAGCTCGAGATCACCGACGTCAACAACGCGTTCCTCTTACGCGGAACGCTTCAGTGGGAGCGCGTCGCCGGCTATTGGGCGGATTGCGGTGAATCGATCGACGCTCTTCTCGCTGTGCAGCAGCTTGTCGCGAGGAACGGCGCGAACAAGCCGCTGGGTGCCGTACCTGCGAGGCCATAGCAGGCCGAGATGCGCGCGCTGGTCGTAGGCGCGTCCGGCCTCGTCGGCGGTGCGCTCATGCGGGTGCTCGGCGATTCGGACGTCGGTACCTTCCGCTCGCGTCGGCGCCCCGGTCTCCGCTACCTCGACGCGGCGGACGCGGCTTCGGTGCGGTCGGCGCTCGAAGACGTGGCGCCGGAGGTGATCTTCTTCCCCGCAGCGAATCCGAACGTCGACTGGTGCGAGCAGGAACCCGCGGAGGCCGCGCGGGAGAACCTTGATCCCTTGCGCACGTTGCTCTCATTCGCGCCAGGTCGATCGATCATCGCGTACTCGTCGGACTACGTCTTTGACGGAGCACGGGGCCCGTATGCGGAAGATGCTGACGTCTCGCCCGTGTCCGTCTACGGGAGGATCAAGGCAGAGCTCGAGCGCCTCGTGCTGGCTGCGGGAGGAACGGTCATCCGGACCACCGGGGTCTTCGGGCAAGAGCCACCGCCAGCGAGGAACTTCGCCCTGCGCCTTGCCGCGACGCTCGGCCGTGGTGAACGCGTTCGGGTGCCGAACGACCAGATCGCCAATCCGACGTTCGTCGAAGACCTGGCGACCGCGTCCGTCGCGATCGCGCGTTCGATGGATCGGGGCATCTGGCACATCGCCGGTCCCGACCTGGTGTCGCGCTACGAGTTCGCTCGACGCGTTGCGAGCGTGTTCGATGTGGACCCGGAGCTCATCGAGGGTGTTCCGTCGAGCGAGCTCGCTCAGCCGGCGAGGCGGCCCCTGCGCGGTGGCCTGCTCTGCTCGCGCTACCGCGACCGGTTCGGGAAGCCACCAGTCCGGCCGCTGCGGGATGCGCTCACCGACCTACGGGACGGACCCCCGATCAGCTGACGCGGTCGCGAGGCACGGTGATGCGGACCGTCGTGCCCTCGCCGGGCTTGCTCGCGATCTTGCAGACACCGCCCAGCAGGCCGATGCGCTCGCGCATGTGCAGCAGGCCAAAGTGGCCGGCCTTGGCGCTCGCCTCGCCCCACTGCTCGCTCGCGAACCCCTGGCCGTCGTCGGCGACGACGATCTCGAGGTACGCGTCGTCCTCCTGCAGCTTCACCGTGACCTTCCGCGCGCCGGCGTGGCGCTTCGCGTTGAGCAGCGCCTCGATCGACGCGCGGTACAGCGCGGCTTCCGCGTCGGGACGGAGCGGCGCGATCTCGCCGATATCCTCCTCGATCTCCCAGCCGGCCTCGGCGGCGATCTCCGTCGCGGCGGAGGAGATCGCGCCGGCGAGGCCGAGGTCCTCGAGCGTCGCGGGGCGGACGCTGCCG
>WNFI01377802.1_pt1 | contig 11453 bp, 11 predicted proteins | sample 5400471 | NCBI WGS metagenome assembly WNFI01 (sample SAMN13153348, study PRJNA577476) | soil metagenome | isolation source: 100 cm saprolite on Douglas fir-dominated hillslope | place: USA:California | collected 2013-09-17
TAATTTCAAGCTCACCCGTGTCTCACACTCTCACTGTGGAGTTCCGGCGCCACCCTTACTCCTTGCGTCATATGTTGGTAAACCCGTTACGACAGTACAGTACTATTATTACATGTAAGAAATTCGTGCTCGAAAGATAAATTCAACAAATAAAGTAGTGGGGTATCGTACACCGAATATCAATAAGCGATCGTTACCGGCCATCCGCTACGCTAAAACGCCGGCTAAGGCGATACTGGGAGAACCGTAGAAGACGGAACCTAACTGACAAAAACATGGGTAGCAAGCCTTTTATGCAAGAACGAGGATCAGATCGCAAGTATGTGCCCCTTGGGCAATCTCCTCGATGGCCGTATGCATGCGGTACGGCACGAGGCTGTCACCCCCAGAGGAATCAGCCGTCCTCCTCACAAGGAAAGAGGAATCGCGCAGGGCCCGGGTGGATTCTTGGGGTTCGAGTGCCTTAGAAATGTACCAGCGCAGTGCACGGAGGCGCGTTTCTGGTTCAACACCAACTGCAAGGCAAATTGGTCAGGCGAGGATTACGTGACGAAGGTGTACAGGAGGGAACCTACCAGAAAACACTCTGATGACTGTGCCGGTGGGGCTCCCATCGCAGACATTGACGTTCACTTGCACGAGTGCCGAGGTGCCATCAGGGGTGCGGGACGGACGCTGTAAAGTGGACAGGTTTCAGCGAAAGTCAGTGTAAGGCAAAGAGAAATAAGGATGAGGACTGACTGATGCAAGAACCTTGCCTAGTTGAGCAGTGCGCAGTTTATCCTTTTCCGCAGCCTGCTTGAAGATCCTCTCGTAGTGGGCCCAGTGCGAGGTCAACTGTATATCACGGCGGAGTCAGTCTGGCGAGAGGAATAAGGATTCATGGCCGAGTGATGTGCCTACCCCAAAGTGATCGAAACAGCCTTGGATCTCCTTACGTGCAGCGTCCAGTGCTTCGCCCACGCGCGCATCCTCCGGCGCATTCATGTCAAAGTTCTTGAGTGTCGGGACAGAGGCCGCTGCAACCTGTAGTCCAGCGAGGCTTTCCCTGCAAGCCCTGGTCGAATAGTCAGCACAGCGCGACGTCGGAGTACATTCAAATCATTGACTACGCACTCCTCAAGAGGCTCGACGTTTATCGCGGTCCTCTCCTCCTTCGTCAAGCTTTCATAGTGTCTTGCGAGGAATCGACAGAGAGAAATAACCGCGACGGCTTGAGCGAAATATGGGCGACGAATATTCCCGGCTTGCTTCATTAGCTGTATATATGACGCTGGAAGCGGTGCATCAGGTATCGTCTGAAGGTGGCTATGTGGGCTATCAATCCTGAGAGGAACAATGAACACTTACTCTGAGAACCAAGAGAAAGTCCTCAAATTTCTCCTCAATCAATTTTAACCGGGCTTCCTCCATCAGTTTCAACCGGGCTTTCTCCTCAATTAATTTAGACCGGGCTTCCTCAATCAATTTATACTGAGCTGCTTCCTCCTCAATTAATTGTAACCGGGCTTCCTCCTCAATCAATTTTAACCGGGCTTCCTCAATCAATGTAAACTGGACATCTGAACCTTCCGCAATGTCATGAAAAAACATGAGAAGACTTGAAAAGCCCATGTCAAATTCGAGTACAACCGGCGCTATTGTCCGACTGACCTATGTGCGGCATCCCAAACAGGTTCAAGTTTCAAGTGGTGAGTGCGGTTCTTGTCCACACTCGAGTCTATGCAAATTTCCATGATCCCATAAACAAGCATGGCCGATTTGATCGTGGGAACGGCCAGCACCTGGAATATCCTGTCATTAACGATCAACATTTTAGAAAATGGGAAAACGGACGTCTTCGAGTACTTCGCCCTGGGCTAGTGCGTATAGGTCCGCCAGCTGGTCATTCACAAGTTGGACCAGTTGGGAAACAGATCTACAGATGAACGTATTCAATGGGCAAAGGTAGTAGAGGAGAGAGACGGACCCCTCTGCCCCTTGTCCGAAGGCATGGCGTTTGATGGACTGGTGTAACTCGAGAAGAAAGGATGCATCGTCGTGCTTTCCAGCCTCGATAATCTCCTTTTCCTCATCGTCTGCAATAGGCAGTAGCTCCTAGTCGAGAATCAATTATTTGGTTTCAACGGACTATATGGAGTGGGTGTACCGCAATCTCTGATTCAGTACGGAAGGAATCTAAAAAATTTCGAAGCTGTTTTCTGTTGCTCTCCCAGGCTGTCGTGGATTCGATACATCTATCGATGTCCTTATCATCGCAAAGGTAGCGGTGCGCCTCGTCTTGGGTAGTCGCCGTCGACCTGAGTAGATGCCTGCGAAACATCAGCGCATCAGCGCCCATGAAACGAGGGTGGAGGTGTGGCGCACTCTTCTAACCAATCGCTCGCCTCTGTGAACTTGTCGTAGCTATCCCAGTCATCCTCTTCGTCGACCTTTTGAATCAGAGCGTTGATAATATCACAGGCGGATCGCGCTTTATCAACGAAATGGTACGATATTTGAGTATTACGACGGAATTGAACTACATCACGGCCGATTGTCTCTATGAGTTGCTTAATAGATTCTGTCGCAGGGAAGACCGGGTTTTGAAGGTCTGTAAGGCTTCGAAAGAGTGTGAACGACATGTCTCGCTGTGAATAGGGGGTGCCGAGAGAACAAGCAAGGATGAGCTGCACGGGGGACACTTATACTATTGCACGCGTTTGCAGCATGGTTAAGTATCAATGCCATGCGGCGGCGGACATCAAACCAGAACAGCGTCGGATCGAAGGCGGAAGAACCTGTAATTGAAGAGCAGAGTCGAGGAAGAAACCACAAGCATAATGGATTCTTCGGATTGCGGGGGGAGGAGATGGACGACCAAACGCTATGCGATAGAGTACCAGGCCCATTCGATGGGGGAAGAGAGCCCCTGTCACCATCGGCGCTGGGCGCTGGGCATATCGGGCAAGAGAGGGTTAGGACATGCCGTCATTCCTCTTCACTTGCACTCGTCACGAGAAAGCTGCGAGGTCTGTAGGGCCAGCCATGTGTATGCCCAACTCACCGTTTCCCTTGTTCATTCCCCCATCTCTCGACAAGTCTCGCCGTCCATGCCAGTCAGCCTCGCTGTCGGCGATATTGCCAGCTTTCGAAAATACGTCAAGTCCATAGGAAGAGCGTACCAAAAACGCTCCGTTGCAATGATACAACTCTGCAGGTTATTCTTGGAGATTTCTCCTGGGAAACCAGATCAAATCGATGCTTTGAGAAGGTTCTGGTGACATGGCCAATCGTCCACCATCCCTTCTGATCCTGATTCCCCGGTGCTCCTTAGCCTTTTTGAGACTGTCGAGGACGCCCTCAAGTCAGCAGTCGACGCTGGGAAAGATCGTAGCGATGCCGCTGATACCGCTTTCGCAACAGCAGAAGAAGAATTGGACTGGTATGCTGCATGGCATCATCCAAAGCAACAGTGGGTCCCTTTCACATATATTGCACCGTCCGGTAATGCCCACGTATATTAGAGAAGTGCTCGGGGATGTGCAGAACATCATAGAAGATGCTGCTCAGAAGGACAGTTACATCGCAAAAACGCACAAACGGTTGTCTACCCGTCTCGGCTTTAATGTAGGGAGCGAATGCATCTTTTCATTCTTGTCCAATGACACGCATTTAGAAATCAGGAACGAGCTCTCTGGTCAAGGTCCACTTTCAAATTCTCCGGTCGCCCACAGATCGTCGAGAGGCTCCAGTCGTGACTTGTGAGTTCTCCCCTTCGTTGCACCACCTGGCTAACGATGTTGATCCTAGGTGAGCTGGGTCCTGACGTAAAAATATCGGAGTTATTGTGGACGTTTAGCCGGCTGCCTGAGGACCAACGGATCGGTCTCAAACAAAATCCTCACTTCTACTTTAGCAAGGATCTCTCCGATCAGGCATCGGGGTATGATGATCAGTTCAAGCTCGAACCTCTCAAAGATCTCAGACCGGAGAAGGATTTAGTTGTGATGGTACTACTGGATCGGGCTGGCCAGATCTTCGTCGATTACCAACAGTTCTCAAAGACGTACGGGAATATTTGGAGACCTGACAACACCATCATATTGAAAGGCAAGCATATTTCCGTCGGTCAGCTGGAAGATGCTTATCTGGTAATTAGACCTTCAAGGGACCCTAGAAGCCGCCACTTTGATTAGCCCCAAGATCAATAGGGAAGTTTGTATCTGGCAAAGGGGCGGCGGGCGCCCTGTGGAGGAGGATCTGTCGAAATGGACGGAGGTATTGGACAGAGCGCTTGACATGCCAGACGTTGACTGGCTCATACGGTCTGAAACCTCACCTGATGAAGCGTTCGACATTGAGGTTACAGGTGGTTGGGTAACATTCCTTTTCTTCATTCTCGCGAGCTGTTATTCACGAGAGCTGCAGGAGCGCTGCTTCCCAATTACGATACCTGATCCTCCCGGTCGTTCCGAGCAGGACGATCCGACCACAATCACACCTCCCCATGAGGACGCCCTCATTCCTCCGGAAGAGGCGCAAACTCCTGTATCGTTGCTTAACTCAGTGCCAACCGTCGGCATCGCCAGCCAGGAACCCTTCCACCTCTCCCAAGATACTCCCCCTCTCAGTGTCACTGCGAAAAATTCTTCTGTGGAGGCACAATATATTGGGGAGGAGTGTCCGTCCACTATTGAGGACAAGGACTCTTTGGCACTTGGTATTTCTTCTCTTTCGGGAAGCACTCCGTCAAGTGTTGATGACAAGGACTCCTTGGCTCTTAACATTTTTTCTCCCTCCGGAAGTATTCCTCCCCTGGCTGAGGCTGTTCTCCCTTCGGTTAATCCAGCTAGTACTTTTCTCGAACCATTCATGCCACCTGAGGAAAGTGAGCCAGCTTCTGCAAGCGGGACGTCCTCTCCTGAGAAGACCGTGCCCATGGCCGCGGAAAGTGCATGCTCTCAGGATGAAGCAGTTCATACTCAAATTTCATGTGCCCATTCTTCCGCTAATCCTCCTACATTACCTACCGATGGTACTGTAGCTTCTGCCAGCAGTGGCATGCACACTCCTCTTAACGATGCTCCAGCTGATGATACCAAAGCCTCGCAACCCCCTGTTCGACCTGCATTTGTTCGTCTTGAATCCACCACCCTACCCAATAGAACCGAGCTGGCTCTCGCTAGCAGTGCGCCCACTTCCGAGGAGATACTGGAACCTGTTCGTCCACAAGCCGAGGCCAGTCGCGCAGCAGATCATTTAATGCATTCTACCTTCGACAGTCCCATGCCGTCTGTCGGTGAAAATGTAGATCCCGCGAGTGTTGGACCCACTCGAAGTAGGACTACAACTTCAGATCGCACTCTTTCTCAGGCTGAGGCGACCCACCGTCCAAATATTTCTCCAAAACCTCCCATGCTCACAAGCATTGCGCCCATCCTCAATCATACCGCTCTCGCTCCTGCCCCTGCTTCTAACACTCCTCTTCGATCCAAACTAGTCCGCCCTGAGGTCCAACCCGTGCGTTGTCCTGAGCACCTTGTCCCCCCTATGGAGAATAGGTCAACCTCTCCGAGCGGCGTGCCTGCTCCTGAAATGATCCAGTCTTTTTCAGGGCGTGCGCGTTCGGGTTCTCGATCAGAGATAGTTCGTCAACCATTGGCAGTGGAATTTCCTCCTGCCCTGTCCGCTTCTCCCAGGGCACCCACTCCTCCCCTAGGAAGAAAGCAAGTTCCTCTAACAGGAGTTACGCAAGCTCCACACGTGAGCCTACCCCCCTTAGAGCGCGTTCGTAAGGCAGTCGAAACGGCGCGCCCTCCAAGTCAGAACTCCAGTGCTCCTTCCAAGTCACGTGTTTCGTCTGCGGTGGCGGGTAGCATGCCTACCTTCCACAGAACCGCACAGCCCTCGGAACGCACACATGTCCGGGCTGAATCCCAAGCCCCTCACCCTCCAGTGCGCCGGCCCCAGGCACCCCCTCCCTCAGGCCCTCGCACGTCTGTCGGCAGTCAATTACCGTCTTCAAATGGCGTGCCGGTGTCTGACGTGAATGCGGTACATCTATCTTCCCGCTCCAGGATCAAGAGCCATCCGAAGAAGATGGTGACTTCCGCAGGGCAGAGACGGTCTGGTGTCTTCTCAACGCAGATAAACGGGCAACCGGCTGCACAGCCATCGAATCTATCTGCGGGACACTCTACTGCCAACCTGAGGCCGAACTACGCCAGTGCTTCGCAACTTCATACTGCACTAGTAGGGTCCCAATACCATGGGGAAGTGCTAGAAAATCGAGGCGGATATCAAAGCTACGCCACACGCCAGGGGCAGGTCAACGTGTCTATCTCTGTTTCTACTCCAGCAACGTCGAATAGCACCACGCGGACGTCTTCTCAAGACCATATGGGCCAATCGCAACGGTCAACAGTCGTCGCTGGGCCGATATCTCCCTTCTTGCCTTCACCACGACCAGCGGAGAAATCTGTGCCCGGCACAGTGCGTAATAGGAACAGTCTCGTGCCAGTCGCTCGTCAGGATAGAACTGCTGGTGCTTTATCTCATTCCTCCCATACAAAATCTTCGAACCTTGCTGCAATCCCGGAAGGCCAAGGCGCTTTAAAGGGCCACGCCGTGGCGCGTTCAGCTACTCCCACTATATCGCGCACTGCGGCGGAGAAGCCCAATTCCCCGTCATCGCAATCAAGTAACATTTGTCGTACATCTTCGATAGTCAATATGAAAGATCCGACCGTGCAAACACGAAAGTCTATGATCTTGCCAGAACAAACAACATCACAGCTGGCTACGCGATTACAGCCCATTGTTAGCCCCGTCCCTAGCAGCAGCAAATTTTCGGATCCTGTAACTTTGACTCGTCTAGGCAAAACCACCGAGACACTGTCTCACAATTCCTGGGCGGATATGTCAAGTGGCGTTGCAGGAACGATGGAACTTCGAGGTGAATCCAAAGGCTACTCCGTGGGCCCGAAGGTTAACAAGTTACCGTTGCCACCACTTGGTGGCGGTACTGCTATCTCAGCCTCACCTGTGTGGAATAGCACCTCTCGCACACCCTCGAGGATTAAAACTAAGGACCTCATCAGCCGACATAAGCAACAAAATGTGAATGATGTGCGACGGAGCTCCGCTGCCGAGAGCGCCAGCCCGTCTAAAGCCCCGACATCAGTGCTGTCGCAAACCGTTACCTTGGTTGGCAAGCCCAGCGCTAATCGTATCGACAGCGGCATAGTGGTGTGGGATTATGACCCTCAAGGGGCCGCACCTGATCGTAGGAGAGCCCCCGACACCTCGACGAATGGACACGGAAAACTCCCCCGAGACCGTGGACCATTTCCAACTAGTTCTCCCATCAGTATTAAGAACACAAACAACCGTGAGGATGGCACCGGTGCTTCCCTATCCTCTAAAAAGTCTCGAATGTCGATGCTTGGATCGCCCAGTCCTGCAGTTACTTTATCACAGTCAGGCATCCCAACTTCAAGCACCCCTCCACTGGAGCAAGTCAAGAACCCACTACTGAATGTCACTACTGGGTCGTCCTCGACTGGCTCACTGACCAGCACGGTAGCGGGACGCAGAGAGCCTTTTATCAACAGGAAGCCGCAGCAGAGCACATCTCAGGGTGGAGCAACTCCCCAATCGGGCTTTTCCACGCCGCCTCGCTCAACAACGCCATCTTCTATTTCGCACTCGGGGTCCACATCCACTAGGGGAACCATGGTGACACCTGCCACGTCGTTCACCATCCCTTCTCGGGTACCATCGCCTGTTGCCGAAGTCGGGTCCAAATCGTGGTTCCGAAGAAACGTGATCGATCCTTTCAAATCCAAGCTGGGATACGGATCGTAATGAATTCTCGTGTTGCCTATTGTTTCCCTACATTAACGTGGTTTACTACACCGGTCCATTCGATCTTTCTAAGTTAACATTTCATAGACAGATAATTTCTTGTTGATTGTAACTTATGAACCATTCAGGCAATGCTATTTCTGGGCTGTGATTTGATACGTGTTTTTTCTATGTGTCTACTGTATGTTTCGCGCATGGACTGTTGGGTTATCGTTGTCCAACAGTTGGATTGCGTACACTAGCAGCCTGGAGTGAAGGGTCACACACAGGAGATGAAGGTACCAAGCAGCTCGACTGTTGAGTGCGATGCCATGGGGTTGTGCCTGGGGAAACATCGTGTGCATGCCTCGCTGTGAAGCATTACAGTGATACGCGACGTGCGTCTTTTCTTTTTTCTTCTCTTAGTACTAGGCCTCACTCCGGCTACCATTCATGAATCTATAAGCCATTTGTTTCAGATGTACTGACCCCAAAGTAATTAGTACGCCCTTATCCCATGTCTAGTACTGTACTAGTATTTATACTATACTGGGTTATGTACCTCATCATTTTGTGTACTTTCTATTTTCACACCTCACCGATGTCCATATTTTACTGACATGGCCCAGTTGTAGAATCACGCCAACTTATGTTCTGATTGCTTTTTTAATGCAAATCGAGTATCTGCCTCGGTTTCAAGCTTTGTTTATATTTGAGTCCAGTTCGAGCCTCGGGCCTACTTCTCAGTATACTTGTACTCGAGTACTCGTAGTGACGTAGTCACGATCTAAAGGTCTCGCATGTGCCCTAGTTTGCACCGTATACGCGGACGGTAGCTCGGTCCTTTTGTGTACGATGACATAATCCCTACAGTAAATAAACGACACGCCTGCCAACGGCTGTTCCGCCTCACCACCTTGCTTACCGCGCCAACTTGAATTTGAGATGCTTTACGTCCCAGATCACAGACCGGCTTTACTTTTCCCCTTTTGTTGAAATGTAATTATGTCTCCTGACCCCAGGACGCCTCAGCTCCTCATTTCACTTGGCCGGTTTTTTCCTCGACGGCCAAGCTACCGGCAATAGCTTTCTCATCAACTAGGAAGGCAGGCAAGTTCAAGTGGGTTGATAGTACCTTTCCAGATCGTGCGTTCCTGTATTGTGCTAGGTTCCGCTGATGCCCCAATTTTCAAAACCCATGACCCCACAGCGTGCGAATGAAAACCGAAGGTCCGCAAGGGTTATTGACGTCTGATCGTAGATTGACAAGTGCGTGTGCATGATGGTAGCAATTATTGCCCATAAGGACACGTTTCTATCAGAATGAAACACCACGACATATGATTACCACCAGCATGTCAAACACGCATAGTCAACGTGCATTCAGTGTGTCATGTCCTCATGTCCTCATTCGTGGATATGCGCGGTTACGGTACTATATTAATACTTCCATTTGAGTCTTCAGAAAAAACATCTGACCTGGGAGGCTCGGGCCGCATCTCAGTCCTGGAGGACTTCAATGCAAGTAACAACGAAAATCACCACTGACAGATAGAACTTGCGTTGGTGAGCTACAATCAGACTAATATTCACGGATACATGTTTCAGATGCTGCACCAAGCGTGCGCCTCATGTGGCACGGATGTCTTATCTCACTCGTGATGTAATGTGCGCCCCGGTCCTTGCTGTTACGTAACCGCCCGGCTGACTTTCGACACAACCCGAATTCATCTCAGTCGTCTCAGGCTTTGGGTGATGGATATTAGCAAGGTCTGTGACCATCGTCTCGCAACCACAAATATACAGGTTCAGAGAACATTTCCTGATGCATACGACATGTAGACGGAAATTGCTGGCGACAGCCTTGAGATGATTCCCCGATAATGTTCTTTGGTTATTGGAACCGCAGATTCTAATCTGACGTAAGAATCACCTTTTCTACTACCGATCACGACCAAGATCACGCTCTCGTCGATGAGTGGCGGGATTTATCCTGGTGCTACCACATTAATTTTTCTATTTCTTTGTCACTTATTGCCCCATCACCATCGAGCAGGAGAGCGAAAACAAGCAAGGTCGAGTATTGTCATTTCTGTATTATATCATAGCAAAGATACTTTCAAAGTTCAAGCGCTTTACGCCGCGCGCATCGGTATGGCGTCACTACATTTCATTCATAAGCCGTTGTGGCAATGGCTTCGGCGGCATTCAACTCACAAAAACCTCCTGATTCGAGTTTCAATTCTCCATCTCACCATTTCTCCGCGTCATATGGTCACAAGGTGCGTAACTCGTGACAATTTCTGCTTTAATATCGCGGTGTAGGGTAGTGAATACTGTCCTAGATCATAAGGCGTCATTGCCTTCCAATTCTTGTTCAGTCCTTTGATTGCGCCATCATTAGGGTCTGTAAATAAGTACGAAAAAGATGAGATACTATTCCGCAGGTTAAAAGAAAAAAAAAAAGGACTATCCCAGGTCGCTTTGTAGCCTCCGAGAACGTGATTCTCGTCTTTGCTGCCAGCATACGAGCGAGATGACGGCTGATTATTATGCATAGCAGCCCGGTGGTGCAACGGGGATTGGTCAGACACCGTATAAACCTATATATTTAGTAAAAAGAAAAGCAATAAGCCGAATCGTAGTTGTGATAGTCTTATACATGTCGCACGTTGTTATTGTCACTCATTGAGCTCTACAGTTTTAATGGTGTCTTGAGATGTTTCCAACACGAGACGACGATGCTTGCTTCGTCAACCGCTGCTGTTACAATGTGGCGCGAGACCCAAAGTACTTGAACGGTATGGCTCGAGTAGATCGCGTGCATTATCCGCTGAGGTTTGGGTTCACTCTCTCCGCATATACTATGACAGTGACTCTCCTCACAACAGAACTGGAGACGCAAGTGCTTCCTGTTACCGTGACCAATCAGCTCGAGAGTGAAGGTTCAGGGCGGTCAGGGACGTAGCACTATCATTTTGGAGGGCAGTGGTGTCATGACCAAAGTCCATTAATACACCTTATCAGATCGGTAGAAAGAGCCCCTGTCAGTGGGAGACAGCGATTCTCAGTCTTGAAGGTGGCAGCGGCCGAAATGACACTAGCCCGGGCCCCGGAGACTCGGACGGGTGGCGACTGGCAACTCTGGAACCACAATGACATTATTCAAAAGAAAAGTGATTAATACCATGTTTGTACCACTACCACTAGCCTGAGTGGTAGTATGACACCTCTATCTCTAAGATGATGAGGTTGTGGGGGAGCAGAGTGGAGGTTGCTCTTATGTCTTTATTCTCAATCTACATGTTTTTATACTACTAATAATATGTTGTAATTATGATTACCTCGCTCTCTGATTATTGGGGCAGATATCCCTTTCGGGATTGCACATGTGCCCATGGGATATTAGTGCTGGTCTGGGCATTGGCTCCCAACACTCCCCTTCAGACTAGTGTTGTTCTGGTTTGGTCTGAAACTGTGACTTGAGTGAAACCATAACAACGGTCCCATAAACCAAACTGGGACATTGGTTTATTGGTTTGTGAGACTTGGAACTAGAAACAGCATGTGACTCAGCCACTTGAAGTCACTCAAGTCATGGTTTAGTTATGCTTTTGGAAACTGCA
>WNFI01286768.1_pt1 | contig 11452 bp, 8 predicted proteins | sample 5400471 | NCBI WGS metagenome assembly WNFI01 (sample SAMN13153348, study PRJNA577476) | soil metagenome | isolation source: 100 cm saprolite on Douglas fir-dominated hillslope | place: USA:California | collected 2013-09-17
CCCTTCCGTACGACAGCCAGCTGTACGGCATCTATCAACCCATGCTCGGCTGGCGCTCAAGCCTTCAGGTTGCCCGATTGTCGGCAGGCCTAGCATGGACCCGTCGAGCTTTCCTGTTCACAGTTGCTCATGGCGTTGTCCCGCAATTCGAGATCCGCAACGCTCTCCCCGACGCCACAAGCTTCGATCTCGGAATCGGGCAGACGTCAAGCGGACAGAATCCTCCGTCGGTGGCCGGCCTAGATGGTCTCCTGACTCAGCATGTGGTAGCTGCAGTCAAACAGTCGGGATCTGATTCGGCGGAGGCCTGGAAGAGCTTCACCAGTCGAGCTTACCTAGGTGACGCTCTCAGAGCGATCCAACAGCCAATCAAGGATGAGTTCCTTGGTCGACTTCAGCAGCAAACCGGTTATCGGGCCAGCGCCGGATCCGCGCGAACCGATCCGAGCAATGAGCTGCTCGCCAGCATCTTGCGGCGCGAGTCCGTGGCGGCCGGTGTCTTGGCTCAGCTGAACGAGCAAAGCTCTCCCATCCAGTTGGCTCAACTGTTGTCACCTCCCGAGCGCGCGACATTCGATATCAGCCCGCTGCTGAGCACTCTCGATCCGGCCCAATCAGAAATGGCTGCAGCCGCTTTATCACCAATTGGGGTGGTGCACCTCTTCCGCGAGTACTTCTTTGAGTTCGCAACCTTCCTTGGCTCCCCGGTGCAGCATGTTTGGCTCAGCCCAGGAGGCACTGTTGAACTGATTGAGGTAAGCACTCGGCGAACCCTGGTCGACCGAACAATCGAGCAGTCGACGGAATCGATTCAAAAATCCGAAAAAGACACAACGACCTCGGATGAGCTATCGGATGCAGTCAAGCAAGAAAACTCTAACGACACCAAGTTGGGCGTCAGCGCGACGAGTAATACGAACTACAACACGGGCTTTGTCAACGGCTCGGTCACTGTTGCTGGCACTTTCAGCCTAGATCAGCAACAGAAGCAGGCGCGAGAGCAGACCCACAAGACAACACGGCAGCAAACGCAGAAGCTGTCGAGCGAGATCCGCCAGAGCTACAAATCTACCCTCCGCACAGTTACTGAGACCACAGACACGAGCAGCAAACGATATCTACTACAGAACACGACAGAGAATCTCCTCAACTACGAGCTCCGGCGCAAGATGCGACAGGTTGGTGTTCAACTTCAGGATTACGGGACGCGATTGTGCTGGCAGGCTTACGTCGATGATCCGGGTGACACACTGGGCGTCTCAATCTTTGTTCATGCCGCACCGGCGCCGAACCTGCAGGACATTAAGGCGCCAGAGGCACCTCCGGTACCGGCGCCGCTGGTGCGGGGCGATGCGATCGTGGTCAAAGGCGGCTGGGACCACGGCAACGACACACAGTGGAATTTCATGCCGATCGGTCCGCCCACCAGCATCGTGCCGCCTGCCGGCTACGTTCTCGACCATGTGGAGATTTCGGTTCAGCAGGGACCACCGTGGGCTTATCGAGCGTGGCCGGCGACCCCGACTGACACAACGATCCAGATCGGCAGCGGCCCGATCATCACGGCAGGTCCCGATTTCATCACAACGATTGGGAGTGCAGCCGACCAGACTCAGGAACAGAGCGTCCTGCAGGTACTGGTCGGCGTCATCATCGGACAGGGCGGGCTGCGAGATGACACGAAGTACGACATAGCGATCCAAATCACGCCGGTCTGCCGGCCCACGCTCGCCTCACAGAAGTTGGTAAATGACACTTACTCGGCGGACATCGCGAAATATTCGGAGCTCACCAAACAGGCCTACCAAGACTCATTGTTCCAGTCGATCCGGGATCGCATCAAGCTGGCTAGCAATATCCAGCCGCGCGATTTCAGCGATCTTCGCGAAGAGGAGCGGGTGGTTGTTTACCGCAAGTTAGTGGGTCAGTTGCTCGCCGTCGCCGGAGTGACGACAGTCGACCCACACGTCCGGCATGTGTTCTCCGAGGTCGTGGAATCCATGTTTGACATGGACAACATGCTGTATTTCGTTGCGCCCGACTGGTGGATGCCACGTGCACCGGTAACCGTCACGGCCGCCCTAACCGGGTTGGGCCTTTCAACGGCCGAGGACCAAGGCGCATATACACCGGGATCAGCGGGCACTGCCAGCGGCGCGAACGTTGTCGGTTGGGGTGGACCGCGCGGAATCCGTGACGATAACTACTACATAACCGACGATTCCATCCCCGCCAAACTCGGCAGCTCGCTGGGGTGGCTACTCCAGCTCGACGGCGACAACTTCCGCAATGCCTTCCTGAACGCACCATGGGTCAAAGCTGTGATTCCGATACAAGAGGGGCATGAGTGGAAGGCGCTTGACTGGCTGAGTAGCGCCTCGATCGAGGGCTCCGACGGCCTTAACGCCATCTACCAGGAGAGCTTCGCTGGCGAGATCGCGTCGATGCTGACCGTGCTCCAGTCATACAGTGCATGGCCTACACCCGACCTCGGCTCAAGGTACGCGACACTGGCTTCAGCCCAATTCACAATCCTCGATGCGATTCGTTACTTGATCGTCGCGATCCAGGCCAAGCAGGCGGCGGCGCAGAACAAGGATCCCAAACTCAATTACCTGCCCACAGATAAGGTCTACGAGCAGGGTTTCGACCCACTGGCCGGCGGATTCGTAGCGCAGCCGTCAGTGCCGTACGAGATCTTCGATCAGTGGATCGAGGTTTTGCCGACGGATCAAATCGTCCCTGTCGAGGTTGCCTACGACCCTAAGACCGGTCAGCAGCTGTAGGAACGAGGCGGTCGGTGCCTGGGCCGCGGTGGATGCCTCAACATGGTCTAGTAAGTCCCTTGCCCGGAGCCAGCGTTCACGGGCGACTCCAGAGAACGGGGATTAGGGGAATCAGGAAATTGCCGACGCTACCGATAAAGAGATAGCTATCTGCAGCGTCTATCCAATCGCCTGCCGTGCGCGCGTTGGGACACACACGATCTGGGGGACTGTCCGGATCAGCGCCGACCTCTCAAGGCCAAGCGAAGAGTGACTAGGTCGTTGTCAGGCCTGTTTCTGCCCGCGCCCAAAGACGCTTGAGGGCCGCAGCGAAGCGCTCCGGTTCGATCCGGTGTGGCGGATCAAAGTGGGGCCTGTCGGGATAGACCTCGACGGTGAAGTCGGGGAATACCTTCGCCAGGCGCTTCGACATCCGGTCGTAATAGTCTGGATTGCTGAGGCCGCCGAGGGCGAAGTACACAGGACGGTCAAAAGACCTCAGCCCGTCTCGGTCGAGTTTAGAGGATCTGAATGTGCGGACAAAGGTGGCCAGGGCCGCCGGTCGCGACGACATCCATGGTGGTGGTGGCCCGGGCGGGGGAGGGGGTGGGCTAATGCCAGGCCGCAGTTGGTTGCGAACGAATGCCGGCAGGCGCTGCTCTTCCGGCAGTTCCATGATCCTGCCGAACTCATGCCACACCGCATGTTCAGCCTCAGATAATCCCTGGGCACCGTCCCAAGCCGGCTCCGCCAGGGCAAGGCTTAAAAGGCGCTCCGGATGCGCAGCCGCGAAGGCCAGGGAAGACGCTCCGCCTGCGGAGTAACCGAGCAGATGGAAGCGTTCGAAGTTGGCCTGCTCTGCGGCACTTAGGATGCCCGCCACCTCGAGATGCAAGCCATAGTCCACGCGCGGGTGGGGAGTGGAATACATCTCAAGCTCTTTGGCCACAACGTCGGCCTGCGGTCCGAGCTGCTGAATCAGGTCCTTGTAGGCAATCTCAGCCGGAAGGACTCCACCCGGAAGCATGATGACGGCGCGGCGTTGATCGGGTTTCAAGAACCACATCGTATCCCTGCTGTCTCCTGCCAGCTCAGGTGCCGCACGACCGATCCCCATCGATCGCAGGGACAAATTGAAGCTCTCGCTAACTACCCCGTATCGAAAGCTTGCTGCTGATAAGCGATTGTTCTCGATCGCCCCTCGCTGGCAGGTTCTGGCTCCCGATGCGATTCGTTCACAACCCTCAACGAGACGCAGCGGCGTTTTAGCCACACCGAGCGCACCAGTTCTCCGTGGTTAGTTCACGACCAACCACAGGGGTCCGTGCCCAAAAATGCGACATACGGATTAATGGCCAGCGACCAGGGCCGATGGCAAGTCCATTAGTCCTGGGATAGGTCTCCAGGTGGTCGCCCTTGTCAATTAGACCGATGCGCGTGTCACCCTTGTCCGTATCGCGGCCTCGGCTACTGCGCTAGCGACTGCCTCCGGCACTCGCCGATCGAGCACATCGGGCACGATAGTCCCCGATTCCAGTTCCGTTTCTGATACGCAGCCTGCTATCGCCCGGGCCGCTGCGATCTTCATCTCGGCGTTGATCGTCGTTGCACCGGCGTCAAGCGCACCTCGAAATATCCCAGGAAACGCCAACACGTTATTGACTTGATTCGGGTAGTCACTGCGACCTGTAGCAATTAAGCGGACGGGTGTGCCGGTCAGTTGCTCGGGATAGATCTCGGGCTCAGGGTTGGCCAGCGCGAGCACGATCGATTCCGGGGCCATCGAAGCAATGTCCTCGCGACAGACGATCCCCGGCCCTGAGAGGCCGATGAAAATATCGGCGTCGCGTAGGGCGTCTGACAAATTGCCGGCAAATCCACGCCGATTGGTCGTTTCTGCGAGGCGGCGCTTTACGTCGGTCAACCCTTCGCGCGCCAAGTTGATGCTTCCGACTCGGTCGAAGACGACTACGTCACTTACTCCAGCTGCAAGCAGCATTCGCGCGGATGCGACGCCCGCCGCGCCAGCCCCAAGAATGACAATTCGCGAAGTTGGCCAGTCGCGGCCCGTCAGACGCAGGGCGTTCATGAGTGCGGCGAGCACGACAACCGCGGTACCGTGCTGGTCGTCGTGGAACACAGGGATGTTGAGCTCGGCGTCCAGCCGCTCCTCGATCTCGAAGCATCGTGGAGCCGAGATGTCCTCTAGATTGATGCCCCCGAATACCGGCGAGATGAGCTTGACGGTGCGCACGATCTCGTCGGAATCGGTGGTATCCAGGCAGATCGGAAAGGCATCGACCCCGGCCATCTCGTTGAACAGCATCGCCTTGCCGGCCATCACTGGCTCCGCAGCATGCGGCCCGATGTTCCCGAGTCCCAGGACTGCTGTCCCATCCGTAATTACCGCCACGCTGTTGCTCTTGATCGTGTGACTAAACATCAGCGATGGATCGAGCGCGATCGCGCGGCATACTTCGGCGACTCCCGGCGTGTAGGCGCGCGCCAGCTGCGCGCGCGTCGTCAGCGGGAAAGCAGAGGCTATGTGGATCTTGCCACCGAGGTGCAGCTCCATGGTGCTAGCAACGAAGTCCGACCCTGGAGCTCGCACTACGAGTCCCTACAAACGAGAAAGGCCCCCGCTCTGCTTGCGGGGGCCTTGGTCGTGCGGTGCATCAGCACGCAGGTGATCCCCCCCGAGCAAGGGCAAGTACAACGTCGCGGCCAATCGGACCGTGGGCACTCACCAGAACCGGAATCCTAATCGAGGACCCCTCCAACGTAATGTGCGGAACTCCGCGCAATGACAGTCCGGGGTGTTAGTAACGATTGACACTCGGGCGGACCCGATCTCAGACTGCAGGAGCGCCACGAAAAGAGAACCTCAGTTCGCAGCAAGGACGTTGATCTGACTTTGGAAACCGGTCTTGGCGGCAAGGTCGTTGTAATCACGGGCGGTGCGGGCGGCATGGGAGCCGTTATCGCATCTCAGTTCGCAGCCGAGGGCTCCCGATTGCTACTCGTTGATCGAGTCGACCCCAACCCGGTGCCCCAAGCTGAATGTGACGCATTCATACTCGACATCACGGCGCCACATGCCGGGTCACAGATCGTCGATCGAGCGGTTAGGCGCTTCGGCCGGATCGACGTCTTGATTAACTCTGCTGGTGTGGTCGCTCCCGGGCGCCTCGAGAACTACACCATTGACGACTGGGATCGGGTCTTCAATCTCAACGTCAGGGCGCTCTTCTTCGTCAGCCAAGCTGTTGGATCCCAGATGGGCAAGCAGGGCGGCGGCAGCATTATCAACATTGCGTCGATTGCAGGTTTGACGCCCAGTGCAGGCAATGCGATCTACGGCATCAGCAAGTCTGCTGTGATCGCGCTGACGGAGAGTTTTGCCATTGAGTTGGGTCCGCGAGGGGTCCGCTGCAATGCCGTCGCGCCTGGCTTCATGGCGAAGATGATGCGGGATTCGATTCAACTGGACGAGCCTGCAATCAAGCGGCGGGCCGACCTCATCCCGACGCGCAGGGCCGGCAAGCATGAGGACATCGCTGCGACTGCGCTCTTTCTCGCCTCCGCCGCGGCGAGCCAGGTCAATGGCCAGACCGTTCTGGTCGATGGCGGCCTGGCGAAGACCCTGCTTAGCTTGATCTGATCGCTTGGAGCCATCGACGACTCTCGTCCGAGATCCCGCGCGGGCTTGCTGGATCTGTCCAGGGATGGCGGGCGCTGGCGAAACGACCTACAAAGATTCAACCACGTGAAGGACAGCAGGGAGGATTGAATGAATAGGCGTGTCTCAAAGGCAATGGTGGCCTGTACGGCTGCCGCCACGCTGGGACTGACCGGGTGCGGCGGAACGAGTTCGGAGACCGGGGCGTCTGGTACACCGATCAAGGTCATGACCATCACGCCTGTCAATGTCCCGGTCGGAACCGGGTTGCCTTTCCCCGAGATCGGCGTCGCAGCTCAGGCGGCGGCCAACGCGATCAACAAGGCGGGCGGTATTAAAGGCCACCCGATCCAGCTGACCGTCTGCGACAACAAGTTCAACGAAAACCAGGACGCCGCATGCGCCAGGCAGGCTGTCACTGAAGGCGACGTAGCGCTGATCGGAGGCATCTCGGCTCAATCCAGCCACTTCTCAGTCCTCGAACAGGCTGGAATCCCGGTGATCGGTGACTATGGGGCAAGCGACCTTGCTCTGAACAGTCCGATCGACTTTCCGTTTGTCGCCGCAACTCTGACCTTCATGGGTTGTATGGCCGAGCTGGCTGACAGCGCTCATGCGAAGCGCGTGGCGCTCCTTACGCGGACACAGGCCGCGCTGCAGAATCCGATCTTGAAGACGAATCTCGAGGCGTTACTCGCCAAGCGCGGTGCGAAGCTCGTCGGTTACGACTTCTTCAATCTGTCTGCTGACTACACAGCCACGGTAGCGAACGCTTTGAAGAATAATCCGGACGCGATCTACCTCGGGGGCGGCACTGCCGACCAGGACAAGATCACCAAGTTGTTGAGGCAGTTGGGCCCGAACGTAGCGATTGCGCGGACCCTGATTCCGACCAGCAGCATTCGAACGCTCGGGCCGGACGCCGAAGGAATGTACGTGTGTGACCCGTTCAAGCCGCCGAGCCTGGCAGACGATCCCAACGTCAAGAAATTCGTTGACGCGATGAAGAGCACAGACTCGCAGGCCGCGGTGGACACCGTGGCCGCCAACACCTGGGCCGCAATGTACGCGTTCGCGCAGTTGGCCTCTACTCTCGACAGCGTCACGAGCAAGAACCTGCTGACTGCAATATCGACGGCCAAGGTCGAGACGCTGCTCGGTCCCACCATCGACTTCAGCCGGACCATTCATCCGGAGCTCGGGTACAAGCACATCTACAACTTCACGTGGTCCTACAACCAGATCAAGAAAGGGATCATCGTCAACATCAACAATGGCCGGTTTGTCGATCCCCTGGCCTGACGGTCTAACGAATACCCTGCTGAGTCGTCGAAGAACGGCCGCCGGTAGCCACGGCGGCCGTTGCGACTGGGGGTTGCTCCGAACGGATCAGGATGGCGCCACTCGGCGTGCGGAATTCCGCATCAATTTTCAATGCGCGGAGCAACTCTTGACACTCTATCGGCGCGAAAGCAAAGTTCGATTCATGAGGACGGGCATACAGCAGCGCATACGCGGCCGTTGTGATGCTCCAATGGCCGCATACGAGAGGGGCGCTATTGAGCAGGGTTGGCTCATTCATCCACAGCTGGCCTCGTAGTCAGATGACTACGCGAATGCGGGTCGAGGTGGACACCACGAAGTGCGAGGCTGCGGGCTATTGCCAGCGGCTGGCCTCTCATATCTTCGTCGTCGGTGATGAGCACGCAGAGGTCATCAAGCCGATCGTGGAGGGCGATGACGCCCGCCTTGCGCAAGAGGCGATCAACTTGTGTCCGACCCGGGCCATCGCGGTCCACATTGTGGAAACCACTGGGTCATCAACGGGAGATTGACAATGGGTTCTGAGACGCGTGGCAGACGTAAGCCCGTGGAGTGGAGACTGGTAGGTAAGAGCGTTTCGGACCTCAAGAAATACCTGAGGTCCGAGGACCTCTGGCCTAGCCGGCCTGACAGCGAGCCGTTCATCGGCTCCACGGTGCTTACTCTGCACGGCGACGCCCACTTTGCTCGGCGGCGTCTGGAAGCCCCCCTGTTCACGGCTGCAGCTTTGCTTGACTACAAGCGTCGAATCCTAGTCCCGGCCATCGAGAGCCATCTACAGAAAGCGGGCACAACCGCACGGGGAACCGACGGAATTGTCAGAGTGGACCTTCGGCCGTTCCTGCGGGGCATCCTGCTCAGGATCGGCGCCGATCTGATCGGACTGGATCTCCCGGACGAGGATGCGATCTTTGCGCGGCTCTATCTCCTGAATGACAAGGTCTTCGAAGGCAGCCGGCTGCAGTGGACCACCAGAGACCTCGATGAGGCAACCGCCGAGCTGCTCGTTTACAAGCAGGCCTTTCTCGAAGAGTTCATCCGGCCGGCGATGGAACGTCGGGCTGCACTGGTGGCCAAAGTTCGCGCCGGCGAAATCAAGGAGGAGGACCTGCCACGGGACCTTCTGACCCAGCTGCTGCTCGCTCCGCATCCAATAGCAGAAGACGACATCGTGAAAGAGTGCATCGTGTTCCTGGCCGCCTCGAACACCGCCACCACTTCGGCGGTCTGCATCACCATCCTCGAGCTTGAGGAGTGGCTGAAGACGCACCCCGACGACCGTGCAAAGCTGGGCGATCGCGATTTCCTGAGGAAGGCGGCGATGGAGGCGATTCGGCTTCACCCGCCGACCCCGGTCATTCTCAGGGAAGCACATTCCAGCCTAGCGTTGCCCAGTGGCGACGCGATATCCGAGGGTGAGAGGATCGGACTCGATGTGCGGACGGTCAACCAAGATTCAGAGATGTTTGGTGCTGACGCAGATGTGTTCAACCCATCTCGCGACTCCAAGTTCCACAACTTTGGGTACAGCTTCGGTCCAGGGATCCATGTTTGTATTGGTCAGCCGTTGGTGGTTGGCACTCGGGCGGAGAGCGGTGATCCCATAGACGCCGACGGGATCATCGTGCTGGTTCTTCAGCGGCTCTTTGAGCTCCGCCTCGAGCTGGATCCGGAAGACCCGGTGGTCCGAACTCGTGGCGGAGACTTCGACACGTCCGGCCCATTTGAGCGATTTCCGATCCGGCTGGCGGCCCTATAAGCATGTGGTGGGGCCCTGAGGCGAATAGGTTGATCACATTCACACAGCCCGGAGAACAGCATTGATCGGCCAAACAGAGGTTGTTGATGCCGTACTCCATGGATTCGACTACCGCCCGGAGAATATGGGCGGCCAGACCGAGCCGGGAAGGATGTGGCGCGAGGCACACTTGGGATTGTCTGCGAGCGCGTCCAAGTACTCTTCATACCTTCTGGAAGCGCCACGATTCGAACGCAAGATCAGCGCGGCGGAGCTGGTGTCAACGGTCTTCTATGAAAGTCAGACTGACATCGGGGTCTACCATGTCGTCCGCCGCGGCCTTGGGCGAATGACAGTCGGTGAATGGAGCTCGCTGGAGGTTGCCATCGAGATGAAGAGGCTGGTCGGCTCCGAGCGCCTCTACATCTTTGGCGGTCTGACCGATCCGTTCGATACCGCGCGGAGCGTTGATCAGATCGATCAGATGATCGAGGAAACCGGAATTGTCGGGCTCAAGTTGTATCCCTGGGAGCTGGATGGACGCGCAGGGCGATTCCGGGAACTGCTCTTCTCGGACGAGGCCGTGACGTATCCGCTTCTCGAACATCTACGGAAGCGGGGAATCAACGCGGTCGCCATACACAAGGCGATGGGTTCCAGCGTGCGCGCCTTTGGAGTGGCCGATTTGGACAAGGTGGTGATCGACTTTCCCGATATCCAGTTCGAGATCGTGCACGGCGGTTGGGCCTTCCTTGAAGACACCGCAGTTCTGGCCACCCGGCCGAACGTATACATCAACCTCGAATCGACCGCCAGCCTGGTGGCAAATGCCCCGCGCCGCTTTGCAGAGGCAATCGGTAGGCTCTTGAAATCGGGCGCTGGCGAACCCAATGCTGAAGACAGAATCCTCTGGGCCACAGGCGTCAGTGCACTGCATCCACAGCCCCTGATCGAGGAGTTCTGCAAGTTTCAGATGCCAGTGGACCTGCAGGAGGGTTTTGGCTATCCCGCCCTTACAGAGGAGATCAAGCAGAAGATCCTGAGCGGGAACTTCGCGCGAAAGCGTGGCACCACGGTCGAAGCGTTACGCCGAGGGCTTCCAGACGACGATATCGCCAAGGTCCAGGCAGGGGGCCAGCTGCGAGCGCCCTGGAGCGCCATTCCGGCGCGTGATTCGCTCAGGAGCTAAGTTGCCCTGAAGGCCCAGGGTCGGTGGTCGACAGTGGAGACTCTTGCCGACGGATTGGTATTCCCTGAGTGTCCGCGCTGGCACGGATCCCATCTTTGGGTTGCGGACATGTTTGGATACCAAGTCCTGCGCATCTCGCTGGACGGTGCCGTAGAGGTGGTTGCCGAGCCCGATGACAATCCTGGTGGCCTGGGGTTCATGCCGGACGGGACACCTCTGGTCGCGCTCCGCTTCAAGCGGCAGCCCGCCAGGTTGGATCTACCGTTTGGAGCTGGTCGCAGGGACCTGTCGCTTCACGCGGATCTGAACTTGATTCCGTCGCACTCCCTGAACGACATGGTCATCGATGATACTGGCCGAGCCTACGTCGGGCTGATGACGACATCAGTATTCGACGCAAGCGCCTCAGGCTCAGATCTGATCTATGTCGTCGACCCTGACGGCTCAGCACGTGTTGCAGCGAGGAATGTCGTCTCACCAAACGGCCTGGCGATAAGTCCGGACAGAAGGACGCTCGTCGTCGCCGCGACTCATCAGCACCGACTCACCGCCATGACAATCCAGCCCGACGGAACCCTCGCGGACGCGCGACCGTTCACCGACATCGGAAGCATGACTCCAGATGGCATCTGCATCGATGCGGAGGGTGCCGTCTGGTGTGGCGGCGGCGAGACAGCGCCGGAAAGTGCCTCGTTGGATTGCTTGGACTATCGGTTGGTCTCCTCACGGCGGCGCTGGCCCAGGGGCACGTCAGCATC
>WNFI01374030.1_pt2 | contig 11452 bp, 6 predicted proteins | sample 5400471 | NCBI WGS metagenome assembly WNFI01 (sample SAMN13153348, study PRJNA577476) | soil metagenome | isolation source: 100 cm saprolite on Douglas fir-dominated hillslope | place: USA:California | collected 2013-09-17
CCCTGTGCCCAAGCCCCTCCATTGAAAGGTAGGCCTATTCATCCCCGCTTTAAAAAGATGGGGCTTTCTGGGCTGTTCACTGTAAGGACAACATCCCAAGTGAGTGAACGTTTCTCCGAGTCGAAGTGTATACTTCTATCTCGTCAGGAAGGACTTTGCTTCCCTGTTGGCAACCATCTCATGTTTGGTCTTAGTAGAGTACCTTTTGTCTATACGAATGTCTATATCATGTCTATATCATCCAGTAGTCATCCAGAAGCTGTGAAAGGACGAACTTTGCTAGTCTAGCCAATTGATCGATGATTTCTGTTAGACTATACTAGCGGTTCCCTCTCTTTATAAAGCATACCCAACGGAAGGGGTCTTTTGCTAGGTCATTTAGGGGACAACTTGCTACGTAAATAGCATTTTCATTAACTTGTCTGTCTGACAGTAATATGACGCTTGAGGGGAAAATGTGACAACTTGGCAAGAAAGCCTCTTCACTGTGCTCACCCTTAGATGACTTTCTCTTCCCGCCATTTCTCTATGTCTTCTGAGGATGCACCCAAGAGTTCAGTCAATATGGCTTCAGTATCCGCACCAACCGATCGGCCTGTATGAGATATATAGCCGGGTGTACGAGCAAGCTGAGGAACAACACCAGGCATCAGTACAGTTTCACCCTCCTCAATTGGAACACGCACGATGCTTTGCCGATCTATGAACTGTGGGTCATTCACTACTTCGGCTGCACTATTGATGGGAGCAGCTGGTACACCAGCTGCTTGGAGGCGTTCCAACAAATCGGCTAGAGTGTGCTGCTTGGTCCACTCGCCTATCAGGGCATCAAGTTCTTCGCTACGTACAGCTCGGGCTTTGTCAGTGGCATAGCGGACATCCTCTGCGAGTTCCGGTCGACCTAGAGCCCCAACAAGCCTCCGGAAAACATTGTTATTGTTTCCCCCTATCACAATCCATTCACGCACCAAACCCAGACAATCATAAGCTGGAATAATGTCATCCAGGACGCTAAGGATTCCCTCAGTCAATGCCATGTCGACTACCTGGCCACGTCCAGTGCGCTGGCGTTCATGCAGAGCAACCATAGCGCCAAATGCACCATACACACCTGCCAGACTATCAGCTAGCGACACACCAGTTCTGGATGGCGAACCATTGGGAGAACCCGTCAGATAAGTGAGACCCGCTATCGCCTCAGCCACGCTTGCAAAACCAGGTGCATGTTTTTTAGGGCCAGTTTGTCCAAAACCACTGATGCGCACCATAACCAGCCCTGGATTCTCCGTACTTAGCTGCTCATACCCTAATCCCCAGCTTTCCATCGTACCGGGAGAGAAATTCTCCACCACGACATCGCAACAGGCTGCTAATCTACGGACAATATTCTGCCCCGCTGGATGACGTAAGTTGAGCGTAATGGTCTTTTTATTGCGTCCCAATATCATCCAGAAGAGTGACATCCCCTTATATTGCGCACGCCAGCCTCGTAACGGATCTCCACTGGGTAACTCTACTTTGATTACTTCTGCCCCAAAATCCGCTAACATATGACTGCAGAATGGGCCAGCAATCATATTCCCCAAATCCAACACCCGGAGATCTGCTAAAGGCAACGTTGCTTCACGAGAAACATTCTGCTCATTGGCTAGTCTTGCCTTTGATTCTTCTGCAAACATATGCAATAAAAACCTTTCTACTTATTATAATCTCGATAAACATATCTTACTCTTGGCTATACAAAAATGGCGATTTTGGCTGTGATTGAGGCACTGATCTCCATCTTATAAGCTCTTACACCAACAATTCTATGTGACTCATTTTACTCTATTGATGACCTTCTGTCAATATTAGGATATCTCTCCTGTCTACCATTGCATTTCCATGGGACCTTTTCTCCTGACTTTTCTGGCTCCTTGTCCTTGGCCCTCTCTAGAAGGAGTACTTTGTTCGATATCTATCTGGTAGTGACGGTGGTAAGTATGCAAGCTCGGCCGTGCGAGGTGGCGAGGAAAGCAACTTTGTTCGATATCTATCTGGTAGTGACGGTGGTAAGTATGCGAAGTGGGTGGGTGGATCGTTTTTGCTAACGGGATACCATGAAAACTGCCTGTGCGCTAGCGAAGCATTAAGGGGAGAGAAAAATGGGCAAATTTGATAAATATAGTGCCGATGTACGTCTGGCAATATCCTATGCTCGCGAGGAGGCTCAGCGTGTAAGGCATAGGCTAGTTGGGCCTCAGCACCTCCTGATGGGTATACTCAAGTTGCACAATCCTCTCATCGAAGGGCTATTTGCGTCTTTGCATGTCAGTACGGCAAGTATTTCTCAAGCGCTCGATTTTGTGATGGGGCATGGCAATAAGGCTCTTTTGAGCGAACGTGCCTTGAGTGTTGGCGCTCGTACGGTTCTGGCTCGTGCCGAGGAAAAAGCAGAGAGTGAAGAGAGCCAAATTATTGAAATAGAACATTTGTTTGCGGCTCTGTTTGAAGAACAAAATGGGATTGCCGTCGGTGTATTAGAAAGTTTTGGTGTCTACTTAGATTTGGCTCGTGCACAGCTGTCTCTGTTGATGCGCAATGGATACGAGCATCTCGTTCTCGCCACGCAGTTTCATTCGCGTTACCAAGCTACTCCCACGCTGAATTTAGTTAGCCGTGATTTAACAATAGCAGCGCTGGAAGATGCTATTGACCCTTTGATTGGTCGTGAGGCTGAATTAGAGCGCATGATGCAGATTCTTTCTCGCCGCTCAAAAAACAATCCTGTGCTCGTTGGTCCTGCTGGAGTAGGTAAAACAGCTATTGCGGAAGGATTAGCTTTATCCATTGTCCAGGAAAAGGTCCCAGATAATCTCCAGCATTGCCGCATTGTTGCGCTGGATGTAGGGCTGCTCTCTATCGGGACTCGCTTCCGGGGTGATTTTGAAGAACGCCTGAAACGTATTCTGCGGGAAATAACCACTACTCCTGGTTTAATTGTCTTCATTGACGAGTTGCATACTCTTGTACAGGTTGGCGTTGCTGAAGGATCTATTGATGCCTCTAACCTTTTCAAACCGATGTTGGCACGCAGTGAATTCCAGTGTATCGGTGCAACCACGTTAGATGAGTACCGAAAAACCATAGAAATGGATCCTGCCCTGGAGCGACGTTTTCAGCCTGTGCTTGTATCCGAGGCTACGGAGCAGGATACACTGAGGGTCTTGCGTGGCCTGCGTTCACGTTACGAAGCTTTTCATCGGGTAAAGATCTGTGATGAAGCCTTACAAGCTGCTGTTAAGATGTCTTCACGCTACATCCAGAAGCGTTTCCTTCCTGACAAAGCACTTGACCTAATCGATGAAGCTGCATCTCACGTCCGGGTACAATGCTCAGTTGTGCCTGATAGCGTTCGCGAGTACCGCGATGAGATTGCAGCAGTGCAACATGAGAAAGATGAAGCCATTGCTCATTCTAATTTCCCTTGTGCTGCATACCTGCTCAAGTGTGAACGCCAGCTTCGACAGAGCCTTTGGCAGGCCGAACATGGGTGGCTTCTCTGTCAAGAACAGCAGTGTCCAACCGTGGGTGTAGAAGATATTGCCAAGATCGTGTCGATGTGGACTGGTATTCCTGTTGTATGCGTGACTGAAGAGGAGAGTCTGCATCTCATGAGCCTAGAGCAAGACTTACACCGACGAGTTGTTGGACAGGATGAACCTGTGCAAGCTCTGGCAAAAGCAGTTCGGCGTTCTCGTACACAAATGCGCAATGCTCGTCGGCCTATTGGCTCATTTATTTTTATCGGACCAACAGGAGTAGGCAAGACAGAATTAGCGCGTGCGCTTGCTGTTGCTCTCTTTGATGATGAGGGTGCCATGCTCAAACTCGATATGTCTGAGTTTATGGAGAGTCATACTGTCTCTCGCCTGATCGGTTCCCCTCCAGGGTATGTCGGTTATGACCAGGCAGGACAGTTAACCGAGACTGTTCGGCGCCGTCCCTACAGTGTGGTACTCTTTGATGAAGCGGAGAAAGCCCATCCCAGAATATTCGACCTCCTGCTACAGATCCTTGAGGATGGTTGCCTTACCGACGCTCGGGGACAGGCTATCGATTTCAAGCATACCATTATTATTCTTACATCGAACGCTGGTACTGTCCATGAGGGGCAAGGACCAATGATCTTTACACCATCATCTGCTGAACGGGATGTGATGAGTTACGAGCAGATGCGCGAACAGGCCATTCATGGATTACGAGAAGTGTTTCGTTCCGAATTGCTTGACCGGATCGATGAAGTACTAGTGTTTCATGCCCTAGAGCGCACGCATTTACGCCAGATTATTGATCTCATGGTCGCGCAGACTCAAAAGCGTCTGGCTGCTCAATCAATTGATCTGCAGGTCATGGATGATGCACGTGTACTACTTGCTACACGAGATTATGATGCGCAGTATGGAGCTCGTTCTCTGCGTCGAGCGGTGCAACATCTACTGGAGGATAGGTTGGCAGAGGCCATCTTGCGTGGCTCATGTAGCAAAGGAGATAGTGTAATTGTCGATGTTGTTGATGATCAGCTCTGTATCCATGTCCAGATGTGCGCTGTTTCTACGAAAAGCAATGGACAAGGACATGCAGCTGCATAAGTTGTTAGATACGTGCTCGTCATTCTCCTGAATATGGCTATGCTGCTTGCCTCTATCCATTTCGATGCTTTTCTTGAACTCACGGCATCAGTCATGTTATCATTAAGTTAAGCATGATACAGTGGGGGTGGGTTATGCCACGGAAAATACGGCAGCTAAAAGCAGAGCTACGAAAGGCAGGAGTATATCAAGTTTCACAGGAGGGAAGTCATACAAAATGGAAGCATCCTCTTGTACCAACATATATTATCAGCCTTTCGGGACACGATGGAGATGATGCAAAACCGTATCAGGAAAAACATGTACGTGACTTATTGCAGCAAGTAGCAAAGAAACGGAGGAGTGAAGAGATATGAGCGATCAACATCTTCACTATTCGATGCTCATTGAGTGGTCAGAAGAAGATCAGGCTTATCTAGTTACCTTGCCAGAATGGGCAGGGCGTGTCCTTATGCCTGCAACCCATGGAGAAACCTACACGGTAGCAGTTCAACACGGACAAGAGGTCCTAGAAATGCTCATTCATAATGCAATGCAAGACAGTGAGCCTCTTCCCCCACCCAAACCTCACGCAGCAGCCTAAGTGTCTGAGCAATCGCGTCGAAAAAAGGAGAACGACATGGAACTCTTTCCCAATTAATGGGACAGAGACAAAACATCATGTATTTTGTTGATGATGAAGAAGGTCATTATTCGCTGTAAACCTTTGGCTCTGGGAGCCTTGTGTCTTTGTGGCTTCCTCTTGCGGCTATACGGTCTCAATTGGGATCAAGGAAATAGTTTTCATCCCGATGAGCGTGAGATTCTTTTCCACGTCACTGCTTTAGGCTGGCCAACAAGCTGGGCGCAGTTTCTTAATCCAAAGCAGTCTCCGCTCGATCCTCATTTTTTTGCTTATGGTTCTTTCCCGATCTATCTTCTGGCTTTGATTGGCTTTATTTTGCACTATAATTTTTCAAGCCCGACAGCATTTGTCAATTTGACGCTCATTGGGCGTGCTATTTCGGCTCTCTTTGATACCGGAAGTATTCTGTTAACTGCCTTGTTAGGGTTGCGGCTAGCTCAGGACAATCTTCCCGGGCGTCCTTATGGCTGGAGGGTTGCTTTGTTCGCAGGAAGTCTGGTGGTGTTTACTCCTCTGCAATTACAACTCTCGCACTTCTATACTGTCGATACCATACTTCTCTTCTTTGTAATGCTTACAATACTGGCCTGTGTAGCATTGGTCGATACCAAAGCGCCTATACGCTGGGTTTTGGTGGCTGGTTTGGGTTATGGTCTGGCGCTCGGTACGAAGTTCAGTGCTGCACCTCTAGCCGTTCCTTTGCTAGCTGCGATTAGCTTGCGCTGGTATAAAAAACGTGATTTCCTAGGCTCTTTTTCCCTTTTACTCTTAGCTGCCTCTGTTACTCTTGATATTTTTTTGCTCGTTGAACCTTATGCATTGCTGGATTTTAGCAGCTTCCGCGATCTGGTTATCCAGGAGAGTGATATAGCACGCGGTGTGTTTGATGTACCCTATACCGAGCAATTTGCTGGGACAATACCCTATCTCTACCAAGGACAGAATCTGGTTCTCTGGGGTATGGGGATGATGTTGGGATGCAGCGCGGTTGCTGCACTGCTGTGGTTTATCTGGCGTGTCTTGAGGCGCGATGCTGGTTCCTGGCTGGTTGTACTTTCTTGGATACTCGTCTATACTGCCATTGTTGGGAGTTTCTATGCCAAGTTTATGCGCTATATGCTACCTGTCTATCCACTGCTTACGCTGATGGTGGCAGTAGGAGTGCTAGCGCTGGTCCAACGTCTCCTATGGTCATTGCAGTATCCTCCGACGGATCGAAGAGAAAGAGAAAACCTGATGCTGCCCCCCACACATCCCGACGTGGGTCATTCTAACGGAACAATGCTTCACATGTCAAGTCGTTTTGCATTAGGTGTCGGCTTACTGGTAATTGTACTGGGCGGAACGATTTTTCAAGGGTTAGCATTACTCAACGTCTATAGCCAGCCAAATACACGTGTCCAGGCTTCGCTTTGGATCTATCATCATCTACGTCCTGGCGGTGTACTGACCTATGAGCAATGGGATGATTCTTTGCCAGTTGCTGTCGATGAGTACAGCCCATTTGTGTTTACTCAGGCTGAGTATAAGGGAGCCCTCGGGCACTTTGGGCCTGGGCTGGATCTCTATGGTGACGATACAGAGCTGAAGGCACGGCAACTGGCCGATCTTCTCCCTACAGTCAATGCCATTACGATGGCTACTGATCGTCTGGATAAGTCTATTCCGCGTCTCCCTCAGCGCTATCCTTTGACCATCCACTACTATCAGTTACTCTTTATTGGGCAACTTGGTTTTCATTTGGCAGCACAGTTTGACAATTATCCTCATTTCTTTGGAATAACTCTTAATGATCGTGGTGCTGATGAAAGCTACTCAGTCTTTGATCATCCAACGTGCCGCATTTTTGTACGTGATACTCCTTACCCTTATACTTCCGATCAACTCTTTCACAAACTGCTAGAAGGTGTCCATTTACCTTTGGTCAGTACGGCAGGAGTGATCAAGACATCTTAATCGAGCCGCGTTTAGGGAGAGTTTATGTTTGAGCTGTTTCAGATATGGTCTTTGGTTGAAATCCTGGGGTTGCTATGCTTGCCGCTGACCTTTAGTGTGTTTCGCAATTTGCCTGACCGTGGATGGGCTTTCAGTAAGGCACTGGGTATGCTATTGCTAGCATTCTGTGTTTGGCTGCCATTGATGTGTGTGCCTGCTTTGCCTTTCAACCAGTTATTTATCGCTGGTATTGCACTTCTTTTACTTATTAGTAGCTCGCTTAAGTTTATGCATCTGCGCTATGCCATTATGAAGATGGTACGCCAAAATAGATTGTATATTCTGGCGGTTGAAATTCTGTTTCTCGGGATGGTTTTCCTATTAGGATGGATACGTTCCTTTGGACCAGATATTCGTAGCTATGAGATGTTTATGGATGAGGGTTTTATCGCTGCAATTATGCGTAGCCCGCATCTACCAGCCAACGATATGTGGTTTGCTGGCTATAGTATCAATTATTATTATTATGCGCACTATACCATCGCTGTGCTGGCTAAATTGCTGGGGCAGTCTCCGTCCATCGCCTTCAATACGGGCATCTGTATCATCTTTGGTATATGTGCTGTGAATCTGTTTGGGATCACATGCAATATTGTCACGTGGGCTCGCTATCTGCGTTTGCGAGTGCGACGATACTCCAGTGTCCTGCCGGAGTATCCTGATATTGTTCTTCCACGTTTATTGCCTGCTGTCCCGTATGGACTGCTGAGCATGCTGATGGCGCTTGTCTTTGGCAATCTGGCCTCGACACAGCAGTGGTGGGTTGCTCACGACAGCTCAAGCCCTAATTTGTATAATCTTTGGTTTAATCCTTCGCGTGTTGTTTCTGGTACTATCAATGAGTTCCCCGCCTTTAGTTTTCTGCTCTCTTGCTTTCATGCTCATGTGCTGAGTCTGGCTTTTACTATTATGGCAATTGGATTGGCCTTTAATCTTCTGCTAGAAACGGAAGGAAGAGGAATCTTCATCTTTGGCCGTGGCTGGTCCATTCCTTTAAATCTTAGTGGTACAGCGCTTGTGCTCGGCAGCTTATTTGTGATGAACGGGTGGGATTATCCGACCTATATGGGGCTGACTGTGGTCTGTATCATCGGTCAGCAATGGTTTGCGTATCATGAGCGTTTTTCCTTTTCCTTGCTCCTTGGTATCCTGACTGCCGGGACAAGCCTGATTGCTCTCTCGTTTATCTTCTATCTGCCGTTCTATTTAACTTTTATTTCTCCTGCTCAGGGTATCGGCTTGGTATCTGCGCAATCACGTTCGATGCTCAGCGATGAGTTGTTAGTTTTTGGCCTTTTTGCTTTTATTTTCTTCTCGCTTTTGCTGGTGAGCGCAGTGAAAGAACCACTTTTTGAACGATCGCAAGAAGATACTCTTGTTAGAAGTAGCAGGGCTAGCAACGTGCCTCTCCCGGCAGACGGAATCCAGGCTGCTATTTCCTCTACTGGCAGAAAACTACTGGCTATGCCTCTGGTCTTTGCTGCTTACCCTGTGCTTCTAGTTTGCTTGGTCCCCTGGGCGTTCTCTCTCCTGATGTTGGGATTTGTGCCCAATAGTGCTACCTTTGTCATCGGTAGCGACTTTGCAATCCTGGGTGTTATGCTGATGTGCTATCACTGTCGGGATCGTTCGCATGCATTTGTTCTGCTGTTGGGGGCTATTGCATTTGCTCTCGTGGCTGGTTGTGAGATATTTTTCCTTAAAGATGCATTTGCAGCTACTGAGTTAGATCGCATGAATACCGTCTTTAAGTTTTATTTTCAAGCCTGGGTATTGCTCTCTGTAGCCTGTTCGGCGGGCCTTTTCTTCATCCTGGACGGTTTTCGTTCTGTCTCGAAAAACTCTCCATTTCTGTTCCAAATAGTGAGTAATGTACAGCGCGGGTGGAGCCTAATTTTGCTGATACTCGTGCTTGCTAGTATGGTGTATCCTTTAACTGCGCCTTATGAGCGCTATGCTAGTGATGGTGGGATAATTTCTCCTACTTACCAGGGATCTACGAATAGCCTGGGTTGGCTGGGATCACTCGAAAACTTGGAGCGTACGAATAGCCTGGACGGGTTGAGATATCTAAAGAATTGTCTCTCTTTGAGTTGTCCTTATCCTAATAGTGCGGGCGATTATGCTGCAATTCGCTGGCTTAATGCTAACGTCCAGGGTGATCCTGTGATTGTAGAGGCGATGGGCAATGACTATTCGCTCTACGGCCGAATTTCGGCGTTTACTGGCCTACCGACGCTGATGGGTTGGGCGGGACATGAGTATCAGTGGCGCTTGAGCTGGCTTAAGGATTCTGCTAATAAGGCTGAGTATTACCGCCGTAGCTCAGACCTTGATCAGATCTATACAAGTCCAGATCCCCGTGTTGTTTTGTCTTTAATGGCTCGTTACAAAGCTCAGTATCTGTATGTTGGGCCATTAGAGATTGAAAAATATTCTAATGCCAAATTATATCGTTATAGTGCGTTTATGCAGGTTGTATATAAAGCTGGGGAAGTTGCTATCTACAAGATCAGTTGAGATCTCCCCGGCATAAATGACAGAGGGTTCGGTTTAGCTCCCCTCTTAAAGGAGTATGGTCTTTTGGCGCAACAAAAGTATCCCGGTGCCCAAACCCCAGATGTGGCTGAGACAGTTCCTACCAATGAAGGAAAATGGCTTCAACTCGATACTCTCCGCCCATCTGATGTTACTGAGGGCAAATCCTCCTTCAGAGTATTTCAGAAGGCAAAATTTTCTCGTCCTTCCCTGACGGCTATTGCTTTCTGGGGAATCGTTTTATTGGGGGCTGTACTGCGTTTCTGGGGGCTGGGCGATAGGCCTCTGCATCATGATGAGAGTATGCATGCATATTTCGCCTTGCAATTGATGAAGAATTTGCAGAGTTACCAGTATGATCCACTTTTGCATGGACCGTTCCAATTTCACATCATCGCACTTGTTTATAAGATCAGTGGGTTGTTAGGGGCCCCTGACTATGGGGTAAATATGACGACGGTGCGCATTGCGGCTGCTACACTAGGGACGGTAATTGTGGGTCTGCCGTTCTTCATGCGCGACTATCTAGGGAAGCTCGGGGCTTGGTTGGCATGTTTCTTACTCGCTATCTCACCAAGCATGGTGTATTTCTCTCGTTTTGCACGCGAAGATATCTATATGGCGTGCTTTACTCTGCTGCTAGTTGTTGCGATGGGTCGTTATGTGCGCAGTCGTAAGGGACTCTGGCTGGTGATTGCTGCAGGTGCTTTCTCGCTATCTTATGCGACAAAGGAAGCAACATTTTTGACAATTGTCGTTTTTGGCAGTTTTCTGGGCGCTGTAGCTATATGGGAACTTGGCTTAAAATGGTCTGTTCGCTCGTCGGTCTCGGATACAGTGGTTACCCGCTACCTGCCTGCTCAATATCTACCCAAAACTGGAGCTCCTATTACTCTCCTACTCTACTTCCTGATCCTTCTGCCCATCGCCAAGGTAGTTTTGGGCTGGATCAACAACCTATCTATCTATGTCAATGATTCCAAGACCACGGACACAGCAAATGCGTTTGTACAGAGCTTGAAGGATCATACGGTAGCTATCTTACCCTGGCTAGGTGTGCTGTTGGCTCTTTATGTGTTTAGTATTATTGTGCGGGAGATGATTGGAATACTACCTCGGCCAGAAAGGCGAAGCCTCGCTGCTCATGTCGATTCTAAGCGTCAACCCTTGCTCGATAGCATCGTTTCAATGCCTTGGACACACTGGTTCACGGCCATTCTGTGCGCTTTTTTGATCTTTCTGCTCCTTTTTACTGTCCTCTTTACAAATATAAAGCAAGGCATCGGAGATGGCATCTGGCAAGGTCTCTATTACTGGATGCAGCAGCAACAGCAGGCTCGTGGTGGACAACCCTGGTACTACTATTTGTTACTCATCCCTTTGTATGAGCAGATTGGGGTAGTCTTTGGCATCGTGGGGATCGTTGTCTGCCTGTGCCGTCCTTCGCGTTTCCGTCTCTTTCTGGTGTACTGGTTTGTAGGAAACGTCTTCATCTATTCCTGGGCTGGCGAGAAGATGCCTTGGTTGATGATCCATATGACAATGCCACTGATGCTGCTGGCTGCCATTGGTTTACAGATACTGATAATCGGACTGCTGAATCTGGTGGTGCAGTGGCGCTCGCATCACTTTAGAAAGATAGCCATAGATGGCCAGATTGGTC
>WNFI01117172.1_pt2 | contig 11451 bp, 11 predicted proteins | sample 5400471 | NCBI WGS metagenome assembly WNFI01 (sample SAMN13153348, study PRJNA577476) | soil metagenome | isolation source: 100 cm saprolite on Douglas fir-dominated hillslope | place: USA:California | collected 2013-09-17
CCTGGTGTCCGAGCTTGCGGCAGATCACATCGGACGTTTCCTCGGCCATCAGCCTGTACATCGAGAGCTTGCCGCCGGCGATGGTGACGAAACCATCGACGCCCTCTCTTTGGTGGTCGACGATCTCGTAGTGGCGCGACAGCGAATCTTCGTTGGGCCGCCACTGAAATAGGGTCGGCCGCACGCCCGCGGTGGTGCGGACCGGGCGGAATCTGCGGATCGACGGAAAGACACGTTCAAACGCTTGCAGCAGGTAGTCGACCTCTTCTTGGAGGACCTCGATCGAATCGAGGTCGCCATAGAAGTCGTCGTCCGTGGTCCCGACCAGGGTGATGCCGCCGTGCGAAATCATCAACACGTCCCGACCGTCGATCGACTCTGCGCTCACCGAGAAGTTCGAGATGCGGTGCGGATAAACGATGTGGATACCTTTGGCTGGACGTAGTCGCACCGGTGTCCCGGCCAGGGCTCCGATCTCGGGCGACCAGGGTCCAGTTGCATTGACGACGACTTTTGCGCGCGCCTCGGTGAGCGATCCGTCCGGCCCTCTGTAGCGGACCCCAATCACCTTTCCGCCATCCCGAATCAAGTCGGTGACCCGCGTGTGATTGAGCGCCCGGGCTCCATGCGCGACCGCGTCCTGGACGTTGGCCCACACGAGGCGGTGGGGATCGACGCCCCACTCTTCGAACGCGACCGCGCCGACGATCTCGGGCGAGAGCCCTGGCTCGGCTTGCCGTGCCTCCTCGGCCGTGAGCCGCCGGTGGGGATGCGCCTTCTTGAGCGGCTGGTAGCGGTCGTATACCTCGATCGCAGTCTCCACTCGCTCGATGTTGTTGTGGTCGCCGGGCAGCACCGGGACGAGGAATGGCAGGCGGTAGACCATGTTTCGGGCGATCGTCACGATGTGACCGGCGTCGAGACAAGACAGCCGCGTGGTGTCCCAGTCGAACTCGAGGTAACGGAGGCCGCCGTGGATCATCCAGCTCGAGGCGCCACTCGTCCCCGCGCCCCAATCGCCTTTCTCCACCAGCAGGACAGAAAGTCCGCGCAGTGAAAGGTCGCGCGCGATGCCGGCCCCCGTTATGCCGCCACCGATGACGCACACGTCGTGAGCGGTGGGATGGCTCAAGACGATTCAGCTTAACTAGGAGACCGCGGCGTGCTCCTTCTGGAACTCTTCGATGATCGGTTTCGCGAGGTGCGCGGGCATCTCTTCGTAGTGCGAAAACGTCTTTGAGAAGCTGCCGCGGCCTTGCGTGATGGAGCGAAGGTCGAGCGCGAACCTCAGCATCTCCGACTCCGGGACCACTGCCTTGACCATCTGATAGCCGTCGTCAGGTTCGGTGCCGAGGATCTTGCCGCGCCGGCCGTTGATGTCGGACATGATGTCGCCCAGGTTCTTTTCCGGGACGCGGATGGTCGCCTCGACGACCGGCTCGAGAAGCACCGGACCCGCTTCGAGGGCGGCATGCCTGATCGCCACCGACCCCGCGATCTGAAACGCCATGTCGTTCGAGTCCACGGAGTGGTATTTGCCGTCCACCAACCTGACTCGTACATCGACCATCGGATAACCGGCGACGACCCCCTTGGTCATCGTGTCGATGATTCCCTTCTGCACCGAAGGCCGGAAGTTATGGGGAATGGATCCGCCGAAGATCTTGTCCTCCCAGACGAATCCCTCACCGCGAGCCGTCGGCTCGACCTCGATCACACAGATCCCGTACTGGCCGTGGCCGCCCGACTGCTTGACGTGGCGACCTTCGGCACGAGCGTGGCCGTGCACCGTCTCGCGATACGGGACACGCGGGGTCGCGGTCGTCGCGTCCACGCCATATTTGCGCTTCAGCTTCTCGAGGGTGACGTCGAGGTGGACGTCGCCCAGACCTGAGATGACCAGCTGGTGTGTCTCCTCGCTCCGCTCGACGTGCAGCGTCGGGTCCTCTTCTCCGAGCCTCGCGAGCCCGCTCGAAATCTTCTCTTCGTCGCCATGTGTTTTTGGCGTGATCGCGAGGCTGTATGCAGGACCGGGAAGATCCAGCCCGGGAAGCGGTCCTCCGTCTTTGATGCCGATTGTGTCTCCGGTCAGCGTGTGGGTGAGCTTGGTCGCGGCGCCGATGTCACCCGCGTGCACCTCAGTCGCCGCGACATGCTCTTTGCCGCGCGGATAGAAGATCTGGGCGAGCCTCTCCTCGCCGCCGCGGCTGAGGTTGGGCAGGTGTGCGTCGGCCTTGACCGATCCGGCGGTGACCTTGAAGTAGCTCACGCGTCCGAACTGGTCGCCACCGGTGCTGAAGACGAATGCCTTGGCCGGCTTCTCAGGGTCGACTTCTGGGGGGGGCATCAGCTCGCCGATGGTCGAAAGCAGCGTACGCACGCCCAGCTGCTTGGTCGCCGAGGAGCAAACCACCGGAGCGACTTTGCCCGCCAGGATGCCCTCGCGCAAACCAGTCTGGATCTCATCTTCGCTGAGAGTTCCGGCGTCCAGGTACTTCTCGAGCAGTGCGTCGTCGCTCTCCGCCGCCGCCTCGATCAGCTGGCCGCGATACTCCTCGACGCGCTGCTTCATGTCGTCGGGGATCGGGATCTCGCTGCCTTTACCGTCGGGCGCGGTCACGAACGCCCTCAGGTGCAGGAGGTCGACGATGCCGCGGAAGTCTTGCTCGGCGCCGATGGGCAGGTGCAGGGGAAACGGTCGGGGAGAGAGGTGGTCCCGGAGCGCGGCCACGGCGCCGTAGAAGTCGGAGTTCTCTTTGTCGAGCTTGCTGACCACCACGATTCGCGGTTTGTCGGTTCGGTTGCATTGCTCCCAGGCCACCTCGGTGCCGACCGCGACCTGCGGGCTTGGTCCGACCACCACGATCGCTCCCTCAGCTGCACGGAGCCCGCTCAGGACCTGACCGGCGAAGTCGAAGAATCCCGGCGCGTCGAGGATGTTGATCTTGAAGCCGTTGTGCTCGACGAAGCCCACCCCGAGGTTGATCGAGATCTTTCGTTTCTGCTCCTCGGGCTCGAAGTCCATCGTGGCGGTCGCCGTGTCGGGCGAGCCGATCCGGGCGATTGCGCCAGAGGCGAAGAACATGGCCTCGGCGAGCATGGTCTTCCCGTCGTGCGAATGGCCCAAAAGGACGACGTTGCGGATCTTGTCAGGAGCGTACTCAGTCGCCATCCAACCCCCCACCTGCCACGGCTGCCGAAGGTAGGGCTAAGTCTAAAGGCAGGTTAAGGGCGGGTCGGCAGTGATGGCCGACGAGGTGAAATCGCTCACCAAGCTGGGCATCCCCAAGGCGATGGCGTATCAGATGATCGCCAGCCGGTTCCACCAGAAGGTGGGCAACCAGGAGGAAGCCGAGCCGGACCCGTTTGAGAGCAATACGACGACCTCCTGGGAAGAGATCGGCTAGCCACAACCTGATGCGCGGGGTGTGAACCGCGCCCTGCGGCTCGCCCGGCTTCTCCGGATCCTGGCCGCGATCATCGCCGAGCCGGGGCTGAACCCCTTGGAGCTGGCCGAGCGGGCCGGCGTCTCTGAGCGAACTCTGCGGCGCGACCTGGCCCAGCTCCGCGAGCTCGGCTACGAGGTCGCCTACACCAGCGGTTACGAGGTCCAGGAGAAGCTGAACCTGGACGGGCGCGCGCGGGGCAAGAAGCGCTCCTCCATGGACGACACCGAGATCGAGCTTCTCAAAGCAGTCGCCCAGGCAATGGGCTCGGCGGGGCTCTGGAAGCCCGTGGCCGAAAGCCCCCAGGCGCGCCGTCCGCATCCGGCAAGGCAAACGAACGGCGCGAAGCCAAAACCGATCGTTCTGCTATCGGGCGGCCATGGCGACACCGACTTCATCTACGCCACTGGATTCGACGTCGAGACCGCGGTGTATCTGCGCTTCGACGAAATGGACGACGTCATTTACACCAGCCCTCTCGAGATCGACCGTGCGCGTGCCCAGGCGAGGGCGAGCCAGGTGCTGCTCGACCAAAACGCCTACGCCAACGACGCATGGGCCACCCTGGCGGCGAAGAAGGTGCTCGAGCGTGGCTTTGCCCAGGCTCGAGTCTCACCCCGCCTGCATGCCCACTTCCTCGAAGAGCTCCGAGCGGCGGTCGTGACCCAGCTCGTGAAGGCGGACATCAAAGAGGGGCTGCTTTGGCTGGAGGGAAGTCCGCTCACCTCTGAGCGCCTTTACTCGAAAGCCCAGCTGATCCTGGGCGAAAAAGGATTCACGTGCCCCGACATGATCATCGCCGGGTCCCCTGAAAACGCCATGCCGCACTTTCGGGGCGAGGGACCGATCAGGGCGAACGCGCCCGTGATCATCGACATCTTTCCTTCGAGCCGGTCCACCCACTACAACGGCGACATCACGCGCACCGTCGTAATCGGCGAGATTTCTGACGAGGTAAAGCGCATGCATGCCGCGGTGCTGCAGGCGCTCGACGCGGGCATCGAGTCGGTCGCCGCAGGCGTGCCGTGTCGTGATGTGCACCACGGCGTCTGTCAGATTCTGGTCGACCGTGGTTATGGCACCACGACCCCCGGTTACGAAGGCAACCAGGACGGCCCGAGGCTGAACCACTCGACCGGCCACGGCATCGGGCTCGACGTCCACGAAGAACCAAAGATCCGCACCTCCGAGAAGGGCCCGCTCCAGGTGGGTGACGTCATCACCATCGAACCAGCCCTTTATCAGATGGGTCTTGGCGGAGTGCGAATCGAGGACCTCGGCATGTTGACCAAGGACGGTTTCAAGAACTTCACAACGCTGACTCGCAGCCTGGACCCGCGCGACTACTTGTAAAGTGTTTCTTTACTGTGAAGACTCCGCCGGATGAGACTCTAGGTCAGCGAATTCGCCGTCTGCGACAGCAGCGACGCCTGAGCCTCGCCAAGGTCAGCGGCCCCGACTTCAGCCGGGCCTTCCTGCACCAGGTGGAGCACGGCCGCGCCCAGCCTTCGACCCGCGTGCTGCGCGTCATCGCCAACCGGCTGGGCACTGAGGTCGAGTACCTGCTCGAAGGCAGGCAGCCCGCCATCGAGCGCGAGCTCGCCCTGGAAAAGGGCAGGGTACTTCTGGCGCGGGGCGATCCAAGACGTGCGCTGCTCGCGTTGAAGGCGGCGATCGACTCCTGGGAGTGGCCTTTGAGCACGGATGCCCGGCTCACCCAGGCGCAGGCGTTGCGGGCTTTGGGTCGCGATGAAGAGGCTGCCGAAATTCTCGCCGCCGAGAGAAAGATGATCTGGCCACACCGCGACCGCCAGCGGATGGAGCGACTGCGCGCGATCGAGACGGGGGTCGAGGTTCGCCTGCCCGCCGACCCGATCAAGGCGCACCTGGAGCTCGCCGACCGCGCCCAGCGCGCAGCCAACAGCCACGACGAGCTCGAGCACTACCGCGCGGCGCGTGTCCTGCTCGAGGTTAGAGGCCAGACGCGAACGTAAACGAGGGTGGCGCGTTCACCTCTGGAGGCGTGATCTCCAGGGTGATCACCTCGTGTGACTTGAGCTGGATCGCCCTGGGGTCGCCGGTGTAGGGCTGCGGGCCTTTGCCGTCCTGCAGGTCGATATAAATGACGAGCTTCTGGTCGGGCGTGAGGGCGAACTGCGCTACGTGGGTCGAATCCAGTTTCTCCGCGCCACCCTGGTTTTGCTTCTGGTTCCAGGCGCTCCAGACATCGAAGAACTGTCCCAGAGTGAAGGTGTCGCCTTTGGGGGCTTCGATGTGGATTACGTTTTGCTGCCCTGCGTGCACGTGCAGCCAGTAGAAACAGGTGGCATTGCCTGCGGAATCCGTGAGGATGCCGGCGTTGCCCGGAAGCGGGGTCACCGCGCCCTGATAAATGATCTGCAGCGCCGCGTGGTAGTGCGTCTGAGAGTGCTCGAGGCTGTCGCAGGGCACCCCGCCCGCGGTTGGCGCTGGTGACACGGGTTTGTTGTTGTAGAGGACGTAGACGATCATGCCGATCAGCGCGACAAGCAGAATGCCGCCGACCACGATCGGCAGGAGCGGAACGTCCGGCCCGCTTTTGACCTTGACCGGCGGCCGGCGGCCGCCGCCCTTGCCCTTGCCTGTCCGCACGTCAGCCTTCGCTTTGGTTTTGGTGGCCACGACCATCGTAGAATACCGGCCTAACCTTTCTGGCCTCGGCCGGGGGCATCCGCCTCCGTTTGGATCGGGGCCTGAACCCATAGGAAGGAGGTCCCCAGTTGCGGGAATACGAAGTTCTCTACATCGTTCGCGCCGACCTTGAAGACGACAAGGTGCAGGACGCGGTCAAGCGGGTCAACACGCTGATCGAAAGGTCAGGCGGGGCGATCGAGCGCACCAATCTCTGGGGCAAGCGCAAGCTGGCGTACGACGTCAAGCACCAGAAGGAAGGCTCCTACGTGCTCCAGGACTTTCAGCTCGCCCCCGACCGGGTGCCCGAGCTCGAAGCGAGCCTGAAGATCACAGAAGAAGTGCTGCGCCATCTGATCGTGCGCAAGCCGGAGAAGGCCGCACCTGTCACCGCCGTCAAGCCACCGCCGGCGGAGATCGTGCTCGAGCCAATCGCGGAGGAATCGGTGGCGGCGCCGGCGGGTCGTCCAGCCCGAGAGGATCGGGAGGAGTCTTAAATGTCGAACTTGAACAAGGCGCTGCTGATCGGGCGGCTGACCAAGGATCCGGAGATGCGTTATACGCCCAGTGGAACGGCGGTGACGAACTTCAGCATCGCGACCAACCGTTGGTCCGGTGGTGGAGAGGGCGAACGCAAGGAGTTCACCGACTACCACAACATCGTCGCCTACAACATCGGCAAGCGAAACCTGGCCGAGATCGTGGCTCAGTACACGCGAAAGGGGTCGCTCGTCTTCATCGAGGGGCGCATCCAGACACGTTCGTGGGAAGGCCAGGACGGCCAGAAGCGTCGCACCACTGAGATCATCGCGAATGACGTGCAGTTTCTCGAGCCGCGCGGAGCCGGCGGCGGAGACGGCGCCCCCCGCGCCAAAGCTGCTGACGATCACGTCCCCGCTCCGGATGACGCCCCGCGTGACGTCGATCCGGACGAAATTCCCTTTTAGAGAGGCAAAAGATGTCAGTCAACCGTTCCGAATCATCAGGATCAGGCAGAGGTCCGCGGAAGCCGCATCGCAAGGTATGCATGTTCTGCGTGGAGAAGATCGCCTACATCGACTACAAGGAGATCTCGCGACTGCGCCGCTTCGTCAGCGACCGCGGCAAGATCCTTCCGCGACGGGTCACCGGCACGTGCGCGCGACATCAGCGACCACTGACCACCGCGCTGGAGCGCGCCCGCGCGATCGCTCTGCTTCCGTACACCACCGAGCTTCACTAAGGCTGCGGTCGGTAAACTCTAGAAACCGCCTAGCCCGGTAATGGAGCACGCCCGATGATCTTCCAGTCCCAACTTCGCGTTCCCGGACCGACACCGCTCCCTGAGCGGGTTGTTCGCAGCATGAGCCGGCCGATGATCGACCACCGCGGCCCCGAGTTTGCCGAGGTTCTGAACGACATCACTGCCGGAGCCAAGCGCGTGTTCAAGACCTCTAACGACCTCCTGCTGCTGACGGCATCCGGGACCGGAGGGCTGGAGTCGGCCGTCGCGAACTTGGTTTCGCCCGGAGACGAAGTCATCTGCGCGCTCTGCGGAAACTTCGGCGAGCGCTTCGCCGCTCTAGCTGGCGGCTACGGCGCGGACGTCGTCCGCCTCGAAGCCGAGTGGGGCCAGCCCGTCGACCCGGACGACCTGAAGCGAATCCTCGCCGGTCACCCCAAGGCCAACGTGGTCTTGCTCACACACAACGAGACCTCGACCGGCCTGACCAACCCATTGGCCCAGCTCGCGCGGGTCGCGCGAGCGGCGGACCGCACGGTGGTCGTCGACGGCGTCAGCTCGATCAGCTCGATCGCGATCGAGACCGACGCCTGGGGCATCGACGTCGCGGTGAGTGGATCGCAAAAAGGATGGATGGCGCCTCCCGGTATCGCCCTGGTGAGCGTCAGCGAGCGTGCGTGGGCAGTTCAGGCGAAGGCACGGTCGCCGCGCTTCTACTTCGACTGGAAGGAAGCCAAGACCTGGGCGGACAAGGGCATGACGCCTTTCACGCCGGCGGTCAGCGTCGCGTTCGCCCTGCAGGAAGGTCTGCGCATGATCGAAGAGGAAACCCTGGACAAGGTGTATGAGCGTCACGCACGGCTGGCCCGAGCCACACAGGCCGGGCTCCAGGCGCTGGGCTTCAACCTGTACGCGCAGGAAGGCTACCGGTCCAACACCGTGACCTCGGCGACCCCTCCCTCAGGCCTCGACGTCGCCGCGCTGCGTAAGGTGCTGCACAACAAGTACGGGGTCGTGATCGCGGGCGGCCAGGCCAAGATGACGGGAAAGATGGTCCGCGTTGGTCACCTCGGCGCTGTGGCCGATGGCGACGTGGTCCACGTCATATGGGCGATCGAGCAGGCACTAGAGGAGCTGGACATCGCGCCCGCTGACGGACGCGGTGTGGCCGCGGTCACTTCTTCATTGCAGGGCGTCGCCGCCGCGGCGCGCTGAGGACTTAGCGAGCGGTGCCGAGAATTCTCGTCGCCGACCCGCTGGCGGAAGACGGACTGGAACGTCTGCGACGGGCAGGCGAGGTCACAGTCGTCAACAAACGTCCGGAGGCCGAGCTCATCGAGCTGATCCCGGATTTCGACGCGCTCGTCGTACGCAGCGAGACTCGCGTGACAGCGTCGATACTCGAGGCGGGCCATAAGCTGCGTGTCGTTGGACGCGCGGGAGTTGGCGTCGACAACATCGATGTGCCGGCGGCGACACGCAAAGGCATCCTCGTCGTCAACGCGCCGCGAGGCAACATCGTGGCCGCGGCCGAGCATACGGTCGCGCTGCTTTTCGCAGTCGCCAGGTGGATCGCGCAAGCGGACGCTTCTGTGAAACGGGGCGAGTGGACTCGCGCCAAATTTGTCGGCACCGAGGTGCGCGGCAAGACGCTGGGAGTGATCGGCTTGGGCAACGTCGGGAGTGAGGTCGCCAAGCGCGCGCACGGTCTCGAGATGGAGGTCGTCGCATACGACCCTGTCGTTTCGGTCGAGCGAGCGGAGCTTTTCAACGTCGAGCTCGTCGGTCTGAGCGAGCTGCTCGAGCGTGCCGACTTCGTCACAGTGCACGTGCCTCTTGTCGACGCGAACCGCAACCTGATCAGCACGCGAGAGTTTGCGATGATGAAACCAACCGCGCGCCTGATCAACGCTGCGCGCGGCGGAATCGTCAGCGAGGCTGCGCTCTATGAAGCATTGAGCACCGGACGCATTGCGGCGGCGGCGGTCGACGTTTTCGAGAACGAGCCGCCGGGCGAGAATCCACTCCTCACGCTGCCCAACCTGATCGCGACTCCGCACCTTGGCGCTTCGACCGCAGAAGCGCAAGTCTCGGTCGCTTTCGACGTTGCTGAAGAAGTGGCGGCTGTCTTAGCCGGAGACCTGCCCCGATTCGCAGTCAACGCGCCTGCGCTCCCTCCAGAAGAGCTGGCTTACCTCCGGCCCTTCGCGGATCTCACCGAGCGGCTCGCCGCGATGCATGTCCAGCTGTTCGGCGGGCGCGTCGGTTCTATCGAGCTCGCGATTGAAGGCGAGCTGGCGGAGCACGACATCAACCTTCTCGTCGCATCAGCAATCAAAGGATTGCTCCAGCCGTTCACCGAAGACCGGATCAACGCGGTCAATGCGCGCCTGATCGCGTCGAGCCGCGGCATCAAGCTGGTCGAGCGTCGCGACCGCGCGCAGAGCAGCTACGCAAGCCTTGTCACGGTCGGGGTGCAGGACCACGAAATTGCGGGCACGGTGTTGATGGGCGAACCCCGCGCCGTGCGCATAGACTCCTTCCGCGTCGACCTTGTGCCCGACGGACGGTTTCTCGTCAGCCGGCATGAAGACCGTCCGGGCGTTGTGGGGCGGGTCGGCACCATCCTTGGTGAGCACGACGTCAACATCGCGAGCATGCAAGTAGGGCGAGACGCCCCGAGAGGCAAGGCGATGATGATCCTGGCGGTCGACGATCGCGTTGCCCCCGATGTACTCGAGCGATTGCGTGAGGTTGCCGGCATGTCGGATCTGAGGTACGTCGAGCTAGGCGGCAGCTCCTATAGCTGACGTCAGGGCACTGCCCGGGATCAGGTATTACCTGGCGCGCGCCGGCGATCCCAGCACGCTGGTCGCCCCGCCCTACGACGTGATCCCGGACTCGGAGCTGCCGCGCTATGAGGCGATGTCGCCTTACAACGTGGTGCATTTGACTCGGCCTGGGTCTGACTACAAGGGTGCCGCGGCGACGTTCGAGAGCTGGATGGGCGACGGCATCCTCAGCGAGGACCCGCCCTCGATGTACGTCCATGAGGTCGAGTTCGACGGGCGCCGGCGGCAAGACCTGATCGCTGCGCTTCGCCTCCAGCCGTACGAGGACAAGGTCGTGTTGCCCCATGAGCGCACCCACCGCGGCCCCAAGGAGGACCGCCTGGCCCTGCTCCGGGCGACCAACGTCAGCCTGGAGCCCCTGTGGTTCCTGCACCAGGCGGCCGGGATTGCCGAGCTGATCAAGGGAGTGACGGAGCGGGCTCCGGCGGTCACCTTTACCGGTCCCGAGGGCACGCGGCACCGCCTGTGGCTGATCTCCGATCACGCGATCCACGTCGCGATCCACGTCGCGTTCGAGCGGATTCCGGTGCTCATCGCGGACGGTCACCACCGCTACGAGACCACGCTGGCGCACTCCCAGGAGCTGGATGGCGATCCCGACGCAGCGTCACGTTTTACCCTCGCCCTGCTCACCGACCTGGCCGACCCGGGCCTGGTGGTGCTGCCGACGCACCGCGTGCTGAAGGCGGGGGTGGCGGTCACGGGCGGCGAGGAGAAGGGTTCCCTGGAGGAGACGCTGGCGGCGCTACGGGGGAGGGTCGCCGCCGGCGTTTACCGCGACAACCAGTTCCAGGTGCTGCCGTTGGAAGGAGACCTCGCTCTGGTGGAGTTACACCAGCAGGTGATCGACAACATCCTGGGCAAGCGCAGTCCGGAAGAGTTTCTGGCCTACACCCGGGACGCCGCCGAGGCCGTCAGGTGGGTCGACGAGGGGGACGGAACGGCCGCCTTCTTCCTTGACGCACCGGACCTGCGAGAGGTTTTGAAGCTGGCCCAGGAAGGGAAGACTCTTCCTCAGAAGAGTACGTACTTCTACCCCAAGCCGCCGTCCGGAATGGTGTTTCACAGGCTCCAGACGGACCGGCCTTTATAGTTAGGAACCCCAAAAAGTGCCCACATACGGTTATCGCTGCAGCAGCTGCGGACATCAATTTGAGATCTCGCAGAGGATGTCCGACGACCCGCTCAAGGTCTGCCCCAAGTGCCAGGGAAAGCTCACCAAGATGGTCTACCCGACCGGCGTGGTCTTCAAGGGCAGCGG
>WNFI01286878.1_pt1 | contig 11451 bp, 12 predicted proteins | sample 5400471 | NCBI WGS metagenome assembly WNFI01 (sample SAMN13153348, study PRJNA577476) | soil metagenome | isolation source: 100 cm saprolite on Douglas fir-dominated hillslope | place: USA:California | collected 2013-09-17
AGCAAGGGCGCAGAAGGCTACACGCAGCTCGCCCAGGAGGTCATTGCCAATGCCGAGAAACGCGCTGGGACGGGGGCTCGGAGCGCTCATTCGGGAGCCTGAGCCCAAGACTTCGCCAGAACCCACACCGATACAGCCTCATGCAGCAACCGCCAGCGGCGCCGCAAGCGCACCTGCGCGTGAAGCGGTGCATCCTGGCCCTCAGCAGGTTGACATCGACTTGATCGAGCCCAGTCCTTACCAGCCGCGCACACGCTTCCGCGAAGAAGCTCTCGACGAGCTGGCGCGTTCGATTCAGGCCAGCGGGATCATCCAGCCCTTGGTTGTGCGACCGATCGGCTCGCGCTTTCAACTGATTGCCGGCGAGCGCCGGTGGCGCGCAGCGCAGCGCGCTGGCTTGACGAAGGTTGCCGTAATCGTTCGGCAGGTATCTAACGAGCTCGCACTGGAAATGACGCTGGTTGAGAACATCCAGCGTGAAGATCTAAATGCCATTGAAGCTGCGCGTGCGTTTGAGCGCTTGATGGACGAATCGCAGTTAACCCAGGAAGCGGTCGCGGAGAGGACCGGCAAGGATCGCACCACGGTGGCAAACGCGATTCGCCTCTTGAAGCTGGAGCCGACGATTCAGGATTGGATTGAAGAAGGGAAGCTAACGGCAGGGCACGGCCGCGCTTTGCTGGCGGTGCCGGATTCGCAATTGCGGATGCGATACGCTCAACGGGCTGCACGCGGCGGTTTGACTGTCCGCCAGATCGAAAAATTGGCCTCGCGGCGGTCGCGCGCTGGCCATGCGCCGGCAGAACTTCAACTGGACGCGAACATCAAATCGGCGCTGGAAGAGCTTCAACGGCACCTCGGCACCAAGGTGCTTCTCCACCAGAAAACGAAAATGCGCCCGGGGCAGCTTGTGCTTGAATATTATGACGACGCACAGCTCATGGGTCTCTACGATCGTTTGATGAAATAGCTTCGCGGGCTCCGCAGACAGGCACTGCCCGATCGTCCAGTCGATTCATTCGACAACCCGCTTGCTCAGTGGCGTTGACTTATGAGTGTGCACCGCTAAAGTAGAACAGTCTCTCTATGGGGGTTTTGACATGGCATGGAAATGGCCCAGCGCTGCAAAGGGTGGCGCAACTGAAGAATGGACAGGATTCATCGACCAGGGCGTAACGCTTGAGGGCACGCTGACGGTCACCGGCACGTTCCGCATTGACGGCAACGTGAAAGGCAACATCATCTCGGAACAGACCGTGATCCTCGGAGAAGGCGCAAAGGTGGAAGGACAGATCGAGGGCAATCGCGTGGTGATCTCCGGCCGCTTCGACGGCGTGATTTTCGCGAAGGGACGCGTGGAGATCGAGCCCAAGGGTGTGGTGACCGGAGAGGTTCACTCTCCGTGCATGGTTATCGATCCGGGCGGAATCTTCGACGGCCGCTGCCACATGCTGGGATCTTCAGAGACAGCTTCAACGGTCACGATTCCCATTCGCGCCGCCGGCAACGGTTGATGCTTTTCAGATTTTCTAGCGATTAATCGCAGGACTGCGCGTTCAGAGAACAAGGTGAGACTTCACAATCGCTGCGCATTCCCGATTGTTCTTATTCTCCAAGACAGAGCCTAGGATTTCACGCTGGGAGCGTTGTCTACCCCCCGCCGTTTTTCCGCGTCCTGGAACCCACTTCGATATTCTTAACTTAGTTACCAGTTAATTAACATGCGGAGCCTGCGCACGAACCTGTAAACGCCAATCGGATTTATCGAGGGTCTGCGTCTCGAAGTGTCGATCGCGGGGAGCCGCTTCGCGAGACGCTCCAAACTCGTCATCACACGGCCAGGTTGACACGTTTAGGAGGGGCGTCTATCGTTCGAAAGAGTCGTCGACGGAGGGCTTGCGGATGAAAATTTTCGTGCTGGGCGGCGGTGGACGCGAACACGCGCTGGTTTGGAAACTGAAGCAGAGCCCGCTCGTGGAAAAAATCTGGTGCGCCCCCGGGAATGGCGGTATCGCTGCGGAAGCGGAGTGCGTGGCCATCGACGCGGCGGACGTCGGCGCGATCGTCGCGCTTGCCGAAAAGGTTCAACCGGATCTGACTATCGTGGGCCCGGAACTGCCCCTGGTGAACGGCCTGACGGATGCGTTCCGGCAGCGAAATTGGGCCATTGTAGGGCCTTCTCAACAAGCGGCGCAGCTTGAAGGAAGCAAAATTTTCTCCAAACAGTTTCTGGCGCGGCACGGCATTCCCACCGCAAAGATGTACGGCACGTATGACTCTCCCGCGGATGTGTACGGCGCGCTGAGTTCCGTGGCTTGGCCGGTCGTGATGAAGGCGGATGGGTTGTGTGCCGGCAAGGGCGTCCTTCTGGCGCCAGACTTCGCCGCCGCGAAAGACTTCGTCGAACGCGTAATGGAAAAGAACGAGTTGGGGCCGGGCGGAAAGAGCATCATCCTGGAGGAGACGCTGAAAGGCGAAGAGCTATCGTTCATCATTCTCACCGATGGAAATTGCTATGCGCCACTTGTACCGACACGCGATCACAAGCGCGTCTTCGATGGAAACCAGGGCCCGAATACGGGTGGCATGGGCGCGTACTCCACCGATGAATTGTTGCCGGATGAACTTCGAGAGACCATTCGTTCGACGATTGTCGAGCCAACATTGCGCGGGCTGGCCGCAGACGGCATCCGCTATCAAGGGTTCTTGTATATCGGACTGATGCTGACGGCCTCCGGACCGAAAGTCCTGGAGTTTAATTGCCGGTTGGGGGACCCCGAAGCCCAGGCTATTCTGGCGCGGCTGGATTTTGACTTGGCCGAAGTTCTCAACGATGTTGCTGCCGGACGCCTCGACCCGTCAAAAATTCGCTGGAAGCCCGGGGCTAGCGTCTGCGTGGTGCTGACTTCGGGCGGCTACCCGGGAAAGTTTGAGAATGGCAAGAGGATCGGCGGCCTAACCACTGCAGAGCAGATTACCGGTGTGAAGGTGCTGCATGCTGGAACGAAGCTTGCCGGAGAAGCTGTCGTCACAAACGGAGGGCGCGTCCTCGGGGTTACAGCAGCAGCCGCGACGCTCGACGCCGCCTTGGCCTCCGCCTATGAAGCTGCCTCTAGAATCCATTTTGAGGGCATGCACTACAGGAAGGACATCGGGGCCCACTCAAACCGACTGAAGGTCTCAGGAGACTAGAGGCCATGGCGAGAGTGCAAAATCTTTTCCGCGCCCCGAAGAAGCACCTGCCGATGGAGGAGCTTACCGAAGTCTGTGCTGTAGGCGACACCGGCTTTGAAGGCTGCGCCCATGCGCGGCCCGGACGCAAGCGCCAGGTTTTGCTCGTAGATCGCGAGACATTAGAGGCCATGGACCTCCGGCCGGGAATGATCCGCGAGAACATCACCACGGATGGCCTGAACGTGAATGGCCTGCAGATTGGACAACTGCTGCGCATCGGCGAAGCACGTCTGGAAGTCAGCGCGGTTTGCACCCCTTGCGATCAGATGGAGGCCATTCGTCCCGGACTTCGCAAAGAGCTGTGGGGACGGCGGGGCATGCTGTGTCGCGTTCTGGAAGGTGGAGTGATCCGCCGCGGCGATTCCATCGAAAAACTTTCCTGACAATTAAGGTTTGGGAGTTCGCCGGAGCGTGGGAGCCTCCGGCGGACGGTTCTTGTCCTCCTGCACTTTTTCGACGGGTTCCTCGGGTGGGACCATCCATTCGAAGCCGTGCCGCTCGTCCATCGTGCCCAGAACAAACGTTGCATTCCCGGCAATCAAAGGCAACACTGCGCGCATGAAATCAGCGGAATCGATCGGAGCCGCCTTCTGCGCCTGGCCGCGATTGATGTTTTCCAGCACTTTGGCAAAGCGCGGCTCGCCGGAGCCGAGATGCGTGATGTGCGGGTCGTTGCCCTGGATGAGTTCTGCCAATGTGGGTCCTTTCGCATCCGGAGGGTAACGGCTTTCCACAATCATGCGCGGAGCATGTTTTTCCGGCGGGTACAACTGGGTGAAGCGCGGCCTCTGCACGCGCGTCTGCCAATAGTCACCACGCGTGGCAACTTGCTCCTGCTCCATACGATACTCCACGACCCACACCTCCGGGCCGTAGTCGTTGGGAGCATAGCCAATGATCACGATCTGAAAGATGGGTTCATCGGAAGAGAAATCGAGTTTGTGGTGGAGTTGAGAGACGAGAGGGCGAAGTTTTTCGAGGAAAGCGATGCCGATTGTCTCCAAGTCCGTCTCGCCCTCGCCGGGAGCGGACTGGTAACGGGGGTCGCCTCGGGTGACATGCTGAAGATTCCGGTCCAGACGGATGGGTTTGGGGTCGGAGGGAATGCGCCATTCCGAAGCTCCGAAAAGGACGCCGATGTGCGTTCCGTCGAGGTCCATCACGCGCGGTGGAATGGAATTTCGCTCCACGGGCTGATCGATGGCCGCAAAAACGATTACATCCTTGGCCACGTGAACGATGGCCCGGCCGCCGGCGAGATTGGCGACGATTTCGTCCTCGTGCTGCTCCTGAGCAAGAGCGTCAAACGGGGACGCCCATAGGACGCCGCACAAAAGCAGGCGAGTGATTCGCCGCGATTCAGCCCGTAAAGAAAGTTTTGCAGGAAGCTTCACGCCACACGACCCATCCGGGCAACAGGAGACCACTGGCCTCACACTATCACACCCAGCGGGCGCGAACGGAAGTACGATGACAGCAGCGCGGCGCAAAATCTTACTTGACTGCGCAATTGACTTCGCGTAGCAATACAGCATTCTGTGCTCGAGCATTCCCCCAGTATTACAGGGAGCAAACATGTCACTGAGTCCCGGTGGTACTCCTGTAAGCACATCTGCGCCGCCTGCGGCGATGGATCCACGCATTCCCGTTATCCTGCGCATGCGGCGCGGTGCGGGATGGTTTCTGACCATTGCAGTTCTCTCTGGCGTGAATTCTATCCTGCAGATTTTTGACGCAAAGATCCGCTTCATCTTTGGGCTGGGCATCACGCAGGTGGTGGATGCGGTGGCGCACGGGATGGGGCAGGGCGGAACAATCGTAATCGTTGCTGTCGATGGCCTCTTTATTGTCATGTTGATCTTCTGCTCCCGTTGGGCAAAAACGGGTTCGCAGGGGGCCTTCCTCGGCGGAATGATCGCCTACGCGCTCGATGGCGTGTTGCTCTTGCTCTTCAGCATGTGGCTGGATGCGGCTGTACATGCCTACGCGCTGTGGATGATCTGGCAAGGTTATTCGGCGTCGCGCGAGCTGGCTCAGATGCAACAGGCAGCGCAGCCAGGACTGTCGCACCCTACGCTGCCGTGACCATGGCTACCAAGATTCGCGGCATCGAAGGCTTGAAGCATGGCGAGCTGGACTTCGAGCTCCAGCGCGGGGCAAAGTTCGTGCTATTTCAGTATTGCATTTCCGTGGTCATACTCACGTTCCGCAGGCCTTCGGATATTTACTTTCTCCGGCAGGGCGAAAACGCCGCGGTAAAGGGCCTGCCCTTCACCCTGCTGTCGCTGGTCGCCGGTTGGTGGGGCATCCCGTGGGGGCCGATTTACACCATTCAGTCCGTTTACAACAATTCACGCGGCGGCAAAGACGTCACGCAGGCGGTGGTCAATTCGCTGCGGGCGCAGCCTGCTTCCCCGATTCCGCCCCAGAGCTGAACGCGCGGAGTTCCGCGTGACCGCCACATCGAGTAAACTATAGGTCCGATATCATCGATGGCGGACAGACCATGGGACTCAGAAAACCGAAAAGCATCAAGCACAACGGAAAGCCGCTCGCCGATATTCTCGAGGCGCACGAGCGCTTTTTCAGCGGCAAAGACGGCGGAGTTCGAGCCGACCTGACCGGTGCGGACCTTTCTCACGCTGACCTGAGCGGGGCAAACCTGAGCGGCGCAATCCTGCGCAACGCCAACCTCGAGGGCACGGACCTGCGCAAGGCAAAGCTTCCGGGCGCCGATCTCTCTGGCGCAAACCTGCACAAGGCCGATCTCCGCAACACGGACATGACGGAAGCGATTCTTCCCGGGGCCGATTTAACCGAAGCGCAGGCCAGCGGCGTGGAATTCTTCCGCTGCGATCTATCGAACGTGAATTTTCAGCGCGCGCGCTTGCGAAACGTGAATTTGCGTCTTGCGAAAGTGAACGGCACAAAATTCTTCGGCGCCGATATGGGCGTGGCTATCCTGCGGGAGACGGATTTGACCGGCGCGGATCTTTCCGGCGTCGACCTCTCCACAACGCTGCTCCCGCGGGGCTTCACCCTGCCGCAAGCCGCAAAGAAGAGCGCCTAGGGCCGATTTCGATTGCTCGTGGATAGCAATCCACATTTTGGCGTGATAGCCTCTCGCGGAAGAAGACGAACCCCTTCATGAGTCCTGTGGCCACGCCCGTCACCCAACTCGACCGCTCGGCCGTGCACGAACGCGTGCTGGAAGTGATCCGTGGCCTGCTCGATGAACTGGGCAGCCAGGGCGCGCTGCCGATGCTCAACGCCACCTCGCAACTCGACCGCGACTTGGGTCTCGGCAGCCTGGAGCGTGTGGAACTTCTGGCGCGGCTGGAGACGGCATTCAATATTCGTTTGCCGGACCGCATGGCTTCCGAGGCCAACACTCCCGAGGATCTGACGCGCGCGATTCTAGCCGCTCCGGGAACAACCGTAGAAGACGAGGAAGCCGGCCCCGCGTTGCGGGCTTCGGTGACGGTTCAGAAGCTGCATCGCGCAGCCACAGACGCAGGAGTCTTCTCCGCCGAGACCCTCATCGATGTACTGCGGTATCGCGCGGCGCACGACGCCGAGCGTGCGCACCTGTTGATCACCGAGGATAGTGATGTTGGGGAGCGCAGCTTTACGCTGACCTTCGGCGAGCTATACGCCGCCGGGAACCGGTGCGCCGCGGAGTTGGCGCGGCGTGGCGTGCCCGCGGGCGGAAGCGTAGCGCTGATGCTGCCGACGTCGCGCGCTTTCTTCGTGTCTTACGCGGGGATACTCCTCGCAGGAGCGATTCCTGTCCCCATCTATCCGCCGTTTCGCGCGGACCGCATCGAGGAGTATGCGGCGCGTCAATCGGCGATCCTGAACAATGCGGAAGTTTGTCTGCTGCTGACATTCCACCGTGCGGAAGCCGTGGCCAAATTGCTGCGGCCCCGCGTGCGTTCGCTCTCCGGAGTGGTGGACGCGGAGAAACTGATCGAAGTGGCGGACAAAGCTCCGCCCCCATCGCCAGGCGCGTTGCCGCTGCACCTCTCTGGCAGCCGCGCGCGCCAGGGCGGCGACATCGCGCTGCTGCAGTACACCTCCGGTTCCACGGGCGACCCCAAAGGCGTCATGCTCACGCACGCAAACCTGCTCGCCAACATGCGCGCCATCGGTGAAGCGGTCCAGATCGGGCCTCACGACGTCGGCATCAGTTGGCTCCCGCTGTACCACGACATGGGCTTGATCGGCGCGTGGCTCACGCCTCTGCACTACGGCATCCCCGTGGCGGTGATGTCACCCCTCGCTTTTCTGACGCGCCCGGAACGCTGGCTCCAAGCCTTTCACAAACATCGCGGCACGATCGCCGCAGCGCCGAACTTTGCCTATGAACTCTGCGTGCGCAAGATCGCGGACAAAGATATCAAAGGCATCGACCTCAGCTCCTGGCGCGCAGCGCTCAATGGCGCCGAGCCGGTGAATCCGGAGACGCTTGAGCGTTTTGCGAAGCGTTTCGCACCTTACGGCTTCCGCAGCGAAGCGCAGCTTCCCGTCTACGGCCTGGCGGAGTCTGCTCTTGGGGTCACCATCCCGCCACTGAATCGCGGCCCATTGGTGGATCGCGTCGAACGCGAGAGGTTTACGGCGCAAGGACGCGCGCTTCCCGCAGCCCGCGGGGACGAAACGGCAATCGCCTTTGTTTCTTCCGGAAGAGCCCTGCCGCAGCATGAAGTTCGCATCGTGGATGAAATCGGAAACGAAGTTCCGGACCGCACGGAAGGATTCTTATGGTTTCGCGGCCCCTCGGCGACCGCCGGATACTTCCGCAATCCCAAAGCGACCGAAACGCTGCTGTCGTGCGGCCCAGCAACGGGCCCGGGCGAATACGCCTGGGTGAACTCGGGCGACCGCGCCTATCGCGCCGATGGTGAATTCTACGTCACCGGACGCGTGAAGGACATCATCATCAAGGGCGGGCGCAATTTGTATCCGCACGAAGTCGAGGAACTTGCCGCGCGCGCCGATGGAATTCGCAAGGGATGTATCGTCGCCTTTGGCTTGACGGATGAAGCCACGGGCACGGAAAAATTGGTCGTCGTTGCGGAGACCCGTGAACGTGACGCGGCGCGGCGCGCAGCTCTGGCTTCCGCTGTGACTGACCTTGTGTCGCGGGGATTGGGGCTTCCACCGGATCGCGTGGAGTTAATTCCCCCGGGCAGCATCCCGAAAACTTCCAGCGGAAAATTGCGCCGCGAAGAAACCAAGCAACTCTATCTTGCAGGGACTCTCTCCGCCTCCCGGGCGCCAGCCTGGCTGCAAATCGCGCGGCTGGGAACGGGGAGCGCCTTGCGCAACCTTGGCCGCGAGATCTTTGCCGCCGTAAAACGCGGGCTCGAGATTCTGTACGGTCTGTATTTTGTCGTGGTTTTTTTGCTTTGGATTGTTCCAGCCTGGGTGATGGTGCAATTCATCAAGGATCACCGGAAAGCGGGACGCTTCACCTCTACCGCTCTCAAGATTTTGTTCGTACTCATCGGATGCCGTGTGCGCGTCGTCGGCAAGGAGCATATGGAAACGCCGGGCGCGAAAATTTACGCTTCGAATCACACGAGTTATTTCGACGTGTTGCCCTTGATGCTGGGGCTGGGCGTGCCTTACCGCTTCGTCGCGAAAATGGAAGTTGGCCGCATGCCTTTCATCGGCGCATTTTTGAAGCAGATGGGGCATCTCAAGTTTGACCGCACCGATCCGGAATCGCGATTGCGCCAGGCGCAGGAGATGGAAGAATTTCTGCGCAACGGCGAATCTGTTTTTGTTTTTCCGGAAGGCACCTTCACCGGCGAAGAGGGCGTGCGGCCATTTCAACTTGGCGCTTTTAAGGCGGCCGTGGCCACCGGCACCCCGATCATTCCTGTGTCCTTGAAAGGGACGCGCAAGTTTCTGCGAGACGGCACGTATTTGCCGCGCCCCACCCGCGTGACCATCACGCTTTCGCCGCCGATCTATCCAAGCACGGCAGCGAGCGCAAGGAACTCCGCCGATTCCTCCGATTGGCACGAACTGATTCGCCTGCGCGAGGCCACGCGCGAGGCCATCGTGCGCCACGCGGGCGAACCTCTCTTGTAGTAACGCCACGCTCTTCCCTGTCCGGCCGCCGCCGAGACCGAAAACCGCCAGCGCCACAACGTTACAAATCTACATAACAAATATTTCAAATCACTTACAACTTCCCCCGCCAGTCGCGCATCTTTATGGTGAGACAAAAAGTAGAATTGCGGATCGTTGCCTTCCTGCCTAAGGCACACCGCGAAACGTGCGGCCGCGCCTGGATCTTGCGAGCCTGCGCAAAAAACAAAATCACTGGAGGATTTATGAAGTTGAAACTCGTAGTGTCTTTATTGGCTGTGCTTTCGTTGTTCGGTGTCACTGCCCGTGCGCAGGAAACGCCGAAGGTCGATGTTTTCGTAGGATACTCGTACCTTCAAGCCAGTCCCGGCGTTAGCGGTGTCGATTCCTTCCATCTGCATGGCGGAAGCGCGTCGGCCGCCTATAACGTCAACCACTGGCTGAGTGGGGTTGCGGATTTCGGCGGATACACCATCGGCAGCATCCCGGGCACAGGCTCCAGCGGCACGCTTTCGACCTATCTGTTCGGGCCGCGCGTGTCTTACCGGCATTTCGGTAAGCTCACGCCTTTCGGGCAGGTGCTCTTCGGCGTCGCGCACGCCGACTCGAACGCCTTTGGCACACTCAACTCACAAAATGCATTCGCGATGACCGTGGGCGGCGGCGTGGATTACAAGCTGTTTAATCACTTCGCCATTCGTCCCGTTCAAGCGGAATACCTGATGACGCGATTCGGTGTGGGAACGGCGGGCAAGCAGACGCAGAACAACCTGAGGCTCTCCACCGGATTCGTCTTCCGCTTCTAACGCAGAACCACACAACATCGGTTGCCCAGTGCAGGCAGAGGGGCCGCGTCCAAGGCAGGCGCGGCCCCTTGCACTTTTGGGGCGTGGTTTTCAGTGTTGCATGGTGTAGACCACTGTGATGTACGTATCGATTTCTACGGGCTGGCCGTTCAGAATCGTTGGCCTGTAGCGCCACTGGCTGACTGCTTCTTTCGCGGAAAGATCAAATAGCGGATCGCTGGCGACGATCTGCAGAGACTGGATGGTGCCGTCGATGCCGATAATGGCGCGCAACTCCACGCGGCCTTCCCGATGCGTCTGCCGCGCCAGCGGTGGATAGGCCGGCTCGACGCGGTGAATGAGCATTGCCGGATCGAGAGTGGTCATGCGCACAAGTCGTGGCCGTGAAGGTTGGTGTTCCGCGTTGGGCGGCGGCAAGACTCTCTTCCTCGAGTCCGAAAGGGGAATGAGGCTGTCGATCGCACCGGGAATGCTGTCTCCGATTCCGTCGGGTAGCGCGTCGTCCGTTTGCCCTGCGGATGAATCCGCGACATGCGTTGCGACCGTGTGCGGGATGCTCAGTGGCGCGCAGTAATGGCATGGATCCGGCGGCCCGTTCGGATGTGTGCGCGGCGTACTGGAATTGTGCGATGTGTCCCGGTAGGGAGCGTAAGGCGGAACCGGAGTGACTTTGGCAAAGACGATTCGTTCTGCCTTTCCAAATAGAGACAGCAATACAGCCGCAGCGAGAATTGCGCTTTGCAAAGCGACGGAAATGGCCAAGGAACGGCGGCGAATGCGGCGTTCGCGGCGGCGTTGCTCGGGGTCTCCTTCCACCAAACAACCACGCAGTGAACCAAAGTCTCTTTCGGGGATTGCTTCGGGAACTTCCTGGGCCTCGATCGACATCACACACCTCCACAAAATTTCCCGCGAGCCAACCAAGAAATTTTGCGGCGCCGATTTCCTGGGGGTTGCTCTAGATCTCCAGGAGACCGGCGCCGCGCTCGCAGGGATGTGAGGTTGCGCGCGTCCTCCCTGCGTTGGACACCAAGGGTTGTGACAAGTTCCCATGACCTCACGACAGGGGTGGCCTCAGCAGGAGGAAAACCGCGCCTCCGGCCACTAAAACCTTCAACAAGCTATTTTTAATGAATAAGTTACAGGTACCGTATCCGGAAGCCACCATCGTGCATCTTATTGCTTGTGGACGTGGATCACAGGAGGAAACCCCCGATGGACCGGCACAATCTCGAAACTGTAGGTGTGCGCCGCACCGGCTGGGCTGCTCTGGACCGCGATCCGCAGCAGGACACGGTGGAATTCATCT
>WNFI01078086.1_pt1 | contig 11450 bp, 9 predicted proteins | sample 5400471 | NCBI WGS metagenome assembly WNFI01 (sample SAMN13153348, study PRJNA577476) | soil metagenome | isolation source: 100 cm saprolite on Douglas fir-dominated hillslope | place: USA:California | collected 2013-09-17
GGTCGTCGCGAAACGTCGCGCTGACGGGAACTGACTCATGGCGAGTCCTTTTGATTCCTGTTGTTCATGTGCTCGCCACATTTCGATCGACCCTTCGTTGCGCATGAATTGCAAGTTGCAGCGGCGGCCTGGCACCGTTGCGGTATGCAAACCGTGGGGGCGGGGGCGGGATCAGGATGGGTCGAGCAAGGCAATAGTAATCAGGCGCGTAGCGTGCGCATGGCGCCGCTCGACAACGACGCCCTGACTCCGCAAGATCGACGAAGCCCTCTCAATGCGGTTCGTCAGCCCAGCGGGCGAGGCTGGCCACGATCTCATTTTGCGGTGAGTCTCTGTGGCGTGGGCGTTGATCTCGCCGAAAAGCTGCGTGGGGGTGCCTTCCCAACACTTCGTCGGCGAGCTGCGAATGAAGCTCGTCAACACGATTGCAACAATGTCGGCTTCGAATGCTGCCTGAATGGTCTCCTTGGCGCTGTCCTGGTACGCTTTGAAAATCTCGCCGTCGTCAAAGCCGAAATTCGCTTCCGCAGCCGTGGCCCATTTAAGTGCGCCGATAAGGCGTGGTTCTTCCGGTAAGGTGATGCCCTCGACGTTGCGCAAAGCGCTGCAAACGCCGTCGAGAAGTCCCGCCAAGATGCGCGGCCGGGCGAGCCGCCATCGCTCAAGTAGCTCGGGCTCGGTCAGCCGATCGACGGTAAAGGGCGGCAGACTCACGGTGAACGTCCGGCTTGCAAGGTCTTCGCGTTCAGCAAGCCTTGGAATCCCGTTCACGATCACGGGGCGTTTAGCCTTGTGAATCGCCAATTCATCGTCGGTGTACAGTTTGACCGCTACGAAGCTGTCACCGCTGGCCAACCGACAAAGCGCGTCCGAAAACCAAGCGGGAATGACTGAGATATTCTCGAAGCTGATCAGGAATGTCTGCTTGGCGAAAACGATCAGCGCCCGGTCGTCTTTTGGAATGCTGAGGGCCTTCTCGTCGCGAGGGTCGATCAGGTCGGCGAGCAACCGGGTCATGACCGTCTTTCCGGATCCCGACTCGCCGTGGATCATGAGGACCGGGAAAACGCCCGTATCGCGCAGGCAGCTCATAACCCACGCGATCACGAGCGCGAAATGCGCTTGGCTAAGGTTTCCGAAGTGCGCAATTCTTCGATCCCAGAAGCTTGTTCGGTGATGCGTTCAGGGATCGGCAGCGGCAACATGCCGTCGCGACGCAAGAATTTCACTGGCACGTCGTCAACGATGGCCCAACCGTTTTTGGAACACTCGATCGCCTGCCAATTCTCGTTGCATAGGTCGAGGAATACGCGGCCGTCGTGCTCAGCCACCTGAATGAACGCCGTGTAGCGCTTGCCTTGGGCGACCGCGCGCGCCTCGACTGCGTTGAGACACTCGTCCATCGCGTTCCTGCCGGGTGCTGCTTGGTGGTCATCTAGGTATTGCAGGGTCAGCCAATATCGGAAGCGCGATGACCGCACAGAAGCGTGCTCGTGGTGATGCTCGACGGGAAACGTCGCGTAAGCCTTGTCGGCGTCGTCGTGCCACAGCTCGATGCCCTCAACGTAGCCCATGAGCTGGTCGCGTTGCGGCGGGCGCCCGCGTCGCCGTCCTCCACCGCCCTCGTCTGTTTTGTCGGCAGTTTTCGGGAACCTCTCGGGCTTAGCGGCGGTCGCGCTCATGATCAGGCGCATGGCCTGGGTTTCGTCGTAACCGCTCGCGAGAGCGTCTGCGGCGTCCCAGCCAGCTGGCACGCCACCGGGCGGTTCGATGATGGAGACGCGCATAGCACCGGCCGCGCCGCAATGCTTGGCGACGGTCGCAGCGTATTGCCTGCCAGGGTCGTCGGCGTCGGGTCAGACGACGATCTCCCGCCCGGTGATCGGTGACCAGTCGGCTTGCGCTGCCGCCTTCGATCCGCCCGGCGAGGTGATGCATACATAGCCGGGCGCCAGCCGCTCGGCCGCTCGGCATGCCTTCTCGCCCTCGACGATCACCACCGGGGCGGCCCGCCTTTTGTGGAGCTTGTCGAGGTTGAACAGCGGGCGAGGCTTTCTCCAAATTGTCCATCGCCAGTCTCGAAAAATGCCGCCCGGATGCTGGCAGAACGTCAGCGGGCGAAACTCCTTGCCGCCGGCATGGTCGAACCTCCAAACGTACCCATTCGCGTCACCATTGGCGGCAAGGTACGCGTAGGTTTCTGAGGGTTGGCCAAGCGTCGGGTGTCGGGTCGGTGGCGGCGGTGCATCGGCCGGCATCGGGACGATGGGAGTCCACTCGCCTTCCTTTTTCGGCGTGCTTGTACCACCCCCAATCGTACGAAAAGGGTCATTCGTCATACGGATTGACCCCCAACATTTGCGCAATTTTGAGCGCCGCTTCGGCCTGCGAGAGGCTGTACAGGTAAGCTGCCAAGGCGATCAGGTCGCCCCCGCGCTCCTCGATGGCGAAATCAGCCCACGCGCCTGTCCGTAGATGTGACCGGCGTGATCTTGATACCTTTGCCGGTAAGGTCGAGCACGACGGGGGAACTAGGAGACGAATCAAAGGGAGTGTTCTCAAAGGGAGTGTTCTCAAAGGGAGTAGCGTCCTCAAAGGCGTTGTCAAATGCGTTAGGCCCCGACGTCGACGGTTGCGTGTTCTGCCAGTCGATGGTCGTGCTTTCAGGATTTCCCTGAGGTCCCTGGAAATAAATTTGCCCTGGTTGCTCGGCCGGGAGGGCATACGTATCGAGCCCTCCGTTCAATTCCAGCGCGTTCTGCCCATTAAATGTATCCGTTATGGTCTGCAGTTGCGACTGCGTCGCCTGCTCTGGACTAACAGTCGTAAACCCCGGCGCCGCCTGGTCGAGCCACTGGAGCGTCTCCTGAGCAAATTGTGGCTGCGGCACCGCATTCAGCTGATCCGTCAGAGCAGTATACTGATCCATGTACTGAACCGGCTGCGGCGGTTCCACAGACGGTTCGAGGACGGTCGAGTTTGGTACCCAACCCTCGGGAGGAGCCTGGTTCAAGGGCAACAATGAACCATTGGGTAAAGCGATGGAGTTGATATCCAGCAGGGGCGATCCTGACTGCGCTGCATTCAGTAGATCCGTGACGGCGATAGATTGATCGAGATACGGAATTGGTATGGTTGAACCAGTAATAAACGGATTATTTGCGGTTTGTGCTGCATTAGGTAAGCCGTATAAATCGTTATAGTATACCGTGCTTGCCCACGGATTGGCGTACGTCGTCGCCCATCCCGGTGGGCCCGAATCGCTGTTAGGAGGTCCAAATATCATCTGGGAAGCGAAGGACGACATATTGTCCCAGGTTCTAGAGGCCCAGTCCCCAGCTACGATAGCAGCTTCTTTGAGAAGAAATGCTTCGACGGCCGAATCTGCGTATTCTTGATCCTCCAAATCCATCGTTTTCCATTCGTCAGAACGCTGTAGCGCCGTGATACCATCAATCAATTCTCGATCCGCAGCCAGAAACGCGGCGGTACGCTCTGCACTTCCTTCCGGTAAATTTTCAGCCACCTCATAACCCTTGTCATGGGCCTTGAACAGTTCATCAAGTGTGTCAACTCCGGGAAGACCGTAACCGGTTCCCCCTTTTTGCCCATTTGTATAATTTTGCCCACCGTAATTCCCATACGTTGGGCCAGACGACGTCCAAATAGTCCAATTGACATGGGCCATAACGTCCCCCCTTGTCATTCCATAGTTCGAATTTCAACGCGCTCCAAAGAATCAAGAGCACTTGGCGTATAGTCAAAAACGGCTATCTGACGAGTTGAGTTGTTTGACAATTTTAGCTATAACCAAATTATATCGATCCTTGTTCTCCGTTATTCTACGATTGAGGAAAGCCACATTGAGGCCGTCATCAGACGTAGTCGGCAGTGTCGAAAACCCGTCGATCACATAAAGCGGCTCAAGTTGACGTGATGGAATAATCAGGCGCTGTTGCTCAAAATCGGCGTGCAACATAAAGATTTCGCTTGATGCGCGAGCCAGCGGGACTGGTTTAGGAAATAATACATCATTGGGCGACACAGATCCGGATGTCGAGAAAATTATCTCGTCGTTGAACACATTTATGGCATTAAGGTTATAGAGTTCAAACGCGCTCAACCGAATGGGCTGTGACGGCGAATCTAATAAATAGAAATCATAGTGTCGGCGTCTCCCGTCGTCGGGCCTGTCGCTTCCGACATAAAGAACGACGCCTTTACGAACCTCGACCGGCCAAAGGATCGGTTCCACCGCTCGCGTAAGAATGCGGCAGCTCCAATCGCTAATTGTGCAAGACAATAATTCGCTGCCAACGGCAGTTTGCATTCCCCGGACGACGAAGATATGCTCACCGTCGGCGGAGAATCGTGGAAATGCAAGGAAGGTATTTCCACTCAAGATCAGCCTGCGATGATTAGTTATCCGGTCGATGACCGCTAGCGCGACGACATCCTTGTCTAGAGGAACGGAAAAAGCGATCCACTTCGCCGTAGCGGCGAAGAAATCCAAAAAGCTTTGACGCTGACGTTGCATATCTGCCGCCTGTTTATTTTGCGAAAAGAGAACAAACGCCGCGAGCAAAACCGCGGCGAAGGTTCCGACAATGAACAGTGTTTTTTTTAAGAGAGTACTCACGTCGATCCGTGTCCCCGCATCCGTTTTCCCACGCTGCTCGTCTCACCTCTCCCGCAAGCTCTCCTGCTTGTACCGCATGAGCGGCGACAGCAGATATTGGATAATCCGCCGCGAGCCGGTCTTGATTTCTGCCGTCACCGCCATGCCGGGCGATAGGTCGATCAGCTTGTCCTCGACTTGCATTTGTGTGCGGTCGAGCGCGATGCGGGCCGTATAGAGCAGCTCCTGGCCCTGGGGCTCGCTGGTGTCGGCGAGCCAGCCGGCCTTGGCGGCGCCCTGGCGATCCGGCGGCTTGTCGCGAACGATGGAGTCATGCGAAATGCTCGCGACCTCGCCGCGAAGCAGCCCATAGCGGGTGAAATTGAAGGTGTCGACCTTGACCTCGACCAGCTGCCCAGGATGCACGAAGCCGATGTCGCGGTTCGATACCATGGCCTCGGCTTCCAGCCGGGCGTCCGCCGGGACGATCACCATCAGCTGCTGCGCCGGCGTCACGACGCCGCCGATGGTATGCACCGCGAGCTGTTGCACGGCGCCGTCGACCGGCGCGGTCAGCGTCTGCAACTGGCGGCGTTGCTCGGCCTGGACAAGCTGCTCGTTCAGGCTTGCGGCCTTCTGCTGCGCTTCGGCGAGATCGTTGAAATTGGTGCGGTTGTATTCCGCTTCGGTCTGCCGGCGCTGCTCACGTAGCGCTGCGGTACCGGCAATCGCCTCGGCGAGGCGGGACCTCTGAACCACGAGCTCCTGCTCGTGCTCGACCAGGTCTTGCTGGGTTTCCCAGTACAGCAGCTTTGACGTGAGGCCTTGGTCGGACAAAACGTGGCGCACGTCGGCGCGCTGCCGCAGCAACGGGATCGACAGGGTGAGCTTGTCCACGGTGCCGGCCACCGCCGCCCGGTTGGCTTCGTTCTGGGTGACCTGGCCGTCGATATGGGCAAGCTTGGCGCGGATCTCGTCGATCTGATTGCGCAGGAATTTGCGCTGCAGTTCGATTTGCGCAGGCTCCGCGCCATCCGGGGGCTCCAATGAGACCTCGGGGTCTGCCAGTCCGGCGATGGCGGCGCGGAGGCGTGCGACGGTGAGCCGCGCCGCGACCAACTCCTTGGCGATGCGGTTCCGCTCTGCCGCATTGATGGTGGTGTCGAGCTCGACCAGCACGTCACCCGTCTTGACGACTTGCCCGTCCTGCACGTGGATGGCGCGCACGACCCCGGTCTCGAACGGCTGGATCAGCTTGGTGCGCCCGGTTGGCACGATCTTGCCGGAAGCGGTGGCGATAATGTCGACCCGACCGAACGTGGCCCAGCAGATGACGATTGCGACGAACAGGATGATGGTGGCCGCGATCGCCCGGCCGGCCGGCGAAGCCGGCGTTTCGACAATCTCGATCGCCGCCGGAAGAAACTCCACCTGCGCACGGCGAGCAGCCGACGACGACAGCGGCAGCGTAACCACAATGCCTTTGCGCTCAGCCGACTTCATGGAGACCTGCCTGGAGGCGATGCAGCGTGGCATAGCGGCCATTTGCTCGGATCAGTTCGTCGTGCATGCCGTCTTCGACAATCCGGCCGTGCTCGATGGTGATGATCCGATCGGCGCGGCGGACGGTCGAGAGCCGGTGGGCGATGACCAGCACGGTGCGGCCTTGCCCGATGCTGCACATGTTGTCCTGGATGACCCGCTCGCTCTCATAATCGAGCGCGCTGGTTGCCTCATCGAAGATCAGGATGCGCGGGTTGGTGATGAGCGCGCGCGCAATCGCAATGCGCTGGCGCTGGCCGCCGGACAGGCTTGACCCGCGCTCGCCCACCATGGTGTCGTAGCCCTGCGGGAGCTCCAGGATGAACTCGTGGGCGCCGGCGAGTTGCGCCGCGGCGACAATGTTTTCGGTCGGCGCCCCCGGATCGGCGAGCGCAATGTTGTCGCGAATCGACCGGTTGAAGAGAACGTTTTCCTGCAGCACGACGCCGACCTGACGGCGCAGCCACGTGACATCGACCATCGCAAGATCGACGCCATCGACCAGCACGCGCCCGGTTTCCGGTACGTAAAGGCGCTGAACGAGCTTCGCCAGCGTCGACTTGCTGGACCCTGACGGCCCGACGATGCCGATCATCTGTCCGGCTGGAACGTGGAGGTCGATGTCGCGCAAAACCTCCGGCCCGTCGAGCCGATACCGGAAGCCTATGGATTCGAACCTGATGTCGCCGCGGATGGCCGGCAACGCGGTTCGGGTTGGATTGTAGGTGGGTTCCGGCGCCGTGTTGAGGATGTCGCCAAGACGCGCCACCGATATGCGCGCCTGGTGGAAGTCCTGCCATATCTGCGCGAGCCGCAGAACCGGCTGGGCGACCCGGCCAGCCAGCATATTAAAGGCGATCAACTCGCCGACCGTGAGCCCTCCGTCGATGACGAGCTGAGCGCCGAAATAGATGGTGAGGGCAGTCACGAGCTTGCTGATCAGTTGGACGCTCTGGCTGCCCCAATTGCCCAGGTTCAGAACACGAAAACTCGCATGCACGTAGCCGGCAAGCTGGTCTTCCCAGTGCCGCTGCATCTGCGGCTCGACCGCCATGGATTTCAACGTGGCAACGCCGGAGACGATTTCGACCAGAAACGCCTGGTTTTCGGCGCCGCGGTCGAACTTCTCCTCAAGGCGGCGACGAAAGATGGGAGTGAGGCTCGCCGACAACCCAATATAGAATGGGAACGACCCAAGGACGATCCAGGTCAAGAATGGCGAGTAGTAGAACAGCACTGCCACAAACACGACCGTGAAAAATAGGTCGAGCACCAGCGTCAGCGCGGACCCGGTGAGAAAGCTACGAATGTTCTCGAGCTCGCGAACCCGCGCCACCGAATCGCCGGCGCGGCGCGCATCGAAATACGCGATCGGCAACGCCATCAGATGGCGAAACAGCCGGGCGCCGAGCTCGACGTCGATGCGGTTTGTGGTGTGCGAGAACACGAAAGTCCGCAGGGCGCCGAGCACGGACTCGAATATCGACACAGTTATGAGCCCGATCACCAAGACGTCGAGGGTGGTGTAACCGCGATGCACCAGCACCTTGTCGGTCACGACCTGAAAGAACAGGGGGGTCACGAGGCCGAACAACTGCAGGAAGAATGATGCAACGAAAACCTCGCCCAGCAGGCGGCGGTATTTCTGCATCGCCTGCAGGAACCATGAAATGTCAAATCGGCGGCCGAGATCCCTGAGCGAGGTGCGCCGCGTCAGTAGCACGAAGCGCCCGGTGCAAAATGCCTGGAACTGAGCGCGGCTCATCAGCCGCGGCCGGCCGCCGACCTGGACGACCGCGTTGTCCTCAGCGACCCGGGCGACGATCAGGAAACCTCCGTCGTTGCACTCGGCAATCGCTGGTAACGCCAGCTTCGAGAGCCGCGGCCAGTCGGCAACAATCAATCTGGCTTTGAAGTTGAATTCCCTGGCGGAACGCAGCATCTCGGCGATGCCGATCGTTGCTCCACCAAACCGATGACGAATCTGCGCCGGGTCGATGGCCACCCCGTGGCAGCGCAGCAGCAGCGCAAAGCACTCAGGCGCCGCGTCCCCTCCCAGCTCCGCAACCCTGTCGGTCACGTCAACCCCCCGATCGTCCCGCGACAAAGTGTAGCTATTCGATTGCGGATTGCAAATTCAAAAATGATCTCTTCGCGACTGCAGAAAAAATAACCTCCATTAACTGAAACATGGCCACTCGTGTAACGCATTAGATTCATTCGTGTTGGCGATCCACATCGCCTAACGCTGCCGAAATGTATGCACTTTCATCCATGCACCTATGCAATATGGTTGAATACTGTTTGCTAAATCTCCCGTCGTACTCGTCAAAAAGTGCAGTCCGGAATCAACAACAAAATTTGCTGATCTTGTCAGCGTACTTTGCTCTGTCACACGCAAACTTGTCGTGGAGCCGCGAACAGCATTTTTTGTTGCTCAGCGTTAGGAACAAGCGGCAAGCCCGCGGGACACCCCGGCGGGCTTGCGTTGCCCGACGCTATTGATCACAACACCCGAAAATCTCAATTTGCGCCGAAAGCAGTTAGCTCGTGCGGCCCCCTGATCGCGCATTGATGATATGACAACTCACATCCAGATCGCTTCCGAGTTCAGTACTGGCATCATGAACAATGTTTTCCGTGGGTGCTATATATGCCTCGCCAGGTTTCACCCGGATTCTTGTAATCGGATAATAGTCGAACACGCGGAGAAACTTGCGAGCTAGAATCGTTGGAGTTTTTAGATTGACAACAGCTTTTCGCCATTCAAGACGCTTGCCGTCCTGTGTCTCAACTGCATCAGCTGAATAGATGTCATCCACCGTGACGTTGAGGAATAGAAGAAAACGATCACAGCTTCCGAAATTTGCGCAAATCCTGACTGGAGATTGAGCGCGGCGTCCGATGGGTAAGCGAAACCAATTGTCAACATGCAGACCAATGAAACGTCCGTCCTGATTTGTTGTGACGGTCTTGAGACCGGGTTGTTTGATATAAAATCCACCATGGATATGGTCAGCAGTTACCAGACCATTCAACGAGGGAAGCGACGATGCGAACCGGTTGAAATCCGTCAGGATAGCTTTTGCCTCTCTGCTGCTGGTGATAGATCTGGCATTCTCAGGCGTGAGCCCTCCCTGACGAGAAGCGATATGGCGGAGAGCTTCAAGGAAGCCGGATGGAAAACGATGAATTCTTATAGATCGTCCGGCATCTTCCCCGGCATTTCTAGAAAGCATCACTTGAATTTCTTCAGAGGATGCTGCTCGCCAGGGACCTCTAGCCACTGCCGCTTCTGGTTCGTAACAGTCACAGCTGGCGCTTGTCGAGCCAGCGCTAAACTCCAGACAATCATCAGCCACGGTATTGTCTTCGAACGACACCGATATGGTCGGCTTCCACATCCTCAAGCACTCCCAACCAAGCGGAGGGTCAGGCAAAGTCGAGCCGAACGGCCGGCTATCGGTTGCTACCTGCCAGCGTTTCCTGATCTGGCGGGGAGGGGGCGTGAGCGGTCAGGTTGCCATAGTGCAATGCCAAGCGTTGTGTCTCCTGGCAAAAGAAACTGCACGGTCGATGTGGAGTTACGCGAAGGCCGAGCGCCGACAGCAGAGGATTGACCGCAGCGCCTGCTAATTCCGCGATCTGCACACCGTTTTCGGCATGCGTGTGGCCCTCGACCATAGCCCAGGTGGTGTCCAGGCTTCGCCGTTCCACCGTAGCCGTCCTGAAGAAGGCTGTGCAGCATGTCGGATAACCCAACCAACCTGCCATCTCGACCAGATCAGCCAAGCGCCATATCGCCTCGACTTGTTTGATACGCTCGCTGCGTGTCACGAGATGAACTTCATGTCCAAGTGTCGAGTGCGACGTCTTTCCATTGAGTGCACGAATCTGCATCGCATCATCCTGACTTACGACGCGAGAGCTCAGTCCGCGGCGCGACCATTCGCCAGCCAGCGCCGAGACTTGGGCTCGAGGCACCACAATCAGCGCAGCCAATCGCAAACCGGCAGCGACGGACAACCATTCGGAGGTCCGCACCTCGTCTACGAGACGGTTCAATGGTCCTGACCACCGATCTCTCGCCGCCGCAGTCGCCCAGGCCATGCGAAGGAAATGCGGCAGACGGAAGTCCAACCGATCAGAATAATCGCGTGGCGCCGCGGTTGCGGTGCGTACACCAGAACGAAGAAAATCGTCTTTAACAGTCACGCTCTGGTAGCCTGGTTCAGTTGGGTGCCTGAGCGTCGCGCTCGCAAGTCACGCATGATGTTTTCGACAGGCGAGTTCTGGCCGATTGCCCACCGCCTCATCATTTCCGCCTCTATTTCGAGTCGCTCGGGTCGCAGAGACAGCGGTTTAATTCCCTTGGCTCGGCACATGAGGAAGAACCGGCACCCTTTGCAACCGCCTGCATCCAGGGGCGTCTGGTAAAGCGCCAGATAGCGCTCGAAGCCCTCGCGTTCGGCGGGAAGGTAGTCGACGCCGTCCTTGTTTACACGGCTGCACTTATTGCGTTCGCCCTGCCCGTCCAATCCCTTTACGGCCTTAGTGGTATAAGGATCACACGCCTGCCAGATGCATTTTGTCTTACCATCCCGGCCCAGCAGGAGGAGTTCGAGATCTTCGATCAAGGTCAGCGTAAGTGCGCTGAGCTGTTGGCGTACTACCCGCAACCGTCGAAGGGCGTGTACCGTTTCGTCGATAGAAAGCGCAAACTTCTCGCGCATCTCTTGATTTTCGACCTCCAGCAAATGAAGGTGGATGCTGCGGATGCCCAAACTTTCCAGTTTACGAAACCAGTCGATCAGCTTTTCCAGCTGAATGGGAGTAGCGTTCAGCCGGTGCAAGGTGACGATCAGACCGGGGACTATGGCATTCGCAATCAGCTTCTCGATGGCGAGCTCGGTCCGTGCCGTCGACAGACGCGTCCGCTCCAGGTTGTGGTCCCAACGCGCGTCATTGAGTTCACCCGGTCCGTCCATCGAGATGCCTACGCCGACCTTGTAGCGCTTGAACAGAGCAATGTGCTCATCGTCGATCAGGACGCCGTTGGTCTGAATCGAGTTTCGTCCGGAACGTTTAAGTCCCCAGGCCCACAAATCCTCCAAGACCCGCTTGGGGAGCAACAGAGGCTCGCCGCCAAACAACAGGAACGGCTCATCCTCACGGCTGTGCGTAGCGATCGATCTCTTCATAGCGTCAAGATCGTAGCGTACACCCAAGTTACCCGCGTCGCGCTGCGGATCCTCGTAGCAATAACCACACTGAAGGTTGCAGCGAACAC
>WNFI01112877.1_pt1 | contig 11450 bp, 10 predicted proteins | sample 5400471 | NCBI WGS metagenome assembly WNFI01 (sample SAMN13153348, study PRJNA577476) | soil metagenome | isolation source: 100 cm saprolite on Douglas fir-dominated hillslope | place: USA:California | collected 2013-09-17
TGCTCCAAAATGCCTCGTTCCAGGCGAAAATAATCAGGATCAGCGCGGTAGAAGAAAGACCCGGCAAACTCATAGGACGCAAAAGGTGCCAAAGTTCCTGCCATACGCTTGCTCCGTCGATCCGGCCCGCTTCCAGAATCGCCGCCGGAATTTCACAGAAGTATGTGTAGGACATCCAAACCGCAATCGGCAGATTCATCAGGGTGTAAATAATGATCAAACCCGCCACGGTGTCTAACAGGCCGAAAGTCCGGAATAGAAAGTAAATCGGAACCAGTACGCCGACGGCGGGCATCATCTTGGTCGACAACATCCAAAGCAAGGTCGACTGCGTCTTCAGCGTCGGGAAGAACGACATCTTGTAGGCGGCCGGAATAGCAAAAAGAAAGCACACTAAAGTCGAGCCAAGCGAGACATAAACGGAGTTCATCATGAACGCTAAATAGTTACTCCGAGAGAAGACCTCCTTAAACGAGTCAAGTGTCGGGACAAAGATCAGATCAGGGGAATAAGCGCCCTGTTCGGTTTTGAAAGCCGTGATTGCCATCCAGAAGATCGGAAAGAACATGATCACTGCGACCACCCATCCCACGATTCCGAATATCAGATTCCCGTACTTTTTCATGTCAGCGGCCCTTGAGATTTTGAGCGAGCATCTTGACCAAGAAATAGGCGACAATGTTCGCAAGGATAACTGCGAGAATACCGCCAGCCGATCCGATACCGACATTAAATTGTTGAAGACCCAATGAATAGACCAGATAGGCCAAGTTGGTGGTGGCGTGTCCGGGACCGCCGGAGGTTGTCGTGTAGATCTCGGCAAATATCGACAGCAGAAAGATCGTCTCGATCATCACAACGACTCCGGTCGCGCGTTTCAGGTGCGGAACAATGATGAAGAAAAAAAGTTGAAGCGGGCTTGCTCCATCGATCGCTGCAGCTTCCTTCTGTTCGTTATCCAAAGATTTGAGCGAGGTGTAAAGGATCAGAAAAGCAAAGGGGAGCCATTCCCAGGCAATGATGATGATAACCGAAACGAGTGGATACTCGCCAAACCAGTCAATGGCGTGAAGTCCAAGCTTTTGCAGAACGAAGGCAACCAGTCCGTAAACCGGATGCATGATGAAATTCTTCCAGATCAATGCGCTCACCGTCGGCATGACAAAGAACGGCGCAATCACCAACAAGGTTGCCACATTTTTACCGAAAAATTTCCGGTCGTAAAGGACCGCTAGAAGCGTCCCTAGCACGGTCGTGATGATCAACACCGCTCCCATCAGTAAGATAGTGTTGATGATCGCCGGCCAAAAGGATTCATCCTCCATGAGAAACTGATAGTTCTCGATTCCGGCGAAGCCGCTTATGTCCGGGTTTAAAAGACTAAACCTAATGAACGAGAAGTAGATCGTCATCAACAGCGGAACGATCATCCACAGGAATAACGCGATCACCGGTTAACACGAGCCGGTCTCGGTTCAAACAACTCTACTTCGGGTAGCCTGCTTGTTTGACGGCGCGGCCAACCGCGGCCTGGCTGTCTTTCAATGCTTGATCGACCGTCGCTTTGCCCGCCAACGCTCCCGAAATATTCTGACCCACCACCGTGCCGAACGACTGAAATTCCGGGATGCCCACAAACTGAATACCCGTGTAGGGCACAGGCTTAATGGCTGGATTCGTTGGGTCGGCGCTTTGCATCGCCTGGAGCGTAGCGGCAGCAAAGGGGGCCTTTTGGTATTCCGGGTTGTCGTACGTCGACTTTCTCGTCCCGGGCGGAACTCCAGACCAGCCAACGTCCTCCGCGACCAGCTTAATATAATCTTTCGAAGTGGCCCAGACAGCGAATTTCTCCGCTGCCTCGGCTTGTTTGGCGGCTTTGGGGATGGCAAACGCCCAGGACCAGAGCCAGTGCGACCCATTCGGCGTGGCCTCAATGGGACTGGGAGCGTAACCCATCTTACCAGCTACCTGCGATTCTTTCGGATTTTCAAGCATACTGCCCGCCACGGTCGCATCGATCCACATGGCTGCCTTGCCGCTTGTCATTAAGGTCAGATTTTCATTAAACCCATTTGCGCTGGCCCCGGGGGGCCCGTCTGCCTTCATGAGATCAATATAGAAGGTGATCGCCTTCTTCCACTCCGGGGTGTCGATCGTGGGATTCCACTTCATGTCAAACCAGGTGGCGCCGAACGTGTTGATCAGCGTGCCGAGAAAGGCCATATTTTCTCCCCAGCCTGGCTTGCCGCGCAAAGTGATGCCGTAGGTTCCTTTGGATTTGTCCGTTAACGCATCGGCAATCTTTTTGATATCCTCATACTTCGGCTGCTCGGGCATCGTCAGACCCTTCTCCTCCAAGAGGTCCTTTCGGTACATCAACATGGAACTCTCACCGTAAAACGGCAGAGCATACAGCTTTCCGTCATAAGAAAGCCCGTCTCGGAGCGATTTAAAGATGTCATCGAGGTCGAAGTCGGCCGGTAAATTTCCCATCGGTCGCAGCCAGCCCCGCTTCGCAAAAATCGGAGTTTCATACAGACCGATAAAAACAATGTCGAACTGACCGCTGCCGGTCGACACGTCGGTTGTGACCCGTTGGCGCAGTACATTCTCCTCAACGATCACCCAATTGAGCTTTATATCCGGGTTCTTCTCCTCGAACTTCGGAGAAAGCTTTTTAAGCTCAATCATATCCGGATTATTGACCGTTGCGATGGTCACAGTTTTCTGCTGGGCCAGGACGTTGACGCCAGTAAAGAGGACAGCTAGAAGGGGGAACGCTAAACACTTCATTTTGGGGGTACTCCAATTCGTACGAATTAGCCTATGCTGATCAAAACCCGATTATTTTCTAGTTTATGGATTTGCTCTCAATAGGATCGAGATGTCAAGCTATCACTTGAAAGCCCATCGCGGACAACTTTTTCAGTTCGATCATATCGGTTGTTCACGACATCGATGGTCACTGCCTTCTGCTGTGCTTGGGCACTAGCTAGGGACAGGGAAACCGCTGCGAACAGGGGGAACGCGTGACGCTTCACTAGTTAGATTGCTTGAGTTTGGGGGCTGTTTGGACTTATGCTCGATTGCAGATCAAATGTCAATCATTTGTCTATATTTTGAGCAGACGTTCAGCTGGCCGACTTGGCTCCAGCAACTAGACTTTGCACTCGCTGACCGGTGGAATCGGAGTATTGAATTCGCCAATGATGAGCGAGCGTTCCGCAGACCCCGATCACTGCGGCAAATGAAGAAGGACCTGCTGCTAGCGTTTGACGTCGGGACCGGAAGCGTCCGGGCAGCTCTGGTTGCCCAAACTGGAAAAATCCTGGCGTTTACCGCGAAAGAGCTCGACCAGGTTATCCCTCAATTTGGTTGGTCCCAGCAGAGTCCGCGGATTTGGTGGGACGGGTTAGTCTTCAGTATCCGGAGCGTTCTCGAGCGGGTCGCGCAGAGTGCCGATCGGATCGCCGCAATAGCCGGCTGTGGGCAAATGCACGGTGCGGTCCTGGTCGATGGCGCGGGGGAACTTGTGCTGGAGGAGGTGCCTTTATGGAACGATAAGCGGACCCGCGAACTGGTAGACCGATTCTCCGAGGAGTGGGACACAGAGGCTCTGCTTCCGATTGTTGCAAATCCTCCTACCGTCGCCTGGCCGGCATTTAAATTGGCCTGGATCAAGCAACACCAGCCTAAGGCATATGACGCGGCCCGGACTGTTTTGATGCCGAAAGACTACATCAACTTCAAGTTGACGGGCGAACGTCGGATCGACCTTTGCGAAGCTTCCTGCAGCTATATGTTTGATATCCGAAGCAGCGACTGGAGCGAGAAGATTCTGAAATTGTTGGGCTTGGACCCATCCAAATTGCCTCTAGTCAGCCCGGCAACAGAACTGCTCGGAGCGCTAACCAAGGAGGCGGCACGGATTACCGGGCTTCGAGTGGGCACCCCGGTGGCGGTCGGCGCCGGCGATTTTCCGGTCGCGCTCCTCGGCTCGGGAGTGACCTCCCCGGGAATGGGATGCGATATCACCGGTACTTCGACGGTTATAACCCTACTGGCCGAGCGGCCGGCAGTTAATCCGGTCATCTCCAACGTGCGAGCTATCACGGGCGGATGGGCCGCGTTCACCATCCTGGACGCCAGCGGAGACGCTATGCGGTGGGCGCGCCGCGCGTTTCATCATCAGGAAGCCTACAGCTACGATCAAATCGTCTCGCTGGCAGAAGGGGTGCCGGCGGGGTCTGACCGGCTACTGTTCCTGCCGTACCTTAACGGCGAACGTCTTGCTCCGAAGCCGAATTCTCGTGCTCAGTTTTTTGGCCTGACCAGCAGACATAGTGCAGCTCATCTGTATCGGGCGGTTATGGAGGGCGTCGCGTTTGCTTCGAAGAGGAATATCGAGTTGATGAAGTCGGGTGGATACCGTCTCGATCGGATGGTCACAGCTGCCGGTGGAGCAAAGAACCGTTTGTGGCTTGAAATCAAGGCTAGCATTTATGATTGCCCGATTTTGGTGCCCAGCGAACCCGAGTGTGGCGTCCTCGGTTGCGCGATGCTTGCGGGCGTCGCTGTCGGGCTGTTTTCGGATCTCGAGTCAGCGGGCTCTCAGCAGGTCCGATACGAGGGCGAGATCGCACCGAACCCCACTTGGTCAGAGCGATACCAAAAGATGCAATCATTGTTCGATGATCTTTACCAGAGCAGCCAGAAATTTTGGGACCGGCTGGAGAGTTAGAATGAGCTTAACCATAGATTGAGAGGCTGTCCTTCCATCGGAAATGGATCCATCCTCGCCAAGGCAGAAAGAAAAGTTGGAAGTGGCGGTACGAGCCGCCTGGCTCTACTACGTCGCCGGCAACACCCAGCATGAAATCGCGCAAAAGCTGCACATCTCACGGCCGACGGCTCAGCGACTGGTGGCATTTGCCGTCGAGCGTGGCCTGGTCAAAGTACGGGTGAATCACAAGGTTGCTAGCTGTCTGGAATTGGCTATCGCCTTGCGTCAACGCTACAACCTGGTTGTTTGCAACGTGGTACCGGTAAATGCAGACACTGGCGATCAGATCTTACGGAAGATCGCGGTGGCTGGCGCTCAGGTCATGGAGTCTTACCTTAGCGAGGTCGAACCGAGAATCATTGCGCTGAGCTCAGGTCAGACCATTAAAGCGGTGATTGGCGAGCTGAACACGTTCGAGAGACCCCAGCATCGCCTGCTTTCCCTGGTGGGGACGATTGCTCGCGACGGTGCTAGCAATCCTTTTGATGTTGCCCTTCAGACCGCCGAAAAGATTGGTAGCAAATGTTTTCTATTGCCCGCTCCGCTACTGGCGGATTCACCAGAGGAGCGGAAACAATGGTGCCGCCACCGCCTATATAAAGTCGTGGAAGAACTTTCGAACCAAGCTGACGTCGCTTTCGTAGGAATAGGAGATATGGGCATAGGTTGTCCGATGCATCGCGACGGCTTTATTACCAAAGAAGAAGTGCGGGAGCTGGTTAAAGCGGGCGCAGTCGGCGACAACCTCGGGTGGACCTTTAGCCAGACCGGAGCACTCGTCCGTATACCCATTCAGGAGAGGGTTACGAGCATTCAATTGCCGCGCCCCTCAAAAAAACCGGTAATCGGTTTTGCTGGCGGCGAGCACAAGACCCAGGCAGTACTCGGTGCGCTGCATGGCCAATGGATCAACGGACTTGTCACAGACGAGATCTGCGCGCGAGCGATCCTAGCAACCTGAGTCGGCGTTATTTGTTATTGGCTCTGGTCGCGGGCTGATGCTAGTAACCGCAACATACGGTGGTTAAGAAGATAGACCTGCACGCGATCGTTTCGGAACATTACGCCGCTCTTTACCGGTTTGGTTTAGCTTTGGCGAAAAACGAGAGCGAAGCTGCTGATCTAACCCAGGAGACTTTTCTCATCCTGGCTAAGCACCAGGAACAAATCCGAGATCCGGAGAGAATCAAACCCTGGCTTTTTACCACACTTCGCCGGGAATTCCTCCGAAAGATACGCACTCATGTGGCGCATCCGGAAGTGGAATTTCGGCCGGAAGAGCACGACGTCTCAACGATGGAGCCAAGCGCACTGCGCGTGATCGACGCCAGAACCGCGTTGGCTGCCCTCGAGATGGTCGAGGAAAGTTATCGATCCGCTCTGGAATTATTTTACCTCGGCGATCTCTCTTATAAGGAGATCTCGACGACCTTGGGGGTTCCGATCGGCACGGTAATGTCGCGACTTTCCCGGGGAAAAGAACAATTGAGACGCGCATTGGCAACAGCATTAGAGAGCGACCCCCAGAGAATCATTCCCCTGCCAAAGAATCGGAGCCCAGAGGCTTGATATGACCAGAGACCAAGCCAAAGAATACCTGAGTGCCTTTCGCGCTCACGAAGCGGATGAGGCGGACCCGACCCTTCGGCAGGCGTTGGAACTTGCCCGGAACGATTCTGAACTCGGCTCCTGGCTGGCGCAGCAACGCGAATTTGATAAAATCCTCATTGAAAAGTTCGCGTCGATCTCTCCACCCGAAGGGCTAAAGGAAACCATTCTTGAGTCGTTGGATGGAACCGTACGCCCAATTCAATCCTGGAGAATGGGTTGGCTCGCACTCGCTGCGACAGTTGTTTTGGCCGGTCTCTTGCTAAGCCAAAAAGTCGATCTTTTCCGCGGTTCGTCCCAAATGTTCCGGAGCTTCCGCTCCGATGCATTGGCCATGGTTTCGGTGAAGCCGGCGCCGATACTTGATCTCGAGACCCCCAGCCTCGGAACCACACAAGCTTTTACAGCCTCCCTTACGTGCTTCCACCTTCCCTCCGGCAAATTCCTGCATGCAGTCGTCATTCGGGCGGACGCGGTAGGAAACCCCGATTTACCCTCTGGACCTTACTCGGAAAATGGATGGCATGTGATGTTTCAGAAAAAAGGCGGTTTGCTCGTGATGTGGGCCACCCAAGCCCCGATGGAAGAGGTCAAGGAATTTATCGAGACCTGAGCGCGGCAATAGCAGATAGCAAATAGCGGATTGCCAAAATCGGCTATTGGTTATTGGCTATTGGCAATCTTCCTCCCCTCCCCTCTATGCCTAAACCTCGTGCGATTATCCTCATGGGAGTTGCCGGCTCCGGAAAAACCGTGGTCGGTTCTCGGGTGGCAAAACGGCTTGGCTGGCTATTTCTGGATGCGGACGATTTTCATCCCCCGGCTAATGTCGAAAAAATGAAACGGGGTATCCCCTTGGACGACAACGACCGGGCTCCCTGGTTAGACCGAATGCGCTCCGAACTACGCCGGCAGATTGACGAAGGTCACTCAGTTCTATTAGCCTGTTCGGCGCTGAAGGATTCATACCGAGAGACGCTCCGAGACCACCTGCCGGAGGTGAGATTTGTCTTTCTCGATGTTAATCGGAACACACTCCTGGAGCGGCTGCAAAAGCGCCAGGCTCACTTTTTTCCGAAGGAACTATTAGATAGTCAACTGACGACTTTGCAACGACCTCATGATGCTTTTGTCGTGGATGCCAACAGGTCAATCAACGAAGTCGTAGATTCGATCGTGGAAGCGCTTTCGCAAGGAAAGATTTGAGGTCAGAATCAGCGTACCTAAGCGCAACCGGAGTTCCAGGATACTGAATAATGAATGGACGCGAATCGACCCACCGCGACGTAGGCTTGGCGGAGTCGGGTTTCGCCCTTTCTTCACTCCAATTCCTTTGATTCTCTTCACCTACGATGCCCCCCCGAACTTCAACCAATCCTCGCTGCCGTCCTATCCGTCGTCGCCCTTATCCTGCTGGTCACGCGGCTTCGTGTTCATCCGTTTCTTGCTCTGCTGGTCGCCTCGCTGATGCTTGGCTTCCTCGCCGGCCTGGTGCCGGCGGACATCATTAAGAATTTTGGCAAAGGATTCGGCGACGTGATGGGCTCCGTCGGAATCATCATTGGATTAGGTACGATGCTGGGCGGCGTCCTGGTTTTATCGGGAGGAGCAGATCGCCTGGCGACGAGTCTCACTTCGATCGGCGGGAAAAGCTGGGTTCCCTGGACCACTTTCTTTGTAGCGCTCCTCATTGGGTTGCCGCTATTTTTTGAGGTCGGATTTGTCCTGCTAGTACCGATAGCGCTCGCGATCGCCAAAAGAGTCGAAATGCCGATTCTGCGGGTCGGACTGCCGATGTTAGCGGGACTTTCCATCGCGCACGGATTGGTGCCTCCGCATCCGGCCCCGATCTTAGCCGTTGAAACCTTTCACGCCGATCCAGGTAAGACCATTCTCTTGGCGATCATGGTGGGACTGCCGACCGGGCTTTTCGCGGGTCCGATTTTTTCCAGTCTCGCGCAGACTTGGCTCCATCCTGCCGGCTCTCCGGTAAATATTCAGGCGGCCGTGGCTAGTCGTTCGGAGTCGGGGGTTGGCAGCGCAGAGGAAAATCCTCCTGACCTTGCCTCCGTTCTAGTCACAATCCTTTTGCCTCCCCTGCTCATGTTAGGTCGCTCGGTCGTGGAACTAGCCAAGCCAGCCGGCCCAATTAAGCAGGCGATAGATTTTGTGGGCGACCCGATCGCTGCTCTCCTGATTGCACTATTTTTTGCGATTGGCGCGCTCGGTTTTCGACGCGGTTGGTCCGCAGGAAAAGCGCTGGAGGTAGTTGGAAATAGTCTTGCTCCTATCGCCGCGGTTGTTTTTATCGTCGGGGCTGGCGGCGGCTTCAAGCAAATGCTTATCGCCGCCAAGATATCCGATTTGGTCGGAGCGTGGGCAACACACGCGAATATATCGCCGTTGCTGCTCGGTTGGGGCATCGCTGCCATGGTGCGGATCGCGACGGGTTCGGCTACGGTCGCCACGATTACCGCTACCGGCCTGGTCGCCCAAATCGTGGAGCGCGATCCGACAGTGAGCCGCGAATTAATGGTACTCGCGACCGGCTCGGGATCGTTGATCCTCTCACACGTGAACGATGCCGGATTCTGGCTGGTGAAAGAATACTTCGGACTAACGGTAGTTGAGACATTCAAGTCCTGGACGGTGATGGAAACGATTCTCTCGGTGCTCGGTCTCGCTCTAGTTCTAATCCTGAGTTTAGTGGTCCATTGAACCTAGCCTGCATCGCTCCTCCGCCGCGGCGGAAGATTTGTGAGTGATGCAGTCTGGGTCAGCGATCGCCATTTTCTACGCATTTGGGACCTTGGCTGGCGCGATAGCTCCCGCGTCTGAAGTGATGTGGCCACCCGAACACGGAGCAACCACATAATTCCTAAGGGCGAGAACGAAGCGACGGCGACGGTCGCCACGATTACCGCCGGCCGGTCGCACAAACCGTGAAGCGCGTTCAACGGGGCGTGTCCTTACAATCCCAGTGCCTGTTTCACATATTTAGGAGCGGGACTGCCGAAGGCGAGAATAGTGTCGTGATATTTTTTGAATTCGAACTTTTCGCCGTTGAGTTTGTTGCGGTACGCCTCTCGTAAGTGCAACATCTCGGTTACTCCGATGAAATAGGTTGAGAGCTGGGTTGATGTCAGACAGCAACGTTTCCATTTGGCGGCGGCTTCACCTTCCTCTTGAAAACCTTGCTGCATCATCAATGCCTTGGCCTGTTCCTCGGTCATCTCTGCGGTGTGCACTTTCTGGTCGATAATGGCGTTGATAATTAAGCGAAGCCGCATTTTGAGTTGTTGCATTTTCACTTCCGGCCCACCACAACCCAGTTCCGCCATCGTCTGTTCAGCGTAACAAGCCCAACCTTCGACAAACGTGCCGCTTTGGAATAGGGCACGGACCAGGGTTGGCGCCCGGAACCCACTAGCGATCGCCAGCTGAACATAGTGCCCGGGCATCGCCTCGTGCACCGTTAGCTCGTGCACCATATAATTGTTGTATTCACGGTAGTAGGAGTTCACGCGTTCCGGAGTCCAACTCGTCGGCGTCGGCTCGATCGCATAAAAGGTTTCACCGTGTGTTTCCATTGGACCAGGCGCGTCACAATAAGCACCACTCACGCCGCGCTTGAATTCCGGAGTCTCGATGATTTTGATTGGACCATCAGGCAAGGTCAGAAGTTGACGATCTCGAACAAAGGCGGTTGTTTCTGCCAGAGCCGCCTTGGCCGTAGCAAAGATAGTTTCGTTGTCCGGATGCTTTTGAGCTAATTCATCCAATACCGTCTTACAAACCTGTTGTTGATCCTGCAGTTCGGTCTCCCGAGCGTTGGGGAAGTGTTGGCGATAAAGGGGAAGAGCCGTTTGATACATCTCCTCTCGGGTAGTTTTCAGGTCAGCCTCGGCCCGAGTCAGGATCTCTTCCTTAGAAAGATCAGAGGACAGCGCCAAACGAAGCTTTTTTCGAAAAAGGCTTTCACCCAGGCGGAAATTTCCGGTCGAACGGGGCAGCAGATCTCGCTTGAGCCAATCAGCATAATCCGAAAGCGCGGCTGCCGCCTTCTGGCGGAAGGGCTCGATTTCAGTTTTCGCCTCCGGGACTGCATCCAACAAAGTATCAATACCGGTGGTAATTTGTGCGACAGCTCCATGGATCTGCTCGATCGCCGTTTGAGTATGGATTAGCGGCGGTTGCTGGAGATTCGCTTTCGCTTGGGCAACCACTCGAGGGATCTCTGCTAGGCGCCCCTTGAGGCTGGCGATCCGGACCACGGCCGGGCTGAAATCTCGCGCCAGCAGATAATAAATGCTATCGGCCAAGCTTTCGTTGTAGACTAATGGATTCCATTCGAACTCCTTGAGCTCACTCAGATTAAACAGCGTTGCTGAGATGTTTTCGCGTAGGATTTCAATATCGATTCGGTTGGCACCGGTGAGTTCCTCAGCCTTGACTTGATTTAGCTCATCAAGCGTTTTCCGATTGGTCGCAACGATCGCGGCAATTGATTCGGCACTGTAATCGGTTAGGCGGTCATCAAAACGGTGGTCCCCTAAAATGGTGGCGTGTTCCGGTTCCGATTGGAGGTAGAAGTCGGTGTAAGTTCGCGCGATCGATTCAAAACGCGCGTCCGCCCCAGTCGCCGGCACCGCACGAGCAAGCTCACCTAACGGGATCAACGTGAGGAGTCCTAGGGGAACGAGAGAAAAACGAGCGCTTCGGCTCAACATAGAGGTGACACTACCCGCCCCGGTTCGCTAAGGCGAGCCGTTTCAACAGCGTGTCACACGAAGGCCGGCGCGATGGGTACACCATCATTCCCTTCACGGGACACATGCACACTGTCGGCCTCAGGTTGTGCGCGTGATCAGCTCACTTCAGCTTCACGATGATCTCGTTATTCTCGACCTTGATGGACTCGATTCGATGAATGAACTGGCTTGCTTCGGGCAACCGGGTTTCGATTCCTTTGTTCATCCCCTCGGTCACTGTCTGCTTATAACTTTGTCCGGTGAAAAGCCATGGAAGTCGTTTCCCGTTACCTTCTACGTCAAGATTT
>WNFI01286990.1_pt1 | contig 11450 bp, 10 predicted proteins | sample 5400471 | NCBI WGS metagenome assembly WNFI01 (sample SAMN13153348, study PRJNA577476) | soil metagenome | isolation source: 100 cm saprolite on Douglas fir-dominated hillslope | place: USA:California | collected 2013-09-17
CAGGCTCTTGCGCTCCGCGCCCATCAGGACTTTGTCTTTCGCCAGCTCAAAGTCGTACATCAGCACCGCGCGGCGGTTGTTGCGCGCGGCGTTGAGGGCGGCCTCGTTGACCATGTTCGAAAGTTCGGCGCCCGAAAATCCGGGGGTGCCGCGGCCAAGGATGGAGAGATCGACATCGTCGGCCAGAGGAATCTTGCGGGTGTGTACCCGGAGAATTTCTTCGCGTCCGCGAACGTCGGGAAGAGGAACCACCACGCGGCGGTCGAAACGGCCGGGGCGAAGCAGCGCCGGGTCGAGCACGTCGGGCCGGTTGGTGGCGGCGATCAGGATCACGCCTTCGTTGGATTCGAAGCCGTCCATTTCCACCAGCAACTGGTTCAGGGTCTGTTCGCGCTCGTCGTGTCCGCCGCCGAGGCCCGCGCCACGATGGCGGCCCACAGCGTCGATTTCGTCGATGAAGATGATGCAGGGAGCGTTCTTCTTGCCCTGTTCAAACAGGTCGCGCACGCGGCTGGCGCCCACGCCGACAAACATCTCCACGAAGTCGGAGCCGGAGATGCTGAAGAAGGGAACGTTGGCCTCGCCGGCCACGGCCCGGGCCAGCAGGGTTTTACCCGTGCCCGGATGCCCGACCAGCAGCACGCCCTTGGGAATGCGTCCGCCGAGCTTCTGGAACTTCTGCGCCTCGCGCAGGAACTCAATGATTTCCCGCAGTTCTTCCTTGGCCTCGTCCACGCCGGCAACGTCCTTGAAAGTAACTTTCTTCTGTTGCATGGAAAGCAGGCGGGCCCGGCTCTTCCCGAAGCTCAGCGCCTTGTTGCCGCCGGACTGCATCTGCCGGATCATGACAAACCAGAGCACGCCGATCAAAAGGATCGGAGAAAGCTGGAGTAGCATCATGGGCCAGTCGCTGCCTTTGCTGTCCTTGAAAGTCAACTTGGGGCTGTAGCCCGTTGCGTCTTTGGTCTGCAACGCCTTCAGCATTTCAGGATTGTTGGCGGGAACGAACACATGGAAGGTCTTGCTCTTGTCATTGCGGTACTTCCCGTGGGCCAGGTTGTTGCCGTTGTCAATGGTCACGTCATCAACGTTGTTCTGCGCCACCTGGGCCATAAAGTCGGTGTAGCTGATCTCAGAGTCTTTGGCGGCACCCGCGCCACCCTGCATCACCTTCCAGATGCCAATGCCCACCGCGAGCACCACCGCCCACAAGACCACCGTTTTGAATGTCGAGTTCACTCAGTACTCCTAGAGTTCCTGGCCCGAGAACCCCAGCCCACGGGCCCAAACATCTGTTCCAAAGTCTTATAGACGCTTCCGACCCAGAAAAGTTCGCGAAGCTTCTTTCAGGCTTAGAACTATTCCACTCTTTAGATGCGTGAAGGGCCGTCTTCGGTCTAAAACTTCGCGCTCTTATAATTTTATACCTCTTTACGTCAACACGGAGGCGGGAAACCGCTAGGCCCCTGAAGCCTCAGGACTTCCCTTCCTTTGCTGCAATATAAGGGAGATTCCGGCCAATATGGGGCGCTCCCAGCCCATAGCCTACGACAAAACTCTCGTCCACCAGAAAACCAAAGTAATCAGGCTGCAGCGAAATTCGGCGCGCGGATTGCTTGTCCAGCAGAGCTGCCAGTTTCACGCTGCTGGCGCCGCGACCCATAAGGTTTCGCAGCAGGAACTCGCTGGTCACTCCGGACTGGACCAGGGTCTCTATCAGCAACACGTGCTGGCCTGTTACTTCAAGCTCCGGACTGAAAAATATCTCGGTGGTGCTAGGGTTGGCTTCCTTGGATTCAACCTTGAGAAACTGGCAGACCACCGGGCCCTCCAGATGGCGAACCAGGTCGGCCATAAAAATGAAGCTGTTTTCCAGCACTCCGATCGCGCAGATGGTTTGGCCGTGGAAATCATTGGAAATCTTGTGGGCCATCTCCTGCACACGTTTCCCGATCTGCTCAGCAGACAGCAGCACTCGCGGATATTCCTGTGACAGGCTATTGCTCACTTTTCCGTCCCGGAACTCATTTCACTTTCTTCAATCAGGACCGCATCTCCGGCGCGCGGGGCCAATGCTTCCGGCACGGCGAACCCCCGCACCCAGACGATCTGACCCGCGCTTTCCACCACCGGCCAGGCTTTCCGCTGGGTCAAGGAGAGCCGCTGGCCCACGCGGCCGGCCTGCAGCAACTCCTTCAGTTTTTTCGGGGATCGGCTTTTTGCCGGGGAAAAACGGTCACCGGCGCGCCAGTTTCTCACCGTTACTTCGGGTGCAAGTAAGGCGCGATCCAACAGCGATGCGGAATTATAACCCGAGACCACTTGTTTTCCAGCGCTGACCACCCGGGCGCGCATGGTCGATCCAAGTTCGGCAATCCTCACCTCCCCGGGAATGCGCAGAGAATACTGGTAGTCAGGAGATGAATCGCGCTCCTGCTTGAGGCTGAACTGCAGCTCCCGAAAAGTGCGGACCACCATCATCCCGCCGGGCAAGGGCAGAGGCTTGGCCGAAGACTTCGCCTGCGCCAGTTCTGTAAGTTGTTGAATGTGCTTGAATTCCAGCCCGATCGCCAGTTGCTCAGCGACTCCGTGAAACACTTGCCTCTGCAGCGCCAAGGGCAGGGCCCGGAATGCCGCCAAGTCCAAGGCCAGAGTCTGTGAAGCTTGCTGGCTGGCGGCGCGACCGCTGCGGCTGGGCTTTCCCTCGCGTACCAGCCGGGTTAACAAGGAAGAAGCTTCTTGGCGCCAATATTCCGCTTCGCCCCGGGCCACTTCGGCCAAGTCTGCCAGGGTGTGCCGGATGGCGGGGTTAAAGTCCCGCTCCATCAGCGGCAACAGTTCGTGGCGGATGCGGTTGCGCGTGTGAGCGAGATCTTGATTCGTTGAATCCTCCCGCCACGGCTGGCCAATCGCGGTGAGGTAAGCCTCAATTTCGCGACGCGTGACCGCGAGCAGAGGCCGGACCAAGTGCTTTTTCTCCTGCACGGGAAAGATGCCGGCCAGGCCGCGGGCGCCGGTGCCGCGCAAGATGCGCATCAGAACGGTTTCCGCCTGGTCGTCGAGCGTGTGCGCGGTGGCGATCTTGTCTGCCTTGCCTTCGCCAACGAGCTGGAGAAACCACTGGTGACGCAGCTCACGCGCGGCGGTCTCCAGACCGGCCTTGTGCTCACGCGCGTAGGCGGGAACATCAGCTGCCCCAGTATGCAGCTCCAGTCCGAACTGCCCGGCCAGCTCTTTCACGAACTGCTGGTCAGCGTCGGCCTCGGCGCCCCGGATTCCATGATGGAAATGCGCCACCGATAGCACGACTCCCAGTTCCCGCCGCAACTCCAGCAGGAAACGCAGCAGGGCAACGGAGTCTGCGCCGCCGGAGACGGCGACGGCCACGCGGTCTCCGGGCTGGAGCAGCCGCTGCCGGCGGATATATTTGTGTACGCCTTCAATCACGCAATGAAATCTTACTTGGTTTTAGACACCGGAACGCTCCCGCACGGTAAAGTTGCTATACTTTTTTCACCCCGGATGAAGGTGATTGTCATCATACCCGCCGCCGGCCTGGGCACACGCATGGCGCCCGCCGGCAAGAAAGCTGTAGCTTCCAAGCAGTTCTTCGAGATCAACGGCACGCCCATCATTATTCATACACTGCGCGTCTTTGCCCGGAACAAGCAGGTCAACCAGATCGTGGTGGCGCTGCGCAAGAACGAGATGGAACAGTTCAGCCGGCAACTGGAAAAGGAAAAGATCGCAGCCAAAGTGGAAATGGTGGAGGGCGGCGATCACCGGCAGCAGTCGGTCGGGAACGCGCTGGTCCGGCTCAAAGCCGCGGCCGGTGACGTGGTCCTGGTGCATGATGCGGTGCGCCCGTTTGTGGATGATGAGATCATCGCCAGCGTGGTCGGCGAGGTGGAAAAACACGGCGCAGCCATCGCTGGCCTGCCCGCGGTGGATACCATCAAGCTGGTAGAACGTGCCGCGGAGGGGGCCATCATTACTTCCACCATTCCCCGCGCCCACGTGGTCCAGGCGCAGACGCCGCAAGGGTTCCGCTACGAATTGATCAAGCGCGCCTTTGATAGCGCCGCCGCTGATGGGTTCATGGGCACTGATGAGGCGTCCCTGGTGGAGCGCCTGGGCGAGAGTGTGTGGGTGGTGATGGGCTCGACTAGAAATATCAAGATCACCACGCCCGCCGACCTGGAACTGGCAGAGTTCTTGATGAAACAGGCAAGATAAACAACTTACCGCGAATCAACGCGGAGAAACGCGGAGTTCATCCGCGGTAGGCAGTAATTCATGAGAATTGGTTCTGGCTGGGATTCACACGAATTCAAATCCGGCGTTCCGCTGAAGATTGGCGGCGTTGACCTGCCGCACGGCCAAGGCCTCGCCGGGCATTCCGACGGCGACGTCCTGCTGCACGCGCTGACCGACGCGCTGCTGGGCGCGGTCGCCGCCGGTGACATCGGCAGCTATTTCCCGCCTTCCGATCCCAAATGGAAAGGTGCGGATTCGGCCATCTTTCTTGAAGAGGCTCTCCGGCAAGTGCGCCGCGCCGGTTACGAGGTTGCCAACGTTGATTCGACTTTGATCCTGGCCGCGCCCAAGATCGGCCCGCATACCGGGAGAATTCAGGCGCGTGTGGCGAAGTTGCTGGGGGTCAGGCCGGACCAAGTGGGCATCAAGGCCAAAACGCCAGAGGGCTTGGGCACAGACAACGCGGCAATTGCCAGCGTGGCGGTGCTGCTCCTGCCGGTGGCGAAAAAGCGTCCGCAGGGCAAAAAGAAATCAGCAAAAAAGAAGTAGCCGTGGGGGCGCCGCTGATTCTGCTAACGCCGCTGATTTCTGCTAACGGTATCGAAGAGCTGAGCTCTGCGCGGGCCCGGCTAACTGCTGGTCTTCAGCGAGTCGATTTCCTTGAGAATAACCTGAAGCCGTTGTTCCAGTTGTTTCTTGGTTCGCGGCTTTCGCTCTGTTTTCGCAAAGCTCGCATAATTTTCAAGCGATCGCTGATAGAAAGCGGCAGTCTTCATCAGTAAGTCAGACTTCTGGTCAATGGGTGTGGACATACATCTATTCTACACCTGTCCCGTAAATGATGTTTGCGGCTTGAATGGGCAAGGTTTCAGTTTGGCGAAGAACCTGGCGAAGGGCCCAAATCGCGGTCAGAGAAGGTGTTTCCGCGTGCTAAAATTCAATCTAGTCCCCTCCACAATGAATGTAGACCTGCAAAAACTGATCGAGCTGGAAAAGGTTGACCGGGAGGCCACCCGCCTGACCGACGAAGTCGCCGCTCTGCCCAAGCGGGTGGCGGCCATCGAGGCAAAGCTGGCCGGTGATAAGGCCGCAGTGGAGAAAGCCAAGGCCGCCATCAAGACTAATGAGGCGGACCGGCGCAAGTTAGAAGCTGATATCCAGGGGTTCCAGCAGAAGATCGTCAAGTACCGCGAACAATCATCGAGCGTGAAGACCAACGACGAGTATCGCGCCCTGATGCATGAGTTAGAGTTTGCGGAAAAGCAGATCAGTGGCTGCGAAGACAAGATTCTGGAACTGATGATCGCCCTGGAAGCGGAAGAGAAAGCGCTCAAGATCGCCGAAGCGGACCTGAAGGCGGAAGCGGCTTCGGTCGAAAAAGAAAAATCAGAAGCGCGCACCCGTACCGCGGAAGACGAGAAGCTGCTGGCCGGGCTGAACCAGAACCGCGCCCAGCTGCGCTCCGGCGTGAGCGATAGCTCTCTGGCCCACTACGACCGCTTGATGCGGCAACGTAAATCTGCTATTGCTGAAGCCCGCGACCAGAAATGCATGGCCTGTTTCGTCATGATCCGTCCCCAAGACTGGCAGGAGATCCATGACAATGAGCAGATTATCACTTGCAACTCCTGCAGTCGTATCCTCTATTTCGATCCTGCGCGCGAAGCTCCGCTTGAGCCCCCGAAGAAGAAAGCCAAGCTGCGTTCCGCCGGCGCTGAGGCCGAAACTGAAACCAAAGCTGAAACAAAGACCGAAACCACCACCACACCGTAACTACCTTCTTAATATTCTGAGTGTCCCATGACAGAAAGCGCACCGATTCCTCAAGTCACGGTGAATGAGCGCGCCATGGCGCGACTGCGCAGCGGCCATGTTTGGGTGTACGAGTCCGATGTAGTGGATGACGGAGCCGCGCAGCCCGGCGCTATGGTTCACGTTGCCGGTCCCAAAAGCAAGCTGCTGAGATCGGCCCTTTACAGTTCCTCGTCGCAGATCAGGCTGCGGCTGCTGTCGCGCGAGCAACTTAGATCGGAAGCAGACCTGCTGCAACTCACGCGCCAGCGCCTGGCCGAGGCCGTCGCTTACCGAAGCCAGGTGGTGTGCGATTCCAATGCTTATCGCCTGGTCTTCAGCGAGGCGGACCTGCTGCCAGGGCTGATCGTCGATCGCTACAGCGACATTTATACCGTCCAAGTTCTTACGCAGGCATGGGATCGGCCGGAGCGCAAGCAGGCCATTGTGAGCGCGATTCGCGAACTCACTCAGGCAGAGCACATTGTAGAGCGCGTGGACCCGCGCATTCGCGGCCTGGAGCAGCTTCCTCAGCTCTCTTCCAATATTCTTCATGGCTACAAGAGCGAGACGGTTTTCACCATGAACGGCGTCGAGTTCCACTACAACGCCCACAGCGGGCAGAAGACCGGGGGGTTTCTCGACCAGCGGGAAAACTATGCCGCTGCAGCCGGCTACGCCCGCGGCCAGGCGCTCGATGTGTGCACCTACCAGGGCGGGTTTGCCCTGCACCTGGCGCGCGTTTGCGAAAAGGTGACGGCGCTGGATATCTCTCGTGACGCCCTGGAAGTTGCTGAACAGAACGAAAAACTTAACTTCGCCGCCAACAAATCTGAGATCGAATGGATTGAAGCCAATGCCTTTGATCTGCTGAAAGACTACGCAGCAGCCGGCCGGCAATACGACGTGATCGTGGTGGACCCGCCCGCCTTCGCCAAGTCTAAACGCAACCTGCCCACAGCCATGCGAGGTTACAAAGAACTGAACCTGCGCGCACTCAGGATGCTCCGGCCCGGAGGGACCCTGGTTACCTGCTCCTGCTCTTTTGCCGTCAGCGAGGAAGACTTTCTGCACATGCTGACTGAGGCCGCTCAGGATACGCATCGGACGGTCAAGGTCTTGGAAAAGCGCGGCCAGTCAAAAGACCATCCCATGCTATTGGGTGTTCCCGAGACAGCTTACCTCAAATGCGTTATATGTGTCGTTATCTAAAGTAGATGAATATCTCCCATTTTTCTTTCAAGAGGAGTAGAACATCGCCATGGCGATTCGTTGGGACAAATTCACGATCAAGTCGCAGGAAGCGATCCAGCAGGCGAACGACGTTGCCTCGCAGCACGGCAATCCAGAAATGCTGCCACTGCATCTGCTGTCGGCGCTGCTCCAGGACCGCGAAGGCATTATTGCGCCGGTGCTCACCAAGCTGGGCGCCAATCCGGCTGAGATTGAAACCCAGGTCATGGACCGGATCAGCCATTTGCCTAAGGTTTCCGGCGGTGCTGCGCAGCCCCAACTTTCCGCTGGGATGCAGAAGGTCCTGGACCAGGCTTTCAAAGAAGCCGACAAGTTTAAGGACGAGTACGTTTCCACGGAACATCTGCTGCTGGCCATGGCGCAGGACAAAGACAAGAGCAATGAGGCCCATAAAATTCTCGCGGCCGCAGGAGCCGGCCATGACGCAATCCTGAAAGCCCTGACCGCGGTGCGTGGCTCGCAGCGCGTGACCGACCAGAATCCTGAGGGCAAGTATCAAGCGCTGGAGCGCTACGCCAAGGACCTGACCGAACTGGCGCGACGGGGCAAGCTCGATCCGGTGATCGGGCGCGATGACGAAATTCGCCGCGTGGTGCAGGTGCTTTCCCGCAGAACCAAGAACAATCCAGTGCTGATCGGCGAACCGGGCGTGGGCAAGACCGCCATCGTGGAAGGGCTGGCCCAGCGCATCATCTCCGGTGACGTGCCCGAAGGCCTGAAGAACAAGCGCGTGGTGGCGCTGGATCTGGGGTCGATGCTGGCCGGGGCCAAGTACCGCGGCGAGTTTGAGGACCGGCTCAAAGCCGTGCTGAAAGAAATTGAAGATTCGAACGGCCAGATCATCTTGTTCATTGACGAGTTGCGCACCCTGGTGGGCGCGGGCGCGGCTGAAGGCGCCATTGACGCCAGCAACATGCTCAAGCCCGCTCTGGCGCGAGGTGAACTGCGCGCCGTCGGCGCCACTACGCTGAACGAATACCGCAAATATATCGAGAAGGACGCGGCCCTGGAGCGCCGCTTCCAGATCGTCTTTGTAGGCGAGCCCAATGTGGAAGACACCATCTCCATCCTTCGCGGATTGAAAGAGCGCTACGAAGTGCATCATGGCGTGCGCATCAAGGATTCCGCTATCGTGGCCGCGGCCACGCTTTCGCACCGTTACATCTCTGACCGTTTCCTTCCCGACAAGGCCATTGACCTGATCGATGAAGCCGCCGCATCACTGCGCATACAAATTGACTCCATGCCCACGGAGATCGACCAGCGAGAGCGCAAGGCGACCCAGTTGGAGATCGAGAAGCAGGCACTGAAGAAAGAAGATGATCCCAACTCCCGCGAGCGGCTGGCCGTGGTGGAGCGCGAGCTGGCGCAGGTCCGCGAGCAGTCGAACGCGCTCAAGGCGCGCTGGAAGGAAGAAAAGGAAGCCATCACGCGCGTGCGCCAGCTCAAGGAGCGCATCGAGCAGTTGAAGATTGAAGAGCAGCAGGCCGAACGCAAAGGCGATCTGGAGCGCGTGGCCGCCATCCGCTATGGCGAGCTGCGACAGGCGGAAGCGGACCTGGCCAAGCTGAGCGCCCAGGCGGACGGAAAAGGAAAACAGGGCCGCATGCTGAAAGAAGAGGTCGATGAGGAGGACGTAGCCAGGATCGTCTCCAAATGGACCGGCGTTCCTGTTTCCAAAATGCTGGAAGGCGAAGTCAAGAAGCTGGTGACGATGGAAGAGCGTTTGCGCCGGCGTGTGGTGGGGCAGGCCCCGGCTTTGGCGCGCGTGGCCAAGGCTGTGCGGCGTTCCCGCGCCGGGCTGAGCGATCCCAAGAAGCCCATCGGATCGTTCATTTTTCTCGGGCCCACGGGCGTGGGCAAAACCGAGCTGGCGCGCGCGCTAGCTGAATTTCTATTCGACGACGAACACGCGCTGGTGCGCATTGACATGTCCGAGTACATGGAGAAGCACGCCGTGGCCCGGCTCATCGGCGCGCCGCCGGGATACGTGGGTTATGACGAAGGCGGTCAGCTCACCGAAGCTGTGCGCCGCCGACCTTACTGCGTGATTTTGTTTGATGAGATCGAGAAAGCGCATCCGGATGTGTTCAACATCCTGCTGCAGATTCTGGATGACGGCCGCCTGACCGACTCCAAGGGCCGCACCGTTGACTTCAAGAATGCGGTGATCATCATGACCTCCAACATCGGCGCCAGCTACCTGCAGGCGGAAGGCGTGAGTTCGCCCGAAGCTTTCTCGGAGGCGAGCGACCACGTGCTGGAAGCGTTGCGGCAGCATTTCCGCCCGGAGTTTCTGAATCGCGTGGACGACATCATCGTGTTCGGCCCGCTAGGCGAAGAGCAGCTCACGCGCATTATCGAGCTGCGGCTGGACGATCTGCGCAAGCTGCTGGCCGACCGCAAGATCACCATCGAACTGACGCCGGCGGCCAAGGAACTGCTGTTCCTGGAAGGCTATGACCGCGCGTACGGTGCGCGGCCGCTGAAGCGGGCCATCCAAAAGCTGATCCAGGACCCGCTGGCGCTGAAGATTCTGGAAGGTGAGATTCTGCACGGCGATCACGCGATGGTGGACGCCGACGTCCCCAAGCGGCAGATGACCTTTGCCGTAAGCGGGCGGGCGGCGGTGAAGCCTGCCTGCAAAAAGAGCGGCGTCGCATAGTCGAAAGACGTCCGTCCGCCAGCGCCCGTTTCATTTTTTGGAAGGTTTCTTCTCCGGCTTCTTGGAATCCGTCTTGTCGGATTTGTCGGTCTTTTCGACAGCGGGTTTCGCCGACGAGCCAGCGCCATCTTTTGCACCTTCCGATGATGTGGCGGATTCAGAAGAACTGCTGCTTCCTGTGCGGGGATAGTCGGTCGCGTAAAAGCCACTGCCCTTAAACTGCACCGCGGACCTGGAGAGCAACTGCTCGACCGGTCCGCCGCATTCCGGACATTTCCGGAACGGGCGATCAGAGAATTTCCGGATCTTCTCGAAGCGGTGGTTGCATTTCTTACACTTGTATTCGTAGAGTGGCACTCAAGTACCTGCAATGGAAGTGTATAGCGTTACGATTGTAGGGGGTGTGCGAAAAACGCGTCAATGTAAGGTCGGGCTGCCTTGCTCTGCTATGCTTTCGCGCAGATGACTGAGGACAAGAAAAAAGGCGTCTTGTATGTGGTGGCCACTCCCATCGGGAACCTGGAAGACATCACCCATCGCGCTATCCGCATTTTGAAGGAAGCCAATCTTATTGCCTGCGAGGACACTCGTCAAACACGCAAGCTGCTCGATCATTACGGCATCAGCACGCCCATGGTCAGCTATCACGAACATAACGAGGCGGCACGCGCGGAAGAACTGGTGCACAAGCTGGAGGAGGGCATCAACATTGCGCAGGTTTCCGACGCGGGCATGCCCGGCATTTCCGATCCGGGTTATCGGGTGGTCAAACTGGCCATTGAACATGGGATTCTTGTTGTGCCTGTTCCCGGCGCATCCGCCCTGATTACAGCCCTGGCCGGCGGCGGATTGCCGACCGACGCTTTTGAATTCCACGGCTTTCTGCCGCCCAAGTCCGGACAGCGCCGGACCGTACTGGAATCATTCCGCCGGGTAGCGCACACGGTTGTGGTTTATGAGGCGCCGCACCGAATCCGCGAAGCTTTGGAAGACATAGCCGCGGTTCTCGGACCGGAGCGGCCGGTGGTGATCGCGCGCGAGCTGACCAAGATCCATGAAGAGTTCATCCGCGGCACCGCGGCGGACGTTCTGTCCCAATTGCAGGAACGTGAACTGAAAGGGGAGATCACTTTGCTGATCGGAGCAGGCGAATCTCGAACCGAACCTGCTGACTTCAAGGACCTGAGTGTGCGGCTGCGGGAGATCATGAAAGAGCAGAAGCTCGACGAGAAAGCGGCCTTAAAAGTCCTGGCCAAAGAGCGAGGGCTGTCGAAGAGCGAAGCTTACCGCGAGTTGCAGCGGACGCGAAAGCCCAAGTTACGCGGCTGACGTATGGTCGTGCACGATCTTCCAGCCAGCCGGCATCCTTTTGACAATCAAGGTAAACAATCCATGCGGTTTAGTGCCGTCGGAAAAGGAGAGCTGCCACTTACCGGTCACCACTGCGGCCCTGCGGCTGAGGAGGTCGATGTTCAAGTCCTGG
>WNFI01332730.1_pt1 | contig 11448 bp, 10 predicted proteins | sample 5400471 | NCBI WGS metagenome assembly WNFI01 (sample SAMN13153348, study PRJNA577476) | soil metagenome | isolation source: 100 cm saprolite on Douglas fir-dominated hillslope | place: USA:California | collected 2013-09-17
GACTTCACCGACCTGCCCCAGCCACTCCATCTCGTCCGCCGAGGCGGACTCACCGGTGACCAGCCAGCGGGCTATGACGAGGGAGGCGATGACGATGTTGTTGAACTTGCGTTCGAAGTCGGTGCGTGGGGTCCGGTATTGCTCAACCGTGGCCAGGGCGGCGTTGGCGGCATCGACCGCCTTGGCGCCGAGCGCCAGACCTAGGGCGACTCTGTCGGGATCGACGTCGCCTGGCGCCACCTCAATTTCACCCACCGAACGTAAGTTTGGATCAAACGCCCTCGACCTGCCGGAAGCATCTGGAGCCTCCGGCAGGTCTGAGCAATGTCAGCCGGGGATGAGGTTGTGCACCTGGTCGACAACCGGCCGGCCGACATCGATCCCGTTTTCGACGAGCATGGGCACGAGGGTCTGACCAAAGGTCTCGAAGGCCTCCGGCGAGTCGTAGACGTCAACCACGCGCAGGTTGTCGCCGGCGCCGTAGCAGGCGTGGTAGAGACGGCCCTTGGGCGCGCCGAGGTCCACGCCGCGAAGGAGATCCAGGACCTTCTCGTACTTGGCGGCGTTCATGCCGGTCGGGGTGAAATGGACAACGATCGCCATCGCCGTCAGCTCTGCGCCGGCTGGGGCAGGAGCCCAAGCTGGCCCAGGAAGAGCATCTGGTCGTAGTAGCCGGTGTGCTTCGTGATCCGGCTGTCCCGGATGACATGGACGACGCACCCCGGGACATCGACGCGGCGACCGCTCGGCGGCAGCACGCCCTCCGGCGTGGTCATGGGGGCCGTCTGGGTTCCGGTGAAGCGCATCTCCGTCACGACCGTGTCGCCTTCGACGATTTGCCTCTGGACGTCGATCGCGCAGTCGGGCATGGGTGAGCTGATGGCCCGGAAATGATCGGCGACCGCGCCGATACCACGGTAAGTACCGCCGGCTTCTACGAGTACCACGGCCGGATCGCAGATCTGGCGGATCGTCTCGATGTCGCCACTGGCGACGGCCGCGAACAAATCTCTGCTGAGGGATTTAGCGTCTGCCATTGCTGGCCTCCTGTCTGAAGCGCGGCGGTTGCCGCGTCCGTCATCGACGGTAGAGAGGAAGGCCGCCCAGCACATGAGGAGTTCTCCTCATTTTGCAGCGGCTTCGATCAGGCCATGGGACATGGCGAACAGCACCGCGCCCGCCCTAGTCGACACTTGCAGCTTTCCATAGATGTGCTGTACGTGGTTGTCCGCCGTCTTGGGCGATATGAACAGAATTTGCGCGACCTCCTGGGTCGTGAGCCCCCTCGCCAGGACCCGCAAGACCTCCACCTCCCGGGCGGTCAGGCCGGCCGGCGCCATTGGCTTCGCGATGGCCCGCGGCTGCCCGGCGGCAGCCAGTACGGCTGACGCAGCCGCACCGTCGAGACGTCCGGCTCGAACCTCGTCCCTCAAGATCCGAGCGGCGTCTTGACTGGCGTAACCCGGGCGATGCGGTCGCTGCTCGGTAAGGGCAACGTAGGTGTCGGCGGCGGCGAGCAATCGGGCAGCTGGCGGTTGCGCGGACGCCTGGGAGGCCCGGTGGTACCCAGAGCCATCGAGACGCTCATGGTGCATCGCCGCGATGCCCCGCACCGCGTCAAGGCCTCCGCAGCGAGCCAGGACTCGATCGGTGTAGTGAGGGTGCAGGCGGACCCGCTCCCACTCGGCGGCCGTCAGCGACCCCGGTTTGGCCCAGATGGCGCTCGACACCGCCACTCTGCCGATGTCATGGAGCCAGGCCGCACGCCTGACGGCCACGGCATCACCAGTAGGCAAGCCTGACGCTGCCGCCGCGGAGGCCGCCAGGCCGGCGACCGCGCGAGAGTGACCGACCAGGAAGGGCGACTTCATATCGGTGAAGTCAGCTACCGCAAGAAGCGCCCGATCGACCGCGTCGCCCTCGAGCCAGCGGCGCCGCCCAGGCTCGGCGTCGAGTACCGCACTCCAGCAATCCACGGCGTCGAGCCCGCCGAGCACGTCCTCCGCGCCGGCCGCGAAGGCCTCGACAAGATCTGGGTCGTAGGCCTGGCCAGAACGGTGCCGCACCATCTCGACGGCGGCCTTCGGACCCCGCGCCCGGGCGAACCGCTCGGCCTCCTCGGTCAGCAGCGCGATCCGCATGGACAGCATGACGTCGTGACCGCTGACACCCGGGACCCCGGTCCCATTCCAGCGCGCAAAAGCCTGCCCCAGCGCGCTGGCGACATTGGCCGGCAGGCCCAACTCGATGGCCAGTAGTCGCCCCACCTCGCAGTGCTGTACGGGGTTCTCCGCTACCAGCGCCGCTGAATCCATCGCACGAGCGAGCAACGCCTGGTGCTCGGCATCGGGAAGCCCGGCGCCGACGTTTTCGGAAAGCGCGGCCATGACCTCGGAAGGATCACCGAGGTCCGTGGTCGCAAACCACTTTCCCATGCCCAACTCGTCCCCGAAGGCCTGAGCCGAGACATGGGACGTCACGGTGCACCCCAGGTATTTCAGGAGCGCTACATAGAAGACTTCCTGTAGGAGCTCATCGTCGAGCCCGCTTGCGCGGCCAAGCCAGAGGGCGAGCAGGCAGCTGCGCAACGCGTGCTCCAAAGGAAAGCCGGTGCCAAGATCGGTTGCCAACGACAGACCGGCGACAAGCTCGGCGCTTCGCAGCCGCTGGATATCGGAGCTCTGCTCACCCATGAGCTGGCACTCGCGCGTCAGGTGTCGTGGCCACGGCTGTATTGTCCCGCCGGCGCGGGCTCCGGATCAGAAGACGGTGAAGTCGTGGAAGAGCGTGTAGCTCGGGTCCGCCCCGTAGTTGTAGTCGTGGTCGAGGAGCTGCCCGCCTTTCAGCCCGGGGTCAGGATCGAATGCACCTCCTCTCGCTGATTTCGGGCAACGGCAAGCCCAGCTCCGCGGCAGCGGGGCCGATCTTCGCTGGACCAGCTGATCCGCCACCTCGCGGGACTCATAGACATCGACAGGATGTCAAGTCCTACACACCATCTGAGCACGACTTCCTATGCCATACTCGGGCAGCTCGCCCTCCGACCCTGGACCGCGTATGACCTGGCGGCGGAGGTGCGCTGCAACTTTCGATACTTTGCTCCGCGCGCAGCGAGTCACGTCTACGCCGAGCTGAAGCGCCTGAACAGCGCTGGGTTGGCGAGGGCCTCGATCTCCGCTGTCGGTCGACGCCCGCGCACCACCTACTCGATCACCGCCAGCGGCCGGCGCAAGCTTGACGCCTGGCTGAGAACGCCCATCGCCCCCCCGGTTCTCGAGCACGAGGCGGTTCTGCGCGTGCTGTTGGCCCCGCTCGGGGACCGGGCCGCCCTACTCCAGGTCCTTGAGCAGGCGATATCGGATACCGACGAACTCCTCTCCCAGGTGCGTCCAAGGATCGGTCATGAGTACCTTCAGGGTCGGGCGCCGTTCCAGGACCACGCCCACGTGCGTCAATTCGTGTTCGAGTTCATCACCGAGTTTCATCTCCTGCTCCGGCGCTGGGCCGTCGAGACCCATGACGTGGTGTCGGAGTGGGACGACACCACGTCGGCCGGGAAGGAAGGCGAAGCGATGAAGCGCATAGGTCGCGAAATGCGGCGACGGACGGACTAGGTCATCCATACCGCCGCGATCAGTTCGGAAACTTATGGTCGATAGTCCGGTGGGGTCGACCTCAGGTCAGTCATATGGCAACGCCGCTCGCTTGCCTTTCCCCCGACGCCGAAAGCTGGGAGGCTTTCGTCGCGGCTTCGGCGCGCGATCTCACACCGAGCTTGCCCAGGATCGACGACACGTGGTGGCCGACGGTCTTCTGGGAGATGAACAGTCGCTCCGCGATCTCGGCGTCGCGTAAGCCGTCCTGCAGCAGCGGCAGGATCTCCATCTCCCGGGCGGTCAGGCCGGCCGGGTTGCTCATGGTCGTAGGTCGGGGGCCGCGCGGGATCGAGGCGCCGAGCGCCCGGAGGCGCTGCTGCGCCATCGCCAGCGCCGGCCCGGCGCCCAGCCGGCGGAGCTCTCTCACCGCCTCGACCAGGTCCTCCTCCTCGTCGCTATCAGCCAGTGCCAAAGAGGCTTCGTAGGGACGCTCCAGCCGGCGCCACTCATCACTTGCACCCCGCAGGTGGCCTTCGATATGCAAGCGCACCGGCTCCGCCGCCTCGAGAGGCGCATTTTCCATCACGCCGGCGCGCCACAGCCAGAACCCCAACTGGCTGATGGACTGCCGGCGACCCAGCGCCACCGCTCGATCAAATGCCTCGGTGACCTCGCCTTCGATCTTCTCCGGCCGGCCGCCGAGGTACCAGGCCTCGGCGCGGGCCGCCAACACCGGTGCGACGAATTGAAGGTCGTCGGCGCGGAGAACGATGTTCCTGGCCTCGTCGAACAATTCCCACGGGTCGCCGTCGCCGCGCCGGACCCGAAGTAGGCCAAGCACGACCAGCAAGACCACCCGGCTGACCCGGGAGAGGTCTTCGATGTACAGCATCGACGACGCAAGCTGCTCCGCTGCTGCCCAATCGCCGGCGTTCAGGAGCATCTCCGCCAGGTCAGTGCGGTTGCAGAGCGCCGAGGAGTGGAGGTCGTGTTCCTCGCAGTAGGCGATTCCATTCACGAGCCACAGCCGTGACTTCGACGGTTCCTCGTTGGCGTCGGCCGAGGCCGCGATATTGGTGTAAGCGCGGCTGGCGTCATCTTCCAGGTTGGCCTCCATGGCCAGGCGCAGGCTCTCCAAAAGCTGGCCCTCGCCGCTGGTGTCTCCGCTCATCCAGCGCGCCGTCCCGACGCTGTTAAGGGCGTTGACCAGGGCGGGAAGGTGGTTGAGCTCGCGGGCCATTTCGATCGCCTCACCACCTATGTCGATCGCCTTCTGGTACTGGTCCGACAGCATCGCCAGCTGTGCAGCCTGAGCCTTCGCCATCGCCAACTCGGCCCCGGGTGGCAGCGCCTCCAGGATTGCCAGCGATTGGCTGAGGCAGGCGCGCGTCTCTTCGCCGTGCCCGCTGACCCACTCGTAGCGCGACTGGCGCCGGAGATTGTCACCAACGCGAAGCAGCCGCCCGATGTCGCGCCAGATCGAGGTGGCGGCGGCGGTCATCTCGATCGCGCCCGCCAGGTCATCGATCAAATAACACTCGTAGGAGCGCAGCTCCAGAAGCTCCGCCCTCCTCGCCGGCTCGATGTGGTCGGCGTACCGCAGCGCCCGCGCGTACTGGATGGCCGCCTCGCGATGAGACCCTCGGCCCGCCGCCAGGGCCGCGGCCGCCGGCGCGAACTCAAGCACCGCGGCGCCATCGCCGGCCTGGTCGGCGTGCTCGGAGATGGCGGCCAGAACCTCGGGATCGACCGGCGGCTGCCTCATGCGAGCCAGCGCGTCGGCATGGAGTTGCTGCCGCAACGCCGGGCTCATCCGCTCCAGCACTGCCTGACGTGTCAGCTCGTGCCGGAAGGCGTATTGCCGCTGCTCGAAGTGAAGCATCCCGACTGAGACGCATTCGTCCAGCCCTTCGACATTGACGCCATCAACCTCGAGCAGGAGGCGCGGCGCTACGCGCTGGCCAAACACGGCGGCGACCTCGAGAGTGTGACGGGCGCTCCCGGACACACTGGACACTCGTGCCATCGTTGCGTCGCTCACACTGGCGGGCACCCCTTCGTCTCGGCTGCTGAGCACCTCGGTCACGAAGAAAGCGTTCCCGCCTGTCTCGCGATAGAGACGTTCAGGGTCCCGTCCGGTGCCCGAGGCCATCTCGCGAACAGCGGCCGCCGACAGCGCCGGAACACTGATCCTCCGGACCGCCGGTGCTGAGACGAGGTGGCCCATGACCGACCGGAGCTTATGGGTCGGCTCGAGCTGGTCATCGCGGAAAGTCACGATCATCAGGACCGGTAGCGGCTCGATACGACGGCCGAGGTAATGGACAAGGTCGAAGGTGGACTCGTCGGCCCAGTGAGCATCCTCGAACACCACGACCTTGGGCACCGGGCCGCGCGAAAGAGCCTTGAGCACTGCTTCGAAAAGCCCGGTGCGCTCGCCTGCGGCGAGCAGTTCGATGACCTCGTCGCCGAGGCCCTTGGCGATGTCCACCAGCGGTCCCAGCGGCCGAGGCGCGGCCAGCGGGTCCGAGACGCCCCACATCGCCACGGCGTCTTTCGCCGGTCCGTCGCAGAAGGCTCGGACCAGCGCGGTCTTGCCCGCGCCGGCCTCGCCGGCGACAAAAGCCAGCCGGCCGGAATCGCGGGTGGCGTCCTCGAGCAGCGACGCCAGCGTCCCCAGCTGGTCCTGCCTCTCCAACAATTCCCCCTTCATGCCCACACCATACTCCCCGTTCCGGGGCGCGTCACGGTGTTGCCAAAGCAGCGGTGAATTCGGGCTCGCCAAGATGGGGAGCGCGCCCTCCCAACATAGGGAATCCTCCCGATTAGGCGGCCATGCCACTTCTCCTACGGTCACCAGTGTCGGTACTTGACCGGCGCCAGGTCACAACCAAAAGGAGACGGAATGCCGCTTTTCATGGACTACCACCAGAAGGTTGAGGGTCTCACCGCTGAGGCAGTCGCCGGCGCGCACGAGAAGGACCTCGAGACGCAGGACCGCTACGGCGCCAACTACCTCCAGTACTGGTTCGACGAAGGCACCGGCAGGGTCTTCTGCCTGGTCGACGCGCCGAGCAAGGAGGCCGCCACGGCGGTGCACCGCGAGGCTCACGGTCTCGTGGCCGACGAGATCACCGAGGTCCAGCAGGGCGCCTGATCCCAGACCTCGCTAACAAACCAACACCACCCAAGAGGAGGGAAGCAAGCAGATGCGAATCATGACAGTCCCCAACCAAACCGCCAAACTCGGGCGGCTTCGTAACAAGAGAGCGGTCCGAGCGCTGCTGGGGGTGCTCGCACCCACCGCGGTGGTCGCCGGGCTGCTCGGCTCGCCGGCCACAGGCGCCGCGGCGCCCGGTAACGATCAGCTGGCCGCGGTGCGAGCCGCGACGGACACATTCCATGACGTCAACAGCGCCCAAGCCGCCGGGTACGTCCTACTGCCACTACCCTGCTTCGACAAGCCCGGGACCGGAGGCATGGGCATCCACTACCTCAAGGGGTTGTTCGTCACCAGTACGCCGAAGGCCAGCGAGCCGCAGGTCCTCGTCTACGAGGTTGATGGCAGCCAACTGAACCTGGTTGCCGTGGAGTACATAGTCCCCTACCAGAAGGTGGCCGCCAACGCCCAGGCACCGAGTCTTTTCGGTCAGGACTTCCACCACAACAATGCGCTCGGCCTGTGGTACCTGCACGCGTGGATCTGGAAGCCAAACTCACTTGGGATGTTCGCGGACTACAACCCCCGCGTCGATCTCTGTCCCGGTCACTAGCCCACCTGGAGAGCTAGAGACTCGGCAACACGCTACGCCGGCCCGGAGCCAAGCCCCCGGGCCGGCGCACTCATTTGTCCAAATGAGTGGGTCGAAACCGGGTGAACATCAGCGAGACGAGACCAGCGCAGAGATAGGCACCTGGGGCGATCTGACCCGGAAAGGTGCTGAAGAGCGGGCGATCGGCATCATTAGGAGCGCATGGGAGCCGAAGCCCCTGACTGAGCTGAAGGCGGCCGGTCCCCTGGGGCAAGCAGGACTCAGAGGTTGGCTGTGGCCATCTCCAGCTGCTCCGCGAACTTCCGTTGCGCCGCCTCCCGCCGGGTGGGGACGTGGTCGCGCGGCCAGGGTCCTTCCGGCGCGGCGTAGTCCCGCAGCACATGGCGCGCGAGGGTGACGCGGTGGACTTCGTCAGGCCCGTCGTAGATCCTCGCCGCGCGTGCGTGCCGGTACATTGCCTCCAGCGGAAGGTCCGAGGAGAAGCCGAGCGCGCCGTGCACCTGGATGGCGCGGTCGATCACGTCGTGAAGCACCCTGGCGCCGAAGAACTTGATCATCGAGATCTCCTTCCGCGCGGCGGGCACCCCCTCGGTGTCGATCTTCCACGCCGCATAGAGCGTCATCAAACGGGCGGCCGTCATCTCGGCGGCCGAGTCCGCGATCCAGTTCTGGACGGTCTGCTTGCGCGCCAGCGGGCCGCCGAACCCTTCGCGTTGCAGGGCGCGCTCACACAGCATGTCGAAGGCCCGTCGCGCGACCCCGAGCCAGCGCATGCAGTGGTGGATGCGCCCGGGACCAAGGCGCATCTGGGCGATGAGGAAACCGTGGCCGCGCGGGCCGAGCAGGTTCGCCTTCGGCACCCGGCAGTTCTCGTAGAGGATCTCGCTGTGACCGAAGCCTTCGGGGTCAGATTCCCCTCCCATGGTGGAAATATTGCGCACCACGTTGAGCCCGGGGGTCCCCTTGGGCACCAGGATCATGGACGCGCGCGAGTACGGGTTCTGCTCGTCGGGCTCGGTGACGACCATCGCGATGATGATGTCGGCGACCATGCCGTTGCTGGTGAACCACTTGTGGCCGTTGATGACCCACTCGTCGCCGTCGAGCACAGCGGTCGTCCGGAGCATCGTCGGGTCGGCGCCGGCGCCTGGGGCGGGCTCCGTCATCGAGAATGCACTGCGGATCTCGCCTGCCAGGAGCGGCTCCATCCAACGCTTCTTCTGCTCCGGTGTGCCGTAGAGGGAGAGGATTTCGCTGTTGCCCGAGTCTGGGGCCTGGTTGCCGAAGACCGGAGATGCATAGATGCACGTGCCGAGGATCTCGTTCATCAGGCCCAGCTTCACCTGGCCGTATCCCTGTCCGCCGAGCTCGGGCGGGAGGTGGCAGGCCCATAGCCCCCGGGCCTTCACCTCCTCCTGCAACGGCTTCATGAGGCGTGCGCGCCCGGCACGGTCGGTCTCGATCACCTCCAGCGGCCAGATCTCCTCGCGCACGAAGGTGCGCATCCAGTCGAGCTTTTCCTGGAAGTCGGGGTCGGTCGAAAAGTCCCAGCTCAGAGCTTGCCCACGATCGGCGCGAGAAGCTCTCGCGGCAGGTCCTTGTTCTTGCTTAGCTTCCATTCGGGCGCGCGCCGGTCGAGAAACGCCCGCACGCCCTCGACCGCGTCGGGCTGCTGGCCGGTCCAACGGAAGAGGTCGCGCTGCCAGGCCAGGACCTTCTTCTGGTCGACCTCCTCAATGGCCTGACGGCCAACGATCTTCGTGATCGCAGCCGAAACCGGGGCCACGTTCGCCGCGATGTCCTGCGCGATCTCGAGCCCCGCCGCCAGCACCTCGGCCGCAGGCACTACGCGCGAGACCAGGCCGAGCTCATAAGCCTCGCGACCGAGGAAGATACGCCCCGTCAAAAGGAGATCCATGGCGCGGGTGTAACCGATCATGCGGGGCAGGCTCCAGAGCAGGTCCGCGTCTGGCATCACGCCTCGCCGATTGAAGACGAAGCCGAGCTTGGCGTCTTCGGCGACAACCCGGATGTCGACACTCATCGCCATCGTCATGCCGGCGCCGACGGCCGCGCCGTTGATCGCGGCGATGACCGGCGTAACCAGGTCCCCCGCCTGCTTGATCCGGCCGGTGTACCGGTCGTCGAAGGCGTCGCGCTTGCGGGTGCCGTCGAAGGTCTCGCCGCTCGATGCCAGACTCGCTCCCGCGCAGAAGGCGCGGCCGGCGCCGGTCAGCACGATGGCGCGCACGCTGTCATCGTCGTCAAGGGCCGCGTAGGCATGCCCCATCTCGCGCGACATCTGCCAGTCCCAGGCGTTCAGCTCCTGCGGCCGGTTGAGCCGCATGATAGCGACCCCACCGTCGCGCTCGATCTCGATCGCCTCGTAAGTCACCGCGCTCAGCGTCATCAGTTCATCTCCTTACAGTTCGACCAGGTCGGCGAGCCGCTGACGATGGAAGCTCGGGTCACCCAGCAGGATGCTGGAGGTCTTGGCTCGCTTCAGGTACAGGTGTGCGTCGTACTCCCAGGTGACGCCGATACCGCCGTGCATCTGCACGTTCTCGCCGGCGGCGTGGAAGAAGGCCTCCGACGCGGTGGCCTTGGCGATGCTGGCGACCAGGGGCAGCTCTGCCGGGCTGGCATCCGCGGCCCAGGCGCCGTAATAGGCAGCCGCTCGCGCACCCTCGAGCTCGACCAGGATCTCGGCGCACTTGTGCTTGATCGCCTGGAAGGACCCGATCAGGCGCCCAAACTGTTCGCGCTGCTTGGCATACCCGACGCTCATGTCAAGACACGCCTGGGCCCCGCCGACCATCTCGGCCGCCAGCAGAACGGCGGCCCTGTCGAGGGCAGCGGCGAGGATCTCGTCGCCTCGACCGGCCTCCCCGACGAGGCGCGCCGCGGTGCCATGCAGCTCGATCCGGGCCAGCCGCCGGGTCTGGTCGAAGCTCGGCGTGGCCTGCCGATCGAGCCCCGACGCGTCGCCCGAAACCGCGAATAGCGAGCGCCCGTCGGGCGTTTCCGCGATCACCAGGATCAGATCCGCGGCACTGCCATCGACGACGTAGGTCTTGTGCCCTTCGATCGTCCACGCACCGTCGCTGTTGGTGGCGTTGGTGGCGTTGCCGCCACGCCAGGCGCCGTCGTCCTCCACCCAGGCAAGCGTGCCAACTGACTCGCCCGCGGCCAAACCTGGCGCGTACTCGCGCATCGCGGCTTCATCCCCGGACGCCAGCAGCGCAGGCAGGGCCAGCGCCACCGTGGCGAAGAAGGGAGACGGCAGCAGGGTCTTTCCCATCTGCTCGAAGACCACGGCGAGCTCGGCGTAGCCGTAGCCGGCGCCACCGTACTCCTCGGGGACGGCTATCCCCTGGAGCGCGAACTCCTTGCCCATCTGACGCCAGACGGCCGGGTCGTGGCCGGTCGGGTCCGCCATCAGTCGCCGCACCTCGGCCATCGGCGTGCGCTCGGCCAGGAAGCCGCCCACGCTCCGCGCCAGCTCCTCTCGTTCCGCCGTCAAACCCACGCTCATGCGCCCGGATCTCGGCGGTGCCGCCCCAGATCGTGTGCGTTCGGGTCTGCAGGAAGGTCTGCTGCCACGGCGCGAGCGTGTAGTCATCTCCGGCGGTCACCAGCGCCTCGGGTCCGAGGATGTCGAGCGCGATCTCGCCCAGGCGCCGCTCGTACTCCGACCAGCGGATCTTCGTCACCGAGGCCGCGCCGCCCGGGCCAGGGTCCCGTCCGGCCGCCAGCGCGTTCAGCATCAGCAAGCCGCTGTAGCGCATGATCTCGACGTTCGAGTGCGCCCAGGCGAGCTGCTCGCGGACCCGGGGATCATTCAGCTTGCCGAGCCGCCGCGCGTCGTCGACCAGGCGTGAGAGCTCCTCCTGGAACGCGGTGTGCTGAGTCGTGGCGCCACCGCCGCGCTCGTTGGCGAGAGTCGTCATCGCGGTGAACCAGCCGTTGTTGAGGCCGCCGATGATGTTGAACTGCGGCGCTCGCGCGTCGGTGATGAAGGTCTCGGCGAAGTGCCCCTCACCCGACATCTGCTTGATCGGGCGGAACTCGATCCCGTT
>WNFI01551872.1_pt2 | contig 11447 bp, 11 predicted proteins | sample 5400471 | NCBI WGS metagenome assembly WNFI01 (sample SAMN13153348, study PRJNA577476) | soil metagenome | isolation source: 100 cm saprolite on Douglas fir-dominated hillslope | place: USA:California | collected 2013-09-17
GGCTGCGGGACCCGGCCGGGTCGACATGGGAAACCATTCTTGGCATCTGGCTTTTCAGCATTTCCGCGAATTATGTTCCCCTGTTTATTTATGCCGTCCTGATCGCGAAAGGCGAAACCATTGAGGCGGAAGGCCAGCCGGAAATCGCACACGCAAAGAAGTATGGCCTTCAGCAAATTGTCATCCTGGTTCCTTTGCTGGTTGTTGCACTCGCTCTGCTTCAGGAGCGTCGTGCGCGCTCGGCGATGAAATAATCCGACTTATAATGAGCGGCAGCGAAGGGAGTCATATTTTCGTACATGGACGGCTCCCACGTTGCGGATTCATGCAGAGGCTGTTATGGCAGATTATGACTACGATCTGTTGGTGATCGGTTCGGGGCCGGCCGGTCAGCGCGCCGCGATCCAGGCTTCGAAACTCGAAAAACATGTCGCGATCGTCGAGCGTAAGGCGATCATCGGGGGTGTATGTATCAATACTGGCACCATCCCCAGCAAGACGTTGCGGGAAGCCGTGCTTCACCTTTCAGGCTACCGTGAGCGGGGCTTATATGGGGCGTCCTATGCCGTCAAGCAGAACATCACCATGGCGGATCTACTGTACCGTACGGATCACGTCGTCCAGCACGAACTCGACATTGTCCGACATCAACTCCAGCGGAATGGAGTTGAGTTGATTTCCGCTGAGGCCTCGTTTGTGGATCAAAATACAGTGCGCTTGAAATACGTAGATGGCGCGGGTTGGAGGGACATCACCGCAGCCCACGTGGTCATTGCCACGGGTACTAGCGCAACCAAGGACGAGCATATCCCATTCGATGGTAAGCGCATCTTCATTAGTGATGATCTGCTTCAACTGGATCATCTGCCGCGCACGCTCTCGATCGTTGGGGCAGGGGTGATCGGACTTGAGTACGCCAGCATGTTTGCCGCCCTGGGGATCCGGGTTACGATTATCGACAAACGCCGCCGCCTGCTTCCCTTTGTAGATGCCGAGATCATCGAGGCGTTCACGTACCATCTGAACCAGGAACGGGTGATCATGCGGCTGGGGGAGGAAGTAGATTCGATAGAGCCTATCCGAGATGAGCACGGCGATCGGGTGAAGCTGCACCTGTTGAGCAGCAAGGAGATCATCACCGATATGGCACTGTATAGTGTCGGACGCACCAGCGCCACTGGCGCGCTCAACATCGAAGTCTTGGGGCTTCAAACCGATGGGCGCGGCTTGCTAAAAGTCAACGAGCACTTTCAGACGAATCATCCGAATATTTATGCAGTCGGGGACGTGATCGGTTTTCCCTCGCTGGCTTCGACTTCCATGGAACAGGGCAGACTGGCGGCATGCCACGCCTTCGGCGTCCATGCGGAGAGCTCGCCAGAGCTTTTTCCGTATGGCATTTATACGATCCCCGAGATATCCACCGTCGGGCGAAACGAGGAAGAGTTGACCGAGCAGGGCATACCGTATGAGGTCGGAAAAGCTCAATACCGTGAAATCGCACGCGGGCAGATCATCGGGGATCAGACGGGCATGCTGAAATTGATCTTTCATCTTCAAACTCATGAGCTTTTGGGCGTACACATTATCGGTGAGGGCGCCAGTGAGCTGGTCCATATTGGGCAGGCCGTGATGGCCTTCAAAGGTACTGTCGACTATTTCATACATAACGTATTTAACTACCCGACCCTTGCCGAGTGCTACAAGACGGCTGCTTTTGATGGGATCAATCGGCTTGGGTTGTGAACCACGAGCGTAATCCACTCTACCGCTTGCAGGGGGCGATTGACGACAGCTGAGGGCAGAGTAGTCGTATCAGGTGCCCGTCCGACATTTGTCTAAATCGGAGGTTGATTTCTCACGCGATCTTTCTCGGGGAATGACATGGATGATGAGCTTCGATCACAAATCTACAATAATTTGAATCTAAGAGAGACGGAAGTTTTGCTTGACATCTGGAAAAAGCACAATCTGGACGAGTGGCAGGCAGAGGCTTTCGAAATTATTAAGGCGATATTATTGGAACGCCTGGGTGACGTCCCTCCGCAATCCGACTCGTTGATGGAATCAGCGCCTACCCTGGCGCGCGCGCATAATCATCGCGGGCTAAATTACGAGGAGGTGGGACAATGGGACCGAGCACTGGCTGAATATCGAGAAGCCGTGCGACTTGATCCCGGGTGGGACGTTGCCTGGGAAAACCTGAAGGGCACCGAATGGGTGCTCGAAGAAGAATTTCAAAAATCCTTCTCAAAGCTGCAGCTTGACCGGGCGCTGGAAGATGTATACGACGGCGAAGTCGGCCAGGCAATTGAGCAATGCGAGCTTGCGAGGCAAAAGCTTCCAGCGATTGCCGTTGCCCACAATTATTTGGGACTCATCTTTGAAGCTTCGGGGCAAATCGATTCTGCGGTGAATGCATATCTCGCAGCGATCAGCTTCGATGCTCGCTTTTATCCTGCTCGGGAGAATCTGGCGAACGCAAGAATCAAATTGGAACAACAACGATATCGGGAGATGGATCTGCAAAACGGGGAGGGGACGCAGGGACCGAAAGTAGGAGACGCGGCGATTCTAGAATTCGGGGATCTCCGTGGACCCTGGAAGGACCACCCGATCCCGGGTTGGATATATCTGGATGAAAAGGCGTTTATCTTAACGGGTACGCACAATCCGATCTATCTCCTTGTGATGATCTTCATCGGCCTGATCTTTTGCTTACCACTCGTGTTTGGTGGATTGTCAATCCTCGATGGCGACAGGACATCGATGATACTCATGCTCAGCTTCTTTCCCGATTGGATTGTTGGAATCGTAATCTTCATAAACGTTTTCTTGAGTTTGATAACAACGCGGGGTCGAGCGAATGCGCGGGAGGGGAATAGCTTTTTCTAGAGCAATGGCCGCTTTCGAAATTCGCCATCGGTCCGAGAGTCAGGTCAGTGCGAGAGTCGGCTTTTAAGATATGGACCGCGTACTTCAACTGGACGAGCAAGCCGATCATCGTGCCAGCCCATCTTCGGCGATCTTGCTCTTACAAAAACGCCCAGGTTGCGAGTGATGGGCGCTGTACAGCCCGTGATCGACCGGGTCCTAGCCGTACGGGGGCGAGTGCTTCGTTCTTCCTATTGATCTGCAACAGGCCCGCTCTTCTCCTTCAACTTATTGATGGTTTTCTGAAATTTCCACAGTTTCACTAGGTAATCTAGGGTGTCTGGAATGAGTCTGACGGTGGATTTCTTGTCATATCTTTTGATGAACAGACAGGGGATTTCTACAATTTTATAGCCGGCAAAAAACGCCCGCGTCATGATTTCTGTATCCCAAAACCAGCCCGGGTCCTTCGTCTGGTCGAGCAGGGGGATCAACTTGTCTTGACGGAAGAACTTATAACCCGCCTCCGTGTCTTTTAGAGGTATTTGCAGGATGAGATGGACTAAGCGGATATAGCCCTTGCTCAAGAGGGCCCTGAGGAGTATTTTGATGTCGAGTTGATACATGCGATGGGCGCTCGCCACATCCGCGCCGTTTCGTATAGCCAGGACCATGGATGGAATGTACCGGGCTGGTGTTTCCAAGTCAATGTCAATATACCCAACAATGTCTCCACGGGCAATCCGAAATCCATCCGATACTGTCCGCCCACGCCCTTGATTGGTTTCGTGCTCGAGAAGACGGAGATCACGGTTGGAATACTGCTCCATGATTTTTCGAATCAGTGCGCGTGTTGTATCCTGGCTGCAGTCCTCTACAAAAATAAGCTCGTAAGACCAAGACGTGCTATCCAGGATTTCTACAACCTGGCGGACGCTATCTTCAAAAATGGGTCCCTCATTGTAGCAGGCGACCACCAAGCTAAGGTCTTTTTTGTGATTCATGGTGTCTCGAATTTTGGATGTAACCCAACCTAATGGCAAATTATACATCGTTTGACATTCTTCCAGTCAGGTGAGAAAATAACACTCCACGATCAGGCAATCGTTTAGCGGGGCCAGACCTCTGGGCTAGCCTACTTGTCCCTTTTCATGCAAAAAGCTTTTTTCCTTTTCCTACTCGTTCTGCTCGTTGCAGTGTCCATGGTCCCGCGTCTTGCCGGATTGGATAAATTCGCCACCCTGGATGAATCCTACTGGATCCGTGAGGGGGCCAATTTCTATTATGCGCTGGGGCATCGCCACTTTGAAGATACCGTTTTTGAATATAACCCTGCCATCACCGACTTGTGGTGTGTGACCGGGGGCATGCTGGTCTATTTCCCAAACTATTTGAGCCTTGAGCAAGGTTACCTGAACAAAGGCCGCTTTGACTTATTCCTGCCGAAATATGGCAAAAGCGATATGGGACTTCTTTTCTACGGACGCCTGGTCAAGGTAGTCCTCACCGTTATGGGTCTGTTGATCGCGTTTTTCTTGCTTCGTGACCTTTTCGGAAACCCGGCGGCATTCTTTACGACGATGCTGATTTCATTATCCCCTTTTTTCCTGGGCTTTTCGCGGGTGCTGAACCAAGAAGCAACAATGGGGCTCTCGCTTCTGATCTCCCTCCTGGGTCTGACCGTTTATTTCTTCAAAAAGCGAAATATTCTTCTTTTGCTGCTTTCAGCCGTTGCTGGAGCCCTGGCTCAACTGAGTAAATCATCGGGCTTTTTATTCTTTCCGGCGGTTGGGCTGATTCTCATATTCTACTTGGTTGAAACGCGCGCTGAATTCTCCCGGAATAGTGTCTTCGCCGTGATCAAAAGCCTGGGTGTTTGGATCCTCGCGTTCGTAGGAGCATACTTCTTATTCTGGCCCGGTATGTGGGTTGCGCCCGGTCTGATGCTCTATAACGTATACGGTAACGCAGTAAGTTTTGCCTTGCTGGGCTCCCGACTCTCGGTGTCGGGCGCGCAACACGTGACCCTGACATACTGGCAAGATGCTATACGACAATTGGGGACTTTCGTCCTACAAATGCTCTGGCATACTACCCCGCTTACCTGGATTGGGCTGATTCTTGGAATCCTGATGCTCTTCGTCCGCAAAGATGAATCATCCAGGCATGTGTATCGATGGGTCGTCGTGTACTTGGCGATTCTCGCCGCACTATTCATGGTGTTTTTCAGCGTGGCGCGCGGACGTGTATCCCAGCATTACATTCTCACAAGTTATATTTGCATAGATACAATTGCGGGCTTGGGTTGGTCCTCTCTGCTTCTTCTGGTATCCAAGAAATGGCCGGAAAGGTTTCGAGCATGGATCATGGGAAGTATATTAACCCTACTCGTCGCACTCCAGGTAGTTTCCGTGTGGGGTAGCTACCCATATTATTACACCTATCTCGATCCTCTCATGGAGCTCGCACCGGCCGCTGCAAAAAACATCCTGTACAACTACCCAAGCTATGGAGAAGGTCTGGATCAGGTAGCGACATATCTATCCCAAAAACCTGATGCTAGCAAGCTTAGGGTGACTTCCTATTGTGGGTACGGTTGTCTATCCTACCTTTTCGCCGGGACTACTCTCACGATCAATGACCTCTCCCTGGTAAATCCCGACCCCGCTACCATGGATAATGTGCGTATTTCCGATTACGTGGTCCTGGATCATCAGCTGCAGTACGCAGATAATGATTTGGAGGGTTTCACCGGTTTACTCCCGGAGAAGGTGATTTGGATCAACGAAATCGAGCATCTCGATATTTATCGTGCGGCAGATCTGATCGAGCGTATAAACTCAAATCTACATTGACGAGCGGTATGTCCTGGTTCCCCGCGAGCAGCTAAGCAAACGTTCATCGAAAGGCGGCCTAACTCGTCCAGTATTGCTGCCTTAGGCACCGGACACCCATGGAGGTGTTTTCTAAATCATCGGTTGTACTTACGGGTTGAATCCAAGGTTGCGGTGGCAATCCCCCGGCTTTCTGTTGACACAAATTACCCCAACCGTTATAATACCGTTCGCTTCTGCCCTGGCAGGAAGACCGCCAGGGTGGTTCTTTGTAATACCCAGCTTCCCCGACGATCGGCGTAGGAAATCGTCCCGCAGAGAATTCGGCGAAGTGAATGACTGGAGAGAAAATGAGATACGCAATCATCGAAAGTGGCGGCAAGCAATACTCAGCCGTCGAGGGTCAGACGATCGCCGTTGATCGTCTTTCGACCGAAGAAGGTAAGCAATTCGAACTCGACCGCATCTTATTGATGGCGGATGGGGACGAATTTATGGTAGGCACGCCGACTCTGACCGGTATTCAGGTCAAGGCCACGGTGTTAGAGCACTTCCGGGGGGAGAAAGTCTTTCGCTTCAAATATTCGCCCAAAAAACGCATTCGTGTGCGTGGTGGTCACCGTCAGCAGTATACGCGCCTGAGGGTGGATTTCATCGGGAAACCCGGCGAGGAACGCAAGGTTGAAAAGGCCGAGCCGAAACCGGTCATTGAAAAGACCGAGAAGCCAGCGTCTGAGGGAAAGCCTAGGGCCGAGAAGCCGGCTCCGGCTCAGGCAGAACCTGCACCCACCAAGAAAACCGCGAAGACACCGGCTAAGAAGGCAACGTCGACCGAAAAGTCTGCAGCCAAGCCTACAGAAAAAAAACCTAAGACCGTCAAGAAAACCAACAAGTAGAGTGTGAGGTAGAAATGGCTCATAAAAAAGGTGGCGGGTCAAGCCAGAATAATCGCGACTCCAATGCCCAACGTCTGGGTGTCAAACGATACGGCGGTGAATACGTAATAGCCGGAAATATTCTCATCCGGCAGCGCGGGTCGAAGATCAAACCCGGACTCAATGTCGGCGCCGGGAAAGATGATACACTTTTTGCACTGATCGAAGGCCTGGTGATGTTCGACCAGGTGCGCGGCCGGAAGCGCGTGAATGTGATCCCGGCGGAGAAGAAAAATGAAAGCTGAAATTCATCCAACTTATTACCCGGACGCGAAGGTGAGCTGCGCGTCGTGCGGAACCACCTGGACCACGGGTTCGACCAAAAAAGAACTGCGGGTGGACATCTGCTCCAATTGCCATCCCTTCTTTACAGGCGAAGGCCAGCGCATACTCGACATCGAAGGACAGGTAGATCGATTTTACAAGAAACTGACTGCCCGCCAGACGTATGTCGATACGAAGAAGGCGATGGAGGAAGCCAAGAAGTCACCGGAGCGTCCGATCGTCGAGCTGGGGCTTTCCGCACGAGCGACCGAGGCACTCGCCAAGGCCGGGATCACCGAGGCCAACGAACTTATCAAGAAGCTGGCCGAGGGCGATGCAGCGCTTTTGGCGATTGAGGGCTTCGGCCAGAAGTCGCTCATCGACGCGAAGAAGAAACTGCGAGAAACTGCGGGCGCTTGGATATGAACTGCCCGAGGCACCCGCCACGGAAGCCTTGGCCTAGGATTTGCAGGCAAAGGCTACTCAAGGTACACTTAACAGGCAGATGCGCAAGCGTCTGCCTGTTCGCTAATATGGCATGCCTGCGCTCGAAACGGCGTGACCATTTTTTAGCGAAGACAAATGGAGCAAGATAAATGCCTCATACCCAGGGATCCATCGAGGTCGTGTGTGGTTCGATGTTCAGCGGCAAAACGGATGAGATGATCCGTCGGCTCGTGCGGGCCACGATCGCCAGACAGAAGGTTCAGGTCTTCAAGCCGGCCATCGATGTCCGCTATAACGTCGAGAAAGTCACATCGCACGCCGGAGCGAACTTTGATGCCATCCCTGTGAATAGTTCCGCTGAGATCAGGGGCCGGGTGGATGCGGATACCACGGTAGTGGGCGTGGACGAAGCCCAGTTTTTGGATGCTGCCATCGTCGATGTGGTACAGGAATTGGCCGAACGCGGGATTCGGGTCCTCGTCGCCGGCCTCGATATGGACTTTCGGGGCGAACCGTTCGGACCGATGCCGATTCTAATATCCAAGGCAGAGCGGGTCGATAAATTGCATGCGATCTGTATGGTATGTGGCGACGAGGCCTCCCGGACCCAGAGACTTGTGAACGGGAAGCCGGCGCGTTATGATGATCCGGTGGTCATCGTGGGTGCATCGGAGCTGTATGAAGCTCGTTGTCGCGTTCATCACGAAGTGCCTCGCGCCTAGCTCCGGATTCGCAGCCTGGCAATACCCGCCCACCGATGCAAGAAATCAATGCAAGATTACAAAGAGGTCCTCTCCGAAATTCTGATTGACGCCGAGACTCTCCAAAAGCGAGTGGCGGAGCTGGGTGTCCAGATCAGTGCGGATTATAAAAGCGATAACCTGCTGCTGATGTGTGTGCTGCGCGGAGGCGTCCCCTTTATGGTCGATCTGAGTCGTCATATCAGCGTTCCGCATATGATGGACTACATGGCAGTTTCCTCCTATGGTACCGGCAAACGCGAGTCAAGCGGCGATGTGCGCGTGGCGTATGACCTGCAAACCAACATTAAGGGCAAAGATGTGCTCTTAGTGGAAGACATTGTGGATAGCGGCCGCACGATCGCCTCTGTTATTGAAATGCTGGAAGCCCGCCAACCCGCGACCCTGAAAGTCTGTGTGCTGCTGGACAAGGCTGAGCGCCGGGAGGCGGAGGTTCCCATCCATTACCGCGGGTTTCGCATTCCCAACAAATTTGTCTTCGGGTATGGCCTTGATCTCGATGAATATTATCGAAATCTGCCCTTTATCGGAGTGGTAGATCTCGAAAAATATCACCCAGGCTAGTCCAGGGCCCCCCGGCGGTCGACCGACCCTTCCGCCCTTGCAACAGCCAGTCCGTGACGATTGCCTCAGTGTCAGTTCAATAGGGACTTCCTCTCAAGCAAAGCAGTCGCAAACTCCAAGACAACTTCATGCAAATGCCGACGGACCCCTCTCTTTACTTTTCGCCGATACTCGGGAAGATCCGTGCGGCCTTGCCTGATGAGGAAATTTATCTCGTCGGGGGAGCAGTGCGGGATGCCTTGCTGAGCCGAATTTCCCATGATCTGGATTTTGCTCTGCCAAAAAAGGCCATCGCAACGGCGCGCCGGCTCGCCTCCAGCTTAAATGCGGATTTCTACATCCTCGACGAGCCCCTCGATATGGCGCGTGTGATCGTCACGCAGGGGGATGGAACCCGGGATATCCTGGATTTTGCGGCCTTCCGGGGCGCAGACCTGGCCTCAGATCTCGCCGGCCGCGACTTCACCATGAACGCGATCGCAATGAGTCTGGATCTAAAGTCCCCGATCGATCCTCTGGGAGGGGTGGCGGACCTGCAGGCAGGATCGATCCATGCCTGCTCCGAGACATCTCTCACAGATGATCCCATCCGCATTTTGCGCGCCGTGAGACTCGCGGCAGCCTTTGGGTTCAAAATTGAGCAAGCCACATTTGAACGAATGCAAAAAGCGGCCCACCGGGTGCCGGTCCTGACAGCGGAGCGCGTGCGCGACGAAGTATTCAAGATCCTGGATGCCCCGCAGCCCGATGTCTCTTTGAGAACGCTGGATCGAGTGGGTGTCTTGCCGTATCTTACGCCGGAGCTCGAGTGGATGAAAGGCGTCGAACAAACCGCGCCTCACGTCAGCGACGTCTGGGAACATACCTTGAACGTGATCCATGCGTTGGACGAGATTCTTGATTCCCTGCTGCAGTCAGGATCCAACCCGGGTGCACCAGATCCCTCTATGCAGCTCCTGGAATTACGCATCGGAAAATATAGACCACAGCTGCAAGCACATTTCTTGCGCGCCCTAAATCCCGATCGTACCTTCCGCTCTCTCCTGCTCTTTGCTGCCCTCTATCATGATGTCTCGAAACCGGCCACGCAGACCCGGGATGAAGATGGGCGGATCCATTTTTATGGCCATGACCAGTTCGGCGCAAGAGTGGCAGTGGAGCGAGGCAGGGCCCTCAAGCTTGGTCATCGAGAGCTCGACTACACGGCAACGATCATCCAGCATCATATGCGCTTTCATTTTTTTCACAACCGGCTGGAGAATCAAGGGAAGGGCCCCACCCGCAGAAGTGTGTATCGTTTCTTTTTGGATGCCGGAGAGGGCGGAGTGGATCTGGTGTTGCTCGGACTCGCTGATCTGCGCGGGATGCGGGGGAATACCATGACCGAATCGGACTGGTCGACCGCCGTGGACCTTGCGCGTCTGTTGATGGAAAATTATTGGGAAAAACCGGCAGAATCGATCGCACCGCCGCGTTTGATGGATGGAAACGAGGTGATCCAGGCATTTCGCCTGGAGCCAGGCCCGCGGATTGGGAAATTGCTGGCGGCGATCCGGGAAGCGCAGGCCACCGGCCGCGTGTCTACTCGCGAGGAAGCCCTCGCATTCGGCTCGGAGTGGTTGAAGAGGAATCCCAATTGAATCTCGTCTTTTTCGACCTGGAAACTCAAAAACTATTTCGAGATGTCGGGGGACGCAATCCCGGCAAATTACTGTTGGCGTGTGCAGTTACCTATTCGTCCGCCAAATCTGATTTCACGATCTACTGGGAAGCAGACGTCAAAAGGTTGGTTGATGAGTTAAGATCAGCCGATAAGGTGGTGGGATTCAACATTCGGGAATTCGATTATGAGGTCCTGCGTCCCTACCAGCCGGCCTTTAATTTTGCGATGCTGCCGACGCTCGACCTATTCTTGGATATTCGCCGGCTGCTCAATTTTGGAATCTCGCTGGATTCGATCGCAAAGGCCACCTTGGGTTCCGCAAAAACCGCCGATGGAATCCAATCTGTGGAGTGGTTCCAGACGGGTGAAAGGGACAAGGTGGCCCAATATTGCAAAGAGGATGTTGAGATCACACGCAAAATATATGAGTTTGGCCGCGAGTATGGGTTCGTCCACTATTTCAGCAAGCTAGGCAGCAAACTTAAAATTGCAGTAAATTGGAGATAACCATGAAAAAAGTGAGCGTCAAGGGGATCGGAATTGCGTATGAACGCCGCGGGAAAGGTACGCCGATGGTGCTGATCCACGGATACCCGCTGGATCGGAGCATTTGGAATGAGGCTGCGCCCTTCCTGGAGAAGGATTTTGATCTCGTCATACCTGACTTGCGCGGGTTTGGTGAGTCCGATGTTGTGGAGTCGACCTATTCGGTCGCGGATCTGGCCGCCGATGTGGCGGGCTTATTGGATTCGCTCGGGATCGAAAGAGCTCTCCTTGCCGGGCACTCCATGGGCGGTTATGTGGCCCTGGCCTTCAACCGGGCGTACGCCGAGCGTGTCCGCGGGCTCGCGATGATCTCCTCCCAGTTGGGGGCCGATGCCCCGGATCGAAAAGAGGGCCGCTATAAAACCGCAGCGGAGGTTTCAGACAAGGGTACGGCGGGCGTGGTCGAGGCCATGGTGCCAAAACTCTCCCCGGATGGGCGGGTACAAAGTTTGGTCCGTTCGATCATGGAACATCAAAAGCCGCTCGGCGTCATCGGTGCACTTAAGGCAATGGCCGAACGGCCCGATTCGGTTAGCATGTTCTCGCGGCTGACGATTCC
>WNFI01018367.1_pt1 | contig 11445 bp, 6 predicted proteins | sample 5400471 | NCBI WGS metagenome assembly WNFI01 (sample SAMN13153348, study PRJNA577476) | soil metagenome | isolation source: 100 cm saprolite on Douglas fir-dominated hillslope | place: USA:California | collected 2013-09-17
CGTACTGGGGTCGCTGCGCGCCTGCTCATGACTACATCGTAGTTGGTTGGAGTTGATTCCGCAAAGGAGGGGTCGCTAGGTGCCGGACCAGGTTGAACGATGCCGTCTTTGCTCATAACCCAGAGGTCGCGGGTTCAAATCCCGCCCCCGCTACCAGGTAAGTGCAGGTCAGAGGCCTGATCGCCGGGACGGCGGTCGGGCCTTTTTGATCTTTTGTCCGCGGTTCGTCCGCGGGATTTGGCCGCACTGGGCGGCCGGTAGCGTGCATAACTAGCCCAGAACGACATCGTGGGAGATGTCGTGCTGCGTGACTGTGACCGTCGATGCGTCCTTCGGACAGGACACCAGAGCCGCCCGCAGCCTGGCGGCGGAGTCCCGTGGTCGGCATCGGTGTCTGCGGCTGCCGCAGCCCTTCGGGTCAGGAAGTTAGTCCGGGGAATTAACCGGTCGCCGCCAGAGGGCGTCGAACTGCCGGGTGTCTGCGCCGGTTCTGGCGGTTCCCGGTTTACGATCAGGGCAGGCGACGGAAGGTGCGAGGGATGGCGTAGGCCACCGAGGATCTTCTAGCGTTTCCTGAAACCCGTGCCCGGCGGCTGGCCAGGGTGTCCATGTGGCTGCAGCACATCCGCCGCGTCGTGGAGCACCTGCGGTCCCGGGGCTACCAGGAGCCGCTGCGGGAGCTGACGTTCGCCACCTTCGGCCCGGAGATCTATTTCCGGCACGCGGACGGGACCTGGGAGGGTGACCTGCGGCCCGATCAGATCGTCTTGGAGAAGATCCTGCGCCTGGATCCGCTACGAGCGCGTATTGCCGAGGCCGCCGAGCGCCAGGCAGACGACGCGGGCCAGGTGCTGAAGAAGCGTGGTGTGCGTGCCAGCGCGCCGGTGTTTGCGGGGACCCGGATCCGGGTGTCGACGGTGCAGGAGTATCTGCGGCACGTTTACGACACCGACGCCATCCTGAAGGCCTTCCCGGACCTGAAGGCCGCCGACGTGGACGAGGCCAGCCGGCTCCTCACCGTGGCCGGGTAGTGCGGTTCCTGCTCGATCATTACGTCGATGCCGCTGTGGCACGGATGCTGCACCGAACTCAGCGATCAGCCCCTCGACAGCCTCGCGCAAGTCAGCGACCGCAGCCTCTGGAGTATCACCCTCACCGTTCGCCCCCACACCCGGACGCAACTGCGCATGAGCACACCAGACGCCGTCCTCGTCCTGCTCGACGGTGAACGGAACGTGCACAGCGTCGAGGCCAGTGGGGATTCGTGAGCGCCAGCGGCGTTGCGCGGCACTTCGTGCCGGGGGCATGCGACGGCTCCATCGCGCCCTTCGGGCACGCGGTCGCCAGTTAGTCCTCGCCCATCTGGCATCGGCGGCGCGTCGGCGCGTCAGCGGTGCGGCCAGTGCCTGGCGTCGGCGTGTATCAGGTCGGCCCGTCCGGGCTCTGTCACTACAGCAGGTCATATCTGCTGGTGGTGAGGAGGGGTCGTCATGGCAGTCGCGGCGGGCCCTCCGCATGGCCAGGCCAGGATCTAATGTGGGGCAGGCGGGGCGGCATGAAGTCATCAGAATCAGGCGATCAGGCACCCGGCAACCAGGGGGCACCGGCGGTGCCCGGGCAAGGTCAGGCTGCGGCTGGGGGTGCGCAGGCACCCGGGGCGGGTGACTGGGCCATCTGCTGCTCAGGGGGCGGCATCCGGTCTGCTGCCTACTGCCTCGGGGCATTGCAGAGCCTGGACCAGCGCGGGCTGCTTGCGAAGGCGAAATGGATCCTGGGCGTATCCGGGGGAAGCTATATCGCCACGTCCCGTGCGCTCGTAGCGCACGACCTGCCCGCCGGGACAGAGCCCCCCGCCTACGCTCCCGGTACCCCGGAAGAGCTCAACCTTCGTTACAACACTCGCTACATTGCGCCCAACGGCGCGACGGTGCTGGTCGGCGTCCTCTCGCTGGTCCTCGGGGCGATAGTCACGTTTATTCTCGTGCTCGCCCCGCTGTACGCGCTGGCTCACGCCTGGGGATGGCTGCTGCGCTGGCAGGGCGTGGCGGTCCCGTCCGGGCCGCACGCGATGTCTGCGTCGGTCACCCCGCTCGCCTGGTGGCTGCCGTCGGGGATCGCCACCGGGATCACGCTTGTGCTCTTCGGGTACTGGTGGCTGACGCTGGAACCGCCCGGGCACCACCCCAGCCGCCGGGTGCACTGGTGGACGTCGATGAAACCGGATGACCGCGACCGAGGGGCCAACCGCGCGTCGCTGGTGAGCTGGGCGGCCACACTTACCGCTGGCCTGGCGCTGGCGATGCTCGCAGCGCCCCTGCTGATTTCGTGGCTGACTCACAGCAAAGGATCGTTGGGTACGATCGCGCATTTCATTGGTTTCGGCGCGAGGCCGTCCTTCTCGCTCGCGGCGGTGGCTGGCCTGATCGCCGCGGTGGCGGCGGTGGCCCGGTTCTGCCAAACGGGGCTCGCGAAGTGGAACGCGTTGGGCGGCGCTGCCCAGGGCACAGGCGCGGCCGCAGCGCAGCCGGGCCTGCTCACGCAGCTGGCTGGCCATCTCCGGCAGCTGGCTTTGCCGTGGCTGGCCAGCGCTGTGATCGCGGGAGGTGGCGTTGTCTTCGCGCTGCTGTGGACAAGCGATGGCGCAAGGGCGGGATTCACCCCCCGCCAGCTCCTGGTGGTCGTCGTCGCGCTGGCGGTGATGCTGTTCACGCGTGTCGCCGCGAACGTCAACCGGCTGTCGATGCATGACTTCTACCGGTGGCGGCTGTCCGACGCCTTCGCCGTCACCCGGCGGGCGGCTCAGGCACGAAATCCCGTGCGGGCGCGCACGCTGTTCGCCCAGGCCGCCGCCACCCGGCTGTCCGACCTGCGAGAGCGTCACTCAGCCGAGCCGGGCCTGGTGATCTGCGGCACGGCCAACATCAACGCGGCCCGGGAGGTGCCGCCGGGGCAAGGAGGCTTCTGCGTCACGTTCGACCCGGAGCACGTGACCCTGCACCGGGAGAAAGGCCTGGAAGGCCTGGATGCCGCCCAGGCAGCGACGTCCGATTACGAAGCCCTGGTCGGTAACCGCAGGTGCACCTTGTTCGACGTGTCCGCGATCAGCGGGGCGGCGATCTCGCCCCTGATGGGTGCCGCGACCCGGCACGCCTACCGGATCCTGCTCACCGCGACCAACGTCCGGCTCGGCGTGTGGCTGCCCCACCCGAACGTGGTCCGGGACGCGCGCACGTGGATCGCCCACCCGGAGAAGAACAGCCCCGACTCCTGGTGGGTGCGCCGCCCGTTGCTCCTGCTGCTCTGGTACCTGTCTCCGCACCTGTTGTGGGACCGCGACGCGGGCAAGAACTCCGAACGGGAGACCCGGCTCTGGGCTCATGTGCTCACGCTCAGCCTCCGGGGGGGGTTGCGCGGCGCGCTCTGGTACCGGGCGGTGCAGCCCACCCTCGGGCTGCTGTGGGCCGAGGCTGCCGGGCACCTGAGCTACCGCTCCACCTGGATGTACGTGACCGACGGGGGCCATTACGACAACCTCGGCCTGGTCGAGGCGCTGCGCCGCGGTGCCCGTCACATCGTGGTGCTCGATGCCTCCGGCGACAAAGCGGACACCTGGTTCACTCTCGGCGGCGCCATCGCCTTGGCCAGGACCGACGCAGGAGTGGACATCGAGCTTGACCCGACCACGATGGGCGGGCCCGGGCTGGCCCCGGGGCAGGTGGTCCGCCCGTGGGCGCACGGCCTGTTCCACCGGCAGCAGGAGGTACCCGGGCTACCACGGCAGGGTGAGATCTGGGTCTGCAAGCTCGGCTGGTGGACCGGCGCGCCCTGGGACGTCCTGGCCTACGCCAGGTGCCATCCCACCTACCCCTGTGACAGCACGATGGAGCAGCTGTACGGCGCCACCGAGTTCGAGGCCTACCTCCAGCTCGGCGCGGCCACGGTCATGGACGCGGCGCAGCGCTGCGCGCCGCCCCTCGAGTGGGGGCTCACGCCCGCATCGCCGCTGGTGTCCCAGGTTGGCTGCTAGTGGCGCCGCTCCCGGCCCGGCTGAGGCCGAAGCTCGAAGGACCGATTACGCATTGTTGAGGAGGACGCATGAGGGTATATGAGGCCATCGTCAAGGGCCTGGAAAGCATCGGTGTGACGGCCGCATTCGGCGGTGCCGGAGAAAACGCCGCCGGGCTGATGATCGCGTTGAAGCACTCGCAGCGGATCCGCCCGGTGATCGCCCGGCACGAGCAGGCCGCGTCGTTCATGGCCTGCGGCTACGCGATGTACACCGACCGGCTGGGGGTGTGCTTCGCGACGGCCGGGCCGGGGGCATTCAACCTGTTCTCCGGGCTCGCCGTCGCGATGTCCGACTCCTACCCGGTACTCGCGATCTCGGGCTACGCGTCCCTGAACTGGCAGGGACGAGGATCGCTCAACGAGACCTCTGGCATCAACCGGACACCGGACTCCCAGGCCATGTTCGCGGCCACCACTAAGAAGTCCTACCTGCTTACCGACATCGCCGACACCTGCGACGTGCTCGAGGAAGCGGTCAACGTCGCGTTCGAGGGTCGCCCCGGCCCGGTGCACGTCCACGTGCCGGAGAACCTCACCGAGCACGGCGTCAAGGTCGACAACTACCGCGACATCAGGCTCGACGTGGCACCGGTCCTTCCCGACCCGGAACGTGTCGAGGAGATCGCGACCGTCCTGGCGAGCGCGATCGCCAGAGGCGAGCCCATCGTCGCGCTCGTCGGGTTCGGTGCCATCCGCAGCAGGGCCGGCGAGCAGGTGAGGCGCCTCATTGAACGGTTCCAGATTGCGCTGCTCACCACCCTGGATGGCAAGGGCATCGTGCCCGAGGGACACCCGCTGTGCGTCGGCGTCTTCGGCGACAGCGGTCATGCCAGCGCCCGGAAGGCGTTCCGCGAGGCAAAAGTGGTGCTGTGCATCGGCAACGCGCTGAACCAGCACGCCACATTCGATTACCACGAAGGCCTGTTCGACGGCAAGGTGCACATCCGTATCAACATCTCGGAGACCGAGATCCTCAAGGTGTACAAGCCCGACTACGCGCTTGTCTCGGATGCCCGGGCGGCGGTCGCGGCGCTCGTCGACGCGCTCGAGGCAAAGGTCGGCGAGGTGAAGATCGCGCACGTCAAGGGGCAGGACTACGAAGCCCGGCGCATCCTCGGTGTGACCGACCTGATCCACCCCGGCCGGCTGGCCCAGTCGATCGGCCGGATGCTGCCCCCCCACGCCGTCCTGCTGGCCGACGCGGGCGCGCACCTGGCCTGGATGGGCTACTACGTCGAGCTTGAGGAGGGGCAGAACTTCCGCAAGGCGGGCGAGTTCGGGCCGATGGCCGGCCATGTGAACGGTGCCCTGGGGCTGAAGGTCGCGCATCCCGAACGGGCGGTCGTCGTCGGGTGCGGTGACGGCTGCTACAACCTGTCCGGCTTCGAGCTGATGACCGCGGTCCAGTATCAGATCCCGGTCATCTGGATCATCTTCGACGACGAGGAATTCAAGCTCATCAAGCTCTACCAGCTCAAGGCCTACCACGAGACCGGCCTGGTCGAGTTCCAGAACCCGGACTTCGCCGCGTATGCCCGAGCGTGCGGGGCGGACGGCTACCGGGTGGACACGCTTGGTGAGTTCGAGGACGCGTTCCGGGCGGCGCTCGTCTCGGGCCGGCCGACAGTTATCGACGCCAAGATCACCCGATGGGCCGTGCCGCAGTACAGCCCGTCTCCCGACGGCGTGATCGCCGGACTTGTAGAGGCAATCGAGGCACGGTTCCGGTCCAGGTGACTGGGCACTTTCTCACCACGCAGCGCACAACCGGGGTGCACGGCACCGACGCCAGGGAGGGCACCATGCAGGGATCATGGAAAGAGACCATGGTCGGGGGAAGCCCCGAGGCCGAGCGAGCTGAGTTCGACGAGCTGGCCCGCGACATCATGCGGGTCCAGCTGAAGAACGCGAAGACCGCCAGCGCGCACGGAGTCCCGCATGGCGTCGACCGTGCGTTCCACGCCAAGTCCACCCTCGCCACGGACCGGGCCGAGCTGACGTTCCTGGACCTCGCCGGCGATATGAGAGCAGGTTTCGCGCAGCCTGGCCGGACGTACCCGACGGCAGTCCGGTTCTCCAACGCGGAAGGCACCGGCCAGCCCGACTCCAAGCCGGATCTGCGCGGGGTGGCGCTGCGGGTCCAGGTCTCTCCCACGGAGTCACATGACCTGCTGATGACCAACTTCCCGGTATCTCACGCACGCGACGCCCGGCAGTTCGTCGAGTTCGCCAAGGCAACCGCCGGTGGTCGCCTCTCGAAGCTGCTGGGGATCCTCCGGCTGGTCCGGTTGTTCGGCTTGCGGGAGACCGTGCGGATGCTGAAGAACGTCATGACTGCACGCCGGCGCGTAGTGAGCAGCGTGGCCACCGAGACGTACTGGAGCCGCGGCGCAGCCCGGTGGGGGCCGACCCTGGCGGTGCGTTACCTGCTCCGGCCCGCGCCGGACACGGTACCGGCCCCGGGGCCACCGAAGGATGACCCGAATTACCTCTCAACGGAAGCCGCCCGCCGGCTAGCGCAAGGCGATGTCCGCTTCGAACTGTGCATCCAGAGATATCTGAACGAAGAATCCACTCCGATCGAGGACACCGCCGTCGAGTGGACGCAGCGGGTCTCACCGGCCGAGCCGGTGGCGGTCCTTACACTCGCCCGCGGGGACCTGAGCACGGTCGACGCGCTTGCGGCAGCTCAGGTCATCGACATGATGGCGTTCAATCCGTGGAACACCACCGATCAGTTCCGTCCGCTCGGCAACCTGAACCGGGCCCGCAAGAAGGTCTACGACGCCGGTTCGGCCCAGCGGCTCGGCTACCGCTGGGAGACCAAGCCGCCGGTGCGGAATGTGCTGTTCGGCGTGGCGGTCCGCGCGATGTTCGACGTCGTCAACCGGTACGTGCCGTGGTACCGGCTCCCGGTCCGCCTGGGACTGCTCAATATCGAGGCGCTCCGGTACGTCTGGGATCAGCGTTCGGCCGGAACCTGCGGCCGGATATCCGTCCTGACCTGTTCGACGAGCCAAGCCCGGTCATCGTCAGCCAGCAGCTGCTCTACCGCGAGCAGTTCCTGCCAGCCCGCTCGCTGAACCTGCTCGCCGCGGCGTGGATCCAGTTCCAGGTGCACGACTGGGTGGACCATACCCGCTACCCGCTCGGCCAGGTCGACGTCCGAGTCCCGTTGCCGGACGGCATGACCTGGTCGAACACCCCGGGCGGCCCGCCCGAGCATGAGATGCGGATCGCGGGCAACATCCCGTCCCCCGACGGCCGGCCCAACCGGATGAGCCCGGTGTTCCCGAACGGCACCACGGCCTGGTGGGACGCGTCGGAGGTGTACGGCGCCGACGCCGCCAAGGGCAACCAGCTCCGGGAGGGCGCGAAGCTGCGGCTCACTCCGCAGGGATACCTGCCCGACGACGTCAAGGGCCTGGAGATCACCGGCTTCAACGAGAGCTGGTGGCTCGGGCTCGGCAGCCTGCACACGCTCTTCGCACGCGAGCACAACCTGCTCTGCGACGAGCTCCGAGCCCATTACCAGGACTGGAGCGACGAGCGGGTCTACCAGACGGCGCGCCTCATCGTCTCCGCGCTGATCGCCAAGATCCACACGGTGGAGTGGACGCCGGCGATCCTGGGCACCAAGGTCATCGACATCGGCCTCAAGACCAACTGGAACGGTCCCCCGGCTCACGACTGGCTCACCCGGCTGGGCATCTGGCTTATCGACAGCCACGCCAGCGTGGGCATCCCGAAGACCACACCGGACCACAACGGCGTGCCGTACTCACTGACCGAGGACTTCGTCACGGTCTACCGGATGCATCCGCTGCTGCCCGACGACTACCGGTTCGTCGACCACCGGACCGGGGCGGCCCTCGGCGACCGCGGATTCCTCGACATCCAGGGCGCGATGGCCGATGTGGAACTGCGGGCCTTCGGCCTCGAGAACACTCTGTACTCCTTCGGCCTGTCCTACCCCGGCGCGATCACCCTGCACAACTACCCGCGCTCACTGCAGAAGTTCGAGCGCAACGGCGAGCTGATCGACCTGTCGGTGGTGGACCTGGTGCGCACCCGCCGCCGCGGTGTACCCCGCTACAACGACTTCCGGGCCGGGCTGCACAAGCCACGGATCAAGAGCTGGGAAGAGCTCTGCGAGAACCAGGAGACGGTACGCCGGATGAAGGAGATCTACCGCAGCGTCGACGAGGTCGACACCATGGTGGGCCTCTTCGCGGAGACCCCCCCGGCGGGTTTCGGGTTCTCCGACACTGCCTTCCGCATATTCATCCTGATGGCCTCTCGCCGACTGCAGAGCGACCGCTTCCTGACCGCGGACTTCCGCCCCGAGATCTACTCGCCCTTCGGCATGGACTGGATCGCGAACAACGGCATGACCAGCGTCATCCTTCGTCACTGCCCGGATCTTGCGGCCGTCCTGCCCCGCGCAGGGAACGCGTTCGCCCCGTGGCGGCCGGTCGTCGCGCCAGCGGCCGGGCTGGGTAGCACCACCCTGGAGGGCGCGACGAGAAAGGCAGAGAAATGACCGACCCGATGACCAAGCTCGGCCACCCGGGGCTCGACGCCCTCAGGGAGCGGCCGCTGCTCACATCGATCTGGCGCCGCCGCACGCACCGGGTCAGCCGGGGCAGCTCCATCGAGGCCGGCTCGATGAGCTGGACATCGCCCGAGCCGCGCGCCCCCCTGACGGAACTGGAGGAGGCGGTGCTCATCTCGCTGACGGGATGCACCGGCCTCACGATGCCGGACCGCCCGTTCGCCGACCCGCGGGACCACAAGCCGATCATGGCCAAGCCGAACCTGAATATGGTCGGCCGGACCGCGGGGAGCCCCGACAACGCCCAGGGCACCCACTTCTTCATGATCAATGACACGGGCACCTACTTCCTGCGCAAGCTGCCCCCTCCCACCGACGGCACGGCGTCGGTGTTCGACCGCGAGACCCTTCTCGCCCGCGCCGCCGAGGTGAAGGTCCGCCTGCTCGACCACCGCATCGACGTACCGGGCGGGAACCGGGACTTCCCGGCCTACCTCGACTCCAATCGCTTCCTTTCGAACCTGCCCGGCACCACCGTCTTCTTCCCCGTGGTGGACCTGTCGCGGCAATACATCAACGGGATGATGTACCTGCTCACCCAGCCGGACGGGGCCCGGCCCGTGATCGTCGATGACCGGAACTTCTACCGGCCGGCCGGGGTGAAGAAGTGGATCCAGTCAGGCTTCCTGAACAAGGACATCAAGCTGCCGCTCGGCACCCTCTGGTCGATGCGCACCCAGATCGAGGCCGACTTGCTGCTGCAGAACCTGATGCTCACCGCCGACGCCATGGGGCTGGGAGCGTGGATCCACGCCTCGCTCGCGCCTCCGATCCTGCTCGGGGACCCGAAGTTCCGCGCTAAGTACGGCGCTATGCTCGGTTTCGACTGGAGCACGCCCAAGTGGAAGCCGGCCGACATCGTGCGCTGGCAGGTGCCCCTGCCGCGGTATGCCGACCTGAGGGCGACCACCGTCGGCCTGCGGCACCAGGGCGAGTACCTGATCAAGGCGATGTGTCCGCCGAACTACGACACGATGGGTGACGCCGTGGACGCCGTGGTCGCCGAGAAGTTCGGTCCGCGCGGCATCTACGCCGACGAGAGCCTGTTCACGCGAATCTACCGGGGCGAGTTCGGCGCCCAGTACCTCCGGCAGGCCAGCAACTACTCCGCAGACGTGATCGCCTGCGCGCGCGACATCTGCACCTACATTTACGAGACCCACGGACGGTTCCCCGCGCACTGCGACACCATCCATGTTCCCGGGGTGTGGCTCCAGGCCCATCACCTGGAAGACGGCTACTATCGGCAGTTCTTCCGCGACGGGCTGACCGAGGAGCACCAGATGCACGACCAGAGATGGCACCCGGCCAACCGCCACGAGTGAACGTCTTCACCAGCGGCCCGCGCGGCGACCAGCCAGGCCATCGGGCTTGACGCGGCATGCGTACTGACATGTCGTCCGCCTCAGCGGTAGTAGTCCGGAGGCAGCGAGGCGCTGGATCTGCAGTTCCGCGGAGAACCACGGCCGCCGCAATACCCGGGACTCGGCCCACGGCGGGGAGCGAGATCGTGCTGCGCGGAAAGATGCCCAGCCAGCGCGCCGCCAGCAGCGCATCCCACCGCTCATCACCGGCGGACGCTCACGCATCCGGAGGAGATCCTCCGGATGCTCAACGATCAGGCCGTGCGGGATCTCTAGCGTTGCCGTCTTGACGAAGACCCTTGGCCGGGGCGGAACAAGTCCGCAGGGCTAACGCGGACTTCCGCCCCGGTATATCGGCCCCGCCCCGGCGGCTGCCGCTCAAGAGTCCGTGAACGGGACCAGCCACGGACCAGGGATCTCACCGGATTGCAACCTGGGATCAGCGTCCGCAGGCAGATCGCCAGAGGCGAGATTAGCGGACATACTCTACGACACGACGATCGTTATACAGCCGAGACATAGAGCGCTATTGAACGGAACGCCTGATTCCAGGCACCCCAGACCGCAGCAAACAGGCATGAACGCGATGTAACCAGGCGCGAGCAGGTTACGGCAGGCGGCCGACGTCTACACAGACAGCACCGCGTTCCACATCCTCGAGTCGATCCGCCTCGACCTCGGTTTCGGCTCGCAGGTCCACCCGTGACGGGAGCCGGAGCGGGCCCGGGTGCGGGCCCGCTCGCGGCCGGACCGACAGCGACCCGAACCCGTCGGCGTTGAAGTTGCGGATCACATCCCGGACCCGGTCCTCGCTGGTGAACGCCACTTCGCGATCGCGGGCACGTCCATGCCCTGGGCTGAGAGCAGCACCATCTGCGCCCGCCGCCAGGTCACCACCGACCCGCTGCCCCGGCGGATGATCCGCACCAGCCGCTGTCCCTCGTCATCGTCGATCTCACGCACCCGCAGCCGTTCCGTCACCGGGCCCGTCTCGAGGATCAGCGCCTACGGGAGCGCCCCGGGCGGGGCAAACGTAGCCTGCTACGGCACTAGCCCAGACGGGCCAGGCGGCGGGCGGCCTCGGCTAGCTTCGAGGTTCCCTTGCTTCGGGCAAGCGCAGCGACCGGCGCAGGAAGCTCCGGCATCCCGGACACCGTGCTTGCCTGGGCGGCCAGTTCCAGCAGCAGGTGCAACCCTGCTGGCTTCGCGGGCAGGAAAGCCGCCGTCGCCGTCAGGCAAGCCTGCGCGACGCCCGCCGCGGCTACCGGGTGCGGCGCAGCGTGCCCGAGGCCGTCGACGATCCGGGAGAGCTTGAGCGCGCCGCGGGTGACGCCAAGCTCGATCGCCTCGGCCGCCAGCGCGGGGCCCAGTCGTCCCTCCCGGGCGATCTGCGTCCAC
>WNFI01287656.1_pt1 | contig 11445 bp, 9 predicted proteins | sample 5400471 | NCBI WGS metagenome assembly WNFI01 (sample SAMN13153348, study PRJNA577476) | soil metagenome | isolation source: 100 cm saprolite on Douglas fir-dominated hillslope | place: USA:California | collected 2013-09-17
CACAAGACCTGCGATTACTCAACACCCTATCCCTACCGCGTGCGGCGTCTCGAGGGAACGATTCACCTGAATACGCGCTGTGACGGAGCGGCCCATGGCGGCTGCCAGGCCGGCTGCTTGCTTTATTGGAAACAGGAGTGGCTGAAACCGGTAAACCCCGAGTTGGCGCAAGTGAAGTCTTCGACAACTGACATGACTCCCGGTTCCGGGGGGAGCACAACGCCGGGAAATGGAAGTAACGAGTTCAAAATCTGGGGCCACACTGAAGTTTCCGATCCCAATGGCGGACCTCCCACTTACGTGTGTCAGGCCACAGAAATTCCGCGGGCGACGAAGCCGCTGGCGTGGTGGGATGTACGTCAATATTGGGAGGATTACTGGTCGGGAAACGTCGGCCTGGAACGCATTTTCAGCGGCCTGATTTATTCGGCCTACTACCATCTCAGCCAGGCCGGGATCGGACTGGGGCCGGCCATGCGCTGGGTCTATGACAAAACCCATCGCCTCTGGGGCGGAACGTTATTTCCCCGCACGCCGGGATTCCTTCCGGACGGAGCGCCCACGCCCTCCGTGAAATTGAATTTGCAGCCGGGGGAACTGGTGCGTGTGAAATCGCACGAAGAAATCCTGAACACTGTCGATTACAGCAATAGAAATCGCGGTATGTTCTGGGACGCCGAACTGGTGCCCTATTGCGGCGGAACCTTTCGCGTGCTGAAGCGGGTGACCCGGTTGATTGATGAAAAGACGGCCAAGATGCTGGAGATGAAGAATCCTTGTCTGGTGTTGGACACGGTGGTATGCCAGGCACGCTACAGTCCGTGCCGAATGTTGTGTCCGAAAAGCATGTATCCCTACTGGCGGGAGATTTGGCTGGAGAGGGTAGAAGAAAAGGACGCGGCTCCTGCCGAAAACACCAAAGAGACAGTGATGTCATCGTCCGGCGAGTTACGCCGATCGGCCGCGAAGACAGACCAAGCGTAGCCGGCGGACTCCACTAATTGGCGATTGAGAACATTGACTTTATGCGGTTTACTACCACAGAGATCCCGGGTGCAGTAACCATCGATCCAGCCCCCCATCTGGACGATCGTGGGCGCTTTATGCGGGCGTGGTGCGCGCGCGAGTTTACCGATCACGGAATCCACTTCATTCCGGTTCAGGCAAATATGGGGTTCAGCGTCCAGAAGGGAACCGTCCGGGGCATGCACTTTCAGGAGGCCCCGGCACTGGAAGCGAAACTGGTCCGGTGTACCCGGGGGCGGATGTTTGATGTTGTTCTCGACCTTCGCCGCGATTCTGCTTCCTGCGGGAAGTGGTATGGAGTAGAGCTGAGCGCGGAAAACGGACGTATGCTGTACGTGCCGGAGGGTTGCGCGCACGGCTACCAGACTCTGGAAGCGTCAACGGAAATGTACTACATGGCCTCGGAGTTTTACACGCCCAGCGCAGTTCGGGGAGCGCGGTTTGACGATCCTGCATTTGGCATTCAATGGCCGCTCGGTGCCATCGCAGTGTCGGAGCAGGACCGGAACTGGCCGTTAGTAAAGCGGTAGCTAACTGGGGGAGGTTAGCGCATGAACACCAATGAGCAGCCATTCGTAAGCGTATTGACGCCGGTTTATAACGGCGCGGACTACCTTGCCGAATGTATCGAAAGCGTTTTGGCGCAGACGTACCGGAACTTCGAATACATCATTGTCAACAACTGTAGTAAAGACCGGACCCTGGAAATCGCGCGGGAATACGCGGCGAAAGACAGCCGGATTAAAGTGCATGACAATACCGAATTTCTGGCTGTAATCGCCAATCACAACCATGCGTTCAGCCTGATGTCGCCGGAGGCCCGCTACTGCAAAATGGTTTCTGGGGACGATAGCATTTTTCCGGCGTGTATCAGCCGCATGGTGAATCTGGCGGAAGCCAACCCGTCGGTGGGGATCGTCGGTTGTTACCAGCTCAGCGGGGACATGATCCGGTGGCAAGGCTTCCGGTATCCTGCACCTGTGATGTCCGGCCGCGATGTCTGTCGCCGGTGTCTGCTGGAAGAGCAGATCTTGGTGAAGGGCCAGGCCATTCTGGGGTTTGGCACTCCCACTTCGCTGCTGTACAGGTCCGATCTGGTGCGGAGCACGAAGGAGTTCTATCCCAACCCGTCACCGCACTCGGACACGAGCGCTTGTTATGAACAACTACGAAAGAGCGATTTTGGATTCGTGTATGAGGTTCTGTCGTTCGAGCGGGTCCACACCGAAACCCAAAGCTCGGCTTCGGCGGATATGAACCGCTATTCATCGGCATGCTTGAACGATCTTTTGGTGTACGGTCGCGAATATCTCACTAAACACGAATTCGAGAATCAGGTGAAGAAGGACCTGGGCGGCTATCAACGCTTCCTGGGAGTCAACTATGTGGTTGGATTCAAGGACAAAAAATTCTGGGACTACCATCGCAGTAGGCTGCAAGAGTTGGGATATCCGCTTACCCGTTTTGTGCTGCTGAAAGGCGCGCTGATCGCGGCCCTGCACGGGATCGCGAATCCAGGACAGACGATCGGAAAAGTGTGGGCGGAACTATCCGCACACTGGGCGAGAGCCGCGGCGCGACGGAATGCGGCAGGCCGCGATTCCGTCCGTAGCACCCTGAACAAACCAAGGGCCATTGGTGCCGGTCCGACGATTCCCGGCGGCCAGCGATGAACACCCCGCCGGCAATCGTGAACGTCCGCGGAGAGGAGGCCGGAATATGAAGGTTGTACTTTTTTGTGGTGGACTGGGACTGCGCATCCGGGATGCCGAGGATGTCCCCAAGCCCATGGTGCAGATTGGGTATCGCCCTGTGCTATGGCATGTGATGAAGTACTATGCGCACTTCGGCCACAAAGACTTCATTTTGTGTCTGGGACATCGTGCCGACGCGATCAAGAAGTATTTTCTGGAGTACAACGAATGTGCGTCGAACGATTTTGTGATGTCCGGGGGCGGAAAGAAAGTCGAACTGTTCAACAGCGATATTCAGGACTGGCGCATAACGTTCGCCGATACCGGGATCAATTCCAACATCGGCCAGCGTCTGAAAGCGGCGGAGAAATATCTGGAAGGCGAAGGCGAATTCCTCGCCAACTACAGTGATGGGCTCACGGATTTACCGCTGCCGAAACAAGTGGAACACTTTCATCAGCAGGGCAAGGTGGCTAGCTTTCTGTGTGTTCGTCCGAACCTTAGCTACCACATGGTTTCCTTGCAGGAGGGAAATGGCAGCCTGGTGTCGGGAATCCACGCGATCAATAACGGCAGCGTCCAGATCAACGGCGGCTATTTCGTTTTTAGCAAAAGGATTTTCGATTTCATTGGAGATAACGAAGAGCTGGTCAATGAGCCGTTCCACCGGCTGATCGAGGAAAAACAGTTGATCGGGTATCCCTACGACGGCTTTTGGGCTGGTATGGATACTTTCAAAGACAAGCAGCAGCTCGAAGGCATGTGGGGCAGCGGGGCGGCACCGTGGGAAGTGTGGAAGAACGGCAATGGGCGGCACAAGCCGGCCACCACGTGACCCAGTGGTTCGATCACAGGAGGATTCAATGAGTGTTGATACCGCGCTCCAAGCGCTGGAGAGCACAGGACGTCCGATTCGCGTCGGAATGGTAGGGGCGGGCGCGACAGGCCGCGCCATCGCGCTGCAGTTGGGAACGCCGGTACCGGGTATGCGTCTGGTGGCGATTGTCAATCGTACGCCGGAGCATGCGGAGCGCGCCTTCCGGGAGGCGGGAATCACAGACTGGGCACGCGTCAGTTCCGCTCGCGAAGCGGAAGAGAAGACTGCTCGCGGACTGCCCGTGCTGACCGATGACCCCTCAGTACTGACCGGTTGCGACGCCATCGATGTGGTGCTCGAAGTGACGGGCACAGTCGAAGCCGCGGCCGGCGTGGTGCTGGACGCATTCCGCCATGGCAAGCATGTTGTGCTGGTGAACGCCGAACTTGATTCACTGATTGGCCCGATTCTGAAGGCGAAAGCGGACGAGGCCGGAGTTGTCGTCACCCACACGGACGGAGACGAGCCGGGAGTCGCGATGACCCTCCTGCGTTATCTGCGCACGTTGGGGCTCCGCCCGGTGGCAACTGGGAATATCAAGGGCATGGTGGACTACTACCGGAATCCGGAAACCCAGAAAGCGTTTGCTGCCAAGCATGACCAGGATGTGAAAAAGGTCACTTCATTTGCCGACTCGACCAAGCTCTCGATGGAGGCCAGCGTTCTAGCCAATGCGACCGGGTTTCAGGTCGGTCGTCGCGGTATGTATGGTCCGCCCTGCGCTTACGTCCGCGAGATGGCGAATCTGCTGCCGCCGAAACAGATGCTGGAGACAGGGCTCGTCGATTACGCATTGGGCGCGGCTCCGCACACTGGTGCCTTTGTCATCGTGCACGAGGAAAATCCGCTGAAGAAAGTGCAACTGGCGTATTACAAAATCGGTGACGGCCCGTTCTACGTTTTCTACACGCCGTTTCACTTGCCGCATCTGCAGATCGCGTCGACGATCGGACGAGCGGTAATCCATCGCGATCCTACGGTCGCTCCGATGGGGGGGCCAGTGTGCGAAGTTGTCAGCGTCGCCAAGCGCGACCTGAAAGCAGGCGAGCGCCTGGATGGCGTCGGCGGTTTCTGTACTTACGGGCTCATCGATAACGCCGTCGCGGCCCGCGGCGTGAACGCGCTGCCCATCGGTCTTTCCGATGGCCGTGTGCTGACGCGGGATATTGCGAAAGACCAGGCTCTTTCATTCGACGACGTGGCCGCGGTTCCCCTGGGAATTGTAGAGAAATTGTGGCGCGAGCAGCACGCGCGCTGGCCGGCGGGGGCGCCGGAGTCGCGGGAGGCTTTGCACCCTGTCGTCGCGGGAGGCATCCGCTGAAGTCTCTGATGCTGCTCGAATCCAACCTGGCTCACCATGCTTAACCGCTCATTCTGGAAAGACCGTCGCGTTTTTCTGACCGGACATACTGGCTTCAAAGGAAGCTGGCTGTCGCTGTGGCTGAACGCGCTTGGCGCCAAGGTCACCGGCTACGCGCTCGATCCGCCGACTCAACCGAACCTGTTCGAACAGGCAGAGGTTGCCAACACCCTCCGCTCGATTCGAGGCGATATTCGTGATTTCTCGCGGCTCCGGAGTGCGGTCGCCGAATGCCGCCCGGAAGTGGTTCTTCATCTGGCGGCCCAGTCGGTGGTGAAGCGCGGCTATGAGGATCCCATCGACAACTACTCTTCGAACGTGATGGGAACGGTGCATGTGCTGGAGGCGATCCGACAGTTGAACCAGCCCTGCGCTGTGGTCAATGTCACCAGCGACAAGTGTTACGAAAACCGTGAATGGGTATGGGGCTATCGCGAGAACGAGCCCATGGGCGGCCGGGATCCTTATTCGAACTCCAAGGGTTGCGCTGAGCTGGTGACCACTTCTTACCGGGAGTCGTTTTGTCCTCTCGATTCGTTGGATCGTCACGGAGTTGCACTGGCAAGCGCACGCGCCGGGAATGCCATCGGCGGCGGCGATTGGACTGCTGACCAGTTGATCCCCGATCTGCTGCGGGCATTTATTGCGGGGAAGCCCTGTCTGATTCGAAATCCTTCGGCCTTCCGGCCGTGGCAGTTCGTGCTGGAGCCGCTGCGGGGGTACCTGATGTTGGCGGAGCGGCTCTCCGAAGACGGCGCTCAGTTTGCCTCGGGCTGGAATTTCGGCCCGGCCGATGCCGACGCTAAACCGGTTTACTGGATTGCTGACAAGTTAGTTGGATCGTGGGGGAACCAGGCATCCTGGAGGCAGGACGCAGCGTCGCACCCTCGCGAAGCGCATTCGCTCAAACTCGACGCTTCCAAGGCGAGCGTTTACCTGCACTGGAATCCCGCGCTTCCCTTGAACCAGGCCCTCGAATGGATCGTGGAATGGTATCGCGGCTTTCAGGCCGGCGCGAATCTTCGACGTCTCACGCAGGTACAGATTGAGCGCTATGAGGAGCTTTTGCAGGACTTACAGCGCGCCTTCCCTCGCTGACCAGATTTCATAAACTTAGACCAAGGACTCGGGAGAATTCTTAATGGCAACACCAAATATCGTTGTATTGGGAACTGGGATGGCCGGATTTGGCGCCGCCCATCGATTGCACGCCGAGGGCATCACGCCCGTGATGTACGACAAGAACGCTTACTATGGCGGCCATACGGCTTCATTCCGCTACGAGACAGGTTTCCTGTTCGACGTGGGACCGCACATCTCTTTTACCAAAGATCCACGCATTCAGAAGTTGTTTGCGGATAGCGTCAATCAAAGTTTCGAAACCATCCAGATCAGTCTGAACAACTATTGGCGCGGCCACTGGCCCGTGCATCCGGTGCAGTTGCATATGCATGGATTGCCGGAAGACGTGATCGTCAAAGTGATCAGCGATTTCGTTGAGGCGCGGCAGTTGCTGGAAGAGTCTCCCAAGAACTATGCCGAGTGGCTGTTGGCAAGCTTTGGCCGCACCTTCGCCGAGCTTTTTCCCATGCAGTACACACGCAAATACCACACCACCAGTGCCGACAATATGAGCACCGACTGGCTTGGGCCTAGGATCTACCGACCCAGCCTCGAAGAGGTTTTGCGGGGTGCGATTTCGGCGTCGGCGCCTCATGTTCACTACATTACTCACTTCCGCTATCCCAGCGAAGGTGGATTCATGTGCTACTTGAAAAAGTTCATGCCGATGGGGAGCATGAAGCTGAATCACGAGCTCATCTCCATCGATCCCCGCAAACGGCAACTCAAGTTCTCGAATGGTTTGGTGACGAACTATGACGGGCTGGTTTCTTCTGTCGCGCTGCCTGACATGATCCGCATGATTGAAGGTGCGCCAGCCGATGTTGTGGAGGCTTCGAAACGCCTGGCCTGTTCCACCTGCGTTCTCGTTAATGTCGGGGTGAACCGCGAGGATCTTTCGCGCGCGCACATGACATATTTCTACGACGAGGACATCTGCTTTACGCGCTTGGGCTTTCCGCACATGCTCTCCGCGCGCAATGCGCCTCCGGGTACGGGAAGCATTCAGGCGGAAGTTTATTTTTCCGATAAGTACCGGCCCTTCTCCGGCTCGGCCGAAGACTGGATCGATCCAGTCATCCGCGACCTTCGCAAGTGCGGTCTGCTGCGCGAGGAGGATCAAGTCCTGTCGCGCAAGGCGATGTTCCTGCGGTATGCCAACATCATTTTCGACCTCGAGCGCGCGGAGGCGCTCAAGACCGTCCACGGTTATCTTGACGATCTCGGTATTTCCTATTGCGGGCGATACGGCGATTGGGGATACATGTGGACCGACGAGAGTTTCATCAGCGGCGAAAAGGCCGCCGACCGCGCGCTCTCCGCAGCGATGTCTCTGAAGTAGTGCGATATCTCTAACCTATGATCAAACTGCAACTGAGTGGGGGAAACGACCGCGCCCTGAAAGTTCTGTGCCTGGGCTCGCATTCCGACGACATCGAAATTGGCTGTGGCGGTACCATTCTCCGGCTACTGGGTGAATACCCAGGGTGCGTTTTTCACTGGGTAGTGTTCAGCGCCATCGGCGTCCGGAAAGCGGAGGCGCAACGGGCGGCAGAATCGTTCGTCGGCCCCAAGCGTCTGGAGCAGGTGGTGTTGAAGGAGTTTCGCGATGGTTTCATGCCGTTCGCGGGCGCCGAAGTAAAGGACGTCTTTGAGGAACTGAAGCGGACTGTTTCGCCGGATCTAATCTTCACTCACCGCCGCGACGACGCACATCAGGACCACCGCCTGATCTCCGAACTGACGTGGAATACCTTCCGGGACCATTTCATTCTGGAATACGAAATCCCAAAATACGACGGCGATCTGGGGCAACCCACTGTCTTTGTGCCTCTGGAAACCGATATCTACCAGAAGAAAGTTCGCAACCTCATGGACGCGTTCCAATCCCAACGCACAAAGCGCTGGTTTGAGGAGAGGACATTTCTCTCTCTCATGCGGCTGCGGGGAATGGAATGTAACGCTACCACCGGCTACGCAGAAGCGTTTTACTGCCGGAAACTGGTGCTCTGATGCGCCTGCTACCCGACACAAGACTGTTATGAGAACTGAGCTTGGCGGAAGCCGTGATCACGCGCGATGAAAGACCTCAAGCACAAAACGATTCGTGGCGGTGCGGCGAAGGTTCTCGCCCAGGTGGCGAATCTGGTACTGCGAACCGGATCGCTGATGATCCTGGCTCGCCTCTTAGACCCCAAGGACTTTGGCTTGGTGGGGATGGTCACGGCCGTGATTAATGTGTTCATGGTGTTCCGGGACTTCGGTCTCTCGGCGGCTGCGGTGCAGCGCATGAACGTCACGGAGGAACAGGCCTCCACCCTGTTTTGGATCAACTTATTGTTCGGTGCAGGCCTCGGTTTGTTGGCGGTGGCTATGGCGCCCCTTGTGGTTGCTTTCTATCACGAACAGCGGCTCCTCGGAGTGACGGCAGTGCTGGCGACGGCGTTTCTGTTCAACGCAGCGGGGGTGCAACATTCCTCGATGCTGGAACGCCAGATGCGTTTCGTCACGTTGTCGGTCATCGACCTTGTATCGTTGTTCGTCAGCACCGCGGTTGGCATCGGCATGGCGCTGCGCGGGTTCGGATACTGGTCGCTCGTCGCTACCACGACGGTCACCCCGATTATCTATACCATTGGCGTGTGGCTAACGACGGCATGGGTGCCCGGACGGCCGCGGCGGCAATCCGGAATCCGTTCGATGTTGCGCTTTGGCGGTACAGTTACCCTGAACGGACTGGTACTGTATGTCGCCAGTAACTTCGAAAAGATCTTATTAGGACGTTACTGGGGCGTCGATGCGCTCGGCATTTACGGACGGGCCTATCAACTGATAAACATTCCCACCGACACCCTCAATTCAGCTGCGGGCGGCGTGGCTTTCGCTGCGCTCTCGAGGCTTCAGGACGACCCGAACCGCCTCAAGAGTTACTTCTTGAAGGGCTACTCTCTGGTCTTAACCCTGACCGTGCCTATTACGTTTACTTGCGCGCTGTTCGCCGACGATCTGATCGGTGTTTTCCTGGGGCCGAAGTGGCATAGCGCCGCAGGCGTGTTTCGCTTGCTCGCGCCGACTACATTGGCATTCGCGATTCTCAATCCACTAGGCTGGCTCCTCAACGCGCTGGGACTGGTCGGACGAGGCTTGAGAATCGCCCTCGTCCTGGCGCCGGTGATGATTGCCGGCTATGTGGTGGGTTTGCGCTACGGCCCCACCGGTGTTGCCACCGGGTATTCAACGGTGATGATCCTTTGCCTGATTCCGCTCATCGCCTGGGTTACGCAAGGCACGGCGATTTCGGTCCGCGACATTTTGGTGACCGTCAGCCGGCCTCTACTTTCCGGGATTGTAGCTGGGGCGGTTGCGTTTGCATTGCAGCAATTCTTCTACGGACCGCTGCTTCATCCGCTGGCCAGACTTGCATCAGGAGTGACAGTAGTGCTTTCCGTATACCTCGGGATGCTCTTGTACATCATGAGGCAGAAAGAGTTTTACCTCGACCTTATCCGGGGATTCAGAAAGCCTTCCGATGCCGATACAGCATTGGCATCGATTGGTGGGACGACAGGTACTGTCGCGACCGTCGGCTCAGTCGGGGCCTGATTGACCTCAGAACGCCACTTTCGCCCTCTGCTATGAGCCTGTCTCTCTAGCCGACGCAGTTCTCAACGTTCAAGAAAGGCAAATGTTCAAAAGCCAGTATGTCTCTTTTGTCGATCAGAAGATTCGAGGGTGTTAAACACAGCTTTGCCCTCAGCTTGTGTGCGATCGCGGTGGTGGCATTTCCTTTCGCCCTGTCACTGGTCAACCACGGTCTAGGTATTCTGCCGAGTGCTTTTCTTTCAGCTCGAAAACAGGAAAGTCAGGTAGTGTCTCATGCCTACACTACGACGTTTCCACTGACCGAAAACCCCATATCAGAAGAAGGAGAGTGGATCAATGGCAAAGCGGTCGGACTTAACTGGGCTGACGTTCGGAACAATCCCGGCCTGGCCTTTGGCACCGAATCGGGTACCAATGGCTACGACGATTCCACGGCCCTGTTAACCGGCAACTGGGGATCGGACCAGACCGCGGAGGCTACGGTTCATACGGTGAATCAAAACGACAACATCTATGAGGAAGTGGAGTTGCGGCTGCGGAGTAGCCTGTCCGCGCGGTCTGCCACCGGATATGAGATCAATTTCCGGTGTTCGAAGACGGCGAGTGCATACACGCAGATTGTTCGGTGGAACGGGCCCTTGGGGAATTTCACTTATATAACCGCCGCGCAAGGACAGCAGTACGGCGTAGCAAACGGAGATGTTGTGAAAGCCACAATCAAGGGCGACGTAATAACCGCTTATATCAACGGCAAGCAAGTTCTCCAGGTCACGGACAAGAAGTTCAGCGCGGGCAATCCGGGAATGGGATTTTTTCTGCAGGGTGCGTCCGGAGTGAACAGCGACTACGGATTTACTCGCTTTACGGCTTCAGACGGGTCTCCTGCCGCAAGTCCGCTTTTCTGATATTGCGCACCTAGGCGCTGACGAACAGAGTTATCTGCGCCAGTTCCCCCAAATCAGTAGTTAACGTTTGCGCACAACCAACTAATATCGCAAGCGAATGAACGACTATCTCAGCCAGTACTACCGTTGTCCGGACCAGTATCTCAACTTTGCCGAGAACGGCGAGGCGGCTGGTGGCGATGGTTATTTTCGGTTCGGGGACAATGTAGTCTGCTATGGTGCCTGTCATGGGTCGAAGGTGTCCTCGTCCCCCATGGGCCCTCTGCATGACGTATCTTCTGACACTACTGTGCGGAAGGGTGAAGTGTGTCTTCCCTTCAATCTGCGGCAGATCGTCGACAATTTACGGTGTGAACTCTATGTGAACCCTGGGTCGGAGGGCGCGCCACTGGAGTCGACCGCAAACCGTTTGTATTACTTCGTGCGTCCCTTGTTGCCGGTTGCGGTACGGAAGCACTTGCAGAGGATTCGTCTTAACGGCTGGGACAAGATTTCCTTTCCGCAATGGCCAGTCGACCGTACCGTGGACAACCTGCTCGAACGCTTGCTGCTCTTGTCCCTTAGAGCGCAAGGCGGAGACCGGATCCCGTTCATTTGGTTCTGGCCGGACGGCGCCCCCAGCAGCGCGATCGTGACGCATGACGTGGAAACAACTGCGGGGAGAGACTTCTGCGCGACTCTCATGGATATTGACGATCGATTTGGAATCAAAGCGGCGTTTCAGGTCGTACCCGAAGGGCGCTACGAGGTCACGCCTGAATATCTGCAATCGATTACCGACCGGGGTTTCGAGGTAGCTGTACAAGACCTGAACCACGATGGACGTTTGTACCGTAATCACCGGCAATTCATTACCCG
>WNFI01680706.1_pt2 | contig 11444 bp, 9 predicted proteins | sample 5400471 | NCBI WGS metagenome assembly WNFI01 (sample SAMN13153348, study PRJNA577476) | soil metagenome | isolation source: 100 cm saprolite on Douglas fir-dominated hillslope | place: USA:California | collected 2013-09-17
TGAAAGTAGGAGAAGAGCGACGTAGAGAAAGGATTCTGCGCCACCTGACAGATATCCAGTACGAGCGCAATGATGCCAACTTCATTCGTGGACGCTTCCGCGTGCGTGGCGATGTGCTTGAGATATTCCCGGCCTACGAGGATGTAGCGGTGCGTATCGAATTCTTCGGCGATGAGATCGAGCGCATGACCGAGATTGACCCACTTACGGGCGAAGTGCTGGGCAAACGCCAGCGCCTTGACATCTACCCGGCAAAGCACTGGGTTACGACACAGCAGCGCCTGAATCGAGCCATTGAACTGATAGAGGAAGAATTGCAAGAGCGCCTGGAAGTATTGGAATCTGAGGGGAAGCCACTCGAAGCGGCTCGTTTGAAACAGCGCACCAACTTTGATCTCGAAATGCTGCGCGAGACAGGCTTCTGCTCAGGTGTGGAGAACTATTCGCGCCACCTGGCGGGCCGCGCAGCGGGCGAGCAGCCCTGGACACTGATGGACTATCTACCAGATGATTATCTACTGGTCGTGGACGAGTCGCATGTCGCGCTACCACAGGTACGTGGTATGTTCGCGGGTGACCGCTCGCGTAAACAGGTACTTGTTGACTATGGCTTCCGTCTCCCCTCGGCCCTCGATAACCGCCCGCTCATGTTTTCAGAGTTCGAGCGCGAAATCAACCAGGCACTTTTTGTCTCTGCTACACCGGGTCCCTACGAATATGAACACAGCCAGACTATTGTCGAACAAGTTATCCGCCCGACCGGCCTGCTCGATCCACAAATCAGCGTGCATCCCACGAAAGGGCAGATCGATGATCTACTCGTAGAGATTCGCAAGCGTGTTGAAAAGGGACAACGTGTGCTGGTCACAACCCTGACCAAGAAGATGGCCGAAGACCTGGCAGACTATATGCAAGAACTGAACATCAAGGTTCATTACCTGCACTCGGAGATTGAAACCATCGAACGCGTGGAGATCCTGCGCGATTTACGCCTGGGTGTCTACGATGTAGTCGTCGGCATTAACCTGCTGCGCGAAGGACTCGACCTACCAGAAGTATCGTTGGTCGCCATTCTCGATGCGGATAAAGAGGGCTTCTTACGTTCAGGAGGTTCCCTCATCCAGACGATCGGGCGCGCCGCTCGACATATAGAAGGCAGCGTCATCATGTACGCCGACACGGTCACAAAGTCGATGCAACACGCTATCGACGAGACCAATCGTCGCCGCAGGCTGCAAACTACTTTTAACGAAAGCAATAATATAACCCCGCGCGGGATCAAGAAGGATGTGAAGACCCTCTCGGAGCGCATCAAAGCCATGAGCGGCGCAAACGTCCAGGCGCTGGACGGAAAATCAGTCTCTGTAGCCCTGGCAGGCATTCCAAAAGAAGAGGCGCTGCGCTTGATTAGGGACCTTGAATCACAGATGCGAGCCGCGGCTAAACAGCTAGAGTTCGAGAAAGCCGCCCAACTACGCGACCAGATCATCGAGATCCGCCGGTCAATGATCGAATGATCGTCCAACTAAGATTAATGAGATCACAATTAGCACCTACCGGCAGCAACGGATATTAGATATATGGAAAGGATCATTATCTAATGACTCACGATAACCACATGTCTCACGATGCTCACCCGACACAGAGCGATTATCTAAGCGGCCCGCAAATAATACCTCGGCGTGTTAAACCCAACATAACAGTAGCCGAGCTAATCGATCAGCAGTTTCAGGCTTACAATTCGGCACGCTTACAAGAGGCTGCGCGGCTCTATGCCGAAGAGATGCTCGCGCCCGAAAAAGACGTGACCGTTGGCCTGACGATGGCCGGCGCACTCACTCCCGCAGGTTTGGGAGGATGTATCCTCACACTGATGGAAAATGGTTTCGTCGATTTTATCATCAGCACGGGCGCAAACCTCTACCACGATATGCACTATGCGCTTGCCATGGCCTTGCACCGTGGCGATTTCCGCCTCGACGACATCAAACTCCAGGAGGAGGGCGTGATTCGAATTTATGACATCCTTTTTGAGGACAAGGTACTACTTGATACCGATGCCTTCGTGCGCGAGTCCTTGAAAAGCTTGCCCAACCGGCCCATATCGACGTCGGAACTGCACCATCACCTCGGCACCCAGTTGCTCAAAGCAGGCGTCAATCCAGAGTATTCGGTGCTGGCACAGGCTGCGGCATGGAATGTCCCCATCTATACATCGTCCCCCGGCGATTCGTCGATTGGTATGAACGTGGCACGCAACGCATTAGATGGAAGTTCGCTTACGCTCGATCCGCTGGCCGATGTCAACGAAACAACCGCCATCGTGCTTCATGCCACGCGCAATGGCGTCATTATTCTTGGCGGTGGCAGCCCGAAAAATTTCTACTTGCAGACACAACCACAACTATGGGAAGTGCTGGGTATCCAGAAAGGCGGGCATGACTATTTCATTCAGATCACTGCTGACGCTCCACATTGGGGAGGGCTCTCTGGCGCAACACCATCTGAGGCCGTTTCTTGGGGCAAGATCAAGCCCGATCAGCTCAAAAGCACAGTAGTGATCTATGGAGATTCGACTATCGCTCTACCGCTTCTTACTGCCTACGCTGTCAGTAAGGCAAGTCCGCGTCCGAGAAAAGAGCTGTACGCCAGGCGCGAAGAACTACTTAAAGAACTCAAATTGGCTTATAATGCTGCAAAAGAGGTCCGGCCATAAAGGGTATTTCGATCTAAACACAAGCAGGCTTCCTACATTAGGTAGATAGCTTGCTGGTGTTTAGATGGAGGCGACCTGCTGATTAGATACAAGCATCGACTCGTTAACTTTGCATTAGCTTGACAATCTAATGTATAATATCATGGTGCGTAAAAAACCACACTTGTTTGGGTGCATGCAGAGGGCTGCAAAGATTGACGGTAGCAGTGGTTACAAGAAGTAAAAAATTAGGAGGTAGCTTCGATGCTTGTTCACTTGATGCTGGAACTCTATGGGTGTGATCGACAACTTTTGTCGAACAAACCACTGGTGAGCCGTGTACTGGAAGAGTACCCTGCTCGTGTAGATATGGAGAAGGTAAGTCCTGTACACCTGTATCAGATTGAAACGTCTAATCCATTAGATGCTGGCCTTTCGGGCTTTGTTGTGATTGCCCAGAGCCACATTAGTTTACATGCCTGGCCCGAGTATGGCGAAGTTGACATCGACATTTGCTCGTGCAAAGAATTTAGTCAGGAAGATGCCATCGCCTTCGCGAAGGAGATGTTTCAAACTGACGATATAGAAGCGCATTTTGTGGTCCGTGGAACACGTTCTCTGCGACCAGAAAACCCCGATCCGGCGCGCTATGAAGCTGCTATGGCTGCACGCATGGCTAGATCGGCGGTGCGCTAAAAAGAAGGAGCATTCTGACTATATGAACGAACCGCTTGTGACCCATTTTGGTGCCCCAGATGCACCCCTTTGGGACCCGGCCACTGCCCGCGTCACGATTATTCCGGCCCCCCTGGAGTATAGCGTCAGCTATATGAAAGGCACCAAACATGGGCCACAAGCGATTCTTAACGCCTCAAGCCAGGTGGAGTTATACGACGAGGAACTGGATTGGAGCCCCATCGAAGTTGGCGTATATACTCGCCCCGCATTGGATTATAGCGGCATGGATCATGCTACCGCCCTCAAGATCACAGGTGATGCCGTACGCGAAGTCCTGCAACGCGGGCAACTCCCCTTTACAATTGGGGGTGAGCATTCCCTCTCCGCTCCTCCTATCGCTATCGTACATGAATACTTTCCTGATTTGACAGTTGTGCATATCGACGCTCACGGTGATTTGCGTGATGAGTACGAGGGCACCCCGCTTTCACATGCCTCAATTGAACGCCGTGTTGTAGATATGGGCATACCCCTCACGGAAATTGGCATCCGCAGCTTCAGTTATGAAGAAGCTGAGTTCATGAAAACTTCGCCAGATGTAAAAATCATCTGGGGCTATCAACTTGCAAAAGGAACAGCCATCATTCCATGGGAACGCCTGAGCAAGCATACCTATGTGACTATTGATCTTGATGCGCTCGATCCAGGCGAGATGCCTGCGGTGGGAACACCCGAACCAGGCGGACTGCATTGGTATCAACTGCTCGATCTCTTTCGTGAGATTTGCCGCCGCACCACTGTCGTCGGTATGGACGTGGTTGAACTCTGCCCTATGCAGGGACAGATACGAGCGGACTTTATGGCCGCGAAGCTGGTGTACAAGATGATCGGCTATCGCTTCTATGATAACCTGTAATGCCTGTAGTACTTTCTGGATACGCTTTGATACAATAATTTCAGAATAGTATTTAGTTGGCAATAAAACATGAGCCTAGAGACGCATTATGAATTTACAAAACGTAATGGGGAAACAAGACGCACTTATGATCATCATGCTCTGTTCACTCCTGACCTTGCTCGTCGCGTGTGACAGCAATCCCAGCGTCTCCTCTACAAACACCCATCATACACTTTCCACCAACGATGGTAACATCATCACCTACAGCACCAGCCCGCAGGATGTTCTCATACGAACTTTCTATGGAGGCGGCAGACTTGGTACATTTGAGATGAGTCCAGATATAAGCATATATGGAGACGGTACCTACATTCTCGGTCCGGGAATACAAATGCGGCAAGGGCAGCTTCAAACCGCCGAGCTGCAACAATTGCTTAACGGGCTTGTTGATACCTATGGGCTGTTCAAGTTGAACCGGCAGCAATTCTACGACGTGCCTGATCAGAATGCTACCCTGCTCCAATTGATGCTCAACGGCAAACAATACGAGTTCTTGTATGGCCCATTTGGCAATCTCCAGGAAAGTGCCCAGGATTTAGACGAGTACCATCGACTGGGAAAAGCTCTTACCAGCATCACAGAGGCGCTAAGTGGTCCTACTCACAGCTATACAAGCAGCGAGATGGCGTTGCTCGTCCACCAAATTTTCAACGTTGATCCCACTCAGAACATTGCTTCCTGGAACTTCCAGGATTTCACATTGTACCAGCTAGCTACCTATGAATGCGGCCCGGTTCCTCCAGATGAGACAGGACCTGACGCCGATACAGGCTGCCTGACCTATACAGTACCTCGTACAGCGCTATTGCTGAATATGCAGCAGCTTCGAGAAATAACGACGCTTATGAATGGGCAACAGCAGGGAGTATTTCTCGAAGGAGTACTCTACTATAGCGTCGTCTTACGGCCATTACTACCCGACGAGAAATCACAAATGGCACTTGCCATGTTGGGAAGCCAGGAACTGAATTACGCAGGTGTGCCACTTCACCAGGGGCCTGTTCCTACACCGACTCCTAATAGATAATTATAGAGATTTCAAAGAAAGTGGTACAATCAGCTTAAATTTTTTTGTCTGTCGAAGGAGACGAGCTATGGAGTCATCGGTGTCCACTGGAAACCCCCTGGTGATCCTCAACCCGGCTGCCAATCGTGGCGATATGACTCACTACCGCAAGGTGGTGCGCAGCCGCTTGAAACATGAGAATGCAGAGTACGTGGAAACGACAAAGCAAGGGGAGGCGAAAGAACTCGCCAGGTGTGCTGCTGAAGAAGGGCGTGCTGTAGTTATCATGGGTGGGGATGGCTCTGTCCACGAGGTGGTCAATGGTATCCTGGCCAGCGGAGGGCGTGTGCCGTTAGGCATAGTTGCCGCTGGCTCCGGCAATGACTATGCCTGGAATACCCTCAAGTTGCCGCACGATCCTGGGGAGGCCGTCGAACGGGCACTGACGGGACAACTCGTCAATGCGGATGTTGGTATGGTAAACGGGGAGTACTTCGCCAACTCGTTCAGCGTGGGGCTGGATGCTGATATTGCCGTTGCTGCAGAGCAGATGAAAAAAATACCTTTTATGACCGGGTCACGCCTATACTATGGCACAAGTCTGAAACAACTCCTATTTGGCTACCATCGCTGTCCCTGGCTGACCCTGCGACTGGATGATGGGCAACAACTTGACCAGAAGGAAGCCCGACGCTATGTCTTGATGGCTGTCACGATTGGACCAACCTATGGAGCAGGCTTTCGCATCAATCCTACTGCTGATTATACGGATGGGCTTTTTGATATCTGCACCATTAGCTATACTCCTCTCTTACGTGCCCTGAGGCTGCTGCCAATAGTCAAGAAAGGCGAACATGCTGGCTTGCCCGAAGTGACCTTCTACAGGGCGAAATCGGTACATATTGAAAGTCAGGACATGGTAAATGTGCAGATGGATGGCGAGACAACGCGCGCAACTAGCTATGATGCCAGGATTTTGCCAGGGGCGTTATGGGTGCGGGTATGACATTTGACTATTTTCATCACCCCCTTACCCAATGTGGTATAATACGTAATGAGCGCTAACTACACACACATTCCTTCGGACGGGCGGTCATTTAGCGCATCGATTTTAAGAGCGAGTGCGGAATAACCGACGGGAAACACACGATGAATCTTGCCAATCCGTCCACCTCGTAAAAGTAACCTCCACTTAGGCCAATTTGGAAAGGACACATGACCAGAGATTTCAACAAGCAACGGCGAGTTAACGAGCGACCGTATTCTCGCAGTTCATCTTCAGGCAGAGATGGAGAAGAGCGGTCTTCACGCCCTGCCAGACCCCGCCTCAATCGCGACATGGTAGATCGCGCATGGGAGAATGGAGCGCGCCAGAATCACGCTGATTACCGATCGCGCGACGATAACAGGAATCAGCAACCACGCGATAATAAGCGTCGCAATCAGTATTCAGATCAACCCTCCGCTCAAGATAGTCGCAATAACCGCAAGCCTTACGGGAATCGCCAGAACAACTATCGAGACAGCGAGCGTACCTCTCAAAGTAACTATGGGCCTCGACCCCGCTCCTACGAATCAAGTATGCGCCGTTTTGATGATCAGCGTTACAATGAATTCCAGCACCAGGGTTACCCGGATCGTCCTGAGAGGACCAACCCTCCTACAGGTTACCGCGAAAACGCTCAGCAGCCAGGCCCACGCTCACCATATCGCGACAGGGAACAATACAGAGGCAATCAACGAAATGAATTCGATCGCGACACTCGATCGTCTCGTAATCCCAATAGTAACCGGCGACCACCTCGCGACTTTGAGGGCGACGTCAACGGCAGGCAATCTCGTAGTTATGATCGTGATAAACGGTCATTTCGCAACGGGCCACAACGTAATACGGTAAACCCTCGCCAGCAGAGCCGACCGGCAAGGCAACAGCCAAATTTTTCGCGCAGGCCTCAAGAATTTCAGCAACGTGGGCCAGAACGTGAACTATTCGAAGGTGATTACGAGCATTTTGACGCGCTCAACGCTATTGAGCCCTCCGCAGCTCGAACTGAGAGCCATACAGATGCTCCCCAGAAGGCGCAGGCAGGTCACCCTGTATCTTCGCTGAATGAACTGAAAGGCTCTAAACACGAAGAGCGTAAGAATGCCGAATTCTGGAAGGAAATCGGGCAAGAGGCGGATGAGCTGGTTCAACATATCGAGCCACCAACCGCTAAAGAAGCAATCACGGAACACTCAACTGAAGTTCCAACTACCACCTCAACAGATGAGAAGCCAAAGTCTCGCGCTCGTACAACCAGTGTCGCAGCGCGAGGAAGAAAAGCTAAAGCGAATCCGAGCGCGCCCAAGCCGCCCTCAGATAGTCCAAAACCGTCACAACGTGGCTTCAAGTGGCCAACGCCTGAACAATAACGGTCACATCACCATACTCTATAATTAAATTAAAGGACATTTGTCGTAGGAGTTGGATCTCCATCCTTTGGGGGGTGTTTTACGAGGGCCGGCCGATACATCGGCGATGGCGGCGATACATCGCGCCCTACGGTCCACCCGGAAGGACAGAGACCCTAGGAGCTCTGCCACACATCCGGGGTCGTAGGGACAGGGGTGGTGTGGTGTCGGGTTGGGCCCCTTGTGGGTGTCCGTGGGGGCTTACCCGGGTGTGGCGTGGGTGAAAACGCTCGCTACCGCTAACGGAGTGACTACTAGCTATGCTTTATCCGAGCTACCTCAACCTCTATGAAACAGGTGAGTTGGCGCAACGTGCCGCCGCAGCCTGGGAGATTTTAAATAGCTGCACCATTTGCCCGCAGAATTGCCGCTGTAACCGTATTGCCGGGAAAACTGGTGTGTGCAGGTCGGGCACCGAGGCCATTGTCGCCTCCTGGAATGTTCATCGCCGGGAAGAACCACCTATTAGCGGCACAAGAGGAGCGGGAAGTATGTTCTTTGGTTATTGCCAGGCCCGTTGCACTTACTGCCAGAATTTCTCTTTGAGCCAGGGTGGATTGGGACACCGCGTTGGTCCCGAGCGCCTGGCGGATATGATGCTCTACCTACAGAAGAAGAAGTGTCATAACCTGGATTTAGTGACGCCAACCCATTTCGTACCCCAGATTCTAGCCGCGCTCGTCGTTGCCTGTGGCAAGGATTTACGTTTGCCCATCGTATATAACTGCGCTGGATACGAAAATCTGGAAACGCTCAAGTTGTTGGATGGGGTCGTCGATATTTATTTACCGGATGCTAAGTACTCCGACAACAAAAACGCGTTGCGCACCTCCAAAATGCCACATTATGTCGAATCCAACCAGGTCACCTTGCGAGAAATGTATCGACAGGTTGGCCCACTGCAACTCGATGAGGAGGGGATCGCGCACCGAGGGCTCCTCATTCGTCACCTGGTGCTGCCGGAGGATATTTCAGGGACTCGCGAGGTATTGCGCTGGATAGCGGAAGAGCTGGGCCCTGATACCCCCGTGAGTCTGATGGATCAGTATTTCCCTGCATGGAAAGCGGTGAACGACCCCGTATTGAACCGGCGACTCACCTGGAGTGAGTACCGAACAGCCATGGACGCATTGGAAGAATTGAACTTGACAGCAGGGTACGTACAAGAAGACCTGATGGAGTTAGATACAACCTCTTACGTTTGACGTTCTTCTTTGTTGCATGGCCTTCAACCTCCCACCTGGTGGTTGAGGCGTGCTATAATCTGAAAAGTAATAACACAAACAAAGCAACAACGGTACCTCAGAGGCGGCCTACGCGATGTACAGACCGCTTCTCGTTTTGATGTTGTGCTACAAGATGCCCGAAATGGAGAGTTCGTTATGAATCATACGGCCACTTTGAGCCGCCTCTTTGCTAGTATCCAACCTGATCTCGACCAGGTGGATGCCACTTTTCAGGAACGAGCAACCTCTGGACTCGACATCCTCAATTCTGCATCCATGCACGCACTTGGGTCGCCTGGCAAACGTCTCAGGACCGCACTCACACTGCTTTCAGGCAAATTGAATACATATCGCTTTGACAAGCTTTTACCTCTAAGCGTAGCATTTGAGATGGTCCACCTGGCAACACTTATTCACGACGATATCGTAGACAATGCCTTGACTCGCCGTGGCAATCCCACGGTCAATGCTTTATGGGGGAATAATATCGCTATCCTGTTGGGTGATTACTACTTTGCCAAAACAGCAGGTTTGATTGCTGATATCAACGATAATCGCATTGACCGTCTCTTTTCGGATACAGTAGCCACCGTCTGCGAAGGCACCATTATGGAGATGATGACCGCAGGTCGCATCGATCTTGCCACTAAGAGTTACTTCGAGAAGATCAGTCATAAGACCGCTTGCTTGATCGCTGCTTGTTGCAAGGGCGGCGCCATCGTCAGCCAGGCGTCTTATGAAGAAATTGATCTTCTCTATGAATATGGCATGAATCTTGGAATAGCCTTTCAAATCATCGACGACATCCTGGATTATACCGAAGATCAGGAGACCATTGGCAAACCAGCCGGCAACGATCTACGTCAAGGCATGGTAACATTGCCATTGATCTATGCTTTACAGGAGCAATCTCCAAATGGGCGCTACCAGGAGGTACAAAATGTGTTGAATGGGACGACCCATCGCGAGGAAGATATACGCGCTGTCGTCAATTGGGTTGTAACAGGGTCCGGCGTACAGCGTTCATTCACCGATGCCGATACCTATGCCAATAAGGCGCGAGAGGCGTTAGCTCACTTCCCTTTCACACAAGACCGCCAGGTTTTAGATGAGCTTATCAACTTCGTAGTGACTCGTAAACAGTGACACCCACCCCGTAGGGACCCGATTATGCACTTTAACGAAATAACAAGGGTATGATGAACGGACGCGGCACCCCGTAGGGCCCGATGTATCGCGGCCATCGCCGATGTATCGGCCAGTGAGCAACCCACCACCTACCCAGATTAATGTGTTAAAACTCATGATCGCGTCCCTACTTCATGCCAGCATATGACTCATCACTACAATTACAATGAGGCTCACCAGTATAAGACACAACAAGACAGTCGCGTTCACCGTGTCGTTTGCCTCTTTCATCGGGGGCAAATCCTCCGGATTGGGTAGCAATGATACTCGCTCTTCCATATTATCAGTTGGGGTTAATAATAATGGTAATGCCTCAGCAACATGACCAGCGCTTCGCTGCATTGACGCATCAGTTCGTGGCCCATTTCTCGTAACGAACGATGGAGCATTATTTTGATTTGCAACATTGATGCCGTTACCAGAGACAAGCGTTCCGCTTACTGAACTCATTGCCAGTAAATCCTGGCGGAGTTCCGACGGGCGCTGATAGCGTTGGTTAGCAACTGCCCGTAGCCCTTTCGTCAGAATAGCATCGAATGCGGAAGAGACACTAGGATTGATACGTTGCGCTTGAGGAATGCTCCCACTAATACCAGTCGGAACACTACCAGTCACTGCATGATAGGCAGTGGCAATCAACGAATACATATCCGTCCGCACATCTACCACTCCACGAACGAACTCTGGTGCTGTATAAGGCGAAAGCCGGGAGCGCTCCATCCCGGTAATGTATTGTGTTGCGCCTCCAGCAAGCACAACTGAGAAGTTAGTGAGAATGTATTGAGAACCATTACGGCTTGCAATAATATGCTCTGGACGTATCAAACCATGCACTAACTGGGGTGATTGTTGCGCTAAAAGATCCAAAACATCCGTCATCTGCAGGCAACACTCAATCACTTCTTGCTCCGGTAGTCCACGTCCACTATAGCGCACACGAGCCATTAAGGACTCACCCTCAACCGGCTCAAAAACAAAGAAGCTTCGGCCCTGATCACTAAAGGCATCCCATAACGTTGGTATTCGTGAATGTCTACCAACAGAAGCCAGCGCCATAGTGGCAGTTCGCAGCATCGTCTGCGTCATAACCGAAGTAGTCTCTGGCAAGACTACTTCGCAGATCGTCACCTGTGAGCCTCCCCTATGGGCATCCTTTCCAATCCATACTGCTTCAAAAACGCCCGATAACCAGTCCTGGCGCTCTTGCAATTCTTGTAGTCGATATCGACCACCACGCAA
>WNFI01710663.1_pt1 | contig 11444 bp, 13 predicted proteins | sample 5400471 | NCBI WGS metagenome assembly WNFI01 (sample SAMN13153348, study PRJNA577476) | soil metagenome | isolation source: 100 cm saprolite on Douglas fir-dominated hillslope | place: USA:California | collected 2013-09-17
CGTCTTGGCCCAGGCTTCGAATTCCTCTTTCGTCATGTCCGGCGGATAGAAGTTAGCGCCGGGCAATTTTCTGAGCGAGACGGTTGGAAGAAAAGCCCGGTGCTCGTCCAGATCCGACCACGGGCCTTTGTTGATCAGGAAGTAGTGCAGCCGGGCCGTGCCCAGCGGCGTCTTGTCCTTTTCCAGCCGGGCCAGCAAAGTGTGGTTGCCGCTCGATAGCTGGGTGAGAAAGATGTCGTCGATCACGCGCGCCGCCGCGATTAGGTGGACCAGCGCTTTCCGGTCGCCCGCGGAGAGCGCGGACGTGTCGACGCGGATCTCCGTCGGCGCAAAGCGCGCGATCATGCGGTTCAGGTTCGCCAGAGTCGCGCCGGGCGGCTCCGCGCCGCGCGCGCCCGCCACGGCCAGCATCAATGGCAGCATCTTCTTCATGATTTCATTATGCACGGCGCGTCGGGGGGACCCGGTCACTACTATCGCGAAAATATATTTCGTTTCCTGACAAGCGGAAACCCGCGGCGCCGCGCGCGGATGCGCAACCGGCGCCGCTAGCATGAAGGCGCGATGGACCAAGATGTAACCACCGAAGACCCAGGCGGCGATCCTGACATAGAACAGCCGCTCCGCAAAGAACAAAAACTGGAAATGATGGGCGCCCTGGCGGGCTTCATCGCGCACGATCTGAACAACGAGCTGACGGTGATCCTCGGCAATGTGGGCCTGTCGCTCGATGCCATCGAGCCGCATGATGCGCTTTACGAAGGCCTGCTCGAGGCGCAGCGCGCCAGCCACCGCTGTGTGGAAATGACCCACGCGCTCCTCAACCTCAACCAGAGTCTCAAACCCGAGCTCAAGCCGGTCGGGCTCGACCAGTTGCTCAAAGGGACCGAGCGCATTCTGCGCAGAGTCCTGCCCACTACCGTTCCCACAAAGTTCAGCAAGCACACGCAGGCGCCGGTGATCATGGCGGATGTGACCCAGTTGCAACAGGTCATCATGAATCTGGCGGCCAACGCCAGCCGCGCCATGCCGGAGGAGAGCCTGCTCGAAGTGCAGGCCAAGAACGGGCCGAAATACGTCACCATCGCCATCGAGGTGTCGGCCGTCAGCAACATCCGGGACAATGCGAAGCGGTTTTTCGTGCCGCTCTCGCCCACAAATCGAGACGCCACGGCGTTCGGCCTGGGCCGGGATATCGAAATCGTTCGCTCGCACGGCGGCTCGATCGACCTGGCGCGCGACGCGGATTCCATCGCGTTCCGCGTGTCTCTACCCTCCTTGAGCCGTAGGGACCAAACCGCGGGCAAATCGAAGGCGCTCGCGGACGGCTCGGCCAGCGTGCTGATTGCCGATGACGAGGGCCCGGTGCGGCGCGCAGCCGTCCAAATCCTGCTGCGCAAGGGCTATAACGTCATGGAAGCCGGCGATGGCCAGGAGGCCGTGCGCGTCTTTATGGAAAATACCGACGCGATTGAGCTGGCGTTTCTCGATATGACCATGCCCGGCCTGACGGGGCTTGAAGCGTTGGAACAAATGCGCAAGGTTCGTCCCAATCTTAAAGCGCTGGTGGCCAGCGGCTATCCGCTCGAAATCGACGACGCCAATTTTCTGGCCAAGCCGTATTCGCCGCTCGACCTGGTCCGCCGCATTCAGGAAGTACTCAACAGCAACAGTGAGCCGGCAAGCCGGGGCGAGCTGGGCTGAGCGCATAATGAAATGAGTGCGCATTCTCGGCATCGAATCCTCGTGCGATGAAACGGCCGCCGCTGTAGTCGAAGACGGCGTCATAATTCGCTCTTCCATTGTTGCGTCGCAGCTGTCTACGCACGCGCCCTATGGCGGCGTGGTGCCGGAGCTGGCTTCACGCGAACATCTGCGCGCCATCGTGCCGGTGGTGCGGCTGGCGCTCGAAGAAGCAAAAAGCACTTACTCCGACTTGTCCGCCATCGCGGTCACGGTCGGGCCCGGCCTGGTGGGCTCGCTGCTCGTGGGCCTGACTTTCGCCAAATCGCTTTCGTTCGCGCGCGGTATTCCTCTCATCGGCATCAATCACATCGAAGGACACGTGCACGCCGTGGTTCTTGAATCGAAACAGCGCGGCACGCCGGTCGAGTTTCCGGCCATGGCGCTCATCGTGAGCGGCGGGCACACACATCTTTTCGAAGTGCGCGAGAATTTTTCCTACCGGCTGATGGGCAAGACGCGCGACGACGCAGCGGGCGAGGCTTTCGACAAGGTCGCCAAGCTGCTCGGCTTCGGTTATCCGGGCGGACCGGTGATCGATATGCTCGCGCCTTACGGAAATCCGCGGGCGGTGCCGTTCACGCTGGCGAAGATGAAGGGCAACGCGCTCGATTTCAGTTTCAGCGGGCTGAAGACCGCCGTCTTGCGGTGGTCGCAGGCACGCGACCTGGCCGCGGAGGTTCAGGCGCGCAAGGAATTGCTGGCGGTTCATCCGCAACCCACGGCGCAGCAGTGGCTGGCCGTTACTCCCCAGGCCACGCGCGATCTGCTGGCGTCCTTTCAGGGCACCGTGATCGAGGAACTGCTGCGCCGGGCCCGGGCGGCGGCGGAATCACTCGCGGCGCGCGCCCTGATCATTTCGGGCGGCGTGGCGTGCAACTCCGGCTTACGCACCGCCGCCCGCAAAGAAAACCTGCCCTGCCCGGTTCACTTCCCTTCCCCTGCCCTTTCCACCGACAACGCCGCCATGATCGCCGCCGCCGCGTTTCCCAAGCTGGCGCGCGGCGAGTTCACGGATCTCGCAGCCCTCGCAACCCCCAATTTGACGCTGGCTTGAAGGAGTTGGGCCAGGGGGGTCCCGTCACCATCGACCTCGGAGCCGTACAACCCTTTTTGGATTGTGAAGGCGGCATCAAGCACCTTTTCCGAAACTTGCCAGAACCCTCCGGCATCGCTAGAATCAATGAGTTCGCATACAATCCAGGAGGAAGCATGGCTGTTGAGCAGAAGGTCAAGCAGATTATTGTGGAGCAACTGGGCGTGGACGAGAGCCAGGTGGACAACACGGCTTCGTTCGTCGAAGACTTGGGCGCCGATTCGCTCGACATCGTGGAGCTTGTGATGGCCTTCGAAGAAGCTTTCGAGATCGAAATCCCGGACGAAGACGCCGAAAAGATCGGCACTGTAAAAGACGCCATCGACTACATCGAGAGCAGGACCGTCAAAAAGTAGCCGCCTGACCACATCCTGGAGAACGATTTGTCGCGCAGAGTTGTAGTCACAGGCATCGGTCTGGTGTCACCGCTCGGCATTGGCACCGAGGACACTTGGCAGGGAGTACGGAGCGGGAAAAGCGGGATCGCTACGATCGCCGCATTTGACGCTACGGATTTTGCCTGCCGGATTGCCGGAGAAGTCAAGCATTTCGATCCATTCCGCTACGTCGAAAAAAAAGAAGTCAAGAAGATGGGGCGCTTCATCCAGTTCGCCATCGCGGCGGCGGATTGTGCGCTATCCGGCTCAGGGCTGAAGGTGGATGCGGAGAACGAAGAGCGCGTAGGCATTTACATCGGCAGCGGCATCGGCGGATTCGACGTGATCGAGCGCGAACACAAGACGCTGCTGGAACACGGGCCGCGCCGCATCTCTCCATTTTTCATTCCAGCGACCATCATCAACCTGGCATCGGGCTACGTATCGATTCGCACGGGCGCGAAAGGGCCGAATTCGGCGACGGCCACGGCGTGCACCACGAGCGCGCACTCGATCGGTGATTCATTCCGGATTATCCAGCACGGCGACGCGGACGTGATGATTTGCGGCGGCGCGGAAGCGTGTATTTCGCCCATGGGGATCGGCGGATTCGCCGCCATGCGTGCGCTTTCTACGCGCAACGACCAGCCGGAGCGGGCGTCCCGACCGTGGGACAAGGACCGCGACGGCTTCGTGGTGGGAGAAGGCGCGGGCATCCTGATCCTCGAAGAACTGGAAACCGCCAAGCGGCGCGGCGCGCGCATCGTGGCCGAGATCGTGGGTTACGGCATGAGCGGCGATGCATTCCACGTGACGGCGCCCTCTGAAAACGGCGACGGCGCTTTTCGAGTGATGCGCAACGCATTGCGTGATGCCAAGCTGGAACCTTCGCAGATCGATTACATCAACGCGCATGGGACATCGACCGCGATGGGCGACCGCATCGAAACGATTGCGATCAAGCGCTGCTTCGGAGAGCACGCCCGCAAGGTGGCGGTAAGCTCCACCAAGTCGATGACGGGGCATTTGCTGGGCGGCGCGGGCGGCCTGGAGGCGGGTCTTACGGTGCTCGCCATTCGCGATCAGGTTGCTCCGCCAACCATGAATTACGAGACTCCGGATCCCGAGTGCGATCTGGATTACGTGCCCAACAAAGCGAGGCCGATGCGCATCGACTGTGCGCTTTCCAACTCGTTTGGGTTCGGCGGCACCAACGGCGCGCTCATTTTCAAGCGTTACACGGAATAGCACACGGAGTACCCAAGTGAAAATCGTTGTTTGCATCAAGCAGGTCCCCGCGCGCGACTCGCTGTTGCGCGTGGATGCCTCCCGCCCGTGGATTCAGGACGCCGATCTCAGCTACGAAATCAACGAGCCGGACGCCTACGCGCTCGAAGAAGGGCTGCAGCTCAAAGAGAAGCACGGCGGCGAGGTGGTGGTGCTGTGTGCCGGCCCGGCACGTGCGGCGCAAACCATTCGCGAGGCGCTGGCCAAAGGCGCCGACCGCGCGATTCACATTGAAGAAGAGAATCTGAGCGCGTTCGATCCACTGGGCCTGGCGCGCGTGATGGCCGCCGCGCTCCAGGTGGAGAAACCCGATCTGGTGCTTACCGGTTTGCAATCGGACGACCTGGGCTACGGGCAGACGGGCGTGATTCTGGCGGAGGTTCTGGGGTTGCCGCACGCCACGATCATCATGCAAGTGGAGAAGCAGGACGGCACGATTCGCGTGAAGCGCGAGCTGGAAGACGGCTGGTTCCAGCATGTGGAGATGCCGCTGCCGGCGCTTCTCACGATTCAATCGGGCATCAACAAGCTGCGCTACGCCACGCTGATGGGGATCAAGAAAGCCAAAACCAAGGAAGTCAAGCACCTCACCACGGCGGAACTGGGCGGGGCGCGGCAGGCGGCGATCCAGTTCGCGCGCGTGTACCTGCCGGAGAAAACCAAGCATTCGCAGATTTTCGACGGCCCGCCGAAAGAAGCCGCGGCGAAGCTGGTGGAGAAATTGAAATTCGAGGCGCGCGTGCTATGAGCGTTCTGGCGATTCTGGAACAGCGTGCCGGCGCGTGGCACCGCATGTCGTGGGAGACGCTGGCGGCGGCGCAGCAGCTGGGCGCGGAATTGCAGCAGCCGGTGAGCGCGGCGGTGGTGGGCGACAATGTGGCCGGGCCGGCAGGCGACCTTGCGGGCAAAAAGCTCGAGCGCGTCCACGCCGTGGAGCATGCGCTGCTGAAAGACTACACACCCGACGGGTACGCGGCGGCCTTGCGGCAGCTAATAGCAGCCCTGAAACCACGCGTGGTCTTGTTCCCCCACACGTACCAGGTGCGCGACTTCGCGCCGAAGCTGGCCACGGCGCTCGAGCGCGTGCTGGTGAGCGATGTCGTGGCGCATCGCGTGGAGAATAGCGAACTGGTGCTGGTGCGGCAGCTTTTTCAGGGGAAGATCAACGTCGACGTGCGCTTTGCCGGCGAGCCGCCCTACTTCGCGTCGTTCCAGGCAGGCGCGTACCGTGCGGACAAAGTAGAGGTGGGATCGGCCACGATCGAGAAATTCACCCCGGAGATTTCGACGGCGGCGATCCGCACCAAGCCACTCGAGTGGTTCCGCGAATCGCAGCGCGCCGTCGACCTGACCGCCGCCGAGATCATCGTCTCGGTGGGCCGCGGCATCAAAGAAGCCGAGAACATTCCCATCGTGCAGCAGCTGGCGGACGCGCTGGGCGCGGAGCTGGCGGCATCGCGACCCATCTGCGATAACGGCTGGCTGCCGATGGAGCGGCAGGTGGGCAGCTCCGGGCAAACGGTTTCGCCGAAGATGTACGTGGCGGTCGGAATCTCAGGCGCGATCCAGCACCTGGTGGGGATGAAGGGCTCGAAAACGATCGTGGCGATCAACAAGGACCCGGAGGCGCCGATTTTCGAAGTAGCGGACTACGGGATCGTCGGCGATTTGTTCCAGGTGGTGCCGGCGCTGGTGGAGGAGATCAAGAAGGCGAAGGGGTGAAGGGAACTCGTCCGAGCGCGGACCCGATTCGAGTTGTTCCGCGATTCGGTAGCATATGAATATGAATTTGCGGGCAATTCGCAGCAAGAAGGTCAAGGGCGTCACCGCGATGAAAAAATCGGCCGCCAGAAAGGCCGCGCGCCGGCTGGCGGCCATGGGTGGCAGCTGCCCCCAACTCGAATCCATCCCAAGGCGCCGGCCGCCGGCATTCACTAACAGTTGAACCCTCCGGTTAACAACGTCAGCTCAGTGCGACTCTTCCTTGCCCGCGTATAATTCCTCGATGTGATCGCGGAAGTTTTCGAGCACGCGCATCCGTCGCACTTTCATGGTCGCGGTGAGCTCGCCTTCCTCAATGCAGAACTCGCGCGTGAGGATGTGGAACTTGCGCACCTGCTCGAAGGGCGCGAGCTGCTTGTTGACGCGCTGCACGATCTTCTGCAACTCGGCGCGCACGGGCTGTGCGCCCGCGATATCGGCGGCGCAGCAGCCCTGCAGCCCCTTCATGCCGTCCAACAGCTCGGCCGTCGCGGTATTGATCGTAAACAGCGCCGTCAGGTAAGGCAGGCGGTCGCCGATCAGGACCACATGGCTGACGAGCGGCTCGAATTTGAAGAGACTCTCGACGCGCGAGGGATAAATTTTCTTGCCGTTGGAGGAAACGATCATCTCCTTCTTGCGGCCGGTGATGAACAGATAGCCGTCGTCGTCCATGGAGGCGATGTCACCGGTGTGCAGCCAGCCGTCGCGCAGCACTTCAGCGGTGGCGGCCGCGTCTTTGTAATAGCACGAGAACAGGCAGGGACTTTTCACCAGCAGCTCGCCGTCTTCGGCGATGCGCGTTTCGATGCCAGGGAGCACTCTTCCTATACTGCCCGGTTTCGGCCGTGGAATGGGATTGAACGCGACCACGCCGCCTTCGGTCAAACCATAACCTTCGATCAACGGCATGCCGATGGCTTCGTAGAATTCAGCCAGATCTGTACCGAGCGGCGCGGCCCCGGAGGCGGCGACGCGCATCTGGCCGCCGAACCGGGCACGCACTTTGGAGAAAGCCAAGCGGTCGATAATCGCCAGCGGAATGCGAACGCGCGCGGGCACTGGCTCATTCTTGCGGCGGTGACGCGCGGCGGCGAGGCCCAGCGCCAGGCCGGTGTAGAACAGCTTCTGCGCGGCGGCGGGATCAGGCTTTCGGCGAAAGTCACGGGCATGCCGCCGCGGATGGGGAGCAGCTCGACGACAACGCGCTGCGCGATGTGGGCCGAGGGAAGGAACGCCACGGTGCGGTCGTCCGGGCCCATAGGCAGAACTGCGGGACCCATGTCGAGATTCGCGACCAGGGCGCGATGGCTGACCATCACCATTTTCGGTTCGCCGGTAGCGCCGGAGGTCAGGTAGAGAATGGCGTTGTCCGACGGCTCGACTTCCGCGCGCATGGTGGCGAGGAGGCGGGGATCGCGCGCGATGGCCTCGCGCCCGCACTGGCGCAAATGATCGAGCATAATGGCGCCGGGCGCTTCGCCGGTGAGCAGAATCCATTTGTCGACCGTCGCTTCTTTGAGACGCTCGAGAGTTTTCGGATCTTCCACGAATACGGCTTTGGCATCGCAGGCCTGGATAGTCGCCACGAGATCTTTCGGCGGATACGTGGGATAAAGCGCGGCGGCGACCGAGCCATTGGCCATGATGCCCAGATCGGCCAGATAAAATTCCAGGCGCGTTTCTGAATCGAGCGCGACGACATCGCCCTTTCGGATGCCCAGCGTGCGCAGGCCTGCGGCGATTTCCGCGGCGGCGGTCCGGTACTCCGCCCAACTGACAGTGTGAACCTGGCGCTTGCCGTCTTTGGTAAAGGGCTGGTGGAGCGCGGGTGCGGTTCCGTACAACTCGGCGGCTTCCTCAAGCACGCGGAAGACGGTGCGGTCGGGCATCGCCAAAAGGCTAGCACGCGATGATGAGGGCAACGGGGCCGGGGATGGTGAGCTCATGGTTCGGGAGAACTCTTTAAGATCGCACGGCGCGGCAGAGTTTCCAACTCCTCCAGGGTGCGGGGCCAGTCCTCGCGCAACAGGCGCGACAGAGCGCGGTCGGCAAGCAGACGGCCGCCCGTTTGGCAGCGTGCGCAATAGTTGGTTTCATTCGACGCATAGCGGATGCGCTGGATTTTGGCGCCGCAGTCGGGACAAGGCTGCCCATAGCGGCCGTGCACGGCCATGCCCTCGCGGAATGCCGTCACTTTCTCGGGGAAATCGCCGCCGGCCTGGGCGCGCAGACGATCGATCCAGTACGTGAGCGTGGCCTTGATGGCGTCGTGGAGGCGCGCGATCTCTTCGGGCGCCAGCTTTTGGGTGAGCGTCACCGGTGACAGCCGCGCGCGGTGCAGAATTTCGTCGGAGTACGCGTTGCCGATGCCGCTGAACAGGCGCGGGTCGGTGAGGGCGCGCTTGAGCGTATGGTTGGCGGCGGTGAGTGCGCGCGCAAACGAATCGCGATCGGCGTTGAACACGTCGATGCCGCCGGCGTCGAGAGCGTGCAGGCCTTCCCGGCGATCATGAGGTGGATGAACAGCCAGAGATCGCCTTCGAGGCCGATGGCAATGCGCTTGCCGACCCGGCGCAGGCGCCTAACTTTTTTCCCGTGCGTGGCGGCTAGCGGCGGATCGATGGTGCGCAGCAGGAACGGGCTCGCCAGACGGACGCGCTCGAGAGTCTGGCTCAGAATGCGCGCCTCCAGGGCTTCGATGTAGACGGTGACGTCGGGGAGCTCGGGCATTGCGCACCTAACCGGTGTGAGCGGGCAGCCTCTCGCTGGCCTTGAGCGGAGTGTATCGCGCCATGATTCCGAAATCCCGGTCCTTATGCCAAACGATGACTCTGTTTTCCAGCGCGACGGCTGCAATCAGGCAGTCCGTCGAAGAGCGAATCGTGTAGCCCCGGCTTCGTCCCTGGCGGTATATTTCAGCCGCCGCTAGAAAGATCGACTGTGGCAAAGGATCGCTGAGCATCGGTAAGGCCAAAAGAGCGTCACGGAATGAATCATGTGCCGGCCCCTCGCGCAGACCTTGCAGGACTTCCTGCATAACCGGCCCACAGGTGGCAAACCGCAGCAGATCGTCGTCCGACACTTTGGCGCCGAGCCTGCCATTTAGCAGATCGATCCAGACGGATGTGTCGACGAGAATCACCGCTTTGCATTCCCGCGGCGGGCGACCTTGTGGCGGTGGCTTTCGGGCTGGTCCCCGCGCATGTGCGGCAAATCACCCTGCCAAAGGCCCTGACCGAAGAAACTCCGCAGACTCTGAATTTTCCGAACGCGAATGACTTCGGCGAGGGCCATGTTCACGGCGGCGGAGTACGTCTTGGCTCCGAGGACGCGGGTTGCGGTTTCGAGCAAGGGAGCATCCAACACAAGATTCGTGCGTTTCATGTGTATATTGTACCGCGCCAAGCCGGCTGCCGACTCGCATGACAATGCGCGCCTCCCGGGCTTCGATGTAGACGGTGACGTCGGGGAGACTCGGGCATGGCGACTCAACCGGTTGGCGGCTTCACGTTTTGTGAGAAACGCGCTGGTTTTAGCACGGCGTATCGATCTCAGAAGAAGCAACTGGGACGCAGCCGGCATCCAATAATGCATGGATCTACAACTGAAAGGCAAGCTCGCCATCGTGACCGGGTCAACGGCCGGAATCGGTTTCGCTAGCGCCCGGGCGCTGGCGGCAGAGGGCGCGCGGGTGGTTGTCAACGGCCGCACCGAAGCGCGGGTGGCGGAGGCGGCGGAAAAGATACGGCGCGAGCATCCGGCGGCGGAGTTAGAGCTTTTCGCGGTGATCGAAACGAACTTCCTCAGCGGTGTACGGCTCAGCCGGGGCTGGCTTCCAAAGATGAAAGCGGCAGGATGGGGGCGCATTATTTTCATCTCGAGCGAATCCGCGGTCAATATTCCGCCGGAGATGATCCATTACGGGGTCACTAAGACCATGCAAATCGCGCTTGCGCGCGGATTGGCGGAGACGACCGCCGGAACAGGAGTGACGGTCAATACGGTGCTGGCCGGCCCGACACGCTCCGAGGGAGTCGAGAAATTTCTTGTGGACATGGCGCAGAGTAAGGGAATTTCAGTGGCCGAGGTGGAGAGGGGCTTCTTTCGGACCCTGCGACCGTCTTCACTTCTGCAGCGCTTTGCCTCGGTAGATGAAGTGGCCGCGATGGTGACATTCCTGGCCAGCCCGCTAGCTTCCGCAACAAACGGAGCCGCGGTGCGCGCAGAAGGCGGCGTGGTGCGGTCGATCCTTTGAGCACGGATCCGGAGAGGATGCCGAGCCCCGGTCGCGGGAAGCGGTTGTGGTCACTTGTCTTTGTGACAGGCCACTAGAGGGAAATTCGGCCTTACCGCGCCGCGCTTAGCCGCGACGGCCGTGATTTAGATCCCACATCGTCTTCCCATCCGGCGAGCCGGAGCGCCACCGCCATGGACGCCTCGCGCAGTTCGTCGGCCATGCGACGGTCATTCATCGACCGGGCAACCACCATTCCGCCCACGCACAATGCGGCAATCGCCTGCGCCGTATCGTGATTCCGGCGGCCGCGGGGTGTCATGCCACGTTCCAAAACACCGACCATGGCCTGGAACACCTTCTCGAAAGCCTGTTTCGCCGCCTTGCCGCTACGCGCCACATCGCTTGGCAGGGCGACCATCGGGCACGAGTTCTCGACATCCTCGAAATGCTGGCGGGAGAGATAAGCGCGCACGATCTGCGCCGCGGAATCGGCGGCCCCCAGGTCGATGTCCACGCCCTCCCAGGAATTGTTCCACTCTGAGTCGGTGAAGAAGCACGCCAGCGCCTCCGCGTAGAGGTCGCTCTTGCTGTCGAAATAGCTGTAGAAGCCGCCCCGTGTGAGGCCGGCCTCGGCCATGATCTGGTCGACCGATACGCCGTCGAATCCATGGCGATTGAAAAGCCGGCGCGCGCTGTGAATGATTTTCTTCTTGACTTCGTCACGATGACCGGCTGGATAGGGCACAGGCGTTTCTCCTTGATAAGACGCGGCGTTGAAAATATGTCCTTGATCATATTTTGATCCTATGCTCCAATGCAAGGGTCGCTGTCGTGCTGGAACGATAAGGAGGAAGTTGGCATGTTGAAAAAGAGTTGGACTGCGGCCTTCAACCATTTACCCACGCGCCGGCAATTGATCGCCGGAAGCGTCTCGCTGGGA
>WNFI01287767.1_pt1 | contig 11442 bp, 7 predicted proteins | sample 5400471 | NCBI WGS metagenome assembly WNFI01 (sample SAMN13153348, study PRJNA577476) | soil metagenome | isolation source: 100 cm saprolite on Douglas fir-dominated hillslope | place: USA:California | collected 2013-09-17
TTGGCGTCGCAACTCGCGTCATCGCCAAAGAAGCGGGCGCGGGCGTCAGGGGCAAGCGGTAGATCCGGTCCGGAGAACAGCATGTCGGGCGGGCGCGTCTGGTCTTGGGCGATCAGAGGCAGCGCGCGAGCGCGCCGGGCTTCCGCCTCAGGGCCTAGGCGCTGAAAGATATCGTAAAACCAGCCGCTGACCGTTCGGATGGTTTCGTAGTGCCGGTCATGACGAGCCGCATAGCGGTCGCCAGCAGCCGCCCAATCATGGTCGGCGAGCATCTCTTCAGAGAGCACGCGCGCGTCCCGCAGGGCCAGCGCCAACCCCTGTCCCCAGGAAGGGTCGTTGGAGGATGCGGCGTCGCCGACCAGCGCGACCCCGTCGCGATACGGGTGGTCGACCCACACATCAACGCATTCAAACGATGCGAGTGGCCCGGCCGGCTGAGCGCTGCCCAAAGGAATGGCGTTACCAGCCGCGCGGTTGAATTCTTGGCAAAAGCGCGGATAGTCGCCGTCGCCCTGGAGACGCGGGCAGGTCTGTGGATGGAAGCCGAAATAAGCGCGGCCACAGTCGGCCGACTGCGGAAACAAGGCCGACACCGCGCCGTTGACGACGTCGTTAGCGATGTAGGCAACCGAAGGGTCCACTTCGGCGGGCAAGTTCGTTACCCGGACTCCCGAGAGGAATAGGGGGATCGAACCGCGGCGCGTTTGGAAACCGACCTGGGCGCGCAGAACCGGGTTGCGGCCAGCGCAAACCGCTACGAGCCGCGCTTCCACTTCAGCGTTTCCACCAGACTGGGCAATCTTGACCTTCGGCTTCTTGCCGCAAGCGATGTACTGCACGGTCGCGCCGCGGCGAACTTCCGCACCGGCTGCCGCTGCCGCCGCGACCAACGCCTCTTGCGCGCGCGGATGATAGAAGGCCCACATCCCGGAAGCCTGCGGCGTCGTTGCAACAAAGTCGCGCTTCATCGCGTGCTGGCCATTGATGACAAAGTTGACCCACCGCATTTCGTTGGCGCAGGTCCGCAACGCGTCAGCGACGCCCAGTTGTCGGGCCTCACCCACTCCCCACGGTTGCAAACACTCACCGCGAATGCGGTCGCGAAATTCGGCTTCCTGCTCAAGAACTACCACACGCGCGCCGCTCTTTGCCATGCGTTGCGCTAGCGACGCGCCCGCAATGCCGCCACCAACAACGATCAGGTCGTATACCATGACCGCCTCACAGCCACGCAGGCTCCGACTTTGTGATTCCTCTACGAGCTGTTTTTCACCAGCGTGGCGGGCGAATGTTAGCACCTACCCTTTGCGGAAACCAGCTTATGAAAGTGAGCGCCGTAATAGAGAGTCGCTCAGCACTTGGATCGGTAGTTGGTACTCGTTGAAATGGCCTCGTTATGGTTGCCTAGTGGTCTCCCGGGGTCGAGTGACGGGCTGACGGGCAAACCTGAAGTAATCCCAAGGTAAGAGTTGCCATCCGGGAGTGCACGCCGGTTTGTGGACACTGGCGCGTTTATCGTTATTGATCTGAAGGTAGCGAACTTCCGGATGCCCGTTATCCGCCACGATCGCCAAAGGAGAAGAGAAGATCACATCTGCAGTTCACTGGCCCTGGGGCAGTCGCCTTCAAGAGTGCACGGCGCCGTCATCTTTTGCGATACTAAACTCAGTCGAATTTTTTCATGGTTGGCCAGAGTTGCCGCAGGTCCTGATTCGGCCCGCGGCAAAGCCAGATCGTGAAATGTTCATCCCGGCGTGAGTATGGATGTTCCACCCGACCGGCAGCTTCCACGCTCCGAAAGTACTCACGGTCGCCGCGGCCGTCGCTCCCTAACACGATCACGACATCTCCTGTGTAGTCCCGCGGCCCCCAATACCAATAGTTGTTGTGCTTGCTGATGGCGGCGGGCAAGCCGTATCGCGGCCCATAGAAGTCGATCGCCGCCGCTTCTCCCCAGCTGTTGCCGAAGATAGCAGCGTGCAAGCGTTCCTCAGACGACAGGCCGTTATAGACACGGGCGACCTGCTGCACCATTTCTTCCCATCCGAACTCGTCAGCAAAGAACTGTGGCAGTGGGCCGTTATTTTGCCGCTCCGCGACTGGTGGCTGAATGCGAAGCGCCGCTTGGTATCGGACGTAGTCTTCCGGTGAAAGGATAGGACAAGAAATCGGCGCCAGCAGTGCACCAACGACAACAATCGCGGGCACATATACGGCCCGACTCCATGCGAAGCTTTGGGCCGTAATCCGCTCAAAACCTACCGCGCCCGCAGCAAAAAGCATGGGATAGATCGGCACAACATAGTAATTCTTCCCTCCGAGGATGATGAATGCGGCCAACACCACAACATAGGCCCAGCCCAGCAAGCGATACCGCCGACCTTCGTGTCCGAAAAAGAGCCAGAGTAACCCTCCCGCCCACAGAGGGAACAGGATGGGGTTCATGATTGCGGCTTGGTCGACAAGAAAGCTAACGGGGCCTCGAACGATGTCACGATTACCAATGCGGATATTGTGGATCAACTGGAGGAATGGAGAGTCATGGTGAAGCTGCCAGAGGAAATTGGGCAGCGCTAGGATGGCCGCTACCAGCATCCCCAACCACAGCCACCGGCTCTTCAAAAAGCGGCGCTCTGGGCCGAAGAGGACGCCGACCAGGACTCCGAACACAAGAAAAGCGATTGAGTACTTGGTCTCAAGACCAACGCCAGTGATCACTCCAAACCAGAACCAATACTGAGGCTGGCCCAGGTTAATCGCACGCACGACGCACCATACGCAACCCATCCAGAGGAGGGGCTCGAAGGCATTCATGGTGAGCCAGTGGTGCAGGATTAGGTAGATCGGAACTGGGATTATCGCCGACGCGGAGAGCGCTTGGGCAAAGCGGCTCCCGCCCATCTCCCGCGTCAATTGGCCCGTCATCCACACCAGCGCTGCTCCCGCAATAGCCGGCAGCAGGCGCAACCCGAGCAGGGAATCTCCAAATACATGACTGGCAAACCAGGCAATAAACACGTTCATCGGGGGATGGTCTACATAGCCCCATGCCAAATGCTTGGAGCAAGCTACGTAATACATCTCGTCTCGGAAGATGCCGTAACGCGCTGCCGTGAGCAGATGAAGCAAGAGTTTTGCGAATGCTATGTAAAGGACGATTGCGGGGCCAGAGGTAAAACGCCTGTACGAGCTCCCCTCACGAGTCCCGTCAGGAAAAACAGCAACCATGATCACCCCTTGTGGCGGCTTGGACCTTAGCCCCAGGAAGATGTACGAAACTTGCTTTGCAGTAGTTCCCGGAGCTGGTTCCGGGCATGTTGTCGGCTTGTCGAACGTGATTTCCGGATTGCTCCTGGATCACGGGCAACCATGAAGTAACCGGATTGGGTAAGAGTTGCCGACCATCCAACCAGAATGAGGAACTTTGCGGTCGCCGATTGCGTACCATGAGCATGCGCCTGTTAATCCTTCTCGGAGTTGCTTCCCTTTGCTCAGGTCTTGCGTTTGCTCAACAGGACAACCTGTTGACAGGCAATTCTCAAGCGCAGAATCTGCGATCCGATAACAAGAATTCGGCGGTTAAGCCTGCTCCCTGGCCACCACAGATCGAGATGCGCGTGCCATTCGAGCCCACAGCATTCCCGAGCGGACCACATTTCTACGTCATGTACGAGTTGTATCTGACGAACTTTGGGGCAACTCCACTTTCCCTGAGTCGTATTGACGTGCTCGACGCAGATGCGGGAACTCCCCAATCAATTGCGACCTTCGAGGCAGAGCAACTCGAAGCTATGTTGCAGCCTCTGGGCGGCAAGGCACTTTCTGACCCCAAAGAAAGGCTCGTAATCGCCAATGGCCAGAGCGCCATCGCTTTTATGTCAGTAGCGTTCGACCGCAGCTCACATATTCCGGACAGACTGATTCATCATGTGAGCACAGTCGACTCAGCCGCGGAAGGGGCGGTCATCGCTACACATCACACTGAGTTGCATGTGCTCGGACCGCCGGTAGAAGGAGCAGACTGGCTCGCAGCCGATGGCCCTAGTAATGATCAGGACAATCATCATCGGCGCGGAGTTGTCATTCGTGATGGGAGGGCAGTGGACTCACGACGCTACGCGATCGACTGGAAGCAGATCAGGGACGGTGCGTCATTTTCTGGCGACGCGCGGGAAGTGCGCTCCTATTATTCCTATGGGAAAACAGTGCTGGCGGTTGCCAACGGCCGCGTTGTCACGGCAAGAGACGGCCTCCCCGATAACATCCCCGGACACGGCGAATCGTTCCACCCTGCTGTGCCGATTACGTTGGAGACAGTTGCGGGAAACACGATCACGCTCGACCTAGGTGGCGGTCAGTTTGCATATTACATGCATCTGCAACCAGGAAGTTTGCGGGTGAAGGCAGGGGACCGCGTGCGGCTCGGCCAGGAAGTGGCCGGCATCGGCGCTTCCGGCGATGCCCGCGAGCCGCATCTGCATTTCGAAGTCACTACTTCGTCGAAGCTGCTGGCTGGCGAGGGCGTGCCCTATCTCATCGACCGGTACCGCTGCAAGAGCGCGAGTGACGGGCCTACAGAGCTTCGCACACACGAGTTGCCTCTAAATAAAAGCGTCGTCGTATTCGGGGAAGACCACGCTAAATGAAGATGGAGCGCATGCCCTCACGACAGCACGATTCTGGTCGTGTGACGAGGGCACTCGGAAACAAACAGGGAACAAATCCCAACTTCCGGTCTGCCGACTTGGACGACTATCGGGTTGCCGCATGATGGATCCGTCCAGTCCCTAGTTGTTTCTGAATTCATTGCTTACAACCGCCGCGCCTTTCATGACAAAGCGCACGTGCTGCAGTGACGTGACATCTTGCAAGGGATCTGCGGACACAGCGATGACATCGGCGAGCTTTCCAGCGCTGATTTGACCCACGAGATTCGACCAACCCATCAGTTCTGCGGCATTTATGGTGGCCGCGCGAATTACGTCAGCGTTCGACATGCCTTCGTCGTGCAACGCTCCCAAATTCAGCAGCGCCGCTTGCCCGTAGGTCTTGCCCGAGATTGGGGACCATAAGTCGGAGCCCATGGCAATCTTTAGGCCTAATCTTAAGGCGCGCTGCAATCGGTCCTTAGATTCCGGTGACCCTCCGTTGTCAGGAACATCGGTGGCGACCAGGAAGATCCCTTTGTCCTTCATCTGTTGCAGCTGTTCATCGGTTGCAAGGAAGGCATGCTCGATGGAATCGACTCCGGCATCAATAGCGGTTTGAATGGCCACCTTGTCCACGGCGTGAGCGGCAACTCTGATACCCAGCCGATGAGCGTCCTCAACAATCGCCTTCGCATCTTCCGGCGCCATGTAGCGAAACTTCCAAAACGGGCCCGCACCGGCATCAATGGCAATTTTGATCAGATTTGCGCCCATGGCCAAATTTTCCCGAACTGCTTTGCGAGCTTCCTCCGGCCCGCTCACTGTCACAAACTCCTGCTCCAGGATTTGCTTCGCTAAGGCTGGCTGCAGATACATGGCCTGTCCTCCAGGGGGTGTGAGCTTACGGCCAGCCGCCTGAAGTCTCGGCCCTGGAACCAAACCGCTTCTGATGCCGTCGCGGAGCGCGATGTCGCCGCAAATCCCGGAATGCCCGACGACTCGAATGGAAGTGATTCCCGCCTCCAGATATTCCTTTGCGTGGAGCGCGCCAATCAAAGTGCGAAATTCGGGACTCATCAGAGCCACTGCGGTGGTGATGGCCTGCCCTCCACTCATCCCAGGGTCCATGGAAACTAGCAGATGAGAATGAGCGTCGATGAGCCCAGGCAGAACGGTGGCCTGACTGAGATCAATAGTGGTCACGCCCTTCGGTGCGCGGCCCTGGATTTGTTCCCAGGGTCCAACCTCCTTGATGTATTCTCCCTCTGTCAAAATCCCTTGATTAAGAACGTACTTCCCATTCCGCACGTCCAGAATCCTGCCCGCTTTGATCAATTTGGGAGTTGGTGAGGAGGAGTCCTGCAATCGAAACTGTGCTACAGATGAGACGGGAAGCAGACCGAGGACAACTATGGGAATCACCATCAGACGCATCATCAGACTCCTTGCCACTGCGCGGTCAATGTATTCAGACGGTCGGAAAGGGAAATCGGGTCCCAGGATTACTTGCGGGTCGCCGGCAATACGTTCATTGGTCTTCATGAGAAAGCGCGCGAATCCATTCCTTGAGCCGCGCCGCTTCCATTTCGATCATAGTGGGATCGTGGAAAGTGTGAGCTAGCACCGATACGCCCTGCGTTGCAGACAAGAGATGCAAGGCGAGCCCCCGAGAATCCTCTCCTTTGCCAAGCGCCTGGAACTGCCTCTCCATCCATGCCAGCGCTTCCGCGAACAATACCCTCGATCTCTTCGCAACTGCGCCTCCGTGCTTCTGCAGTTCCGAGCAGAGCGTTCCGACCGGACAGCCACTGCGGGCCAGCCCTTCACGGTTCCTAATCTTGATCTGCACAAAACCACACAGCCGCTCTTTGGGAGACTCCGCTTTGTCCAACTCCTGCAGCAGCCTCTGGAATCGCGAAACGCGCAGCTCAACGATGGCGTTCCCAATCTCGTCCTTCGTCTTGAAGTAGTAGTAGACATTGCCCAGCGGAACCCTGGCTTCTTTGGCGATATCCGCGAGCGCCGCGCCTGCGTATCCGTAGCGGTAGGTGACCGTCTCAGCTGCTCGCACCAGCCGCTTCCGGCTGTCCGCTTTCCTTTTTGCCACCGCACCGTCCTATAGTCAGTTGACTGACTTCTATGGTATACAAGGGCTCGAGTTGTGTCAAACGGCAAAGCACAATCAAATGTCGAGAACAAGGAATGTGCAGGGGATGGCCAATTGCATTGGATCGCAAACAAATCAGAATCGAAAGAGGAGATTCCGGATGATTGGAGATTTTGCATCTCGACATAGTTCTAAAGCGTGTCTGTTCGGAATTACATCGTGGCTATCGTTGGCCGCGGTGACCAGGAATGTGTTAAACGCGTTGCTCAAGGCACCTCGTGTTGCGCGCCGGAACTGCGGTTGGATGCTTCTTGTCTTCGCAGCCGCGCTTGCTGGGGCTACGAATCCGGAGATGGCATCAGGTGGCAACGACTATCAGGCCGGCGGCAACTGGATCGGGACGTGGGCGACAGCCTCACAGCCGTTCCTGCCTGGAAAGGTAGAGAGCTTACGAAACCAGAGCGTGCGTCTCATTGTGCATACGAGCGCGGGCGGAAAGAAAGTCAGGATCAAGATATCGAATACCTACGGTGACCAGCCTTTACAGATCGGAGGTGCACACATTGCCCGTCGAACTAGCGGTGCGGACATCGATCCGACCTCGGACCGAACTCTGAGGTTTCGTGGGCAGCCGTCCATCTCAGTGCCCGCGCGATCGCTCGTGGTGAGCGATCCGGTGGATCTGGAGGTGCCTGCCCTGAGAGATTTGGCGATCAGTTTCTTTTTTTCTGAGGCGACGACAGCGACCACTTCACACTCTCTAGCACAACAGACGAACTACGTGTCCCCTGAAGGGGACTTCACCGCGAGCGTAAAATTCCCTGTCGCCAAGGCGATCCGCTCTTGGCCGTTTCTTACCGGGGTCGACGTCGGGGCTTCGTCTTATGGAGCAACGATCGTGGCATTGGGCTCATCCCTCACCGACGGCGACGGGTCAACCTTGGATGCCAATCGCCGATGGCCGGACGTGCTTGCGGAGCGATTGCAGAATGCTGGCGGCAGCAATTCACAACTTGGCGTCCTGAATCTCGGCATCATCGGCAATCGCCTGTTGAATGACAGCCCTAAGACCTCTGACAATCCATTTGGGGCGGCTCTCGGCGAGTCGGGTCTGGCACGTTTCGAACGCGACGTGCTCGAGCAGGCCGGCGCCAAGTACGTCTTCGTGGGTCTAGGGATAAATGACATCGCTTTCCCGGCGTTCCCGTTCACTCCTGCGAATGAGCAGGTAAGTGCTAAGGACATCATATCCGGCTATCGTCAGCTCATTGCCCGTGCGCATAAGAAGGGCATTCGAGTCATCGGGACGACGATGCCGCCGTTTGAGAACTCATTCTTCAGGAAACCGGCTGTAACCTTCTACACTCACGAGAGAGAAGCGGTTCGTCAAGAGGTCAACACCTGGATACTCCACAGCGGCGCTTTCGATGCCGTCGTCGATTTCGACCTGGCGGTGCGGGACCCAAACCATCCGACCCAAATACGTTCGGACTACGACAGTGGCGACCATTTGCACGTCAACGATGCGGGCTACATTGCGCAGGCGAATGTGATTCCCCTGTCGTTGTTCGACCGACAGTAGAAGCGTGGCCAATTCGCTGTAGCCGCCCACAAGCCATTCGCCCGCCGCATTCGGGGCCACGTGCATTGCGGATTTGGACGTACCTGATAACTTCCGTGTTGCCGACCATCCAGAATCAATCCGCCTCCAAGTACTACGGTGACCCGCTTCCGTACCCCCGACCGGTCGAGAAAAGCCACGATGTATAGAATAAAAATGAAGGGGATGATCCTGATCCGCACTTTCTGAATCGTCTTCGTACCTATGGAGATCGAGGCGATTGCAGGGCCGCTTCCCATGCTTGCCTCAGTAATGGAGTCCGACAAAACGTCTCCTTTTTAGTAGCATGGCCGCACGCAAACGTGAAAGGATGTCGGGTACGCGTCGTGGGCGCGGCAGACCTCTCCCAGGCCGCTCGTGTTCAGCGGCGTAACGATCCGATACAGCTCGACTTGTTCCTGCTGCCAGGCTCATTTCTCCATCTCCGCCACCCAGTTCAGCACGATCGACAGCGGCGCTGCGTTCGGTTCATCCAAAATCGCATTCACCAGAAACCGCTCCCCGTTCCGGCTCACGCTGTACGAAAACACGTCCTGTGACGAAATGCGCTGCCGCGACCGCATCTGAAATAGCACCACCGGCTGCCGGGCCTCGAAGCTGCTGCTGGTATTCACTTCCGCTGCCATCAGCTTCTTCTCCGCCGATAGGTAGAACAATTCCTTCCCATCACCTCTCCAGCGCGGCTCCTCTCCACCTCCTCGCGAGACTTGCCACTTGCTGTTCGCATTCGGGAACGGCGAAACGTATACTTCCCAATTCCCGCTCTCATTCGACGAATACGCCACCCACTTTCCATCCGGCGAAAATTGTCCGTTCCGCACTGACCATGTTCCCTGCAGGTACAGTTTCGCCTCTCCCGCAGATACCACCCAAAGTTCATTATCTTTTCGCACCAGCAGGTTTTTCCCGTCTCGCGACCAGTCCCAGCACATCTCTTGGTTCCCTCCCAAATCCGTAAGCTGTTCCTCTGGCCCGGATCCGTCCGCGTTCTTCCGGAAAACTCGGGTGAACGTCTTTCGATTCGAGGAGAAGGCAACTTGCTTCCCGTCCGGGCTCCACACCGGCGACTGGTTCAGTGAAGGGTCGAGTGTCAATCGCGATAGCGCATCCGTCGAGACATCGTAGAGCCACACTCCAATCGTGCGCCCTTCGGGATCCGTCTGATCAAACGCGATTCGGCGTCCATCCGGCGACAAACTCGGATTCCCGATCGATCCTGCTCTCCCGACGACGCCCGTAGCGCGTCCATTCCGGTCAAACCACGTCACTTGCGAGTTAGCGGCCCCTCTTCCCGTTTGTGCAACGAGCGTCTGTCCCCCGGCTACATCGAATAGTGCCAGATCGGTCTGTGCTAGATACTGCACCTCACCTTGCACTGCGCGCAAATCGCCACCGAGCGTGTAGTTCTTCCTGTCAAAACGCTGCGCCACAAGCGTTTTGTCACTCTCTCGCAGGTACAGCAGATAGCCGGGCTCCGCATACGCGGCATTGGAGCTTGCATTCACTATCGGCCGCTTTTCGTTGGAGTCCAGCGAACCCAGAAAGATTACGTTCTTCTCAAAATGTCCCGAAAAGTTTGCCGAAAGATAAAGAAAATGCCGCCCGTCTGGTAGAAATGTCGGCCAGCGGTGACTAGATTCCGGTCGGGAACTGTCCAGCTTCGTGATTTCGGTCACCGCTCCTCCGGAAGCGGAAACTCGACGCAATCCCGTTAGCACGTCCGGCGTGAACACGATCACGCCCTCCTTATTCCAAGTCCCCCCACGCCCGTTCGGCGCATCCGCGAGCACCTGAGCGGATCTCCCTGAAATGTCCACCTTCTTCAGTTTCCCGTATGCGAAATATCCGATCCACTGCCCATCCGGCGACCAGAATGGATGCGATGCGTCTTCCGTCCCTTGCACCACTGACGCGTTGAGCTCCCCTATCTCGTACCTCCAGATCACGTACTTGTTGCCTTGGTCCCAATATGCCACCATCGCTACCGTCTTCCCATCCGGCGACAACGCCACATCGTTCGCCACCGCCCGGAAGGTGCTCGAAAAATGCTTGGTCTGTGGCGCTTGTCGAGCTTCGGACCACCACGCCACCCCGCCCACACCCAGTAGCAACAACAATCCTCCTGAGACCAGCCAGCCGGCGCGAGACATTCTAGTTCTCGCAACAACCGACAGCGCTGCTGGTTCTGTCTGCGATTCCGCGATCCACTTCAGCTGGCTCGCCAAGTCACTCGCGCTTTGCCAGCGTTCGTCGGGGAGTTTTGCCAGGCACTTCTTGACCGCGTGGTCCAGCACCGGTGGCGTCATCGGCTTCGTCGCGCTGATCGGCTCCGGCTCCTTCTCCAAGATCGCCGATGCCACGTTTAGTTGGCTCTTACCTTGAAACGCTCGCTGCCCAGTCAGCATTTCGTACAGCACCGCGCCGAGCGAAAAAATGTCGCTCCTTCCGTCCAGCTCTTTTCCTTCCACCTGTTCCGGCGACATGTATTGAAATGTCCCAACGATAGCGCCCTGCTCCGTCATCGGAAACGATTGCGTAACCGCCGCCGTCAACGTAGCCATGCTCGTCAGTGGCACTGCTGGTTTGGCGAGACCAAAGTCCAGCAGCTTCGCGCCACTCGAAGTCAGCATCACGTTTCCCGGCTTCAGGTCGCGATGCACCACACCGCTTCGATGCGCATTGTCCAGCGCGTCAGCGATCTGCGCGCCGACTTTCAGAACTTGTTCCAGCGGCAGCGGCCCTTTTTCCAGCCGCTTCGCCAGCGTCTCCCCCTCCACGCACTCCATCACGAGATAATCGATGCCGTCCTGTGAACCGATGTCATGCAACGCGCAGATGTGCGGATGATTCAGACTCGAGATGGTTTTTGCTTCGCGCTGAAACCGCTGCTTGCGAACCGGATCGGAGGACAACTGCGCAGGAAGAATCTTGATGGCGACGTCACGCTCCAGCCGCGTGTCCCGCGCGCGATACACTTCTCCCATCCCGCCTGCGCCGAGGGGCGCCGTGATTTCGTAGGGGCCAAGATGTGTGCCTGGAGAGAGAGGCATAAGTTGCCGCGATTA
>WNFI01319057.1_pt1 | contig 11441 bp, 11 predicted proteins | sample 5400471 | NCBI WGS metagenome assembly WNFI01 (sample SAMN13153348, study PRJNA577476) | soil metagenome | isolation source: 100 cm saprolite on Douglas fir-dominated hillslope | place: USA:California | collected 2013-09-17
CCGCGCCAGGCGACGCGACCGCGCGAGAGCACGGTGTGATGGTCGGCGATCGCGATCAGGCGCTCCACGTACTTGTCGATCACCAGGATCGTCTGGCCGGCAGACTTCAGCGCGGCGAGGCATCTCCAGATCTCCTCGCGCACCAGCGGCGCGAGCCCCTCGGTCGCCTCGTCGAGGATGAGCAGGTGCGGATTGGTCATGAGCGCCCGGCCGATGGCGAGCATCTGCTGCTCGCCGCCCGAGAGCCGGCCGCCGAGGTTGTCCATGCGCCCGGCGAGGCCGGGGAAGAATGCCAGCACCTTGGCAAGAGTCCACGGGTCGCGCGTTGCGCTGCGGTTTTCCGCGAACGCGACCAAGTTCTCGCGCACGCTCAGGTTGGGAAAGATCTGGCGTCCTTCGGGGACCAGCGCGATGCCGCAGCGCGCGATGCGGTCGGGGCGCCGCCCCTCGATGCGCTCGCCGCGGAAGCGGATGACTCCGCTTCTTGCCGGGGTGAGGCCCATGATCGAGCGTATCGTCGTCGTTTTTCCCATGCCGTTGCGCCCGAGCAGCGTCGCCACCTCGCCTGGGCGGATCACGAGGTCGAGGCCGAACAGCACCTGGCTCGCGCCGTACGCGGTTTCGAGATTTTCCACTTTGAGCAGCTCGCTCATACGGTTGCATCTTCCCCGAGATACGCCTTCCTGACTTCGGGATGGGCGCGGATCGCCGCAGGCGCGCCGCTCGCGATCACGCGGCCCGACACGAGCACCGAGACGCGGTCGGCGAGCCGGAACACCGCGTCCATGTCGTGCTCGACCAGCAGCACGGTGATGCGTGCGCGGATGCGCTGCAGGAGCGCGATCATGTTTTCCGATTCTTCCGGTCCCATGCCCGCCATCGGCTCGTCGAGAAGCACGAGCCGGGGGCGGGTGGCGAGCGCCAGGCCCACTTCGAGCGCACGCTGCTCGCCGTGCGCGAGCGTGGCAGCGACCGCAGCCTCGCGCCCGGCGAGCCCGATTTCTCCTGCGATGGTCCGCGCCTCGTCGAAAAGCGGCGCCTCTTCCGAGACGCGCCGCCATCGAAGAGGATCGCGCCCCCGTCGCTGCCGAGGCTGCCGGAGATCTGAGCGATCAAGGTCGTCTTGCCCGCGCCGTTCGGGCCGATCAGGGCGTGCACTTCGCCGCGCTTCACGTCGAGCGTGACCTCGTCGGTGGCGACGATGCCTCCGAAACGTTTGGAGACGTTCTTCAGCTCAAGCATGCTTTTTCCGCGCGAGCATGCCGGCGATGCCCTCGGGGGCGAACAGCACGATCGCTAGCAGCACCGTGCCGACCCCCAGACTCGCGTGCTGCTGATAGTTGGGGAATATCGCGGCGAGCCAGTCGACGCGGTGGTTGGCGATCAGGTCCTCGAGCCCGAGCAGCGCCGCCGCGCCTATCACTCCGCCCCAGAGCCGTCCCACACCACCCAGGATCACCATCACCATGAGCGTGCCCGACTGCGTCCAGTGCAGCACGTTCGGGTTCACGTACTTGCCGTGGCTCGCGAGCAGCGCGCCGGCGAGCCCGCCGGCGGCGCCGGCGATGACGAAGCACGCGAGCTTGTGGCGGTACACCGGAAAGCCGATCGCCTCGGAGCGCTCCTCGTTCTCGCGGATCGCCTGGATCACCCGCCCGAATCGCGAATTCGCGAGCCGGTGCAGGCCGTAAAGGCCGGCCGCCAGCGCTGCGAGTGCGGCGTAATAGAACACGAAGTCGCTGCCCAGATCGACGCCCAGTCCCACCGAGGCGCGCTCGCGCAGGCTCAGGCCCTCGTCGCCCCCGTAGGCCTTCATCGAGTTCACGAGGAAGAACACCATCTGCGCGAACGCGAGCGTGATCATGATGAAGTACACGCCGCGCGTGCGCAGCGAAACCGCGCCGATCGCGAGCGCCGCCAGGGAGGAAGCCGCGACTGCCGCCGGCCAGCCGATCCATGCGCTCGCGACGCCCTCCGACAGCAGGATGCTGGAGACGTACGCACCGGTGCCGACGAAGGCGGCGTGGCCGAAGGAGATCATTCCGCCGTACCCGAGGATCAGGTTGAGGCTGGTCGCGGCGAGCGCGTAGATGAAGATGCGGCTGGCGAAGCTCAGGTAGTAGGTCTGGTGCTCCGCCTGCATCGCCAGCGGAAAGGCGAGAGCGAGCGCGAGAGCGACCCACGGCGCCGCGCGGCGCATCGCCCTACCCGCGCGCAGGGAACAGCCCCTGCGGTTTGATGTACAGGACTACGGCCATCAGCAGGTAGACGAGCACCGAAGCGATCGCCGGCCCGGCGGCGCTCGCGACCCGCGGCTGGAAGAATATTCCGAACAGCATCGGCAGAAAGGCGCGCCCGATCGTGTCCACGACCCCGACGAGCAGCGAACCCACCAGGGCGCCGCGGATCGATCCGATGCCTCCGATGACGATGACGACGAAGGCGAGGATGAGGATGTTCTCGCCCATGCCGACCTGCACCGCGAAGAGCGGCCCGAGGAGCGCGCCCGCGACCGCGCACAGGCCCGCGCCCACGCCGAACAGCAGCGTGAAGAGCCGCGGGATGTTGACCCCCATCGCGAGCGCCATTTCGCGGTTGGACGCGCCCGCGCGCACCAGCATGCCGATGCGCGTGCGCGCGACGAGCAGGTACAGAGCACCGGCCACTGCGGCGCCGACGCCGATGATCAGGAGCCGGTAGGCGGGGTAGACCATGCCCGGGAGCAGTTGCACCGGCCCGGAGAGCGCCGCGGGCACCGACAGCGGCATGTCCGGCCCCCAGATGATGCGCACCGCTTCGTTGAAGATCAGGATGAGGGCGAAGGTCGCGAGCACCTGGGACAGATGGTCGCGCGCGTAGAGCGTGCGCAGCACCGACATCTCGAGCAGCATGCCGAGGAGCGCGGTGGCCGGGATCGCGAGCAGCACGCCGGCGGCGAACGAGCCGGTCGCCTGGACCAGGGTCGCGGCGAGGAAGGCGCCCAGCATGTAAAGCGAGCCGTGCGCGAGATTGATCATGTCCATGATCCCGAACACGAGGGTCAGTCCCGCTGCGAGCAGGAACAGCATCAGTCCAAACTGCAGCCCGTTCAGCGACTGCTCGACGATCAGTATCCAGGACATGAAATGAGACGGGGGAAATGAGAAGGGGGCGGTTCACGCCCCCTTCATTCTCTTTCAAGGATTCCCTATTTCATAGGACATTCTTGAACGTAGGCGTCGCCGCGGTCCTTGAATATCGTTCCCATGGTCTTGTTGACCAGGCGCCCCTGCGAATCCTTCCCCACCACGCGGAGGTAGTAGTTCTGAATCGGGTATTGATTGCGGTTGAACTTGAACGAGCCGCGCACCGATTGGAACTTCGCCGCCTTGAGCGCCTTTCGTACGGCTTCCGTATCCTCGATCCTGCCCTTCACCTCACGGACCGCGGAATCGATGAGGAGCGCCGTGTCGTAGCCCTGCGAGGCGTATACCGTGGGAAGCCGCTTGTACTCGTTCTCGAACTCCGCGACGAATTTCTTGTTGGCCGCGTTGTCGAGGTCGAGCGCCCAGTGCGCGGCGTCGAAGGTGCCGAGCATGGGATCGCCCACCGCGCGGATGATGTCCTGATCGGACGAAAAACCGGGCGTGATCAGCTGAATGTCCTTCGAGAGGCCGGCGGCCACGAACTGCTTGATGAAGTTCACGCCCATGCCCCCGGGCAGGAAGATGTACACGGCCTCGGGCTTCGCCGCGCGCACCTGCGCGAGCTCCGCCGAGTAGTCGAGCTGCCCGAGCTGCGTATACACCTCGCCGGCGATCGTGCCCTTGTAGAAGCGCTTGAAGCCTTCGAGCGAGTCCTTGCCCGCCTGGTAGTTGGGCGCGAGCATGTATACGGCCTGGTAGCCCCTGGTGGTCGCGTACTGTCCGGCCGCCTCGTGATAGGCGTCGTTCGGCCACGACGCCGCGAAGAAATACGGATTGCACTGCTTGCCGGCGAGGGGCGAGGGCGCCGCATTCGGGCTCACGTAGATGACCTTGTTCTCGAACGCCACCGGCACGGACGCGAGCATGATGTTGGAGAACACGAACCCGGTGAGGAAGTTCACCCTGTCGAGCTTGATGTTCTTCTCGGCCAGCTGCCTTCCGACGTCGGGCTTGAACTGGTCGTCGCCGACGAGGACCTCCGCGGGCAGGCCGCCGAGCCTTCCCCCGTTCATCTTCACCGCGAGCAGGAACGCATCGCGGATGTCGATGCCGAGCGCGGCGCTCGGTCCCGAGAGCGTGCTGATGAAGCCGATCTTCACCTTGTCGGCCGCCTGAGCCGGCAGCGGGAGCCATCCCGCGATGGCCCAAGCGAGTGCAAGCAGGTACCTGGTCATGACTGCGGCCTCCTGACGCTGATGAGAAGGCAGACCATATGTGCGGGGCAACTGGAAGTCAAGCTGCCGGGGTCGTCCCGGACCGTGGTGCGGCGGTGCAGCGTGACAAGGAGGGCGGGCCGGCCTAAAATACTTTAGGCTTAATCTATTGAAGGTCAAAGCATCTTGCTTCGCGTCGCCGCGATCGACCCTTCCGACCGGGCCCCGGCGCGCCGCGCCGACCGCGAGACGAGCGCGCGGTCCGGCGACCATCGCGCCTTGCGTCTCTGGCTGCGCCTTCTCACCTGCACGCAGCTCCTCGAGCGCCACATGCGCAACCTCCTGCGGCTGCGTTTCGGCACCACGCTGCCGCGCTTCGACCTGATGTCGCGGCTCGAGCGCTATCCGGAGGGCCTCAAGATGAAGGAGCTTTCGCACCACCTGATGGTGACCGGCGGAAACGTGACCGGCATCGTCGACCAGCTGGTGAGGGAGAGGCTGGTCGAGCGCCTGCCCGAGCCGGGCGACCGCCGCGCCCTGCGCGTGCGCCTCACCCGCGCCGGAGACGAGGCGTTCGGCAAGATGGCGCGGGCGCACGAGGAATGGATCGTCTCGGTGCTCTCCGGCTTGAGCCGCAAGGAGCACGCCGAGCTGTTCCGGCTGCTCGCCAAGGTGAAAAGCCACGCGCTCGGGATCACGGAACGAAAGGACGGCGCATGAAGGAAATCAAGGCGGTGGTCGTCACGGGCGCGGGCGGCAATTTCTGCTCCGGCGGCGATGTGCACGAGATCATCGGGCCGCTCACGAAGATGAGCGAACCCGAGCTGATGGAGTTTACGGGCATGACGGGCGACCTGGTCAAGGCGATGCGCCACTGCCCGCAGCCGGTCATCGCCGCCGTGGACGGCGTGTGCGCCGGCGCGGGCGCGATCATCGCCCTGTTTTCGGACCTGCGCTACGGCACGCGTAACGCCAAGGTGGCGTTCCTCTTCACGCGCGTCGGGCTCGCGGGCTGCGACATGGGCGCCTGCGCGATGCTGCCGCGGGTGATCGGCCAGGGACGCGCGGCAGAGCTCCTGTATACCGGCCGCGCGATGTCCGGCGAAGAGGGCCTCGCCTGGGGCTTCTTCAATGCGCTCGCCGAACCCGACCGGGTGCTGAGGACCGCGCTCGATGCCGCGCAGCAGCTCGCCTCGGGCCCGACGTTCGCCCACGGCATGACCAAGAAAATGCTGCGCGAGGAATGGGCGGTGGGTCTCGACGAGGCGATCGGGATGGAGGCGAAGGCGCAGGCGGTCTGCATGCAGACGCGCGACTTCCGCCGGGCGTACGAAGCGTTCGTCGCCAAGCGGAAGCCGGTCTTCGAAGGCGACTGACGTTTCATGGACCGATTCGCGCATCTGGATTGGCCTTTCTTCGAGCCGCGGCACGCGGAGCTCGCGCGCCGGGCGGAATCCTGGGCCGCGGCGAACCTGGGCTACGCGCACGACGTGGACGAAGACTCCGTCTGCCGCCGCCTGGTGAAGGACCTGGGCGCGGCGGGGTTCCTCGCGCACTGCGCGCCCGAAGATTCGCGCTTCGACGTGCGTTCGCTGGCGGTGCTGCGCGAGGTGTTCGCCTTCCACGCCGGGCTCGCGGATTTCGCCCTCACCATGCAGGGACTGGGCAGCGGTCCCGTGGCGCTCGCCGGCACCGAGCAGCAGAAGCGTCGCTACGTCGGGCGGGCCGCGAGAGGCGAGGCGATCGCAGCTTTCGCGCTGTCCGAGCCCGACGCGGGTTCCGACGTCGCGGCGCTCGCCACCCGGGCCCGGCGCGACGGCGCGCACTATGTGCTCAACGGGGTGAAGACCTGGGTCTCCAACGGCGGCATCGCCGATTTCTACATTGTCTTTGCCCGCACCGGGAACGAGGCCGGGACGAAGGGCATCTCGGCCTTCGTCGTCGACGCCGACGCGCCGGGGCTCTCCATCGAGGAGCGCATCGAGATCGTCGCACCGCATCCGATGGCGACGCTGCGCTTTTCCGCGTGCAAGGTCCCGGCGGCGAACCTGCTGGGAGCCGAGGGCGAGGGCTTCAAGCTCGCCATGCAGACGCTCGATATCTTTCGGACGGGCGTGGCGGGCGCTGCGCTCGGCTTCGCGAGGCGTGCTCTGGACGAAGCGCTCGCGCGGGCGCGGGAACGGAAGATGTTCGGCGGGGCGCTCGCCGATCTCCAGATGACCCAGGCGAAGCTCGCCGAGATGGCGACCGGTATCGAAGCCGCGGCGCTGCTTGCCTACCGCGCGGCCTGGGTGAGCGACGTGCAAAAAAAGCGCGTCACGCGCGAGGCCGCCATGGCGAAGATGCACGCGACCGAAACGGCCCAGGAGGTGATCGACGCCGCGGTGCAGATCTTCGGGGGGCTGGGCGTGATGCGCGGTCACCCGGTGGAGAGGCTCTACCGCGAGGTGCGCGCGCTGCGCATCTACGAAGGCGCGACCGAGGTGCAGAAGCTGATCATCGCTCGCGAGCTGTTGAAGGAATAGCGTGGGGGCGGCGGACCGGACCATGGACAGCACCGCGCACCTCGACACCTTCGCGCGCGACAATCTGCCGCCGCGCGGGCAATGGCCGGAGCTGCTCTTCGAGCTGCCGGAGCTGCGCTATCCGGAGCGCCTGAACTGCGCGAGCGAGCTGCTCGACTCGCCGAGGACATGGGCCTCGCACCGGGCAACCGCGTGCTCCTTCGCGGCGCGAACGGTTTCTGGATGGCCTCATGCTGGTTCGCGGTGATGAAGGCGGGCGGAATCGCGGTGGCGACCATGCCGCTTCTGCGGGCGAAGGAGCTGACCGAGATCATCCTCAAGGCGAGGGTCACGCACGCGCTGTGCGACAAGCGCCTGGACGCCGAGCTGAAGGCCGCGCTGCCCGCGTGCTCCATGCTGAGGACCGTGGTGTACTGGAGCGACGACGCGCCCGGCTCGCTCGCCGCGCTCGCCGCGCGGAAGCCGGGCAGCTTCGCGAACGCGGATACGGCCGCGGAGGACGTGGCATTGATCGCTTTCACTTCCGGGACCACGGGCAAGCCCAAGGGCACGGTGCATTTCCACCGCGACGTGATCGCCATGTGCGACTGCTTTCCGCGCTCCTGTCTCGTGCCGGCCGCGGAGGATGTTTTCTGCGGCACTCCGCCCCTCGCCTTCACCTTCGGCCTGGGCGGGATGCTGTGCTTCCCGATGCGATTCGGCGCCTCCGTCGTGCTCGTGGAGAAGCCGACGCCCGACCTGCTGCTGGAGACTATCGCGAGGCACAAGGCGACGATCTGCTTCACCGCGCCGACCTTCTATCGACAGATGGCGCAGCTCGCCAAGGGCCGCGATCTGCGCTCGCTGAATAAATGCGTCTCCGCGGGCGAAGCGCTGCCGGATGCGACGCGGCGGCTTTTCCGGCAGGCGACCGGCATCGAGATCATCGACGGAATCGGCTCGACCGAGATGATCCACATCTTCATTTCTCACACGCCGGAAAGGGCGCGCCGTGGCGCGACCGGCTATGCGCTGCCCGGGTACCGGGCCGCCGTGCTCGATGACGAGGGGCGCCCCAGTGCTCCGGGCGCGATCGGCCGCCTCGCGGTGAAGGGCCCCACGGGCTGCCGGTATCTCGCCGACGAGCGCCAGCGCGACTACGTGCAAGCCGGATGGAACATCACGGGCGACGCCTACACCGTGGACGAGGACGGCTACTTCTTCTACCAGTCGCGCACCGACGACATGATCATCTCGGCGGGCTACAACATCGCCGGACCCGAAGTCGAAGGCGCGCTGCTCGCCCACGAGGCGGTTGCCGAATGCGGGGTGGTCGGCGTGCCCGACGAGGACCGCGGGCAGATCGTGAAAGCGTACGTCGTGCTGAAGGCGGGTTACGAAAAGTCCGATGCAGTGGCCAAGAAGCTGCAGGACCACGTGAAAGGCGCGGTCGCCCCGTACAAATACCCGCGGCGGATCGAGTTCGTCGACGCCCTGCCGCGCACCGAGACCGGGAAATTGCAGAGATTCAAATTGAGGGAGCGGGCATGATGCGAATCCTCCAGCCGCCGGGTTGGGCGAAGCCGCGCGGCTTTGCCAACGGCATCGCGGTCAGGGGCGGAACCACCGTGTATGTCGCGGGGCAGGTCGGATGGACGGGGTCGGGCGTGTGGCAGGCCAGGGACTTCGCCGGACAATTTCGTCAGGCGATGCGCAATATTCTCGACGTGCTCGCGCAGGCGGGCGGCCGGGCCGAGCATATCGTGCGTCTGACCTGGTACGTGATCGACCGCGACGAGTATCTCGCTTCGCTGAAGGCGATCGGTCCGGCGTACCGCGAGCTGATGGGCACGCACTATCCGGCGATGGCTGTGATCCAGGTGAGCGGCCTGGTGGAAGACCTCGCGCGCCTGGAAATCGAGGCGACCGCGGTCATACCGGATTGACAGCGCGGCCATGAAAATCAGCATCGTCGGCGGCGGGCCCGGAGGCCTGTACTTCGCGCTGCTCGCGAAGAAGCAATGGCCGCGCTGGGACGTCACCGTCCACGAGCGCAACCGCGCCGACGACACCTTCGGCTTCGGCGTGGTTTTTTCCGACGAAACGCTGGAGGCGTTCCGCGATGCCGATGGCCCTTCGTACGAATCGATCCGGCGCAGCTTCGCCTACTGGGGCGACGTCGACGTAGTCTACAAGGGCCGCGTCCTGCGCTGCGGCGGCAACGGGTTTTGCGGCTGCTCGCGCGTCACGCTGCTCAGGCTCCTGCAGGACCGCTGCCGGGAGCTCGGCGTGCAGATGCGTTTCCAGGCCGAAACGGGCGTGGAGGATTTTCCCGACAGCGATCTCATCGTGGCCGCGGACGGCATCAACTCGCAGACTCGGGAGACGTACCGCGAGCATTTCAAGCCTTCGGTCGACCTGCGGCCGAACAAGTTCGTGTGGCTGGGCTCGACCAGGCCGCTCGACGCCTTCAAGTATTTCTTCAAGGAGACCGAGCACGGCATCCTGCTCGCGCACTGCTATCAATACGAAATGGGCGCGAGCACCTGGATCATCGAGACCAACGCCGACACCTGGGAGCTCTGGGGCTTCGACAAGATGGACGAGCCGCACATGCTGCGCGCGCTTGAGCGCATCTTCGCCGAGGAGCTCGACGGGCACAGGCTCATCGCCAACCGCTCGCAGTGGCGCAATTTTCCCAACATCCGCAATGCGACCTGGGTCATGGACAGGGTGGTGCTGGTAGGCGACGCCAAGGCCACGGCGCACTTCTCGATCGGCTCGGGCACCAAGCTCGCGATGGAGGACGCGATCGCGCTCTTCGACTCGCTGCGGATCGAGGGCGGCGTCAAGGCGGCTCTCGCGCGCTACGACGCGCAGCGGCGCGAGGACGTTGAGAAGACGCAGCACGCGGCGGACGTGTCGCTCGCCTGGTTCGAGAACATGCGCCGCTACTGGGGCATGGACCCGCCGCAGTTCGCCTTCGGCGTGCTCTCGCGCTCCAAGCAGATCACCTACGAGAACCTGCGATTGCGCGACCCGGAATTTCTCGAGGGCGTCACGCGCTGGTTCGCGAACACGGTCCTGCCGCCGGGGTTCGAGGTCCAGGTGCGCAATCCGCCGCCGCCGATGTTCACGCCGTTCACCCTTCGCGGGATGCGCCTGGAAAATCGCGTGGTGGTCTCGCCCATGGACCAGTACATGGCGGCGGACGGCATGCCCGACGACTGGCACCTGGTGCACCTGGGCAGCCGCGCCGTCGGCGGCGCGGGCCTGGTGTTCGTCGAGATGACCTGCCCCTCGCCCGAAGCGCGCATCTCTCCGGGATGCACGGGTCTGTGGAACGAAGCGCAACGCGACGCGTTCAGGCGCATCGTCGATTTCTGTCACGCGCAATCCGGCGCGAAGCTGTGCATGCAGCTCGGCCATTCGGGGCGCAAGGGCTCGACCCAGCTCGGCTGGGAGCGCATGGACTATCCGCTGGAGTCAGGCAACTGGGAGCTCGTCGCGCCTTCGCCTCTCCCGTACCACCCCCAATCGCAGACGCCGCGCGAGATGACGCGCGCCGACATGGACAGGATCCGGGACGAGTTCGTGCGCTCCACGGACTACGCGAACCAGGCCGGATTCGACATGCTCGAGCTGCACATGGCGCACGGGTACCTGCTTTCGTCTTTCATCTCGCCGCTCACGAATCTCCGCAGAGACGAATACGGGGGGCCGATCGCGAACCGGCTTCGCTATCCGCTGGAGCTGTTCCGCGCGATGCGCGCCGTCTGGCCCGGGGAAAAGCCCATGTCGATCCGCATCTCTGCCACCGACTGGGCGCCCGGCGGCCTTTCGGAGGAGGACCTGCTCGCGCTCGCGCGCGCCTTCAAGGAGGCGGGCGTCGATCTGATCGACGTCTCGACCGGCCAGGTCGTGCCGCACGTCGTCTCGGGCAGAGCCGACCTGGTCGCGCTGGCGCGCCGCCACCTGGCCGATCCGTATTTCACGCTGCACGCGGCGGCTTGGTACCAGCACACCGGCCAGTTCTGGCCCAGGCCCTACTGGCCGGGCCGCGATCAGGCGTACCGGCTTGCGGTTCGCGAGCGCGAAGAATGGACTGCGGGACGCCAGGCGACGAAGCCGCCCAGCCATGAAGCGAAACAAGAACAGGCGAAGGACGAACGCCCCGCGAAAAGCGGCGGCGGGCCCGGCAAGAAGGCCGCGTGAGGGAATGAACTACTGCGTGCGAATCCAGGTTTGGGTTCGAAAGAAAAATGCAATGTAGCCGCGCACCTCGAGCCTTTTCCCGCGATCGATCGGGGTCAGGCGCAAGGTGTATTCCTTCCCGTTATCCGGATCAAGAATCTTGCCGCCTTCCCAAACGTCGCGGCCTTCGGTTTTCCTGGCGCCGCGGATGATCTCCATTCCCAGCACAGGTTTGTCCTTGCGGTCGTCCGAGCATTTATCGCAAACATCGTCCTGCTTGGCGTTTTTTCGCAACAGCTTTTCGATCCGACCGGAAAGCACGCCCGCGTTATCCGTAATGCGCACCTCCGATGACACTTCACCCGTCTTGTCGTCAATGGTGTGCCACACGCCGGCCGGCGTCA
>WNFI01048065.1_pt2 | contig 11440 bp, 8 predicted proteins | sample 5400471 | NCBI WGS metagenome assembly WNFI01 (sample SAMN13153348, study PRJNA577476) | soil metagenome | isolation source: 100 cm saprolite on Douglas fir-dominated hillslope | place: USA:California | collected 2013-09-17
GCTGCTCGATCACCGTCGCCGCGCGGTCGCGGATCTCGCGCGCGATCGCGTGGTCGGGCTGCGCGGCCAGCGCCTCTTCAGCCGCCGCGCGCGCCTCCTCCAGGTTGCCGAGCACGATGTGCTCCTGGGCCGTGGTCACCAGGGCGGCCACCTTGCGACGGGCCGCCTCTTCGTCGAGGTAGGCGGCCAGATCGCGGTAGCGCGCGCTGTCCGGAGCCAGACGCTGGACCCGGCTCGCGATCTTCATCGCGAGATCGAGGTCGCCGTCCGCGGCATAACCGAGCGCCATGCCCGAGAGCTGCTCGACCTCCTGGTCGCGAATGGCCTCCTCGACCTCCCGGCACTGCTGCTGGCCGACCGCGTGACCGGGGTCGATCTGGAGCACGCGGCGGCACATCGTGAGCGCCTTCTGGAGCTGGCCGGCGGCGCGCGCCCCCTCGATCGCGGTCACGAGCTCGGCGGTGTCCTTCTGCGCGGCCAACAGGCGCGCCGCCGTCTCGCGCACGAGGCGCTCGAGGTCGTCGCGCATCTCCTCCAGGCTCTGGTAGCGCTCGGCCAGCGGCTTGGCCAGCGCGCGCGACACGATGGCTTCGAGGCCGGGCGAGTATTCGCTGCGAGGCAGGGCGGTCATGTCCGGTGGCTCGCGCACGATGCGGAACATCACCTGCGTGAGGCTGTCCGCGTCGAAGGGACGCCGATAGGCCAGCAGCTCGTAGGCAATCGCGCCCACCGAGAAGATGTCCGCCCGATGGTCGACCTTCTCGCCCTCCACCTGCTCGGGGGCCATGTAGTGCACGGTGCCCAGCATCGTGCCGCTCTTCGTCATCTTCGAGGACTGCAGGTGCGCGATGCCGAAGTCCATGATCTTGACCTCGCCCTGCGAGGTCACGCGGACGTTCGCGGGCTTGACGTCGCGGTGGACGATCCCGGCGCGGTGCGCGTAGGCGAGCCCTTCGCAGACCTGGCGGATCACGTCGATCTTCCACTCCACGGACAACGGCTCCTTGTTCTGGATGATCTTCTCGAGGTCCTCGCCGTCGATCAGCTCCATCGCGATGAAGGGCTGGCCGTGGTCCTCGCCGAGGTCGTAGACGGTGACGATGTTGTGGTGGCGCAGCCCGCCCGCGGCCTGCGCTTCGCGCAGGAAGCGCGCCTTGAGCTCCGGCGTCTCCGCGAGCCCCGGCGTCATCGTCTTGATGGCGACGGTGCGATGGATGACGGGGTCGATGGCCTGGTAGACGGTGCCCATCCCGCCCCGGCCGAGGACCTTCTCCACCTGGTACTTGCCGATCGTTTGCAATGGATCTCGCGCGGAGCGGGGGGAGCAGCCCGCGCGCATTCTAAGCCGGGAGGAGGCGATAATCCATTTGCCGGGGGCGGGAGGCGCGCGTGATCGTCGGCCTGGGGATCGACCTGATCGAGCAGGAACGCGTCGCGCGCGCGCTCGATCGCTGGGGCGAGCGGCTGGTGGCCAAGCTCATGGGCGCGGCGGAGGCCGCGCGCCTTCCCCGCGGCTCCGATCGGGCCCGCGCCGTCGCCCTCGCCATCGCGGCCAAGGAGGCGGCGAGCAAGGCCCTGGGCACGGGCTGGACGCGCGGCGTGTGCTGGCGCGACGTGGTCGTGGACCTGGGCCCGCCGGTGGCGGTGCGGCTGGAAGGGGGCGCCCTCCGGTGGGCGCACCGGCTCGGGTCCGCCGGCCGTACGCGCGCCGCGCTCGAGGTGCGCGGCGACCTCGTGATCGGCCAGGTGCGCCTCCTCTCGTGATCGCGCTCCTTCCGCGGGAAGCGTGGCGGCGCAACCAGCTCGTGGTGTGCGTCGCCGTCTTCATGGTCTTCATGGGCTTCGCGTTCGTCCTGCCCTTCCTCCCCCTGTACGTCAGACAGCTCGGCGTCTCCAGCGACGAGGCGGCCGCGACCTGGGCGGGCGTGCTCATCGGCATCGCGCCCCTGCTCGCGGGACTCCTGGCCCCGGTGTGGGGCCGCCTGGGCGACCGCTACGGACAGAAGCCGATGGCCGTGCGCGCGCTCGTCTCGTACGTCATCCTCCTCGCCCTGTCCGGCGCGGTCACGACGGTGTGGCAGCTCTTCGCCCTGCGCACGGCGGTCGGGCTCTTCGGCGGGGTGGGACCGCTGGGATTGGCCATGGCGACCGCCCTCGCGCCGCGTGAGCAGACGGGCCGCGCGGTCGGGAGCATCCAGTCCGCGCAGATCCTGGCCGCCGCCGTGGGCCCCTTGACCGGAGGCGTGCTGGCCCACACCATCGGCATGCGCTGGACCTTCGTGGCCACCGCTGCCGCCTGCGGCATCGCGCTCCTCCTGCTCGTCTTCTTCTATGAGGAGGCGCCGCGTGCGGTGGCCGCGGAGGATCCCACGCGCGACGGCTTCGGCGCCGTCCTGGCCGTGCCCGGCGTGCTGCCCTTGATGGCCATCCTGTTCCTCGTCAACTTCATCGGGCGTTCGTTCACGCCGATCCTTCCCCTCCACCTGCAGCGGATGGCGGTGCCTGCGTCGAACCTGGCCCTCTCCACCGGGATCCTCATCTCCGCGTACTCGGTGTGCGCCGCGCTGTCGGCGGCGCTGCTCGGGCGCGCGACCCGGCGGCGTGACCCGCGGGCCTTGCTCGTGGCCACGCTGGTGGCGGGGGCGGCGATCGTGCTGCCGATGGGCCTGGTCGGCCGCTTCCCGTCCTTCCTGGGCCTGGCCGTCCTGCTCGGCCTGGCCGCGGGCGGGTCGCTCACGCTGTGCTACACGATCGGCGGCCTCATGGTTCCGAGCGAGCGCCGGACCACTGCTTTCGGCTTCTTCTCGGGCGCCGCCCTCTTCGGGGGCGCGGTGTCCCCCTCGATCGCCGGCCTGCTCACGCGCGTGCACTTCAAGGCCATCTACTGGGCGGACGCGGTGCTGTACGTGCTGCTCGCCCTGGCCCTGCTCCCGGGCGCTCTGGCCCGGCGCGCGCAACCGACCACGAGTGACGTCGCCCAGGCCGCGGAGGGAGGAGCATGAAGGTCTGTCACCACTGCAGTCGCGAGCTCGCGCTGATGGACGCGGTCGAGCGGACGTCCTCCTGCCCCTACTGCTTCTCGGACCTCAAGTGCTGCCAGAACTGCCGCTTCTTCGACCCCGCGTTCAACAACCAGTGCCGCGAGCCCCAGGCGGAGTGGTGCCCGCAGAAGGACAAGGGGAATTTCTGCGAGTTCTTCGAGTTCCGGGAAACGTCCGCGATCGGACGCGCCGGTCCCGGCGGGGGTCCGCAGTCCGATCATTCCCGCGCCCGCTCCGCGTTCGACTCGCTCTTCAAGAAGTAGGGCGACCAGGCCTGACGCCGCGCGCGGCGGCGTGGACGCTGCACTTGCCGAGCTCTAGCTAGCAGGCTGCGGAACAACCCTGCCCGCACGGCGGTCTTCGCGGGGCGGGTGTCCCGCGAGGCGAATGACTGTACTCAGATCGCGTACAATCGTCGTCCTCCCCAGGAGATCGCCCTGGGTGCCCCGTCCCGCCGCCGAAATCGCCCGCGGGGGCTTTCACAAGACGCTGTTGATGTTCCGGAGGGTTTCGCTGGTCCCGCGCCTCTTCAAGAGGCGAACCATCGTACGCAAAACACGTACAGTCAAACGCCCGCGAGGCCAACCCAGGGCCCGACGCACCGTCGCGTCACCTTCCGCTCTGGCCGCACGCACATCGCAACTCGTTCCGGACCGAGTTGCTTCAAGGGACCGGCTAATCCTTCGGCTCGAGCAGGGGTCGGGCATACAGCAGCGGGACGGCCGCGCTATAGCCCTTCTGGGGCGCGCCTCCGAGACCGCCGGTCTCGCTCTCCAGGTTGGCGCGCAGCACCCCGATCACTTCGAACGTCCCTTCGGAGAGGAGCGGTCCCCCGCTCTGACCGGGATCCGCGATCGGATCGACCTTGACCGTGACGATCCGGCGCCGGCTCCCCACCGTGCGGCGCACGCCCGAGGCCCAGCGCCGCTCGCGCGACACCACCGTACCGCGCGTGAAGCGGAGGGCGGTGGCCAGGTCCGCGGGACTCGCGGCGAACCCTCCGAGCAGGACGGCCTGCCCGATGCTCGGCTCGGTGGCATCGGCCAGGGCGAGGAAGAACGGGTGCGGATCCGTGCGTAGCACGGCCAGGTCCGTCTCGCGGTCCACGGTGACGACGGAGAACCGGCGCTCTCGCCCGTCGCGCAGCCTCAGGCGCGGGGCTTCGTCCTTCGGCATGTGGTCGAGCACGTGCGCACAGGTGAGCAGAGTGCCATACGCGTCCACGAAGAACGCGGAGCCCCGTGCCACCGTGACCCCTTCCGGACGTTGCACGGTGACGAGCTGGGCCAGAGCCTCCTCCGCCTCGGCGAGGGTGCGGGCGGCGCGCGGGGGATCGTTCGCGGCGGCGACCGCCGAGGAGAGGGAGGCCACGAGGACCGCGGTCATCGCGCTCGCCGATCCTCGCGTCGCCACTGCGCTCACTCCACCCGCATCATCTCAGTGAGCACGCGCTCCGCGTCCTGCATCGGGTAATCGAGCCGGAGGAGCGCGGCCAGGGTCGGCGCGATGTCCTCGGGGCCGCAGGCCGCGGGATACGTGCCGGGCTTGACCGAGGGGCCGAGGAAGACGATGGGCACATGCCGATCGTACTCGTAAGGCGTGCCGTGACCCGTGCCGCCGGCCCGATCGGAGAGATAGGTCCACTGCCGGAGCAGGACGGTGAGATGCGGGCTCCGGGCCTGATAGAACGACCGGCGCATGAAGGGGAAGTACGGATCGTCCGCGGGCGGGTCGCCCATGAGCTGTTCTTGCGTGTACACCTTCTCCACGAGGCCCGTCTGCATCAGCGCCTTCACGGCCGTCGCCTCGACGTCACGGCGAGCCAGCCGCCGGCGCGCGATCGCATCGAGGTCGAGATAGAAGTCGGGAGCGGAAAACCGCGCGACGAGGCCGCTCGGCGCACCGAAGCGCGACTCCAGCGCGCGCGTCACCGGATCCAGGATCTCCGCCGGCCGGACGCGGCGCGCGCCGACGCCCCGGGCCTGGAGGTTCTCGACCAGGGGCATCGAGCCGTGGTCGGCGCTCAACCCGATGAGGACGCGATCGAGGCCCACGCGCCGGTCGACCTCGTCGAGCAGACGTCCGAGCGTCAGGTCCAGGCGCAGGTACTCGTCCATCTCTTCCTGGCTGTCCATGCCGTAGGCATGCCCGATGACGTCGCTGGACGAGAAGCCGATGGCGAAGACGTCGGGATCGTCGTCCGCGCCGAGCTGGTGCGCCGTCATCGCGGCCAGGGCGGCGTCGAGCAGCAGCTCGTCGCCGAACGGGGTGCGTCGCAGCTCGTCGTAGAACTTCGGCGAGGGCGGCGCCTCGTGCAGGCGGTGCGGAAACACGGTGTCCACGTTGTCGAGCTCCCCCTTCACGTCGTCGGGCCCCGCGTACTTGAGATAGGGCGCCTCGTCGGGCAGCAGGCGCGACCAGACGCGCCACTGGGGGGAATCGGCGAGTCGGCGCGCGTTCCATTGCGTCAGCCACGAGGGCGGGGTCTTGGCGTAATAGGTGCTGGTCACGAAGCCGCCGGTGCCGGTGTCGTACCAGTACGCGGCGTCGGCGCGCGGCCCGGACATGAGGATGGCCGCGCGGTCCTTCAGCGAGATGCCGACCACCCGCGATCCAGGCGTCCGCTTCTTGAGCATGTCCCCGACGGTGAAGCCGATGAAGTTCACGGGCGAGGCGCCGTATCCGGCGCCGGAGCCGCCGATGTTCCGGACGGCGGGATCCTCCACGACGTTGACCTCGCGCTTGAGGACGGCGTCGAACCATTGGTTGGCGACGATGCCGGAATGCCAGCCGCTGCGGCCGGAGAGCAGCACGGAGTGGCCCGGGCCCGTCTCCGTGTTGCCGTGGCGGTAGAACGCATTCGGGAAGATGGCGCCGCGCTCCAGCAGCGTCTTGAAGCCGCCGCGGTAGAGCGGGGCGAAGCGCGTGAGGTAGTCGTAGCGCATCTGATCGACGGAGATGAACAGCACCAGGCGCGGCGCGCCCGACCCGCTGGCCTGGGGCGCCGGCCAGATGCGCAGGGCCAGGACGGCGGCCAGGGCGGCCAGGAGGGCGACGACCGTACGGCGGATCTTCACAGGAACCAGCGTTCCTTCTTGACCGCCTCCTCGTACGCGCGACGCGCCGCCTTCACCTTGTCCATCTCCGAGACCTCCGCCGGGGGCACGTCCCACCACGACTCGTAGCCGGGTACGCCCGCGGCGGGGTCGGTCTCGATGGTGAGCACGGTCGCGCGCGTCTGCGTCCGCGCCTCCGCGAGGCCGGTCCGGAGGTCCGCGATGGTCGGGCAGGCGATGACGTGGGCGCCGAGGCTGCGCGCGTTGGCCGCGAAGTCCACGCGGACCCGTTCGCCGGAGAGCTGTCCGTCCGCGCCGCGGTAGCGGTACTTGGTGCCGAAGGCGTCCGACCCCACCGACGTCGAGAGGTTGCCGATCGACCCGAACCCGCCGTTGTCGATGAGGATCACCGTGATCTTGATTCCTTCCTGCAGCGCGGTGACGAGGTCGGACGACATCATCAGCCACGAGCCGTCGCCCACCATGACGTAGACGTCGCGGTCGGGCGCGGCCATCTTCACTCCGACGCCGCCCGCCACCTCGTAGCCCATGCAGGAGTAGCCGTACTCGAGGTGGTAGCCCTTGGGATCGCGCGTCCGCCAGAGCTTGTGCAGGTCGCCGGGCAGGCTGCCCGCGGCGCACACCACGACGTCCTGCGGGCGCGCGAAGGTGTTGACGGCGCCGATGACCTCGCCCTGGCTCGGCAATGGAGAGTGCCCGCGGTCGTAATGCTTCTGGACCTCCGCGTCCCAGTCACGGTTGAACCGCGCGGCCCGCTCGCGGTACGCCGGTGCCACCTGCCAGCCCTCCAGGGCGCCCCGCAGCGCGTCCAGCGCCACCCGCGCGTCCGCGACCACCGGAAGGGCCGCGTGCTTGAAGGCGTCGAACTCCGAGACGTTGACGTTCACGAACCGGACGTCCGGATCCTGGAACGCCGTCTTGGAGGCGGTCGTGAAGTCCGAGTATCGCGTGCCGATGCCGATCACGAGGTCGGCCTCGCGGGCCATGATGTTCGCGCCCGGCGTGCCGGTGGCGCCGATCGCGCCCAGGGCCAGCGGGTCGTCGTAGGCGAGCGCGCCCTTTCCCGCCATGGTCTCGCCGACCGGGATGCCGGTGCCCGCCGCAAACGCGCGCAGCGCCGCCGTGGCGTCGGAGTAGAGCACTCCACCGCCGGCGACGAGGAGCGGCCGCTTCGCCGATCGGATCTGCGCCACCGCGGCGCGCAGCGTTTCCGGCTCCGGCACGGCGCGGCGCACGCGCCAGACGCGCTTGCCGAAGAGCTCGCCCGGAAAGTCGAAGGCCTCCGCCTGGACGTCCTGCGGGATCGCCAGCGTCACCGCGCCCGTGTCCGCGGGGCTGGTCAGGACGCGCATGGCCTCCAGGAGCGACGTCACCAGCTGCTCCGGCCGGTAGATGCGGTCCCAGTAGCGGGAGATCGGGCGGAAGGCGTCGTTGACCGAGATGTCCTGCGATTGCGGCGATTCGAGCTGCTGCAGGACGGGCGCCACCCGGCGCGTCGAGAAGATGTCCCCGGGCAGGAGGAGCACGGGCAGGCGATTGATCGTCGCCCCCGCGGCCGCGGTCAGCATGTTGGTGGCGCCGGGCCCGATCGACGTCGTGCAGGCGAGCGTGGCCAGCCGGTTCGCCATCTTCGCGTAGGCGGCGGCGAGGTGGACCATGGCCTGCTCGTTGCGCGCGAGGTAGAAGCGCATGCGGTCACCGGCCTGCTGCAGCGCTTGCCCGAGGCCGGCGACGTTGCCGTGGCCGAAGATCCCGAACACGCCGGGGACGAAGCGCCGCTCCACGCCGTCGCGCTCGCTATATTGATTCGCGAGGAAGGAGACGACGGCCTGGCCCACGGTCAGCCGCTGCGTCTTCATCGGACCCTCCCGTTCGCGCTGGTGACGGGCACGCGCGGATCCGGCGCCAGCGCGCCCCACGTCTCGCGGATCCAGTGATGCTGGGGATCGTCGCAGAACGCCATCGTGCGCTCCGCGCCGGGGCCGGCCAGCACGTTCAGGTAGTAGAGGTCGTGGTTGGGGCTGGCCACGCTCGGCCCGTGATAGCCGCGGGGCACCAGGAAGACGTCTCCGTCCCCGATGGTGACGGTGAGGTCGAAGGTCCCGTCCGCGGCGTAGGTGCGATGGACGGCGAAACCGGACGGGCCGTGGATGCGGAAGTAGTAGATCTCCTCCAGGATGGCTTCGCCCGCGCGCTCTTCGTCGTGCTTGTGGGGTGGGAAGGACGACCAGTTCCCCGCCGGCGTGATGAGCTCGCACGCGCTGAGGCGGTCGGTGGCGAAGGTTCCCGGCGTGCAGAAGTTCGTGACCTGGCGCGTCGCGTCCCCCGCGCCCCGGATCTCCACGGGCACGCGCTCGGCCGGCCCGTAGGCGGGCTCCAGCCGCCGCCGCGCCTGCGCCATGGGGAGGGCGAACTCGCCTCCGCCGTCGCTCTCGATCTCGAACCGCGTGTCCCGCGGCAGATAGGCGAAGTCGGTGACGCGGTCGAACACGGAAGCGCGTCCTTCCAATCGGAACCGGTGCCCGTCGGCGCGCACGGTGGCGGAGCCGGAGAGGGGCAGCACGGCCATCTCGTTCGCGCCGGTGTCGATCGCACGCGACTCCCCCGCCGCCAGCCGCAGCACGCGCAATCCGGAGAACGTCCAGCCGGCCAGGGTGGGCGTGACGTGAACGGGATCGGAACCATCGGCGATGCGGCCCGCGGGGAAATGCAGGCGGGGCTCAGGGCCGGGCAAGCAGCGCCTCCACCTCGTGCGGATACGGCATGGCGTCCGAGCAGCTCACGCGGCTGACCACGATCGCGGCCGCCGCGTTGCCGTAGCGGAGGCAGTCCTCCAACGGCCGGCCGTCCAGAAGCGCGGACAGGAAGCCGGACGCGAAGCCGTCCCCGGCCCCGATCGTGCTGCCGACCGTCACGTGGATGGGCGGCTGCAACGCCGCGCTCTGCCGCGTGAAGGCTTCCACGCCGGCGGCGCCGAGCTTGCGCACGAGCAGCCCCACTCCGGCCTCGAGCACCGCCTTGACCTGGTCGCGCGGATCGCGCTGGCCGGTCAGCAGCGCGACCTCGTCCTCGTTGCCGATTACCACGTCCACCCAGGGCAGCACGGTGCGCGCGGCGCGGCCCGCCTCTTCCGCCGACGTCCACGAGCTGGGCCGGTAGTCCACGTCGAGCACCGTCCGCACCCCCGCGGCGCGGGCCGCTTCCAGCGCGCGCGTGGTGCTTTCGCGCGAGGGCGATGCGCAGAGGCTGGTGCCGTTGGTCACGAACATCCGCGCGCTGCGCACGAGGGCCAGCTCGGCCTCGCCCACCTGGACCTGGCTGTCCGCGGGCTTGTACCGATAGAAGACCTGCGGGAACCGGTCGGGCGGCGAGACCTCGGTCAGGCAGAGCGACGTGCCGTACCCCGCGACCCGCGTGACGCGCCGGGCGTCCACGCGCTCCTTGTCCAGGAAGGAGATCAGGTAGTCGGCGAGCGCGTCGTCCCCGACGCTCGAGATGATGGCCACGCGGCGGCCCAGGCGGGAGAGCCCGACCGCGATGTTCGCGCTGGACCCGCCGAGGTGCCGCGAGAAATGCTCGACCTCCGCCAGCGGGCGTCCCTGCTCGACGGCGTAGAGGTCGTAGCCCACGCGTCCCAGCACGCACACGTCGAGAGCGTCGCCCACGAGTGCCTCAGCCGCGGCCGGCGGCGGACTTTCGACGCGGGCGCGCCGGCTCGGCCAGGTGCTGGAGGGCATCGGGAAGAGACGCCCCGCGATGCACGAGCGAAGTCAGCGCCCGCGAGAGCGGCAACGGATCCGCGTCACCGGGATAGAGGAGGTTGCGACCGATGATGGCGCCGCGGATGCGCGCGCCGGCGGCGAGGGCGGTCGCGAAGTCGCGCAGCGTCTCCTCGGCCGTCCCGCGCGCGGGGCCCCCGAGCAGAAGCAGGGGCAGCGTGGTCGCGCGGCACACCCGCGCGAGATCGTCCACGATGGGCACCTTCAGCCAGAGATGGACGGAGGATTCGCCGAGGCCGGCCGCGATGCCGCACTGGCGCACGAGCGTGGCCGCGTCCTTGGCCGGCACGTAGCCCTTGGTCTCGCGGGCGACGCCGAGCGGCTCCAGGAAACCGGGCAGACCGTGCTTCCGCAGGTCGTTGAGGGCCTGGGCGCAGGCCTGGATGGTTCGGCCGGACGCCGGGTCCTGCGGGTCGAGGCGGTACATCATCTTGCCGCCGTCGAACCCGAGCTCCGCGATGCGCGCCGCGCTCATCGACGTGAACGTGTCGTCCATCTCGAACGCGGTGCCGGCGAGGCCGCCGCGGTTCATGCTCCCCACGATCACGCGGCCGTCGAGGAACCCCTTGCCCTTCTTCTTCCGCTCCAGGTGGCTCAGGATGAGCAGCTCCTCGAGGATGTCGGGAGTGGCCATGATCCCGTCCAGGTCCGGGTCGTCGAGCACCCGGCGCGCCCGCGCCAGGTACTGGTGGCGGTCGCCCATGGCCAGGGCGTCGCCGCGGATCTCGTTCACGCCCCGGGCCGGATGGTCCACCGCGGCCAGCACCAGGCGGCCGTCCGGGGCGAGCGTCTTCCGGCGCTTCCGCCGGCGCGCCTCCTTCATCCCCCACCGCGGGTGCTCGATGCGGACGTCGGCCGGCCGCGGCCTCGGCTGCTCCGTCGTCGGCGACGGGGGCGGCCCGAACTGCGCGGCCACGAGGTAGAGCTTGTGCGTCTTGGGATCGAGATCGATCGTGCGGGCGCTCTTCGCGGTGTCCACCGTCTGCACCACCTCGAACTTGTCCGGGGAGATCTCGTGGATCACCGTCACCGTGCCGTCGCGCCCGTTGGGGCTGAAGGCGAGCTGGCGGTCGGAATCGAAGGCCGCGCCGTCCGGACCCTGGCCGATGGGCAGGGTCGTGACCACCTTCCCGCTATCCGCGTTCATCACCGCCATCATCTTGTTGGCGCAGGCCGCGAAAAGCCGCCGGTGCGCGCGGTCGATGGCGAGCCCGGTGGGCTCCTCGCACGGGGCCAAAGGCCAGCGCGCCTTCACCTTCAGGGCCACGGGATCGAGGGCCACGACCTCGCTCTTGTCCTCGAGGTTCACGAAGACGGTGCCCGTGCCGTCGTCGACCGCGAGCTCCGGCTGTCCTTCGAGAGCGATGGTCCCCGCGACCGTGCCCGCCTTCGCGTCGATGACGGTCACGTCCTTGCTCCGCCCATTGAAGGCGAGGACGCGATGCGACTTCGGCTCGTACAGGATGGCGTCCGGATTCTCGCCCGTCTTGACCTCGCCGACCTTGGCCAGCGTCTTGAGGTCGAAGATCGTCGAGTTGGACGT
>WNFI01477566.1_pt1 | contig 11440 bp, 8 predicted proteins | sample 5400471 | NCBI WGS metagenome assembly WNFI01 (sample SAMN13153348, study PRJNA577476) | soil metagenome | isolation source: 100 cm saprolite on Douglas fir-dominated hillslope | place: USA:California | collected 2013-09-17
CTGCGCCACGAGCAGGCGATCGAACGGGTCGCGGTGATGCGCCGGCAGCGTCGCGACGTGAAGGGCATGCTCCTGTTCGATCGCCAGAGGCTGCACGCCGAGCGCCGCGACGCGCCCAGGGACGTAGGCGTGGGGCGGCTCCGGAAGGCGCAACTTCCCAAGGGCGTGCTTGATCGCGATCTCCCATGCGCTCGCGGCCGACAGATAGAGGACGTTCTCGCGCGCTTCGACCAGCGCGCGCGCACGTGGTGAGAACCGCTCCGGCGCGAGCGACATCCACAGCCAGCATTGCGTGTCGAGCAGAATCCTCATCGCTCGAAATCCGCGAGCACGTCGGCGGGAAGCGGCGCGTCGAAATCCGGCGCGATGGAGCCCTGGCCGGCATCGAGTCCCAACGTCCGTCGTCCGGGCCGCGCGAACGGTATGAGCCGCGCGACAGGTTGCCCCGCCCGGGCGATGATGACTTCCTCGCCGGCTTCGACCCGCTCCAGCAGCTTCGACAGGTGAGTCTTGGCTTCGTGGACGTTGACCGTTTTCCGAGTGCGAGATTTCACTTGAACATTATAGACTAAGTCCATAGACTAAGTCCATGCCGGCACTCACTATGGTTTGACGTCCATAATCGGGAGATGCTCGCACGCAGCCGGTGGACCCTCGTAGCGACGATCCTCGGGTCGAGCCTGACGTTCATCGATGCCACAGTCGTCAACGTCGCGCTCCCCGCGCTCCAGGCCGACCTCCAGGCCACGATCACCGACGTCCAGTGGGTGATCGAGGCCTACGCGCTGTTCCTCGGCGCGCTGATCCTGGTCGGCGGATCGATCGGCGATCAACTCGGCCGCAAGCGCGTCTTCCTCTCGGGAGTCGTCGTGTTCACCCTCGCCTCCGTCCTGTGCGGCATCGCGACGACGGCCCGGATGCTCATCGCCGGCCGCGCTCTGCAAGGTATCGGGGCCGCCTTCCTCGTCCCGGGGAGCCTGGCGATCATCAGCGCCACCTTCGATGACCGCGAACGCGGCCAGGCGATCGGCACCTGGTCGGGATTCAGCGCAATCACGACGGCGATCGGCCCCGTGAGCGGCGGCTGGCTGGTCGAACACGTCAGTTGGCGCGCGGTGTTTTTCATCAACCTGCCGCTCGCCATCGTGGTGATCGCGCTGTCGCTGAAATTCATGGACGAGAGCCGCGACCCGTCCCGGACGTCCCGGATCGACTGGGCCGGCGCGGCGCTCGCGGTCCTCGGCCTGGGCGGGACGGTCTTCGGACTCCTCGAATGGCCGCCGCTCGGGGCGGGGCATCCACTCGTGCGCTTGCGCTCTTTCGATCGCGGCCGTTTACCTTCGCCAACATCCTGACGTTCCTCCTGTACGCGGCGTTGAGCGTCGTCCTGTTCCTGGTGCCGCTCGACCTCATTCAGGTCCAGCACTACACGGCCACGGCTGCTGGAGCGGCGCTGCTCCCGTTTCCGCTGATCATGTTCGCGCTCTCGCGATGGTCGGGCGGCCTGGTCGCGCGCGTCGGCAGCCGGCTGCCCCTGACCGTGGGACCGGCGATCGCTGCGCTCGGCCTTGCGCTCTATGCGCGGCCGGGAATCGGCGGTACGTATTGGACGACCTTCTTTCCCGCGGTCGTGGTGCTGGCATTCGGGATGGCGGTCACGGTCGCTCCGCTCACGACGACGGTGATGAGCGCGGTGGATTCGCGGCATGCCGGCGCGGCGTCCGGTGTCAACAACGCGGTCGCACGGGTTGCCGGACTTCTCGCGATCGCCGTCTTTGGTGTCGTGCTCACCCGGACCTTTGACGCGCGCGTGCGGCCGCCTCTCGATCGTCTCGCGCCTGGACCGTCCCCCAGGGCGGAGCTCGACCGGGAGCTGCCCAAGATGGCCGGCGCTGACATGACCCAAGTGTCTTCGCTCCCGCCATCGCAACGACCCGCGGCTCGCACGATCATCGAGGACGGGTTCGTCTTCGCGTTCCGTCTGGTGTTGATCGGCGCGGCGGGCCTAGCGCTTGCCGCGGCCGGCTTCGGGTGGGCCATTCGCGGAAATTCCGGCTGACTCCCGAAAACCGTACTCCGTGTGCTATTTCGGGACGTCTTGAACGCTCTCATATCCAGCCGGCAGGCGAAACAGAGTGTTTTGTGGTGCATTTACGGGCTGAATCGTGAAGGTTGGGCAGATGGCATCTGTCGTGCTCACCCTGAGCGTCCAGGGCTCGGAGGGCCCCAGTGCCGTGCTGATCCGTACGTCGTCAGAGTCTCAGTTCGATCGGGTCAGTCGCGGTGATGGAGCGGCGGTCACAGGTATTCGTGGGCCGGCTATCCTTGACCCCCGATCGAGCGGGCTGATCTACGAGCCGTACTACGGGCTCAGGGAAAAGCCGTTCAGCCTCACGTCCGATTCCAGGTTTTTCTATCACAGCCGATCGCACGCGCCGGCATTTGCCGACCTGGTCGCGGGCATCCGGCGGCGGGAGAGCCTGAACGTCCTCAGCGGAGACATCGGCACCGGCAAGACCACGCTGTGCCGCGCCGTCCTGCAGAACCTCGATCGCAAGACGTTCAGCGCCTTCGTCCCTGATCCGTTCGCGTCGCGCGAGGATCTCCTCAAGGTGCTGCTCGTGGACTTCGGGGTGGCGTCGGTGGACGATCTCACCAGCGGCCGCCTGAAGGATGCGTCCCGTACCGAGCTCAGTTACGTGCTGTATGAGTTTCTCGGCACACTCGCGCCGCTCCAGGCGTTTGCCGTGGTGATCATCGACGAGGCGCAGAACCTGTCGGTCCCGCTCCTCGAGGAAATCCGCATCCTGTCGGACGCCGACGGCCAGCTGCAGGTGGTGCTCGTCGGCCAGCTGGAACTGAAGGACAAACTGAAACTGCCGGAGATGCGCCAGCTCGATCAGCGCGTTTCCGTGCACGGTACTCTCGAGGCGCTCGGGTGTGACGGTGTGACGGGCTATATCGAGCACCGGCTGTACACGGCCGGCGGAAGCCCGGACCGAGTCAAGTTCTCTGCAGAGGCGATCGAGGCCGTCTACCAGATATCTGGTGGAGTGCCGAGGGTCATCAACCGCGTCTGCGATCGCGCTCTGCATCACGGCTACTTGAGGCGCGTCGGAACGATCGATCGGGAGATCGTGGAAGCCGCGATCCCCGACGCCGCCATTCCCGCTCCACGCGAGGAACGGCAACCCCCGGCGGTCCGCCTCGGACCCGGTCCGGTGCCGCCGCAGTTCCCCGATCCGATTGACGTCTGGCTCGCCGCCGTGGACAAGGGTTCGCCCCACGCGACGGCAGCGCCACGGGTGCCTCCCCCGCCCCCGGCGCAGCCCGGCGATGCCGAACAGCCGGTGAGGCCGCGTTCCGGATTCGTGTTACGGCGGCAGGTGCCCCCGCCGCGCACGGGCATCGAGCAGTTCACCCACACGTGGCTTCGCCGCGTCCGCATTGCCGCCGTGACCTTCGTCGCGGCGTCGGTGGTGTTCCTCGGCTTGCCGACCATGATGGATATCTCCTCCGATCTGTGGACGGCGTCGACGCAGTTCGTGTCGGCTCCCGACGCACCAGAGCCCCCGGAGCCGCGGCCTCTCCCGCTCGGGGCATCGCTACGCGTTCCGCAGCCTCCCGACATCCCGGAGGCGCCGGCGGCCATCGCGGACGGAGCCGAACCCGCCGCCGCCGCGATCAAATAGTCCGCACCCCGTCGCATTCACGCTGCCTCTCGCGTTCGCGTATAGTGCGCCTCTATGCCCGCGCCCACCCACGCACGCTATCGCGTCGTTGCCCTGGCCACGGGGCTTGGAATGATCACGTACCTGGATCGGGCGTGCATCGGCACCCTGGCCCCAAGCATCATCCGCGACCTTGGCTTGACGACGGTCCAGATGGGGTACGTCTTCGTGCGCTTTCTGTTCGGGCTGGGTGAAGCGGGCGCATGGCCCTGCGTGGCGCGCACGTTTTCCCGATGGATTCCCCGGCGGGAGCGCGGGACGGTCCAGGGCATCTTCTTCGCAGGCGCGCACCTGGTCGGCGGCCTGACGCCGGCGCTGGTGCTCTGGTTGCTCCGCTTCCTGTCGTGGCGCGAGATTTTCTTCTGCTTCGGCGCCATCGGTCTGTTGTGGACGGCGGTGTGGCTCACATGGTTCCGCAACGACCCGTCGGAGCATCCCGCGGTGAATGCCGCGGAGCTGCAGCTGATCGTGTCGGAGCGCCCTCCGGACAGCGGCCATTCGGAGGGGCTGGCCTATTGGCGCACGCTGCTCGCCAGCCGGAACGTCCTGGCGCTCTGCATCATGTACATCCCCAACTGCATGATCTTTTACTTCTGCATCACCTGGCTGCCGACGTACCTGAGGGTGCGGCACGGGTTCGACGCGACGAACCTCGCGATTTTCGCGGGACTGCCGCTGGTCGTCAGCATGCCCGGGGATCTGCTGGGCGGATTCGTCACGGACCGGCTCGTGTCGCGCTACGGGCTGCGCCTGGGACGCTGCGGGCTGGGTGCGGTGGCGTACTCGATTGCCGGTGTCGCGCTCCTGGGCGCCGCCGCGTCCTCAACGCCGGTCGTGGCCGCGACACTCATCGCCCTCGCGACCGGGTTGACCATGTTTACGCTCGGCGCCGCGTGGGGCACGGTCATGGAAGTGGGACGCAACCACGTCGCCGTCGTGGGCGCGACCATGAACTCGGTCGGGAATCTTGCCGCGATGCTCAATCCGCTCATCGTGGCCTACTCCGTCCAGTGGTTCGGCAGCTGGAACCTGCCGCTGTATCTGATGGGCGTGCTGTTCCTGCTGGGGGCGTTCTGCTGGACGCTCGTGGATCCGGCGCGGCCGGTCTTCGACGAGCTGCGGATACCGTCGGTCTCAGGAGTCCAGGCGCGTTCCTGAAGATGCCGGGAGCGGCTGCGACAGCGCGCCCTTGACCGCCGCCAACAGCTCGCCCGCCGTAAACGGCTTGCGCAGGAGCGCCCCGTCGGACAGCGGCGCTTCGCCGTCCTGCTGACCGAGATATCCGGACATATACAGGACCCGCAGGTGAGGGCGATGCGCCAGGAGATTCCTGGCGAGCGCTCGTCCCGATAACACCGGCAGCACCATGTCGGTGAGCAGCAGCTCGACGCCGTCCAGGACGGCGCCGGCCAGTTGCGACACCTCCCGGACATCGGCCGCCTGGACGACTCGATAGCCGTGTCGGCTGAGGACCCCGACCGTCAGGGCGCGCACTGAGGGATCGTCCTCGACGACCAGAATGCCCGCCATCGTCGACGCGATGTCGAAGGCCTCGCGCTCCACGCGATTCGGGAGCAGGCCCCTGGATTCGGGGAAATACAGGCTGACCCGCGTGCCGTCGCCGGGCCGGCTGTCGACGAGAATGAAACCCCGTAATTGCTTCGTGATGCCGTAGACCGTCGAGAGGCCCAACCCCGTGCCCTGCCCGACTTCCTTCGTCGTGAAGAACGGATCGAAGATACGGTGCTTGATCTCGTCCGTCATGCCAAGGCCCGTATCGCGGACCGTCAGGCGCACGTATTGTCCGGGCTCCAGCGGGGGATTCTCGAGCGCGAAGCGGGCATCCACGGCCACGCGCGCCGTCTCGATCGTGAACGCGCCGCCATCCGGCATCGCATCGCGGGCATTGGCGGCGAGATTCAGCAGCACCTGCTGAAGCTGCGCGCGATCCGCGTTGACCAGGCACGCACCGGCGGCCGGCGCCACGTCGACTCGAACCGTCTCTCCCAGGAGGCACGCGACCATCGAGGCGGCTTCCTCGGCGACCGCATTCAGATCGACGATCTCCAGCAGCAGCGGCTGCTCCCTGGAGAAGGCCAGCAACTGCTGCGTCAGGCCGGATGCGTGCACCGCGGCGCGCCGGATTTCCTCCAGGTCCCGGCCGATCGGCTTGTCGACGCCAATCTGGCTCGTCAGCATGTCGGCGAATCCCAGGATGACGGTCAGCGCGTTGTTGAAGTCGTGCGCCACACCGCCGGTGAGGAGTCCCAGGGCTTCCAGCTTGTTGGCTTGCCGAAGCTGCGCTTCGGCCGAGTGCAGCGCGCGTTCGGCAGTCGCAACTTCCTCGGCGCGCGCCACCACCGCTCGAATCACCTCGGTCAGAACTTCGGGGCTCAAAGGCTCTCGAAGGTAGCCTTCGGCGCCGGCGCGCAGCCCCCTGACCCAATGCTCGTCTTCGCAGAGCGCGGCGGACACGTGCAGCACCGGAATCCCACGGGTCGGCGCCTCCCCCGCCTTCAGCCGCGTGCAGACCTCGAAACCGTCGATGTCCGGGAGGTTCACGTCGAGCAGAATCACCGACGGGTGCTCGCGCGCCGCGTGTTGCAACGCTTCCGTGCCGGTGCGGGCCTCCACGACATCGAAGCCCGCGGCGCGCAGGACGATCGTCCTGAACTGCAGCCGTTCCTCGTTGTCGTCGACATTGAGCACGACGGCTCGCCGGTCGTGCATCAGGGTCGAACGCAAAACGGCTGTGTAGGCAGCAGATGTCCGCACAGCCGCAGCGACACTGCTTCGAGCAACCCCTTGACGGTCGACGGTTTGTTCAGGAAGGCTTCGTTGTCCGTCAGCGCGATCCGTTCCTTGAACAACTGATCGCTATACCCGGTGAGATAGAGGACAGGCATGTTGGGCCGCTTCCGTCGTGCACCGTCGATGAATTCGGGCCCGCTCATTCCAGGCATCCTGACGTCGGACACGATCAACTCGAACGCGGCGCCGCCCTGAATGATGTCGAGTGCCCGTGCTCCGCCATCGGCCGTCACGACCACGTAGCCGGCATTCCGCAGGACCCGCTCCACGAACATGCGCACCCCCGGCTCGTCGTCTACGACGAGGATCCGGGGCGCCGGGATGTGTTTGAGGCGTGCCGCGTACTTCCGAATCGTCCCGAAGACCTTTACGTAATTCGGACGTGTTTTGGAAAGCCGTGCGCCGAAACGTCGTCAAATACGACGCTGCTGGGGAGCAATTACCCTAGGTAGCAACAGATGTGCCAGCTGAACCAGGTTGCCCCGCGCCGGTCGTCCTGCTATGTTCTGCGCCTGATGTTCGCACGGGCAGGTCTGGCGATTCTTGCCGTGGCGGCCGCCTGGGGAATATTTCCCATGCACGCGTCGGCGCAAATTACGACCGGCAGTGTGTCAGGAACGGTCCGCGACGTCCAGGGCGCCGTCATCCCCGGCGCCGTCGTCGCGCTGATCAGCGAGACGCGTGGCACGCGGACGGCCGAGGTTTTCACGAACCAGAACGGCGATTTCGTTTTCGTCAACGTCTCGCCCGACCGTTACACGGTGCAGGTGAACCTCAGCGGCTTCAAGTCGCTCGAGCGCTCCGGTCTTGCGCTGACCGCCGGCGATCGCCTCAGTGTCGGCGCGCTCACCATGGAGCTCGGCGGCCTCACCGAGACCGTCCATGTCAAAGCCGAGCGGTCGCTGATGCAGGCGCAAAGCGGCGAGCGGTCCTTCACGATCGACACAGAGTCGGTGCAGAACCTCCCCATCGGGAACCGGAGCTTCACCGAGCTGGCCTCGCTGGCGCCCGGCGTGTTCATCGACGCCAACAACACGCCGCAGCGCATCGGCGGCGGCGGCGATCCGAACGTCATGATGGATGGCGTCTCGACGATGGACACCGGGAGCAACCGGCCTTTGCTGCAGATGAACGTGGAGTCGATCGCGGAGGTGAAGATCCTCACGTCCGGCTACCAGGCGGAGTACGGACGATCCAGCGGCGTCCACGTGACGGCGGTAACCAAGAGCGGCAGCAGCCGCTTCCGCGGATCCGTGTACGACGTCGAGCGCAATTCCCACTGGAACGCCAACAACAAGGTCAACAAGGCCAACGGCGATCCGAACCCGGTGCTGAAACAGCGGGACGTGGGCTTCTCGATCGGCGGACCGATCGGCAGGTCCGGCAGCGCCCGCAAGCTGTTCTTCTTTTACAGCCAGGAGTTCTCGCCGCGGACCAAAGGGCGCGACGTGGTGCGCTACCGGATGCCGACCGCACTCGAGCGGGCCGGCGACTTCTCGCAGACGACCGACAACAACGGCAACCTGTATCCGTACATCAGGGTCGAGCTGACGCGGCCGGACGAGAGCATCCTCTCGTGGCAGCCTGTGGTGCGGGTCGACTACCAGCCGATCCAGAAGCTGCGCGCGACGTTCAAGTATTCGGCGTGGCAGCAGAAGCGGCACACCTTCAACGGCACCATCCCGGGATTCAACGACACGCGGATGCAGCACGCACCGGTGGCGAGCGCCACCGTGTCGATCAACGCCACCCTGGGAAAGACGACGTTTCTGGAGGCGACTTACGGACGGAGCCAGAACCAGCTCGCCGGTTGCGCGCTGGCGCAGTCGGGCACCGGCGCGATCTTCTGTAACAACGCCGCAGGCACGCAGGGGGTCCAGGTGGGACCGCAGGCGAGCCTCGCGGGCGCCGGGCTGCAGTCGCTGCCGTTTCTCTTTCCGAACGCGACCGTCCTCGATCCCCGGTACTACGCCGTGCAGGCGCTGAACGAGCTGCAGCCGGTGTTCTGGGACGGCACGCGCACCGCGAAGGTGCCGACCTTTTCCTGGGGCAGCCGGGTCGCGAACGCGCCGCCGACCTTCGCCTTCCCGGGATATTTCAACATCAACACGACGCAGGATTTTTCCGTCAGCCTGACCAGGGTCATGGGCCGGCACACGTTGAAGACCGGCTTCTACAACACGCACAGCTTCAAAGCGGAACAGATCGGCAACAACGCGTTCGCGGTACTGAGCTTCCAGCAGGATTCCGTCGGCAGCAACCCGTTCGACACGTCCTTCGGCTTCGCGAACGCGGCCGTCGGCACCTTCAGCTCGTACCTCCAGGCGAAGAAGTACGTCGAGACCGCGTCCGTCTACAACAACACGGAAGGCTACATTCAGGACAGCTGGAAGGCCAGGAGCCGGCTCGTGTTCGACTATGGCGTGCGCTTCGTGCACCAGCAGGCGCAGTACGACGAGTTCGGGCAGGCATCGAATTTCCTGCCGGACCGCTGGACGAGCGCCGCGGCGCCCGTGTTGTTCGTGGCCGGCTGCGCGAATAACGCGACGGCCTGCAGCGGCGCGAACCGTCAGGCGATGAACCCGCTGACCGGCCAGCTGCTGGGTCCCACCTCCAGCGGGGCGATCGGCGCCCTCGTTCCGGGCTCGGGCTCCGGCACAGTCGGCGTGCTCCTCCCGCGTGACGGCCTGCCGAGAGCCACTTACCGTTGGCCGTTTCTCGCCATCGGGCCGCGCTTCGGCGTGGCCTTCGACATGACCGGCCGGCAGCGCATCGTCCTGCGCGGGGGCGCCGGGCTCTTTTACGACCGGCCGAGCTCGTCGACGATTTCGGGCGGCGTCAACAACCCGCCGACGTCGGGCACGATTACCGTGCAGTTCGGCCAACTGCAGGCGCTCGGCAGGGAAGGGCTGCAGGTCGAGGGAGCTCCCGCGCTCGCGGCCGTAAAGTACAACGCGAAGGTGCCGTCCTCCACGCAGTGGAACGCCGGCGTGCAGATCGCGCTCCCGTGGACGATCCTGGCAGACCTGTCGTATGTCGGCCATCACAGCTTCAATCTCTTCCAGGCGGTCAACCTGAACGCCGTCGACTTCGGCATCGCGTTCCTGCCGGAGTACCAGGATCCGACCCTCACACCGAGCGCGACGCCCGGCGCCACGGCGCTGCAGACGAACCTGCTGCGGCCCATCCGCGGCTACGCCGCGATTACGCAGCAGTGGGACCGCGGTTGGCGCACGTATCACTCGATCCAGTTGTCGATCCAGCGCCGGTTCAAGAACGGTGTGTCGTTCGGCTTCAACGACACGATGAGCCTTTCGGACAAACAGCAGGCCGGCGTACGGCTGCAGCACAGCGCCGACGGCTCGTACGCGATCCGGAGCGATCAGGCCCAGGCGGACGCGCTGCTGGGCGACAACCACCCGGTGCCGCACGTGATGCGGGCGACCTTCGTCTGGCAATTGCCGCGCATCCGCGCCGGGATCCCGGCCGTCCAGGCGATCGGACGTGTCGTGAACGACTGGCAGCTCTCGGGGATCTGGTCGGGCGCGCGGGCCGCCAGCTACGCCGTCGGCTTCAGTTATCAGAGCGGCGGCAGCAACGTGAACCTGACGGGCTCGCCGGACTACGGCGCGCGCATCCGGTTCGCCGGCGATCCGGGCCGCGGCTGCAGCCGCGATCCCTACCGGCAGTTCAACACCGCCGCCTTCCAGGGACCGCTGTGGGGAAGCCTCGGTTTGGAGTCGGGGACCGGTTACATGCGCGGGTGCTTCATCAACATCCTCGACCTGGCGGTCGCGCGGAATATCCGGATCGGCCCGTCACGCACGCTCCAGTTGCGCGTCGACCTGTTCAATGCCCCCAACGCGTCGGCCATCACCGGGCGCAACGCCACGCTGAACCTCGTGAACCCGACCGATCCCGTGACGGCGACGAACCTGCCGTTCGACGCGGCCGGCAACCTCATCGACGCGCGCGCGCGGCCGCGCGGCGCCGGATTCGGTCTCGCGACCGCGTACCAAGCGGCGCGAACGCTTCAGGCCCAGGTGCGCTTCTCGTTCTAAACGTCTCGTCGACGTCAGACGTCGATGACGGCCTTGATGAAGCGGCTCTGCGGATCCAGCCACCGCGGGAATCCGTCGACCACGGCGTCGCCGAACGGCACGCGGTGGCTGATCCAGTGCGAGATGGCGACGCGCCCCGACTCAAGCAGGCCGATGACGCGCGTGTAGTCCGCCGCCAGCGCGTTACGGCTGCAGAGCAGCGTGAGCTCGCGCCGGTGGGCGGCCGGGTCGTTGAACGTCACGTCCCCCTGGAAGAGGCCGACGAAGACGAGCCGTCCGCCGTGCGCCGGCAGGTCGAACGCGGCGTTCATCGACCGCTGATTGCCGGTCGCATCGAAGACCACGGCCGGCATGTCGCCGCCGGTCAGCTCCCGCAGCCGCTCGACGGCCTCGTCATCCGCCTCGATCGTCGCGTCGATGGCGAAGCGCTCGCGCGCGAACGCGAGCCGATCCTGGTTGACGTCCATGACGAGGATCCGCGCCCCCGCAAACGACGCGAATTGCACGACGGACAGTCCGATGGGGCCGGCGCCGATGACGAGTGCACACTCGCCGGCTTCGATCCCGGCCCGGGCCACCGCGTGCGCGCCGATGCACAGCGGCTCTACAAGTGCGAGCTGATCGGGCGACAGCGTGTCCGAACGGTGGAGGGCGCGAGCCGGCAGCGTCATCAGCTCACGCATGCCGCCGTCGGCGTGCACGCCGAGCACCTGAAGCCGCGCGCAGCAGTTCGTTTTTCCGGCGCGGCACGCGATGCAGGCGCCGCAACTCAGGTACGGCTCCACGGCGCACCGGTCGCCCGGCCGCAGCCCGCCGGCGTCGGGGCCGGCCTCGACG
>WNFI01254384.1_pt1 | contig 11436 bp, 9 predicted proteins | sample 5400471 | NCBI WGS metagenome assembly WNFI01 (sample SAMN13153348, study PRJNA577476) | soil metagenome | isolation source: 100 cm saprolite on Douglas fir-dominated hillslope | place: USA:California | collected 2013-09-17
CCTCAGACGAGATCACCGCGCACGACACGCGGGCCGGCGAGCTAGCGCGGCACAAGCTCGGCCGGATCAGCGCCGACGACGCCGACGGCTACCACCGCACGCGGCCGCTCGGGCGAGCCGCATCCCACCCGCGATCAGAACACCCGTTCGGCGTCGCAGGCGCGGCCGGGGCACACGATCAGATCACGCGCCAGAACGATGCCTGCTGGTGTGCGCCGAGCGCATCTAACGATGCATCACCTAGCGTGACTGGCGGTCTGGCCGGCGCAAGGTGATCGCAGCGCCGGGCGCCGTCTTGTGCGGCCTGCGCCGGTCCCCGCGGCCCTGCTTCATGCTCGGTCTGGGTCTTTCCGGTGGTGCCGTTGGGTGAGGCTGCCTCGGTCGATCTGGTCTTTGGCGGTCTCTTCCCGAGGCGAACAGATACCGGCTGGCTGGCGGCGGGCCTATTTGCGCCTGGGCGGCCAGCTGGCTGGGGATCGGTTGTGCGGAGCTAGACCGCTCGTGATCTGCTCCTGTTCCGCCTCGTTGTGCGCCCACGGGCGCCAGCACACTGGGTGACATGGCCGATGGGCTAGTGACACTGTTTTTGTGCGGCGACGTGATGCTGGGCCGCGGCGTCGATCAGGTGCTGCCGCACCCTGGCGACCCGGCACTGCGGGAGAGCTGGGCCCGGGACGCGCGAGCCTATGTCCACCTGGCGGAGCGTGCCCGTGGCCCGATCCCGCAGCCGGCCGGGTTCTCCTGGCCGTGGGGCGATGCCCTGGAGGTAATCGACGGCGTGGCACCTGATGTCCGGGTGATCAACCTGGAGACAACCGTGACGCGCAGCGCCGGTTTCGCGCCGAGCAAGCAGGTGCACTACCGGATGAGCCCGGACAACCTGCCCGCGGTGACCGTGGCGCGGACAGACGCGTGCGCGCTGGCCAACAACCACGTGCTCGACCTTGGCCGCGCAGGGCTGCTGGACACCCTCGACGCGCTGGCCAGCGCCGGGCTGGCGGCGGTGGGAGCCGGGCGTGACCTGGCGCAGGCCCGGCGGGCCGTCGCCGTCTCGGTGCCGGGAGGCAGCCGCGCGGTGATCTTCGCGTGCGGGGCCGCGTCCGGCGGGATCCCGCCCGGCTGGGCCGCGGCCGCTACCCGGCCCGGCGTCGATTTCCTGCCCAGCCTCACCGGTGCTGCCGCCGACAATGTCGCTGCCCGGGTGCGGGCCGCCAGGCAGCGCGGCGACGTCGTCGTGGTGTCCATCCACTGGGGCTCCAACTGGGGCTACGACGTGGCGGACGACCAGGTCCGCTTCGCCCGCCGGCTCATCGATAGCGGGGCCGGCATGATCCATGGCCATTCCTCACATCACCCCCGCCCGGTCGAGGTGTACCGGGGCAGGCTGATCCTCTACGGCTGCGGGGATGCCATCGACGACTACGAAGGCATCAGCGGCAACGAGAAGTTCCGCGGCGATCTGCGGCTGCTGTACTTCGCGTCGGTCGTCGCGGACACCGGCGAGCTCGCGGCCCTGCGCATGGTGCCCATGCAGGCCAGGAGGATGCGGCTGCGCCACGCCAGCACCGCCGACAGCCAATGGATGGGGGCAGTGCTCGGGCGGATCAGCCACCGCTTCGGGTCCCAGATCAGCCACCAGCCTGACGGCGCGCTCCTCCTGCAACCCCACGCTGGCGACCTCCCGCGCTCAACAGCACGCGCGAGGCGGCCGTGACGGTCTCATCCATAGCCTGACCGGCAGCCTCGCCGGACCACACACACCACCAAAAAGCACCCCCCACTCCGATCAGCGCGATCCCTTCCGCCCTTGCCCGGAGGGCGCACCGAACACCCAGCTCCGGGCGGCGGGCATCTTGGAAGGACCCCAGCCGACGTCCGCGCAGATCGACGGCAGTGTGCGCCTGACCCTGCGCGAGGCCCGATTACGGAGCGTGAGGCGAGGGGCCCCCGCCCGGGTTTCCATCGCGGCTGCGGGGGCCTTGGCCTGGCTCTTAGCCGGCGGACGCCGCAAGCAGCTCCCGGGGGGCGGCGAGGATCGAGAAGTGGCCGTGGCCGGGGTGGATCTGAACCTGCGCGCCGGGTATCACCTCGGCGTAGAGCCGGGCGTGCTGGAGCGGGACCGTGGTATGGGCATCCCCGTGGTGTCCGCTCATGCCGCAGCTGGCTCGACGGAGGAGAGCAGGAGGCAGCGCGAGTTGTCGTGAGCTGTTCGGACGGCATACCCGGCCGGAGTGTGAGACGCCGTGATCGGTGACTGGCTGACGTCACCGGTGGCGGCAGCTCACCCTGGGTGGCTAGGCTGCGCGACCATGACCGACCAGCAACCGCGGTGGCCGATCGAGCGGCGCACGATGCCAGCACACCTGGCGGCGGAAGCTGCCGCTCACCCCGGCGGCTGGGTGTATGAGATCGATGGCTCCATGGTCAGTAACCCCGACTGCTACGTGCCCGCCGAAGCAATCCTCGGCGGCTTCGCAGTGGGACCGGACGGTCGGCCCACCGGCGAGTACGCCCGCAATCCCGGACACGGACAGGTCCGCGATGACTTCACCCGGCTGGAGACTCGGGATCACTGGCTGGGCTGGCTGCCAGACACGCCTGCCGAGTCGGTCCGCGGGCAGCTCCAGGCGATTCTGGCGGGCCAGGTGCCAGGATCGGTACTGGAATGGGTGAAGATCATCGACGAGCCAGCGTTCCTGACAGCCGGCGTAAGGTCGCAGACCGATGCGGAGACCCTGATCATCAGGCGCGCTGCCCTGGCCGTCGTGTTCGCCTTGTGTGTCCGCGCGCCGGAGTGCAAGGCGGAAATACTGACGGGCGCGTTCACATGGGCCGCTGCTCGCCTCGATGATCCACGACTGCGGCGTGACCGCACCTGGTTCGACGTGAACATCGATCGAGCGCAAGCCGAGGAGCTGCTCAAGCTCCGCATCTATGAAACCGACACGACATCTGAGTAAGGGACCCGGCCGGTTGAGGCTGCCGCGAGATCGCACTCATTTGCCGCGCTGCGCGTTGCAGTCTCGCGTGGGGGACGGTGAACTCTAGGCGATGGCGGAACCTTTCCCCGATTCGCTGTCCCGGCTTGTAGAGTCGCTCGGGTGCCGCGGTTGATCCATCTGAACGGCCCGCCTGGAATCGGAAAGTCGACGGTCGCGCGAGTCTTCGCTGCCGAGCATCCGGGAGTCCTGAATCCTGAATCTTGACATCGACGAGGTCGTGGCGCTCATCGGCGGCTGGCAACAACTTCTGGGACGCGCTCAAGGCCGGGGGGATGCTGGCCGCCTCGATGGCGCGGACGCACCTAGCATCCGGCCATGATGTGATCATGCCGCAGCTCATCGCGAACCAGCCGGACCTCGCGAAATTCGAGGCGGCCGCGGCGACGGCCGGTGCCGAGTACTGCCACATCCTGCTGACCGCCGACGTCCCATCCGCAATCGCCCGGTTCACTCAGCGCCCGGCGGCCGATGACAGCAGCCACCACAAGGTGATCAGAAATTTCGTCGATGAACGCGGCGGCGCTGACTTCCTCCGGAAGATCCATTGTCAGCTCACTGAGTTCGTGGCCGTCCGCCAACTGCATTCGGTCATCAACTGCGCGCAGCAGACACCCGAGCAGACCTACCACGCCGTCAAGGCTGCCCTCGGCGAATGATCCAGCGCCGTCTCGCGCTCTTAGTATTACAGTCGCGGTTTTACGTTGAGTTGCTGTCTGCGTCAGTTGAGTAGCGGCCGGTTCTCGATCCGGAGTTACGGTGAGTGACGGCCTTCGGAGGCGCTCAACGAGCTGACCGCTGCTGACGTGCGGGCTGAGGACTCGGCGATGCTTGGCCTGCAGCGCCCATCACCGGCCCTGCACTCGGTCGAGGACCTGACGATCCCGGTCTCGGGCGGCCTTGACGGGCGTCTTTACCGCCCCGGGCCAGGTTGGCTGCCGGTACTGGTGTATTTCCACGGTGGCGGCTTCGTGATCGGCGATGCGGCGTATCAGCAGCCGCTGCGCGAGCTGGCGCTCGCGACCATGTGCCTTATTGTCGCCCCAAACGTGCGGCTGGCACCGGAGCACCGCTTCCCCGCGGCGGTTGAGGACGCGCTCGCGTGCGCCCGCTGGGCACATGCGCATGTCCGGGAGCTGGCAGGCGGTGACAGCCCGTTTGGCATCGCCGGCGACAGCTCTGGGGGGAATCTCGCCGCGGTCACTACCCGCGAGCTCACCCGCCAAGGCATCCGGCCCGCCTTCCAGGTGCTGATCTACCCGATGCTCGACGCGACCGCCAGCTCTGTCTCCTACCGGGAGCTGGGGACTGCCTATGGCTTCACGCGCGATAAGTCACTCTGGTACTTCGGCCAGTACCTGCCGGCTGACAGTAACCGGCACGACCCCCGTATCTCGCCTTTGTTCGAGCCCGATCTCACCTGCTTGCCGCCAACGCTTGTGATCAGCGCCGAATTTGACCCGCTCCGCGACGAGGGCGAAAGGTACGCGCACGCGGTTGAGGCCGCCAGCGGCACCGGCGAGCTGCGCCGCTACAGCGGAATGATCCACGGCTTCATCCAGATGACCGGGCTCGTGGGTGCTGCCCAGCAGGTCCAGGCCGACATCGCCGACTGGATAAAGGCGAAGACGGCGCGCTAAGGATGTCCATGGTTCGAGCCGCCGATCTCGTCCAGCGTTGACTCTGAGTCCTGGGAGCAGCATTCTTCGCCCGGTTCTGGCAGCTATCGAAGGAGAACAGGAGTGCCGGCCGACCAGCTGTACGACACCATCGGCGCTAGCTACCTTGCGACAAGACGGACCGAGCCGCGGATCGCAGCACGGATCTGGGCAGCGCTCGGCGGCGCCCGCACCGTTTTGAATGTCGGCGCCGGCACCGGGTCCTACGAGCCTCCCGACCGCGACGTGACCGCGGTGGAGCCATCGGCGGTAATGAGGGCGCAGCGGCCCGCTAGCGCGGCGCTTTGCCTGGCCGCGACGGCGGACAGCCTCCCGTTCGCCGACCAGTCCTTCGACGCCGCCATGGCGGTGCTGTCCGACCATCACTGGCCCGATCCGATCGCCGGGCTACGGGAGATGCGGCGGGTGGCCCGCCGGGTGGTCGTGTTTAACTTTGGCGCCGAGCACGCCGGCGAGTTCTGGCTGACCCGCGACTACCTGCCGGAGCTCGCGCAGCTTGCCTCAGGGCACCCCACGATGACGCAGCGCGCGGAGGCGATCGGAGCCAGGCTCGAACCGGTGCCGGTCCCGTGGGACTGCGCGGACGGGTTCTTTCACGCGTACTGGCGCCGGCCCGAGCAGTACCTGCGTCTGGAGGTCCGCCGGGGCATCTCAATCTTCACCGTGATCGGAGCGCAGGCCGAGCAGCGGGTAGTGCACGACCTCAGTCTGGACCTGGCCTCCGGCCGGTGGGCCGCCCGCAACCGCGATATCACCGGCCTGGCCGAAGCCGAACTGGGCGCCCGGCTGCTGATCGCCTGACTTGTGCCCTGGCTGGTCCGCCGGCTTCTTGGCGCTTGACGGGCGGACAAGCAGGAGGGACCTGGCGACCGGAATCTGCTTCGTGCAGGCTGTGGCCGCAAGTACTACAGGCGCGGTTTCCGGCGCGTGGCTGCGCTATCGCTCGGCGTGATCCTTTGTTGCGCCCGGCGTTGTTACATTGCGTCACCGCCTTCCCGGCCGCGGCTTGTTACCCGGTTCCGGTTATGGCGAGGAGCCGGGCGCTGTAGTGGTGCCAGCGGGCGATGGCCTGGTGCCGCCGTCGCTGGATGGACCAGTGCAGCGCGAAGGCGAGACGGGCGCGGGAGATCAGCCCGGCGGCGTACTGCCTGGCGAGACCGGCGAGCCGGGCGGTCTCGGCGATCGACAGCCTGATGAGGGCGATGCCGGGCGGGCAGGGCTGGCCGCCGTGGACCGGGACGGGCGCGTCACCGAGGGGAATCAGCAGGTCAGCGTCGCTGATATCGCCGTCGTCCACGGTGTCGCCGGTGTCGTGCCCGGTGCCGGGGAGCTGGATGTGGCCGGTGAGGGCGTTGCGGATGGCGGCGGCCCGGAGCTGGGCGAGGGCGGCCAGGGCGGTGTGGCGGCAGATGCCGTTCCAGCTCCGGGCCTGGGTCTGGTCCCAGCCGAGCACGTCCTTGCCCGTTTTGAACGTTTCCTCAATCTGCCACCTGTGATGCACCTGTAACTGGGTCGCCCTTTATGTCGATGCCTGTAGGTGGGCCGATAGTGAGTGTGGGAGCGCTGTTGCAGGCGGCGGCCATGGTGGCTCGGCTTAGGCCTGCGGTAGGTGAGCCAGATGCGACCGAGCGCCGGGTGAACAGTGGCTCCTCAGCTGCGGGTCTGGATCGTGCTGCCGGCGCAGCGGCGGGCTGCCGCGGTGGCGATGCTGGCGATGCTGGCGGCCCGCGCGGCAGCCGGGCTGCCAGGAGGCGGGCGCGATGAGCCTGGGCAGGTACCGGCCGTGGGGCCAGTCGCAGGAGAAGATCCGGCCCGAGCACCGGGACCGGGCCGCGGTGGTGTACCAGTTATCTGAACTAGCGGGCGAGTCTGCCCAGTTGAGGGGACAGATCCCGATGTGCGGGGCTACGGTCACTGCCCGTGCCCATGATCGGAGAAGAGAAGCCGCGGGATCTGGCGGCCTTGATCATTCCGCGTGCGGGGTGGCTGGAGCATGCGGAGGATCCGTGGGAGCCGTACCGGTTGTGCGATCGGGCCGGCACGGTGGTCGGCCCGGTTGCGGTCTACCTGCGAGATTTGCAGGCGTCCGCGCGTCCGGAGACCACGCTGCGGGCTTATTCGACCGCGCTGTTGCGCTGGTTCCGGTTCCTGTGGGCGATCGAGGTCCCGTGGGATCAGGCAACGCGGGCGGAGGCCCGGGACTTTTGCTGCTGGATCCAGCTGACCGTCAAGCCCGGCCGCGCGGGCCGGCGCGACGACGCTGGCGGTGCGGGCCTTGCGACCGGGGCTGCCGCGGGTCCGGGCGGTGGCCTGGCCGGGGTACCCAACCCGGTGACCGGGAAGGCGCCGCCCGGCCGCGGTTACGCGTCGGCCACGGTGGTGCATAGCGAGAGCGTTCTGCGCGGGTTTTACGAGTTCCACGGTGACGCCGGCACCGGGCCGGTCGTCAACCCGTTCCCGCTGGCCCGGGGCCGGCGCAGCAGGCGGGCTCATGCGCACCACAACCCGATGGAGCCGTACCGCGGCGAGCGTTCGGGGCTGTATCGGCCCCGGCTTGCCCGCCAGGCGCCGCGTCACATCCCGGAGGAGAAGTTCAATCAGCTGTTCGCCGCCTTGGGCTCGCACCGCGACCGGGCGCTGGTGGCGTTCTGGGTGTCCACCGGGGCGCGGGCGTCAGAGCTGCTCGCCGCGACGTGCCGGGACGCCGACCCGGGGCAGCAGCTGATCGCGGTGATCCGCAAGGGAACCCGGCACCTGCAGCAGCTGCCGGCGTCCCCGGATGCGTTCGTGTGGCTGCGGCTGTATCAGGCGCAGATGCAGGGCCTGGTTCCCGCCGGGCCGGATGACCCGCTGTGGTGGACGCTGCGCAAGCCGTTCCGCCAGCTGGGCTACCACGCCGCCTACCGGATGTTCTGCCGCGCCAGCGCTTCGCTCGGCGCGAACTGGTCCCTGCATGACCTGCGGCATCTCGCCGCTTACCGGATGACCCGGGATCCGGGCATGCCACTGGCTGACGTGCAATGGGTACTTGGCCACGCCCAGCTGGCCACCACCCAGATTTACCTCTCAGCCCCCGCCGACGAGGTGATCGCCAGCGTGCTCGCCCACCACGCCCGGATGGCCGCGGGCACGGAGCGGTCACCCGGCACGGCACCGCCACCTGGTCTTTCGTACCGGCCGGAGTCGCTGGACGCGCTGTTCGGCCGGGGACGCCGTGACAACGCGTGAAGGCCGGCGCGTCCAGGCAGGCAGGCACGCATCCGCGGACGGCGGGCTCACAGCGGGGGATCATGCCGGTGACAGGTCCGGCGGTGAGATGGCGGCCTTGTCGCGGCGGTTCGCACTGGCTGGAAGAGCAGGCAGGCGACACCTGGCAGCAGCGATGGGTGGCCAGTGGCGCTGACGCCGCAGGCAACCTGGCGTGGCGGGAGCTAGCCGCGGCATGGCTTCGCCCGACCGGCTGGGCCAGCGGTAACCCCAGGACCGACTTCATCGCGCTAGGCCGCGGCGTGCTCCCGCTGATCTGCGGCGATGTCATCCGGCCCAGCCTGTCGTGGCTGCTGGCCCCGGCAACTCCGAAGAACCTGGCGGCCGAGATGGCCCGGTCCCGCGACCCGCGCGGCTTCGCCGCGCTCGCTGCGCTGTCGCGGACGGACCCGGCCAGCGCCAGTACCAAGGACCTGGCGGTGTGCCGGATCGCCGCGATCCTGGCGGCCAAGGGCGGCACGATAGCCGATATCACCGTCGGGGACTGCCTGGAGCTGCTGGACGCCATCACCGCCGCGAAGGGCGGGAACACCAGCCCGTACTTCTACCAGCTGCTGCATGCGCTGGGCGTCTTCCCCCCGGCGGCGCCCCCCACGGTCCGGGTGTTCAAGACGCATGGCCAGCTGACAGCCGGGCAGCTGGTTGACCGTTATCCCATCGCCTGCCGGCCGGTCCGCGCCCTGATCGTCGACTACCTGCGGGAACGACAGCCGGTGGTCGACCACGCGACGCTGCGGAGCCTGTCCCGCGCCCTGGCCGGCCTGTTCTGGCGCGACCTGGAGCTCCACCATCCCGGGATCAGCTCGCTGCGGCTGGCCCCCGGCGTGGCGGCGGCGTGGAAGCAGCGGGTCACCGTCAAGACGGTCCGGACCCCGGGCCCTGGCGGGCAGGTCGCCGAGACGCTGACGCCGCGGCATGACGGGATGAACACCCTGGCCATGGTGCGGGCGTTCTACCTCGACATCGCCCAGTGGGCCGTCGACGACCCGGCCCGGTGGGGCCCGTGGGCCGTCCCCTGCCCGATCCGCGATGAGGAGATGTCCCGGAAGAAGGAACGCTCGCACCGCAAGTCCCGGATGGACCAGCGGACCCGGGAACGGCTGCCCGTCCTGCCCGCCCTGATCGCCGCCGTCGACACCGCACGCGGCACCGCTGCCCAGAGCCTGCTCGCCGCCCAGTCCACGCCGCCAGGGCAGGAGTTCGCCGCCGCCGGCCAGACCCTGCGCCGGCCGGTACTGACCACCCGCGCCAGCGCCAGGGCATGGGCCGAGGATCCCGCCACCGGCAGGCGCCGCGACCTGACCCTCGAAGAGCACCGCGCATTCTGGACCTGGGCGGCCGTGGAGGTTCTTCGCTTCACCGGCATCCGGATAGAAGAACTCGCCGAATTGTCGCATTACAGCTTCGTGCAATACCGGCTGCCGGCGACCGGGGAACTGGTCCCGCTGCTGCAGATCGTCCCGTCCAAGACCGACACCGAGCGGCTGCTGGTCATCGCGCCGGAGCTGGCCGACGTGCTGTCGGCGATCATCAGCCGGATCCGCGGTGCCGGCGGGGCCGTGCCGCTGGTGGTCGCCTACGACATCCACGAGCGCGTCTGGAACCCGCCGATGCCGCTGCTGTTCCAGCGCCAGATCGGTATCGAGCACCGGTCCATCCCGATCCACGGAATCCGTGCCCTGCTGAACGCCGCGCTGGCCGGCACCGGGCTCACCGGCGCCGGCGGGAAACCGCTGAACTTCACGCCGCACGATTTCCGCAGGCTATTCATCACAGATGCGGTGATGAACGGCATGCCGCCGCACATCGCCCAGCTCGTTGCCGGGCACCGCGACATCAGCGTCACGATGGGATACAAGGCCGTCTACCCCGAAGAGGTCATCAACGCCCACCGGGCGTTCATCGCCCGTCGCCGCGCCACCCGCCCTGGCGAGGAATACCGCGTTCCCAGCGACCAGGAATGGGAGGAGTTCCTCGGCCACTTCGAGCGGCGGAGGGTCGCTCTGGGCGACTGCGGCCGCGCCTACGGGACCAGCTGCGTGCATGAGCACAGCTGTGTCAGATGTCCCCTCCTTCGCGCTGGCCCGCCGCGCCGCCACCGTGCACCTGGGCATGCCCGCCCTGGCGGATGCCGCCGGCCGCATCCTCACCGCGCCGGCACGCCTCAGCCCGCCCGGGGAGCCGTCATGACACCCTCCGCTGTCACCGGGACGCTGCTCCACCACCTGGTAGCCGGCAGCCATGCCGAAGGTATAACCACCCTGGGCGTGGAAGCGGCTATCGGCCACGACGACTGCGTCCTGCTCATCGCCGAGCCCGGCCCGGACTTCACCGGCGAAACCTGGCAGCTGCCCGGCGGCCCGGTGCTGCCGGGCCAGACCCTCACCGACGCCCTGCACCCCGCCGTCGCAGCCATCGCACTGACCATCGACGAGGTGACCGGCTACCTCGGCCACCACGACCACGCCGGCACCGAGACAACCCGGGTGTTCCGCTTCACCGTCACCGTCACCGACCCCGGTGCCATCTGCCGGCACGCCGGAACCGGTCACCGCTGGGCGGCCGTGGAGGACCTGGCCAGCCTGCCCGCCGACACGGCCGGCCTCCCCGGGACAGCAGTGGTCACGGCCGCGGCTCCGCCGCCGCTGGCCGGGCCACTGCGGGACTGGGCCCGCGGGATCTACCCCGACGAAGCCGGAGTCGAGCTGCTCATCAGCCACGCCACGTTCCTGCACCGCGCCGACTTCACCGGCCGGTTCATCAGCACCACCACCAGCAGCGACGGCACCGCCCTCGCCGCCATCGACTGGACCGCCGCGATCACCGCCCTGGACGTCGGCCTGCCCTGCTCCGGCGGCGAGCAGCGGATGCTCCGCCTGGCAGCCAGCCTCGCCGGCGGCATACCGGTGAACCTCCGCGACGCCCTTGCCGGTATCGACGACCGCGGCATCCGGCTCGTGGTCAAGGCCGTCCAGCACGCCTCAGGACAGCGGCCGTAACCGGGATTCCATGATCATTCTTAGTTCAGAGAATATGTGCGCCAGTCGAGCAGGCAGCAGGTTCTTGAGCATTCGGAATCGACGCGGCTGCAGTACGCGCTGGCCGAGCGGGCCGCGGCGCTGGGGTGGGCGCGGTCGCGGATCGTGGTGATCGACGACGATCTGGGGGTGTCGGCCGCGACGGCCGATTCCCGGGCGGGCTTTGCCAGGCTCGTCACCGAGGTCACGATGGGACGTGTGGGCATCGTGCTGGGCATCGAGATGTCCCGGCTGGCGCGGACCGGCCGGGACTGGCACCAGTTACTGGAGCTGTGCTGCCTGTCCGGGGTGCTGCTGGCCGATCCTGATGGCGTCTATGATCCGGGGTTTTATAACGACCGGCTGCTGCTGGGCCTGAAAGGGACGATGAGCGAGGCAGAGCTCTACCTGATCCGGCAGCGGATGCTGTCGGGCAAGCTGGCCAAGGCCGAGCGCGGCGAGCTGGCGATCCCG
>WNFI01124798.1_pt1 | contig 11434 bp, 11 predicted proteins | sample 5400471 | NCBI WGS metagenome assembly WNFI01 (sample SAMN13153348, study PRJNA577476) | soil metagenome | isolation source: 100 cm saprolite on Douglas fir-dominated hillslope | place: USA:California | collected 2013-09-17
GAGGCGGTCAGGTCTTGTGCCTCCATGTCCAGCGACAGGACACCTTGAACCGCCCGCACTCGCTCACGTAGTTCTTCCGGCAGCACTCGCTCAATTTTGGCGGTCACGCTCTCCACGCCAAGCGCACCGGACAGGCCCAAATGCCGCACAGCGACTAAACCCAAAATAATCGCCTGCATTTCGGGATCGGTAAACATCATGGGCGGCAGCCGGAAGCCGGGACGCAGGTAATATGCACCATAGCGCCCCGGTTCACTCTCGACTGGAATGCCCAGGTCACGCAGCATGGTGATATAGCGCCGCACGCTGCGAACCTCTACCTGCAACTTTTCAGCTAGCATTGGCCCGGTGATGCTCCGCCGGGATTGCAATAATTCAAGTGCGGCTAGCAGGCGCGTAGTCGGACTGTACATCTAGTTTCTCCGCCCCTTGTGATCGGCGGTTATTTTAGATCACACCTACTCCACTTTGGTGAAGTCCATGATCCAGTTGGTTTCCCACGTTTTCCCACCATCGAGCGAAAATGCCTGCTCCCAATGGCACGTGGTGGGCGTCTGCGGTATCCAGATGAAGCGGCAAATGATGGGCCTGCCCTCGAACATTTCCTCATCAAAAAACTCACCGCGCCCATTCTCGAATTTGCCAACCGTCGGCGGCAAATCCAGCTTTAACCGCACGCTGTCCACCCAGTAGATGCTCCATTGTTGTGTTTTAGCATCGTAAAGGCGCAGACTCACGCCTTCCATATGTCCCGATTCCCGTTTCATAACGTTCTCGTCGAAGTTGCCGCCTCCCCCAAGAATCTTCTTAAAAGTGCTTGTTCCCTCAAACTCTTCCCACGAGGTGGATCCCTTCAATCGTTCTCGTAGCCGTCGATGGTGCGTTTTCCAATTGCCGACGAGGAAATCAAAATCATTGCGTCCGTCCGCCATAGCCCACTCCTTATAGTATGATCTGCGAATATGTAGCTACTATATTGGCGAATGCGGTCAGAATCGGTCCTCATTAAAATCTGCTCACGACCAATTGCCACAATTGGTTAAAATTGAAAATATTGAAATAGTTACCGCTAAGATTGAAGGTTATATATGGATTTTGAACTAAATCAGGAACAGAAAATGTATCAGCGGGCCGTCCGCGACTTTTGCGAGGGCGAGATCAAGCCCTATGCTGCCGAAGTGGATCAGACAGGTGAACTGCGCTGGGAGGCGATCCGCAAAATGCCGAACCTCGGCCTGACCGGGCTACAAGTGCCTGAAGAATATGGTGGGGCAGGACTAGATGGCGTCAGTGCGGCGATTGCGCTTGAGGAAGTTGGTCGCGCCTGCGGTTCTACTGGATTGTCGTTGGCTGCCCATAACGGTTTATGCTGCGGCCCGATTGTCAAATGGGGAACCGATGCGCAAAAGCACAAGTATCTACCACGTCTGACCAGCGGCGAAGTCCTCGGCTCACTGGCGCTCACCGAACCAAATTCGGGTTCCGATCTCGCTGGCGGTGTGAAAACCAGTGCGGTCAAAGAAGGCGATAGCTGGATCATCGACGGCAGCAAGGCGTGGATTACCAATCCGAAGTATGCGCCGCTTGTAGTGACATTGTGCCGCACGGACAAATTCGCGGGAAACAAAGGCTTAAGCATGATTGTAGTAGAGTCGGATATAGAAGGTTTCACCGCGCATCCGCCCGAAAAGAAAATGGGCCTCAAGGGATCGCCCACACAAATGCTCAGCTATGACAATGTGCGCGTGCCGTTGGAGAATCTGCTTGGTGAAGAAGGGCACGGTTTCCCACAGACGATGCAGACGCTCGACAACGGTAGAATCAGCATCGGAGCACTGAGCGTCGGGTTGGCGCAGGCCGCCTTTGAAGCGGGCGTAAAATATGCTCACCAGCGCGAAGCGTTTGGTCAACATATCGACAACTTCCAGGCAATCCAGTGGATGATCGCCGATGCCGCCCTTGAGATCGATGCGGCCCGCCTGATGGTGATGCGAGCCGCATGGCTCAAGGACCAGGGCAAATCGTTTACCAAAGAGGCGGCGATGGCAAAGTTGATGGCATCTGAGGTCGCAGAACGGATATGCTTCAACGCGATCCAGATTCACGGCGGCTACGGCTACAGCCAGGAGTTTCCCGTCGAACGCATTTACCGTGACCAGCGGCTGATGAGCATCGGTGAGGGAACCAGCCAGATTCAGCGGATCGTCATTGCGCGGCGCGTCATCGAGGACATGACCTCCTAGCACTTTAATGGCAGCAAGTCAGGATCATTCACACGAAAGTCTTGCTCAGGCGGTTGGCGCTATTTTCCACCGCCAGCTTGTGGCATTCCTGATCATATGGCTTGCCGTGGGCTTTCCTGTGACCTGTCAACTTCACGGCATGATGAGCATGTACGAGATAGAGCCGCATCAGCATGATTCCAACAATACCGAGCCTCCCTGCGCGCTCCACGATCATACGACGGCCCCTAGCATGACCATGCTTCTGTCGCTGATCACCAGCATGATTCCTGATCAAATTACCTGCTATTACGATGTTTCTGGAAAAACATTATCCCGTTCAGTAGTCCGTTGGCCTTTACAACTAGTCATTTATCTACCTGAGCAGCCCCCGCGTTCTGCGTAATAGCTTCACTGACAGTTTACTTCTTTCAACCTTATATCCAATCACAATAACATGGGAGACTACCTGATGAAACGTGTGTTACATCTGCTCGGCGTCGGTTCGCTAATCCTTGCCACGCTCATTGTGGTAAGTGTTGTCTCGGCTCACGAGCAGCGCACAATTGCTAACGGCAAATATGATGTAGAAGTGGGTTGGCTCAATGAGCCAACAGTTGTCAATCAACCCAACGGCGCGACCATTGAAATCCACAAGGCGGGCGCGGGAGATGCGATAACGGGCGTCGAAAGCACTTTGAAAGTGGATATCGCAGCAGGTGGTAAGGATGAAGGCACTTTCTTATTGCATACGGTTCCGGGTAAGCCGGGGCTGTACGCCGCCGACTATACACCGCCAGTCATAGGCAGCTACGTTTTCACATTCACTGGCACGATTGAGGGCAACACCATCAACGAGAAGTTTGAGTCCGGCCCTGGTCGCTTCGATGACGTGGTGACGGCTGAAGAAGCCGCGAAAATAACGCCACAATCTGACGAAGCTAGCGCCGCGACACAGGCGGCTTCAGAGGTTGCAACAGCGCCAAGTATGGTGGCAACCGAAGCGATTGTTGCTGCGGTTCCGACGCCTACAATAGCCGCGCCATTGGCTCCACCGGCGGCGCAGAACAGTGACTCGACAGTTGCCATTGTCATCGGTGCGGTGATTGTCGTATTAGTTGTCGGTGGGCTATTCGTGCTCCGCCGCAAACCGTAGTTTATAATGCGAGCGTTCCCTCGTCATTTGATGAGGGAACGTCTTTATTCCTGAAAAACAGCTTTCATGTCAATTTCGCCAAGCAGCGGCGAGTGACACTTATCGTCAGGGCCAAACACATCTACAAGCGCAAATTGTCCATCCCGAAGCTGCCAGATTTCGAGCAGCTTTTCGCCTGAATCAGCCATCCAATATTCGCGCACTCCGTATTTTTCGTAAAGCCGAAACTTATCTTTCCGATCCCGTAATCCCGTTCCAGGCGACAATATTTCGACAATCAAATCAGGTGCGCCTTTGAAATACTTGCCCTCAAAGGGTACACAAGCACTGCCCGCCGCGATCCACATTATATCGGGTTGCACAACATTGGATTCATCGAAATAGAGATCAAGCGGCGCATAAAGCACTTTGCCGTTAGGGATTAGACGAATCAACAACTGAAATATACGAGCTGAGGTTTCTTGGTGTTCGATGCTTGGAGCAGGACTCATAATTTCCTCGCCGTTGAGCAGTTCGTGAGGCAAGTTAGAAACTGGCAGTTTCAAGAATTCACTGGCAGTTATTTTCCGCGTCTGAATAGCCATTACATCAATCCTATCCAACAGGACACTTAAGGCATTATAACATGGGATCACGGCATGTATGAGGCCGTGACCGCCGCTAGCAGCAATCGATCTCCCACGGGTTTGCCGGAGGCATCCAGAATCTGTAAGCGTTGGCCTGTCACTACGTTGTACGCGCCCATCGTGACATAGTAGCGCCCTGACCGGAAATATTCTTTGGGCGGGAACCCGGTGTAGTGATCCTGTTGAAAGATCACCGATGTGTTCCACGAAGTCGACGGCACGCCCATAAAATCGCGCTGCATATTGATCGTTTTACCGTCCGGGCTGAGCAGGTGAATGAACACATTGATCGGCGTGGGATAGTGGGTCACCAGCGGCTGTAGATAGAGCTGCATATTGACGCCGGGCCAACCGTCGATATTGGTGACTGCGGGCAGCGGTTTAGCCTGCGGCATACTCATGCCGCGCAACTGAAACATATTGCCGAAATTGACCGGAAGGGTGGCAAATATCGCCCAATCCTCGATCCGCTCCGAAGTGAAAGACTGCGGCGTAACGACGGATACGGGCCACTGGCTCACACTTTTCAAGCGCTCGTCGAGAGAGTTACCAGTCGCGGCAAGACGATACACATCAAAGAGGATGTTGCCATCGGAGTCCGTCAGCGGATCGAGCCGAATTGCACCGTAATCGCTGCGGAGCCAGTTCTGTTGTGGCGCGGAAATCGGGGCCAGCGGTGACACGAATAACAGCGTCGGTTTATCTGCCAGAAGCAAGTCAGTTGTACCATTGAACCATAATACCTGCGTATGGTTCGGATTGGAATAGCTGTACAGCAGCGGATCGAGGAAATCTTCTGGCGCATTCGTCGAAACATAGACACGCGGCTCGTTGAGCTTATCCAGATATTGCGCCAGAACGCGCAAATCTTCCCGATAAATGGCTCTGACTGCATTGCTGTGCGCCCATTGCCCGAAATAGGCAGGCCAATCCACGGCGGCGGTCACAACAATTGCCAGAATTCCGACCAGCCACGCCAAACGAGAAAATGTGATTCCAGGTCGAAACCGCGCTAAGGCGTCAATGGCAACGGCAACAAACATCATGATCGCGGGATAGACGATCACGCTGCGGAGAAATGACGGCGCGGACGTGGTGAGCAGACTTGGAATCAATCCGGCGAAAACCATTGCCAGCAGAGCAACATTTAGCGGTTTGCGTCGCACCTGCCAGACCATAATCAGCAGGCCCACGTAAACGAGCAGGCCAAGCGGCGTGACAAAGTAGGGCCGTCCGGCAATGTTATAGCGCCACTCAGGATCGCCCGTAAAAAATGGCATTCCCGCGATGAGCCGTGCATTATTGAGCACCTCGCTCGGATCACCTGACTTTAATTTATCCCACGGTTCGGAGATCACGCTCACGCGATCCTGCGAGATCGTGCCGTCACGGTACAGGTTGAGCATCGGCAGGGCAAGCAGCAGTCCCAGGCGGCGAAACCTAGCACTACCCCGGTAAGGGCTGCTGTGCGCCAGGCAGGTTTGTTCTGATGGTGGTAGCAAACACGCCATGTACCCCACAGCACGACCAGAGCGACCAGCGGCAGTGTCCCGGCCCGCAGCCCCAATCGCCCGATGAATATAGGCCAGAAGGCTACGGCGGCTAATCCCGATGCGATGACGCCAACTCGGTAATTAAACAGATCGTGGGCGACGCGGTAGGTCATGGCGACAGTCAGCAGACTGATCCACAGCGCAGGAATTTTGACCATGATCGTTGTTGCGCCAAACATCAGGTAAGCCAGCGCGAGAAACCAGATATAGCCGCCTTCCCGCCCCTGGTTATCTGCATAGAAGATGCGCCAGTTGCCATCCTCGACAATGGAGCGCCCATCCTGGGCATAGAACAGTTCGTCATGCTGTAGCCCCGGAGGCGCTTCCCCAAATTGCCACAGCCGGGCGAACGCAGCGATCAACAGAATGAGAACTGGAACAACCCAGGTACGACGGTAGGATCGAGACAATATTGATCTCCAAGAAAATAGCCCGCAAAACTATACCACGTCGCACCGCGTCTCGTGATGGCGCGATCCCGCCGTATGTCTGACGGCTGGCTGAGCTAGTTCCGTGGTAAGCCGTTTGCTTGACTTACCGCTGCCAGCGGCGTAAGGAGGAATAGCGATGCAGCTTGACGGTAGGGTAGCATTGATAACGGGTGCAGGTTCAGGGATTGGCAAAGCAGCCGCAGTATTGCTCGCGAAAGAAGGGGCAAAAATAGCAGCGCTCGATTATGACGCTGAGGAAATTAACGCGGCGGTTAACGAGATAAAACAGAATTGTACCCAGGCGATTCCGCTGGTTTCTGACGTTTCCAATCCTGACCAAATGCAAAACGCGGTGAAACAGACCATTGATCAATGGGGCAGGCTTGATATCGTTTTTGCAAATGCAGGTATCAACGGCAAATGGGCACCGCTTGAAGAACTAATGCCCGAAGATTGGGACAAAACGCTGGACACGAACCTTAAAGGGACATTTTTAACCGTGAAATATGCTGTGCCGTACTTGAAAAAGCAGGGAGGCTCAGTGATTGTCACATCGTCGGTGAACGGCACGCGCATCTTCAGCAACACAGGCGCGACCGCCTACTCAAGCTCTAAAGCGGGGCAGGTTGCCTTTACCAAGATGGTCGCACTTGAACTTGCGCCGTTTCACATCCGCTGTAATGTCATCTGTCCCGGCGCAATCTCCACGAACATTGCGGACAGCACACGCAAAAGTCCAAATTTGGATCAGGTGAAAACGCCTGCCGAATACCCTGAAGGCGAGATTCCGCTTACGGATGGCAAGCCCGGCAAAGCAGAAGACGTAGCAAACCTTGTCCTGTTCTTAGCCTCGGATGCCTCCTGCCACATCAGCGGGACGGAAATCTGGATCGATGGCGCAGAGTCGCTACTACGTGGTTAACGGAATTTATGGAGGATAAATATGGCTCCTGAACGTATTTTGGACCGGATTATTACGGCGCTTCAGGCATTGAGGAAGCAAAAGGCCGAGAAGCGCACCAATATTTTGCAGGTCGCGCTGGCGCTTCTGGCGGGTGCGGCGGTTGCGGGCGGGGAATGGATGCTGCATCCCACGACCTCGCGCCGTAATAAGGCCGCCAAAAAGAAGACAGAGACCCGCCCGGCGACGGTTAATTGGGTTGAGTCAGCACCGCCATCGAAGCAGCCGCTGCCTGGGTATCAGCGCAAGCGGTTTTCCTTCGCGCCGAAAACAATTCTTGGATTGCTCAAGACAACGTTCGATGAATGGAACAAAGACAAAGCGCCTCAACTGGCGGCAGCGCTGGCCTATTACACGATCTTCTCCATCGCACCGCTGCTGATCGTTGCGATTGCGGTAGCCGGATTGGTTTTTGGTCAGCAAGCGGCACAGGATCAGGTCAGAACACAGATTGCCGGATTGGTCGGCCCGCAAGGTGCAGATTTCATCCAGTCGATGATCCATAATGCCAACAAGCCCGGCAGCGGCATCTTTGCAACGATTCTCGGCGTGGTGACACTTTTGGCTGGTGCAGCCGGAGTGGTTGCTCAGCTTAAAAGTACGCTCAACACGATCTGGAACGTGCAGCCGCCGCCCGGACCCGGCGGCTTAAAAGGGATTCTGGTGGCGATACGGCAGCAATTGTTGTCTTTTGCAATGGTCCTGGGCGTTGGATTTGTACTCCTCGTGTCATTGCTATTGAGCGCTGTCACTGCGGGGATCAGCGGCATCGTGGGGGACCGTGTGCCGACCTTTTCGTATGAGGCCCTGAATTTTGTCATATCGTTTGGCATCATTACGTTGCTATTTGCCGCCATCTACAAAGTCCTGCCTGACGCTGAAATCCACTGGCGGGATGTGTGGGTTGGAGCGGCGGTGACTTCATTATTGTTCACTATCGGTAAGGTGCTCATTGGTTTGTATCTGGGCCACAGCGCTACGGCATCGACTTATGGGGCAGCGGGTTCGCTAGTGGTGATTTTGTTGTGGATTTACTATTCCGCGCAAATTCTGTTCTTTGGCGCGGAGCTTACCCAGGTTTATGCGAACCAGTATGGAACGCGTGTCGAAAGCAGAAGCGGAAGGCTACCACAAATGCAGTATTCGCGGCGCGAAGCGACTGCCCAACGCTGACCGCGCTCAAATTTCTGTCGTGCATAAGCGACGCAAATGCGTTAGAATTATCCGGTTGCTTATTGCAGGGTGACAGGGCATGACAGATCGCTATTTGATCGTCGGTCTGGGCAATCCAGGCCGCGAATATGAGAAAACACGTCACAATATTGGCTGGCGCTGCGTGGACGCCATTGCCGCTGCGCTCGGTTTGACGTTTGCCAAAAAACAGTCGAAAGCAATCGTTGCCGACGGCATTATCGCAGATCGGAAAGTATTGTTAGCGAAACCGCAGACGTATATGAACTTGAGCGGTGAAGCCGTCAGAGGACTTGTTGATTTCTATAAAATCCCTATCGAGAATCTGCTGGTGATCAGCGACGACATGGATATCCCGCTCGGCACGCTGCGCATCCGTGAGAGCGGCGGGGCAGGCGGTCAGAAGGGACTCAAGAGCATTATCGAGCATTTAGGCACGCAGAATTTCGCGCGGATGCGCTTCGGACTGAGCCGACCACCGGGCCGTATGGACCCAGCCGCTTACGTGCTTCAAGACTTCGACAAAAGCGAAATGCCGCTGGTCAATGAAACGCTGGATCGTGTCGTGAAGGCAGTTGAGACCTGGCTGCGCGAAGGGACTGCCATTGCCATGACGCGCCATAACGGGACGGCTGACGAGGCGGCCCGCAATGCTGTCACTCCGCAACTTTCTGCTCCGAGAGATGATGCGGCTGGTCAGTAATTAGCACAATGCACCTGGAAGGCTTACTCCCGATCATGCGGCAACTGCCGTCCTATCCAGCACTGTTGGATAGGCTGCGCAGCGGCGGCACGACGCCCGATCAGCATTTGCTGCGGGCGGCGCGGCCATTTGTCAGCGCGGCGCTGGCGCAAGACCTGGATCGTCCGGTCCTGATTGTTACGGCGCGCGTCGAACGCGCTTACAACGTCGCCGAACAACTCCCGGTCTGGTTACCAAATCGACAGGTGTTGCGCTTTGCCGAACCGAGCGCCCTGTTCTACGAGCGATCTCCGTGGGCCGCGCAAACGATCCGCGCCCGACTGGATGTGCTCTCGGCGCTGTGTCCGCCGATTGGACTGGACACGTCAGAGCCGAGTTCGCCGCCTGTCATCGTCACATCGGCGCTGGCGTTGATGCAGCGGACACTACCCGTCCGCGATTTCCGCGCGGCGTCACGAGTCCTGAAGGTTGATCAAATTGCCGAGCCAGATAAGCTGCTGCGGCACTGGCTGAGCATCGGCTATATCCCGGCGTCGGTAGTGGTCGAACCGGGAACGTTCAACCGGCGCGGCGGCATTATCGACGTGTTCCCGATCAACGCTGAGCGGCCCGTTCGCATCGAGTTTTTTGGCGACACCATCGAGAGTTTGCGTCTTTTTGATCCAGCGACACAGCGTTCATCGGACAATGTGAAACAGGCGATCATCAGCCCCGCGCGCGAAGCTTTGCCCAAACTGGCTGAAGAAGTCGCGGGCACACTGCGCGAATGGTTTCTCCAGCAGCCCTCGCCCGATGACGATGTGACTTCGGCGCAGCCTGATCTTGAACTGCTTGCCAGCGGATCGGCCTTTCCGCTCATCGAATTCTATCTGCCGTATTTTTACGGCAGCACCGCCAGCCTGCTCGATTATCTACCTGAAAATACGCTGGTCATCGTGGAAGACTGGGGCGCGATGTCCGATAGCATTGCCGAGCTTGAGGTGCAGGCCATCGAGACGCGACGCGAGAAACTTGAAGCTAACCAGCTTCCGCCCGATTACCCGCTGCCCTATTTCACGTGGGACGAGCTTCAAGAAGCAATGATAGAACGCAATCCGTTGCATCTGGGCAGTACGCCCGTTGACGGCGGACAGTCAGTGATCGAGCGTGCGGAGGATCAGCCGCTGCGCTTGGGCAGTGCCTTTGCACCCGGACCGCATCATGGCGGACAGATTCGACCCTTTATCGATTCTTTGCAGCACTCGCTTCAGGTGGGAGATCGGGCAGTTGTCGTGAGCAATCAGGCATTGCGGCTCACAGAACTGTGGCAGGAACAGGAGTTTGACACCAGTATCGAGCCAGTGCGCGATCTGGTTGCGCCGCCGGGTCCGCTGAATTTCGTTGAGGGAACGCTGACCGAAGGCTGGTCGCTCAAAACCGCCGATGGGCATTCTACACACCTTTACACCGATGCGGAGATTTTCGGCTGGAAGCGACCTGAGCCGCGCCGCCATCAGGTGACGCGTACCGGATTGCGCGAAACCACCTTTGCCGATCTCGCGCCCGGTGATTATGTAGTCCCGATTAGGTACAGGCGAATGGTCAAAAGCCAAAGAAGCGGCCCGCGAAGCTGCCGAAGAAGTGGCCCGCGACCTGCTGGAACTTTATGCGACGCGCGAAAATGTGCAGGGGTTCGCCTTCAGCCCCGATGCACCGTGGCAGCACGAACTCGAAGCGTCGTTTCCCTATGTTGAAACCGATGACCAGTTACGTGCTCTGCGTGACGTGAAAGCCGACATGGAGCGCTCCGTACCGATGGATCGCCTGATCTGCGGCGATGTGGGCTACGGCAAAACCGAGGTCGCCTTACGCGCGGCTTTCAAAGCAGTGATGGACAACAAGCAGGTGGCGATCCTAGTCCCGACGACGGTATTGGCGCAGCAGCACTTCATGACCTTTAGCCAACGACTCGCGGCGTTCCCCGTGCGCGTCGAGATGCTGTCGCGCTTCCGCACCCGACAGGAGCAAACCGAGATTCTGGCAAAATCAGCACGCGGCGAGATCGATATCCTGATCGGGACGCACCGCTTGCTGCAAGCCGATGTCACCTTCCGCGACCTGGGACTGTTGATCATTGACGAGGAACAGCGCTTCGGCGTCACGCACAAGGAACGGCTCAAGCAGATGCGCACCGAAGTTGACGTGTTGACCCTCACGGCGACGCCCATTCCGCGCACGCTGTATATGAGCCTGTCTGGTATCCGCGACAACAGCATGATCCAGACGCCGCCGGAAGACCGCTTGCCAGTGCTCACCCATGTCGGCCCCTACGATGATCGGCTGATACGGCAGGCGATTTTGCGCGAAATTGACCGGGGCGGGCAGATATTCTTTCTGCACAACCGCGTTTCGACCATTAGGGCGGTTGCCCGCCGCCTTGAGGAACTCGTGCCGGAGGCCACGATTGCCCTCGGTCACGGTCAGATGCCTGAAGACGCGCTCGAAACGGTAATGACCGAGTTCGCCGCCGGACAGTATCATGTGCTGCTGTGTACGACGATCATCGAGAGCGGGCTGGACATCCCCAACGCGAACACGATCATCATTGACCG
>WNFI01010524.1_pt1 | contig 11433 bp, 17 predicted proteins | sample 5400471 | NCBI WGS metagenome assembly WNFI01 (sample SAMN13153348, study PRJNA577476) | soil metagenome | isolation source: 100 cm saprolite on Douglas fir-dominated hillslope | place: USA:California | collected 2013-09-17
CACACATCAAGCGGGAGGAGACATTTAGCTCAAAAATCTCGTTCATGGATTCACGAACCACGAGTTGCTTTCGAACATTCAGAGCAGAGTTATGATCTGGATTGGCCAGGAGTATAACCGTGGAGCATTGACGGAGGTCATCGGCGGCAGATATTGGTTCTCTTCTTTGGGCATCCTCAAACACTACTAGCGCTTTGGCATAGGTAGACCACAAGTCGCCCTGAGAAACTGCTAGATGACCCTCTTGCAAGTAGAAGGGTTTTAATGTATTTTCACCCGCTGAAGGCAAGAGATCACCTCCCGGCAGTATCTCAACATCAAGGCTTTGTGGAGTATATTCATTTGAGAGCATGGCGAGAGATGTGCGCATATTGCTTACATGTCTGCCTCCAGCAGTGAAGCCAGCAGATAGACTTGCTGGATATCGCTTCCCATGCGCTTGAAAGGTGGCTGTGTGGAATTTGTTTGGATCGAGGCGTTCAATGTTTGTTGGTCTTTGTTCCAACTTCGCTCCTCAGTCCTCTTAGCGTACTGAGCGCTTTATATCAGCCAGGATGGATTCGGACTCTGGAGAAGAATTCAACATGACTGCTAGTGATATCTCCGATAATTTCTCGGATGATTTCGTATCCGCTAAGGTCTGTTACGTGCTGCCGCCACCGCGTCGCGACGCGTCGAAACTCAACTTTCATCTAGTCGGTCGCGAAATCGAAAGGGAAAACAAAATCTGATTCAGCCTCAGTCAAGCCGAAGGCAGCGACCAAGCCAAAGGTGACTAGAAAAGGAGCGGGAAAGCCCGCGGTCAGCAAGAAGAAACCATTGAAGGCATTGGAGAATGTCAGCGACAATGAGTCTGCCATGGGTGCCGGATCGGACCACAGCGAAGATTCATCCACCTCAATTGTCAAATCAAAGTCCATGAAGACCACGATACCGACGAAGAGTGATAACGTTGACGCTTCCGAAATGTATCAGAAGGTACGTAGCTTATGCGGTTTTCTCTGCACCCTGGCTATCAGCTCAATTCCGTCTTTCAGCTGACACCCGTTGAGCACATTCTTAAACGACCTGATTCGTATATTGGAAGCGTAGAAACTCGCACTGAGGATATGTGGGTGTTTAACACTAGTACGAGCAAACTGGAATTCAGGTATGACTTTGCATAACCTTTATCTCGGCAATTATTCATCTGTCTGGGGCAGAAATATTAATTATGTCCCCGGATTTTTCAAGATCTTCGACGAAATACTAGTAAATGCAGCCGACAACAAGGTTGGTAAACCTCACGATGAAAAATAGCAATGACTGATTAGACTACTAGATCAGCGATCCTAACATGACTGCGATCAAAGTGGACCTAAACCTCGAGGACCCTGAAGCACCTGAAATTTCCATGTGGAATAATGGGAAAGGTATTCCGATCGAGGTTCACAAGAAGGAGAAAATATGGATCCCATCGATGATTTTTGGTCAACTCCTTACTTCCTCACATTATGACGATAATGAGAAGCGGCTCACTGGTGGTCGTAATGGTTATGGTGCCAAGCTCACCAATATCTATTCAACCACATTCACCGTTGAAACTGCCGATAAACGATCTGGCCAGAAGTTTAGGCAGACCTGGAAGAACAACATGAGCTTGGAAGAAAAAGCGAAGATTACGCCCAATCCAAAAGGCGAGGAATACACCAAGGTTATATTTAAACCGGACCTTGAGCGATTCGGCATGACCAACATTGACCAAGACACCGAGGCTCTTCTGATCAAGCGCGTTTACGACATAGCTGGGACTGTCGATGGTATCACGGTCACTCTCAACAAGGAGCGGCTCAAAATCAAGAACTTCAAGGCTTATGTTGAGTTGTATTTAAAGGCGGCATCCGAGGCCGCTGTGGAGGGGTCTGGAGGAGCGGCCCCTACAAAATCCACGATCATCCATGAACAGACCGATAGATGGGAGTATGTCTTCGCCATTTCAGAATCTGGTGCCTTCCAGCAGGTTTCCTTCGCCAACTCAATCTCCACGATCAAGGGTGGTACACATGTTAACCTCATTGCGGATCAGATCTGCAAGAAATTGCTGGTCAATATCGAGAAGAAGAACAAGGCTGCCAAAGTGAAGAATAACCAAATCAAGAACCACATGTGGTTATTTGTCAATGCGCTTATCGAGAATCCGACCTTCGACAGTCAAACCAAGGACACATTGACGCTGATCGCTAGTAAGTTTGGCAGCAAACCGGTAGTTTCAGACGAGTTCATCAAGAAAGGTCAGTGAGCGTTTTACCACCGACGTTGCATTCCCTCATGCCAAGTCGTCGTAGTTGCAAAATCCGATATCATTACACGGGTACTTGACTGGGCGAAATTCAAGTCGGAACAAATTTTGGCTAAAACAGACGGTTCGAAGAGGACCAGGTATGGAATAATCTCTTAGATGTTGCACCTAATCTCACGGTACAAATCGAGGATGACCGGAATGGCCAAATTGTCTGATGCGAACAATGCCGGGGGCAGGAAAGCAAAAGATTGTACCTTAATCCTCACCGAAGGAGACTCGGCTAAAGCGCTCGCTGAGTCCGGTCTCGGAGTCGTTGGTCGTGATAATTTCGGCGTCTTCCCATTACGTGGTAAACTGCTCAATGTCCGTGATGCGGCGCTTGATCAAATCATGAAGAATATGGAACTTCAGAACATCAAAAAGATCATGGGTCTGCAGCACGCGAAAGACTACAAAGATGTCTCGTCGCTCCGTTATGGCAGTTTAATGATCATGACAGACCAGGTAGGCAAACAACGTCCTTACTCTTGGTATTACTCTTCTTAACGTATGCTTATTGCTTAAGGATCACGATGGTTCTCACATCAAAGGTCTCCTTATCAATTTCTTCGACCATTTTTATCCCTCCCTTCTTAAGATCCCCTCATTCCTCGTGGAGTTTGTGACTCCGATCGTGAAGGTCTGTTACACTCTGTGAGGCCATTGTCAATTATTATTAACATCATCATCCGCGAAAGGCAAGGAGAGGGAATCAAAAAAGGAATTTCTTCACCATTCCCGAATACCTTGAGTGGAATGAGAAGTACAATACGGACGGCAAGTGGTCAGTTAAGTATTACAAGGTATGGACTCGGAGACCTAGCATATTTTGCATTTGACTTCACTCGTCACAAAGGGGTTGGGGACTAGCACGAATGAGGATGCAAAAGAGTATTTCTCGAACATGACGACGCACATGATTCCGTTCGCTCCGTTGAAAATGGAGGATCGCTCACTTATTGACATGGCGTTCAGCAAACAAAAGGTCGAAGAGCGAAAAGAATGGCTTCGCAAGTTCGAGGTACGCTTACTCCCTCTCCTGTTAAAATAGCGGGTCTCATCTCTTTTGGAAGCCTGGAACGTATATAGATCACAACGTAGATGAGATATCATACGACGACTTCATCAATCGAGAACTCGTCCTATACTCGGTGGCCGACAACGTTCGATCTATTCCTTCCGTTGTGGATGGCCTCAAACCTGGTCAACGCAAGATCCTTTTCGGCTGTTTCAAGCGTAAATTAAAGGATCAAATCAAGGCATGATTGACATAACTACTCTAGGCTGTGAGATGCTAATGCTCAAATCTAAGGTGGCACAGCTGGTGGGCTATATTTCGGAGAAAACTGCTTATCACCACGGCGAGCAGTCGCTTGCGACGTCTATCATCGCACTCGCTCAAGAATTTGTTGGTTCAAATAACATCAATCTTCTGTCACCTGATGGTCAATACGGTACTCGTTTCAACGTGAGTTTTGTCTTGTGATGGTATGAGGAACTCCTTAGGCTGACATCACCGATGAAGGGAGGCAAAGATGCCGCTTCCCCTCGTTATATCTTCACGCATTTGCCAACAATCACCCGCTCCATGTTTCATATCCAAGACGACCCTATCCTCCAGTATCTTGTTGACGATGGTGATCCTGTGGAACCAGAGTGGTATGTTCCTGTGGTTCCGAGTTTGCTCATTAACGGCGCGGAAGGTATTGGTACTGGTGAGTCTCTCAGCCATTGTTTGGTTGACATGTTCTGAAGGCCGAATGCTAGGGTGGAGCACCAGCATTCCTAGCTATAACCCATACGATATCGTAGAGAATATCAGACGCCTTATGCGGGACGAACCGCAAGTACCCATGACGCCGTGGTTCCGTGGCTTCCTGGTTTGCTTATTCTCCCCATTTCTATTCGACCTAGTAACTTACCTCGCATCATAGGGCACGGTAGAAAGAACACCTGGTGACAAAGATAAGTTCACTGTCACCGGTGTTATCAACCAAGTCAATGATGCTTCTGCGGAGATTACTGAGCTTCCGGTTCGCCGATGGACTGAGAACTACAAAGAATTCCTCGAAAATTGCATCGTTGGCGCTGCACCTGTTCAGAAAGACAAAGATGAGAAGGATAAGGACAAGAATAGGAAAGGAACAAAAATTCAGGAACGCTTCATCCAGGTTCGAAGTCCACTTTCAATAAAGTGGCCTTAATGACTCGCAAATTGTATTGCAGGATTACAAGGAGCATCATGCTGGCCGGCATGTCCACTTTGTCATCAATATGAGCGCTGAGCAGATGAAGAAGGCGGTCGCAGATGGTTTGTTGTCACAATTCAAGCTGAGCACCACCATCACCACTTCCAACATGGTGTGCTTCGACCCTGATGGATCCATCAAGAAGTACAATACGCCAGAGGAGATATTGGAAGAATTTTACGCAATTCGCTTCCAGTTTTACCAGAAGCGTAAAGTAGGTATCGCCCCAAAAACCACATCTTTTGTTTTAACTGTCGCGTGCTAGGCCCACGTAGTCAACGAACTACAGACTCAGGCAGACAAGTTCAACAACCAAGCACGCTTCGTGCAAATGATCATCGACAAGAAACTCCTAGTTTCCGGTCGAAAGAAGGCAGAGATTGTTGCTGAGTTACGTGTCAAAGGCTTTAGACCCTTCCCTAGAGTCTCGAAGGCCAGGGACGCAGGAGAGACTGAAGACGCCCAGGACGACGGGGAACATTCAGCCGGAACCCTCGGTGATTATGACTACTTGTTGGGCATGCCTATTTGGAGTTTGACACAGGAGAAGGTACAGTTTTTTGGGTTTAATTTCGGACTAGGCGCTGATTTTTTATCACAGGTGGACAAACTGAAGAAGGAGTGCACCGCTAAGGAGGAAGAATTGGAGGCTTTTGTGAAACTGACCCCACACCAACTTTGGGACACTGATTTGGAAGAGTTCTTGAGACAGTGGCAGGTACTTCCCATTAAAGACTCGTATCGTTCTCACAGAACTAAATCATGGCTATCAGGCTGTGCTGGATCATGATGAAAAGTTAGAGCGTGGTGGCGGCACCAAGGGCAAGAAGCAAGCGACCCTGAAGACACGCAAGTCCGTCGGTTCTGGCGGACCTAAGAAGCACAAAGGATCTCACCATGATGATGATTTTGACTCTGAATACGGGACAAAGCCGTCCAAGGTCACGGGAAAGAGAGTTCAAAATGCTTCGTTGGCTGCGAAGACGCGAGTAACGAAGCCTTTACAGAAGATCTTGCCTAATGACCCCGTGGAGGATGAAATCATGATGAAGGATGCACCGTTGAAACGGATTGCGGATGGTGCGGACTCGGTCCCTGAGCCTTCAGCGATTCCTAAAGCGGTAACCAAGCATAAGGCCATTGCGGGAGACTTCTCTGACAACGAACTGAACATCGCACCCTCGAAACTAACGTCGCGGATGAAGCCCAAGTCTCCACCAAACAAGGCATCAACTGATTCCAGAAGCAACGGTGTCAAAAAGCTGGCAGCTAAGCGGAAGAAGTAACCTCCCCCGTCTACATTCATTAGGCCCACACTAACATGCGTCTCCGTAATAGTACTGTGCTCCAGGTGGACCACAGTCAAGATGATGGCGAAGAATATATCAAGCCAACAAAGAAGACCAAAGTAGCAGGTTCGAATGCGGACTTCTTTGACACCATCCCATCCGAAGGCAGCAGCAAGCCGCGCCCCAAAATTAAGGACTCCGCGGCTAAGACGTCAAAAGCCAGGACTGTCTCTGACGAAGAGGATTTCTTCATGGCATCCGATTCGTCACCACGCCCCAGGCCTCCCGTCCCTAGACGTCCCGCGCGTGCAGTGGCTTCCAAGAAACGGATTATGTCTTCGGAACCAGACGATGACGAGGATTCCGACTTCCTAGTTCTAGAGTAGACTGCAATCTTATCTTTTTCATTTTTATTTTCCTTGTCTTTCATACTCGCCATGTATATGTATATGGTTGCGGAGAAATGTCGAGATCATTAACGGATTAACGGATTTAACGGTTAATTCCGATAAACTTAAAGCAAAGGTAACCCGCTCGTAGTCTTTCTTGTCAACCTTCTGGTCGCGACATCAGCTTGTAAGCGCTGAAAAATTGCTGATAACTGTTCCCGTGAACCTCTAGCCCCTCCCTTCCTTAGCATTATCTGTACCACATTAAAAATCGAAGGAGCACCTTCCCCCACCTTCGCTGTCGTCGGTCAGTCACTAGACATTCGCAAATCTGACGCCCTTTCTGAATGAACTGCGCGTGTGGTATTTCTTGGAGTAGAATACCTTGCAGTCTTCCAAGGTTCTGGTAACACAGGCTTCCAATACCGTCGTTTTCCCAGTTGCAACTGTTGTTTACCTGAAAAATATTCAAATGCTGGGCGTTCTTGAGCATTCATCATCCCAGAAAGAATCCCAGACACCCACGCATGAGACTCCTATGAATCCCCCCGCTTTCCTCGATCTTGCAGACTCGGTGCGCTGTGTCCTTCGTTACTCATTTGTCTGTACCAACGCGTAGTCTTACATTTTAGGCGGCGAGACTGAGCTCGAATCTCCCCGACATTAATGCCGTATGTGATGGTCTGATTTTATCTTACTCTCTATCTCTGACTTGCGCTTTCATTCAAGCGCATCGAGCAGAAACGTCAGGAGCACCAACATCAACGCGAATTGCAACGTCGCCACTTCGAGGAGCAAATGCGCGCTCTAGAGGCGCAGCAGGCGGAAGAGGAAAAGGCATTGCTCCTCCCACCGTTGGCTTCTCTCGGTGATGATTTGAATGAGCACATTGCGTTGTCCGCCCCAACCACTCCGCCCCGCAACTCTTTTGGCCTCGGTGNNNNCTCTGAGAGTGGGCCCCCTGGCTCTCATAATCACACCGCTGGTGCGAAGTCCATGCCAGGAAGTCGTCGAGGATCGTCAGGCAGTCATGATAGTGCTGTACATGACATTACGACGAGCTTGCATCTTAGCTCCCTTTCTCTGAAGGATCCAGAGTATAAGGATGGCACTTCCCAGCCCCATACCAGGACTCAGCATCGTTCGCAAACAGGACCTGTAACGTCGAGTCTCAGTGCCGCTTCTCTCTTTGATCAGGATCTTGATAATGAGATTACCAGTACGTTCATCTATTCTCAAACCCTTCACTTAGAATCTCTGATACACGAGTGAAAGATTCTCTTCGACATCTTCCTACTCAAACAGAGGATGAGCGGGTCAACGTTAGAGCTCATTATGCTCGAAAAGTGAGACCCATTCAGAACTCTGCATGTACCTTGCCGCTTACCCATCCTGAAGCTGTCCGTTTCGTCCAATGCCCTCGACCTCGCGCCGCTTCAGCAGTCCAGGCCTTTCAGTTCTAGGATCACTGACAGCGTCGGTCTTACGTCGTTTGAATGGCCCCAATTCTCTGGTCCTCCTCGTCCTACTGATCTTGGCGGACCTCGTCTCAACAGTCGAAGTTCCTCACACAATCTGGCCATTGGGACGGATACTCCCTCCACATTGTCTGTCCCGACTCCGATCGTGACTCAAAGTCCCGACGTCTCTAGGAGGTCATCACCGCCCACCTTCTCCGAGGTGTCGAGTCTTACGGGACTTACCACTATCTCAAGCGCTCGCTCGGTTCCAGCAACACCGCTGACCACCTTGTCGAACTCTGCCCTTCGCGCAGAACGCAGTCTGTCGTCTACGAAGACCCCTGGAGGACCAGTGTCTCCTTCACAACCAGTTGACCGCGGCATTTCCGGTTCCTCTGATCTAGCCAATTCTGCTTTTAGTCGCGTTTCCCCCGTTGCTTTTGACACCGTAACCTATAACCCCATCCGTGGCGATGATTTTCACACTGTAAGTGGAATATCAAGTGGACTCTAATCTGGATTGCACTACTCAGTTCTCCCCATAGTCATACGCAAATGACCCATTGTATCTACCAAACAATAGTCTCGAAATCCCTAGATATGGGTATGGTGCGTATGCCTCCGGGAGGTTGTCTGCGGGTAGTACGGACTTCGCAGGCCCGTACCAAGGCTCTCGCTATGGAATGAATGGGAATACCAGTCGATTCGGAGGTATGGACTCGAAGATGAGTGGGCTCGGAGGACCTAAACACAGGCGAGGTGACGTTGAGAGAGAATGTACGTCAGTCTGTCATTTCTTTAAACTCAAGCCTGATGCACTTCATATCAGTCAACCGCTTTGCCGGTGCTCGTCTCGAGGACTTACAACATGACATTCCGGCTTTGTGCAAGGATCAGCATGGTTGTCGTTACTTGCAGAAAAAGCTTGAGGAAGGTTCTCCCGAACACCGTGACATTATTTTTCGTGAGACTTTCGCTCACCTGTCTGATTTAATGACAGGTATTTAGAACTAGATTTATGGAGCGTGGTGATCTGTTAACTAATCCCTCTCTAGATCCTTTTGGCAACTATTTGTGCCAAAAACTTCTCGAATACTCTACAGATGAACAACGTACTCTCATTTGTGAAGCTGTCGCTCAGGACTTGGTTCAAATTTCGCTTAACATGCACGGTACTCGAGCAGTGCAGAAGATGATTGATTTCTTGTCCACTCAGCGTCAAAGTGACCCCCGTTATGATGCCCAGATCCGAACGATAATCGTGGCGCTCAGTCAACATGTGGTTACCCTGATCAAGGACCTCAACGGAAACCATGTAGTCCAGAAATGTCTAAACCGTCTGGCTCCTGAGGATAACCAGTTCATTTATAATGCCGTGGCCGCACACTGCGTTGAAGTTGCTACTCACAGGCATGGTTGCTGCGTTCTGCAGCGTTGCGTCGATCACGCCTCGGATGCCCAGCGTGTGCAACTGGTCACCGAGATCACCTTTAATGCGTTAACGCTCGTTCAGGACCCTTATGGCAATTATGTGGTTCAGTACATACTTGATTTAAATGATAACCGCTTCAGCGATGCGGTTATCCGCCAGTTTTTGGGTAATGTATGTGCCCTGTCAGTTCAGAAGTTCAGTTCCAATGTGATCGAAAAGGTAGGTTCTTATGCTGACCATGTTAACATGCTTGAACTAAACCATGAACTTAGTGCATCCGTGTTGCGGAGCATACCACCCGTAAAATGATAATCGAGGAACTGTTGAATCGTAACCGCCTGGAGAAATTGTTAAGAGATTCGTTCGGAAACTACTGTGTCCAGGTAGGTCACAGAATAACCTGTTCGTTCGGATCTTACCTGTCTCACATTTGATAGACTGCGTTGGATTACGCTGAGCCTAGTCAGCGTATGATCGTGAGTCCGAGATTCCTCTGAAGTGACTCTAGATTGATGATTTCGTATGAAGGAACCTCTCCGTGCTTCCAAACGGGCCCCGTCATCACGTACCGGCAGCTTCCATGCCGTATCCGAGGAGCGTCACGGACCCTTATAACCGTAGCTCTCCCTACACTCATGCCCAAAATGGCGCTCCATCCCAGCTCCACACCGCTCCATCTATGCATAGTATGCAGCAACATCCGTCGGACCATGTCTTCCCTAGTTCTCAAGTCAGTGGTCCCGGCCTGACCAATCAATCTACCATCAGCAACCGTGTTGGTGCCATATCGAATGGCTTTTCTGCCATGACGAGTGGTTATAGCGCTCAACTGGGACATGTTGCGAATGGTTTCGTGGGCGTGACATCCAATCCCAATGACCACTACTTGCGATCGCAGTATTCCTATGCTATGTAACATAAGTATGAAGGACTCCGGCCATTCGTTTACTGCATGCTCCTATCAGTATTTCGTCATCTTCAATTTGGTACTTCCCTAATCTACATATCCCTTTTATTCAATTTCGTCCACGGGCAGCGCTTCATGGCCCCCCATTTAACGCCTGCCGTTTAGACATACACTTAAATGGGCCTGCTGGTTATGCCTGCCGCCGGTGTTGTCCCAAATTATTTTCTTCTACTTCGTCAGCAGCCTTATTCGTGGCCTATCATAACAAGTGCATTGTATTCAACCCTGCATCTTCACCCCATCCTTCTTGATGCCATATACACTTTTGTACATCACTGCATCGATTCTCGGTACAGCCGAAATTTAGCATACTTTCACTGGTGTTATATGTTTTGTTTTCTCGACTTCTTGTATGTTAATTTCCCTTGGTAGAATGCACTAGGAGTTCTCGATACGATTACATGACGGAACAAAAATGTATACATAGTACCCATGTTATTATCAGGGACGAGGTGATAAGATACGAAGGCAACAAGGTATGGACAAGGAGTGAAGGAATAAACTGGAAAGAAAGGAGCGAGAGCCCTCACCGTTCGTCGCCGACGTTACTCGTGCGCAAAGCCGATTCTTGAAGCCCTATAGTTAGTTTGTCCTGCGGTTCCGAAGGCAAAGAACCTGTAGTCGGTGACGACCCGTTGCGTTGCGAGCGCACTGAAGAGTACTGTCTGTTGGTATCGATACCCAAGGGCTCTACACGGCGTCCATTTGGAAGCGGAGAACCAGCAAGCGGGGACGAATGGCGGGGATGGTTTCTAGTGTTGGACGACTGCGTAGGGGTAGTATAAGGAAAAAGAGGAAACTTAGTTGAGGTCGAGGATGAATGGCCAGATATGCAGTTATTGTGGCCAAATTGTGAATCGACAATCGCTTTGCTGGGCTCCAAGGGTGTTCGGGGGGTATCAAATATGGAGTGTGTGGAGGGACGCGTCCCATGACTAGACCGGAAAGGCGTGCCAAGTGCAGTTCGCGAAGGAGTTGCCGTCATATCAAATGCATCTTGAGGTTTGGAAGATCGAACGTTGAAGAAATCGGTGAAAACAGGAGAATGGTAGGTTCGGTGATCCTCAAAGCGCCTAGTGTTAGGAGTATCATGATAGCGGATAAGCCTGCGATGCATATATGGATCTTGCAATGACCTGAATCCGAATATCTCATCATTGCCGTCAAGTATTCGATTGGTGGGTGTGGAGGGGATGAAGTCGGAGGAATGGGAAGACATAGCTCGAGGATAGGGTGAAGCATCTAGTGAGGGAGTATCGAACATCCTAACGCCAAGATCCGGCATAGGGTTAGGAGAATCAGTGGGCAGGGCGAATGTTGGAATTCT
>WNFI01303872.1_pt1 | contig 11433 bp, 10 predicted proteins | sample 5400471 | NCBI WGS metagenome assembly WNFI01 (sample SAMN13153348, study PRJNA577476) | soil metagenome | isolation source: 100 cm saprolite on Douglas fir-dominated hillslope | place: USA:California | collected 2013-09-17
CTCGATTGTGCCCCAAGTCGTCTCAGACAGCGAACTCCCGTCGGCATCGACCTTAAGCGGTTTGCAATTCAACATCTCGGGAATTATCGGTCCGGTGTTAGGTGGTTTCTTGGTTCCGCTGGCCGGAGCGAATTTTGTTTTTGCTGTCAATGCCGCTTGTTTCCTCCTCGTTGTACTGGCTATCCGGCAGTGGAAACAGCCGACGGTACCGGCAAAGCTTCCGTCGGAGAGTTTTTTCAAATCTTTTGGGACGGTTATCCACTACGTCCGTTATGTCCCGGAGATCCAGGTCGTCTTGGCTCGAAATTTCCTATTTGCTCTCTTTATCTCCGTCATACCGGCATTGATTCCGGTCGTCGGCTTGCAAGTGTTGCACCTGAATGCGTCCCAGCTTGGTCTTTTGTTCACTAGTATGGGCGCCGGCTCGGTATTCGGAGCAGTGTTCGTCATTTCTTGGCTCAGAGCGCGCTTCTCGCCCGATTCCGTCACGCTCTCGGCCAATCTGCTGATCGTCCTGGCTTACGCCTTGATGGCATTCGTTCGCCAGGCAGAGGTGTTCTTCGCTGTCGCGGCGCTCGCCGGTGCGGGATGGACATTGTCTGCTTCGGAACTCTGGGTGGCAGCGCAACGTGCGATGCCAAGCTCGGCGCGAGGCCGCATGAACGCCACCGTTATCATGATCTCGCAAGGAGCTATGGTGTTTGGGGGAGTGATCTGGAGTTCCGCTGCGGCGTTAATCGGGCCCATCTACACTTTGCTTGGAGCGTCAGTGCTGTTCCTAGTGAGTTTGCTTCTGGCCGGTCGGTTTTCGATCAACGTGAGTGCAGACCTCGCGGAGAAGGTGTCAGGCTTTCTATCCGGAAGTGTCGAAGCTGGAGAGGAAACGCCAACAGCGCTCGCAAGAGAATTGGTCGCAGCCTGATTGATCCGGAGAAAGCCGAGCCGGTTTCGCGGGCTGGGTGCTGAACGCAAACAGGGAGCTGGATGAATCAGCAAAGAGGTAGCCGGAATCCGCTTCCCCCTGACCCGCTCGCTTTTTGACGGCGGTATTCCGCGTAGGTTACTTCTGCGCGGTTCGCCAATGAAATCGATTTCTGCTCCTTTGCGGTTCTAATTGCTTCGTGGAACGAAGCCTCAATTTGGCTCTCGTCGGCACCGACTGTTGCGAGAAATACACCGCGAAGCCGGTGCAGCTCGGCAGACCAATAACGGTTCTCAAATCTTTCGATTAGCGCGTCTGCTTCGCATACTGCCTCAAGAGCTTCGACGGTACGGTCCGCTAGGTGCAAGGTTTCAGCCTTTAGTGCTAGCAAAAACGGGACGGTCAGCATCACTCCGGTTGCCCTCGTATCCCTTAACCCGTCTTCGATCCACGCGATGCCTTCGGCTGTGTCGCCGGAAGCGCTGCGCGCCCAACCGCGGAGAGCGCCTGCATGAGGCAGCCAAGTTGCAAAATTCTGACGCGTGGACAGCTCGATCATATTCGACGCGCAGCGTTCCACTTCAGCACAATTGCGCTCACAGTGAGCGAGAAACGCGGCCGAATAGAGAGCCAAGACCAACGCTTGCATATCATTCTGTTCCGTGGCTAGCGAGATCGCTTCTGCCATACTTGCTTGAGACGAGGCGATCTCTCCAACGTGCCACTCGGATAAGGCCTGATAGTAGAGGCAAGCGACGGGGTTCAACGTGACCTCCTCGACCTCGAACTGTATGTGTTCCGAGTGCCAAATCTGAAGACCACGCACCGCGTATTGTCGCGCAGTTTCGAAATCGCCCAGAAAGTAGAGCCGTGCCTGCTAAAGCGCGGCAGGCACCTGTCATTAGCGCAGAGTCATTTTGCTTTTGTGCCAGCGAGTAAATTCGTCTAGCAATCCGCATCGTTTCACTGAGCTTGTCGGTGACGAGGGAATAGCGCCACTGCTCTAACAGTGCCGGATACGGGATAAGAGGGCGATTAAGCGATTGACACAAGGACTCAACTCGCCGGTAACACATTTGGGCCTCAGCTGTCGCAAATCCTCGGGTAGCGGTTAAATACTCTCCAGCCTGCATGAGGACGAAGAGCTGGTCTTCCGCAGTCAGGCACTGTCCTTCGACTCCAGTCACCACGGGCGAATCCCAGCGTCCCCGATCAAAAAAATGAGCTAAAACCACGAGCAGCGTTCCTCTGGCTCCAAGAACCTTAGCGCCAAAGAAGGCATCTCCCCGCTGAATCCTCGGAATGTAAACTTCATGTAGCGCTTCGCGAAATATACCGGCGTTGCAGCCGCAGATTACCGCTAAGAAGAGTGGCTCCATGTCCCTAAAACTATCCGGCAACTGAGGCGCAAGCGTTCGATAGTAATAGTAGAGCCGCCGATTGCTCTCCTTCCAAGCCTCCGTACCTTGAGTCCGGAGCTGTTCGCCAAAGTATTCTCGAACGAGAGGATGCGTGTCCAGATGCCTAGGATTGTGCGGATCTTCGGCAGCCAGTAGCCTCGCTCTCCTTAGTTTGGCTAGAATCGTTCGCCACTCGGTCGGGCTCAAATCAGTTAATGGCTCGGTAAGGCCCCGGATAGCAGGCGGCGCCAGCAGCGCTGCAAGCGCCTTTTCGTCGGCGGGGCGATCGAATAGACCTAGCATGCGGAGGATTGACAGTTCCGGACCCTCCCTAAACCAGGTTTGGTAAGATTCGATTACTTTCCGGGCATGGACTCCCTGACGGACGTCGTAAGCAAGACGTTCTGACACTTCTTTGCGGCAACGGATGTCTCCATTGTAGGCATCGCTCAGATAGCTGCCGAGCAATGCCAGAGCAAGACAATGGCCACCGAACTCGTCGCTAGCACTTTGCAACTCCGCCTCTTGCCCCGTCACACCCATTGCTCGGAGGAGCTTCGCTCCGGCATCGCTGGATAGTTGCTCTAGCTCACGATGCGGGGCTGAGGTGTGCTCGTGATCCGCAATATCGGCAACGGGTAGCCGCGTGGTAATTACGCAAAGCCCCTTATTGAAAGCGGCGAGCTCGCGCAAAAGCGCCTGGAGTGAAGGCTCACGTATCCGTCCTTCTTGTGGACCAGGCGGATTTTGGAGCGGCTCCAGGCCGTCCAGAACTAGTATGGTTCGACGATGCGCCACGAGCTTCGCCAATCTTTCGCCCTTCTCCCACGCCGTTCCGATCCGTGGATCTAGATCTCCAAACCAAGCGAGAGCCGCATCAAGAAATTCGTCTGCGAACGAAGATTCCCCGCTGGTCCCTTGTCTGTAAAAGGACCAAGCGAAAACAAGCTCCGCAGAACGATAGTGTTCAGCGGCCATGCGCCCGAGCCAATGGTTGACGAGCGTGGACTTCCCGACACCGGCCCAGGCAACGATTGTAACAATATTTACCTCCTGTTTCGCCCAAGAATCATTCAGGAAAGCGACATCCTCCTCTCGCCCGAAAACATCGCTTCCTGTAATGGGCAATCGCGCTACAGAGATTTTCTCCGGTCCCGGTCTCGCTGGCTGCTTGCGGGTTCCGACACGTGAAGCGGCAGGGGGCATCCCCCGAAGGCTGTGGCGAGTGATTGAACGCCCGGCGTCAATCGCATTTGTCAGCATTGGTATGACTTTCAGAAGCTCGGCCGGACTCTGGAAACGTTGGGCTGGGTCTTTCTCCAGCAGGACCTCCAGTAGAACAACGACCGGCTGTTGGACGCCTCTGAGTTGTTCGAGGGGTAACGGCGCGTGCTGATGCTGATACATCACCTCACTGGGGGTGCCCCGGAATGGTGTCTTGCCCGTCACCATTTCCCAGAGTGTTACGCCAAGGGAGTACAGATCCGAGCGGATGTCGACTTGGACTCCCGCGAACTGCTCGGGACTAGCGAACACTGGTGTACCGGCAAAGACCCCAGCCGTTGAGATCGCAGTTTGAGCACCTGCCTCATTGACCGCCTTGGCGAGGCCGAGGTCGATGATTTTTGCGGTTACCGCGCCTCCCTCTTCCAAACTCACCAGGATGTTGCTTGGTTTGATATCCCGGTGAACCAGATTCTGTTTGTGCACGGCAGCCAAACCGGCAGTGACTTGCGTTGCGATTTCCAGCGCCAGCTTTACCTCCAGCCGGTCCGAGCGTCGGATGAGGTTCTCGAGCGTCTCGCCCTCGACAAACTCCATCGCATAGAAGTAATTCTTTCCGATTCGGCCCAGATGGAAGACCGAGGCAACATTCGGGTGACGAACGCTCGCCGCCGACCGGGCTTCGCGCAAAAAGCGAAGCCGCGCTGATTCGTCACCGAGATATTTTTCGCCGATGACTTTCAGGGTCACAGGGCAGCGCAGATCGACGTCGAAAGCTTTGTAAGTCACACCCATGGCACCGCGACCCAATTCGACCGGTTTCCCGTCTTTGCCTTTCACCAATTCATAATGTTCAAAGCGTTCCACCGCCTGCTCTGGTGTCTGCTCGATCGTATCCGCGGAAGCAAAAGGCTCGCCGGACTCAATCCCTTCAGTGAGAGCCTGGCGCAGCATGCAGACCGGACAGAATTCCATTGCTCCATCAAACTCATTGCCGCAGATCGGGCAGATGCACCGGGGCTCCGTGCTCATAGATTCAGCCACCCTTCGGATGCGATTAAGGCGGTGCAAAGCGCATAGGTTTCCTCATCGATCTCGTCCGGACCTGACGCGGTCCAAGTGACCTCTTCGCGCAAAAACGACGTACGGCGTTTGCGCAAGCGGTGGGTAAGACTCTGTGCGGTGCCCAAGCTGGCGTAAACCCTTATCGCCACGCCCTCTACGGGCGGACCATAGTCGCGTTTCACGTGCGGGTTTCCGTTAAGGATAGCGGCTAACGCAAGATTGCGAAATAAAATTTCCAACGCGCTGACAACAGCCCAGTAAGCCAGGTTTCGGAACAAATTCCAAACGATCGCAAAGGTCCTGAAACTCCTAGGGCGGAATCTATTTGTAACCGGGTGATGACGACAAGTTCCAACTAGGCGGGCCCTACGAAACCCGGCTTTCAGAAGACTCGGTTTGCCACGGTGAATTGCTCGCCGCCTGAATGATGCGGAGAAAGATTATGAAGAACGAACATCAAGAAAATGGGTTGCTGAGAGGTCCGCTGATCCTCATTGCACCCGCTTCCAACTTGGTGGCAATCCTGAGTCTCGATCGGCTCGATGCCACCGATCAGGCGGCGGTTTACACGAACGGACAGAAGGAACTACCTGGCGAATCGACCGAGAACTCCGAACGACCTCGACGCGACTTCGCGGCGCTCAGCCGAGCCGGTTTCGCTACGATGCCGATAATGTTCGAAAGGGGGTTGTCTGTAGATCCGGACGGATCGATCATGATGCCGTAAGCAATCGGGGCTATCGGGAGTGAAGGATTAGAGGGGAAACGCCTCTATGACTACAATCGATACCGTATCAACCTCCCTGTCGGAGGCCGATCATCGCGCGCAACTTTGTCGGGCCGTGATCGCGAGCACGGTCGGTACGACGATTGAATGGTACGATTTTTTCCTCTACGGCCAAGTGACCGGGTTGGTCTTCGGCAAGCTCTTCTTTCCTAAGTCGGATCCTCTCGTGGGCGTGCTGCAGGCGTTCGCCATCTACGCTGTCGGTTTCGTGGCCCGCCCCGTCGGGGCGATGATCTTCGGCCATTATGGGGATCGGATAGGCCGCAAGGCAGCGCTGATCACGACCCTGCTGTTGACCGGTCTTGCGACCTTCGCTGTCGGCTTTGTCCCGACCTACCAGGAGGTCGGCATTTGGGGTGCCGTAATCCTGACCATCATTCGCTTCACCCAGGGTCTGGGCCTCGGCGGCGAATGGGGCGGCTCGGTGCTGCTTTCGATGGAATGGGCGCGCTCGAACGCCCACCGCGGGTTTATCGCATCCTGGCCGCAATTCGGCGCGCCAGCCGGGTTTTTCCTGGCGAATTTAGCGGTGTTGGCGTTCAGCGCGATTTCCGGCGACCAGTTTCTCAGTTGGGGATGGCGTGTCCCGTTCTTCGTCAGCATTATCATGGTCGGGGTCGGCCTTTATATCCGGCTGGGAATACTCGAGACTCCGATTTTCTCGCGGCTGCTGGCCGAAAACCGGATCGAACGGGCACCGGTATTCGAAGTGATCAAACGTCAGCCGAAGTCAATCATTCTGGTGGCGCTGGCTAAAATGGGGGAGATGGCGCCCGCTTATGTCTATTCGGTCTTCGTTCTTACTTATGGAACTACGGTGCTGGGAACTTCGCGCGACCTGCTTCTCAGCGCTCTCGTCGCCGCAGCCGCCGTGTCATTCCTTACGGTCCCCATCGCCGGCTATTTGTCGGATCGCATCGGCCGCAAGCGCATGTATCTGATCGGCTCGGTCGCCACCGGGGTTTTCGCGTTCATTTATTTTGCGCTGCTGAATACCAGAATGCCGAGCTGGATCTTTATCGCCATCGTGTTGGCTTTTGTCCCGCAGCACCTGATGTACGGTCCGCAGGCCGCATTGATCGCGGAATGCTTCACGCCCCGCCTGCGCTACAGCGGCGCCTCGATCGGCTACCAGCTCTCCTCGGTCATTGCCGGCGGCCCAGCCCCGCTGATCGCGACCGCGCTGCTCGCGGCGTTCGGGTCCGGGTATGTGATCGCCGCCTACATCCTTTTCTGTGCGATCGTCAGCGTAGTCGCGACGGTCTTGCTGCCCGATTACACGAACCGCGACATTTCGGAGGAGTACGCTTAGTCATCACGCCCTCTATGCCCGCGCTTATCAGCGAACAGATAGAAGCAACCAACTTGTTTGAGCTGGAAATGAAGGCTCGCGAGTTGTTGCCGGAGGTGTCTTACGATTATTGCGCAGGCGGCGCCAACGACGAGAGCACGCTGCGCGAGAATCTCATTGCCTACGGGCGGATAACGTTGTTGCCGCGCATGCTGGTGGATGTCAGCGAGAGGAACATGGCAACGACCGCGCTGGGCGAGCCAGTCTCAATGCCAATTTTGATTGCCCCCACATCATTTCAAGGTCTTGCACACCCGGAAGGAGAAGTTGCAACCGCAAAGGCTGCTGGCGCAGCTAAGACGTTGATGACTATGAGTACCCTTTCGACGTTCTCTATCGAGGAAGTCATGGGGGTCGCGACTGGGCCTGTCTGGTTTCAGCTCTATGTACTTAAAGATAGGGCAATCAGCGCATCGTTGGTAAAACGTGCCGAAGCCTCTGGTTGTAAGGCCATCGTCTTTACGGTCGATGCGCCATTGCTCGGAAGGCGCGAACGAGATGTTCGAAACCAATTTAAAATTCCGAATGACTTTTCACTCAGAAATCTTCTGCCGGGAGGGCTACAACAGGTTCCTGACGGTACCGCTGGCTCTGAGCTTGCCCTTAGCATCGCCTCTCTCTTCGATCCTGCGTTAACCTGGAAAGACGTCGAATGGCTTGCCGGGATTACGAAGCTGCCGGTGCTCGTAAAAGGAGTCGCCGGCAAGCTCGAGGTCTATGTTGACGGTGGTATCAGGCGCGGTACCGACGTGCTCAAAGCGATCGCTTGCGGTGCGCGCGCTGTCTTCATCGGACGCCCTGTTTTATGGGGACTGGCTTCCGGTGCGGAAGCAGGTGTCAGGTACGTTTTGGAAATGCTGCGTCAGGAGTTTGATCTGGCCATGGCGCTTTCCGGCTGCCCGACGTTGGGCTCAATCACGCGAGATCTCATTCGGGGATTGGAACATGAGCGCTAGACAACGCTGTTATTCATCCCTGCAAAATTGGCTAGACGAAGATCCATTCAATTGGACCGCCGATGTGGGCTATGGGATCTCTGGGTTGGTCGCGCTTCCACAAAGGCCGCGGACGGATTGCCGATGCAGACGCCAGCTTTGGACTACGCTGGGCGTATGCATATTGGCGGCTGCAATCTTCAGCGAGCCCGCGCACGTTCGAGGTGCTACTGAGTCAGTCTGGCCAACGAAAGAATGGCAGACGTCTTTCCCTGAAGAGCAGGGAATGGATTCGAAGGATGTAGCTAACTTGGTCGACTTCGGGACAACCCACAATTTCGACAGTCTGCTGGTCGTGCGGCACGGAAAGATTGTCGCCGAAGCATACTACGCGCCCTACACCGCCGGCATTCCTCACGCGATATACTCTGCCACGAAGGCAGTCGTCAGTACCTTGACTGGGATCGCATTAAGGGATGGTTTGCTAGATAGTCCGAGCCATCGAGCACTAGATTTTTTCGACCGTCGAAGCATTGCAAACGTCGACGATAGAAAGGAGGCGATAACAGTTCAGAGTCTGTTGGACATGACCTCAGGCCTCGAGTGGGCGGAACCGCTGGATGGCATGCCCGCTTCAATGTTCGAAATGGAGCGCAGCCCCGACTGGGTCAAGTTCATTCTCGATAGACCTATGTCGAGGGCTCCAGGAGACGCATTCAGTTACAATAGCGGCAATGCTCATCTCCTTTCCGCGATTATCACAAAGCTCACGGGAATGGCTGCCCTGGACTACGCAAAAGCCAAGCTTTTTGCCCCGCTCGGAATCAACGGCTTGTACTGGCGGCAGGATCCTCAGGGCATTTCGATCGGGGGGTTGGGATTGTACTTACACCCCCGCGACATGGCGAAGATCGGCTATCTGTATTTGCGCAATGGCGAATGGGAAGGTAAGCAACTACTTCCGTCCGCTTGGATCGATAAGGTGACCAACGCCACGGTGAATCCGCATGCACCTGGGGACCCGGAACTTCGATATGGTAACCTTTTTTGGGCTCTCCCACAGAAGCATGTCTACATGGCGAACGGGTACCATTCCCAGCTGATCATGGTCTTCCCCGATTTGGACGTTGTGGCGGTAACCACAAGCCGGGATTTTTGCCCATTGAGCAAATTGGTCGACTCTATTTCTGCCTCAGTGAAATCGGCCACTGCACTCCCTCCTGACGGAGCCAGTGCGACTCTGCTCACAAACAAAATACTTGATGTCTCGACCGAGAAGCCGACTGGAGTCAGCGCGATCCCGGGGATAGCGGCTGTCATCTCAGGAAAGGTGTACAGGTTCCACCCTAACGCTCTAAACTTGAAGTCGCTGTCACTGATTTTGACTGATGCGAAGCCGCGTATCGACATGGAGACAGACGGCGGCGAGCTGGCCGTTGTGGGCGAACCCCTATTTTTAAGGAGATACAGAGATGAAATTAACCCGCGTCCAAGATTTAGCGGCCCGATCGGGCTCGACGGACTATATCGAAATGGGGAGTTAACCGAGGTTGGGGTGAACGCGGCCAAAGGAACTTGGCAAAACGAACATACGTTTGTGATCGATCGGCTGATCCTTGGGCAAGGGCAACCAGCAGAGCGCTGGACTCTCACATTCGACGGACAGAAGCTCCACGTCCGCGCCGAGCTTGAAGGGTTCGAAATCTCTGTGGACGGTGAGACGGAGGGATAAGCACTTTGTCCATTGCTCTGAGCCGGTGGCTTAGCTGGTCAAACAGCTTAGGCGGTTAGCGGTTAGCAGTGTCTATCATGCCGGTGATACCGCGTTGTTTTCAGATATGAAATTGATCGGGGACGATGTCCCAATCGACCTCGCATTATTGCCGATCGGCGAGTTTGTGGTGATGGGACCAAAAGACGCAGCGAAAGCCGTCGAATTCCTTCGTCCAAAGGTTGTCGTCCCGATTCATTACGGAACCCCGCGGCTGGTAGGTGACCCGAAGGAAACAAATTCACTTATCCCATCTGCGTAAATCTGCGTTCATCTGCGGTTTCGTTTCTCACCTTTGCGGCTTTGCGGCTTTGCGTGCGATTTTTGTTTTTTACGTTTATAGGCTCTTATGAAAGCGACCTTTCTCGGACACTCCACCGTCTATCTTGAGGCTAATAAGACGAAGATCCTGATTGATCCGTTCCTGACTGGGAATCCGAAAGCGGCTGCGAAAGCCGATGATTTGAACCCGGATTTTATCGTGCTCACGCATGGGCACAGTGATCACATCGCGGACGCATTGCCGATCGCGAAGCGTACCGGAGCCACGATCATCGCGACTTATGAGCTGGCATGCTGGCTGGGCGATCAGGGAGCCAAAGTGTCCGCTCAAAATCATGGTGGCTGGTGCAAATATCCGTTCGGCGCCGTCAAATTTACACAAGCGATCCATAGCTCGTCCGTGACCGACCAAAATGGTGTTCCTATCTACCTGGGCGAACCTGCGGGAGCAATTATTCAAGTGGAAGGTAAAACGGTCTTTCACGCCGGCGATACCGCTCTGTTTTCGGATATGAAACTGATCGGGGACGATGTGGCGATCGATCTGGCATTTCTGCCGATCGGGGAACATTTCGTTATGGGGCCAAAGGACGCAGCTAAGGCCGTCGAATTCCTTCATCCAAAGGCCGTGGTCCCGATTCATTACGCCACTTTCCCAGCCCTAGTTGGTGACCCGAAAGAGTTTGCCAAACTCGCTGAAGGCAAAGGCGCAAAGATCGTGATTCTGCAACCGGGCGAGAGTGTTGAAGTGTGAGGCGCTGGGGTGAGTAGGTAGCGCTGCGGAGTGGCGGCAGAAGTAATCAGTAATCAGTGAGTCAGTAATCAGTGGGGGCGAAGCCGCGTGTCAAGATAGCCATTAGGGTGAAGCCGTAGGTATTGCAAAGGCGCGGGCTGAGCGCTGAAAACGTAGTTCAGCCGTTCCAAGATTCTGTCCCGGAGGGACTCGATGATAGTAGCCAGGCAATTCATTGCCTGGAACACGTCCAATTGAGAATCCGTCCCGTAGGGCACGGTCTGATCCCTACCCCCAGTTGATTAATCGTCCTAATCGTGGCACGCCTATTGGATCCAATCACACCGTCCCTACGGGACGGGTCGCCTTTTTGGACACATTCCAGGCAATAAATTGCCTGGCTACTATCATTCAGTCCCTCCGGGACAAAAACTCTCATCTCTTCTTAAGTTAACGCTTATGGGGCTTCGCCCTAGGCTATCCTGACGCCGCAGCTTCGCTGCTCAAGAGGGTTTGCGGTTCTCCGGCGGTGACTCGGTGCCGTAGCAAAGATTTCGTCAAATTAAGGTTGAAACCGATGCGATTCGGTTTCATTTCTTTATCACAACGAAACCAATCGAAAGCGGAGAGCCTCTTAAATGTCCCCCTCACTCATAGCCCTGCGCAGGTCTTTCGCAGGCCCGATCTCCCCGAGGAATTACCTCTTTCTCGCCCACCCAAAGGGCATCGCGAGGGGGCGCTAGCCGTTTTACTGATCACTGATTACTGTTTACTGATTACTTCGTACCACCCCCAGCAGTCACTTCTCACCAATCACCTCTGACTTCTCACTATGAATCGTACAGTACGACTAACCACCGGCCAGGCGCTCACCCGGTTTCTGGCCCGCCAATTCGTTGAACGCGACGGCCGTCAAAGCCGCTTTATCGAAGGGATATGGGGAATCTTCGGTCACGGCAATGT